>Ga0137403_10004539_pt1 | contig 16351 bp, 17 predicted proteins | sample CZOMad2_1_16fung_FD_122057 | JGI IMG/M metagenome (GOLD analysis project Ga0137403, IMG submission 122057) | Vadose zone soil fungal communities from Angelo Coast Range Reserve, California, USA - CZOMad2_1_16fungal (Hybrid Assembly) | ecosystem: Environmental > Terrestrial > Soil > Vadose zone...
AACCCACAACCCCTGGAGCCACAGTCCAGTGCTCTAACCAATTGAGCTACGGTCACCGCGCGAAACCGCAAGGGCCTGATCTTACAGGAGCGCCCGCGCAGCGTCTAGCCTTCCATCTCCCTCGGCGAGGGGCCGCCGTCGATGACGATCGTCTCGCCGGTCATCCACGATGACGCGTCCGAAGCGAGGAAGATGCACGGATAGGCGATCTCCTCGACCTTGCCCCAGCGCCCCATGCCCACACGCGCGGCGATCGCGTCGTACGTCTTCTTGCCGTCCGGCCCGGCCTGCTTGAGCACGTCCAGGTAGCCCTCGGTCTCCACCGGGCCCGGCGCGATGCAGTTCACCCGCACGCCCTGACGCCCCCACGCGGTGCCGAGCTCGCGCGTGAGCGTGATGACCGCGGCTTTCGCGGCGCCGTAGTGCGGCATCATCGTCGAGCCGTAGACGCCGGCGATCGACGAGATGTTGACGATCACGCCGCCGGCCGGCTGCTGCATCATCTGGCGCCCGGCCCACTTGCAACCGAGGAACGCTCCGGTCAAATTGATACCGACCACGGTGTTCCAGCCGTTGACCGAGATGTCCTCGGGCTTGGCGCGGAAGGAGGCGCCGGCGTTGTTCACCATGACGTCGAGACGGCCCCACTCCTGGACGGCGCGGTCGACCATCGCCTTGACCTGGTCTTCCTGGCGCACGTCCAACGCCACGGCGAACGATCGTTTCCCAATATCGCGAACGGCCTTGACCACCGGCTCGAGGTGCTCGAGCTTGCGCGAGCACAGGGCGACGTCGGCGCCCGCCCGCGCGAACTCGATCGCGATCGATTTGCCGATACCCGTGCCGCCTCCAGTGACGATCGCGGTTTTGCCCTCGAGCGAGAACGGCGATTTGGCCATGGCGCGCACGATACCCCAGGGGTCCCCCCCTGTCCACTGGGGCGACCCGGGCAGAACGGCACCGGGAACAAATTGCCTCGCTCGCGTATCTCTGTATGTGACATGAGCTCGCAGGAGCGCGCCGACCGCGACCGCATCCGCCGATTCGAGGCTGACGTGCTCGTACACCTCGACGACCTCTACCGGGCGGCGCTGCGCCTGACCGGGAACGCCGCCGAGGCCGAGGACCTGACCCAGGACACCTGTCTACGAGCGTTCGAGCGTCTGGACCAGCTCCGTAGCCCCGGCGCCGCGCGCGTGTGGGCCTTCACGATCCTGCGCTCGATCTTCCTGCGCCGCGTCGAGCGCCAGTCGCGAACAGCCGGCGTCGACGTCATCGATTCGCCGCTGCTCGAGGCGGGCGAGGTGTTGCAAGACACCTACGAGGCGCTGCGGCCCATCCAGGAGACGCCGCTCGGCGAAGTTCGGGAGGCTCTGCGGCGGCTGCCGTTGCCGTACCGGGAGCCCCTCGTGCTCGCTCACATCGGGGGCTTCTCGTACAAGGAGATCTCCGAGATCCTCGCGATTCCGCTCGGGACGGTGATGTCGAGGCTCTTCCGGGCCCGCCGACTGTTGCGAAGCGAGCTTCGGGAACCGGCGCGGCGCACACGGAGCACGTGATGACCTGTGAAGAAGTCCCGCGAGTGATCGACGCCTATCTTGACGGCGAGCTCTCCGTCGCGGCCACCCTGCAGGCGCACGAGCACTTCGCGGTGTGCGAAAACTGCCGTCGCATTCTCGAGTCCGAGGCGGCCTTGCACGGCTTGCTCGTCCAGGAGGCGCGCGCCGACGCGGTGCCGCCGGAACTCCGCAGCCATATTCTCGGCGAGCTCGGCACGGCGGAGCCGGGGCGAAGCCGATCCGCCCGTCGGCTGGCCATGAGGCTCGGCATCGTCTCCGGATTCGTCGGCCTGGCGGTGCTCGGCTGGATCGTGACGGAACGAATCGGGTCCCATCCGATGACGCCGCTCGCGGCGGAGCTGGCGAGCAAGCACCTTCTCTACGGCGAGGGGCACGGCGGCGTGCTCGAGCTCGTGACCTCCGAGCCCGCGACGATGGTCACCTGGTTCAAGGGGCGTCTGGGATTCCCGGTCCGGCTGCCCTCGGTCGCGCGGCGACCGGAGCGGCTGGTCGGCGGTCGCATCTCGTCCGTCGCGGACTCGCCCGCGGCGTACGCCCTCTACGACCGGAGCGGCCAGTCCATTTCCCTGTTCGTCACACGTCGCGTTCCGTTCGCCCGCCGGGGATGGACGGAGCGTCAGGTGGACGGCACCGAGCTGTATTTCGCGTCGCTACGAGGCGTGTCGCTGATCTGGTGGGAAGAAAAGCAGGCCGACCGGATCTACGCGGCGGCGTCGGGGGGCGAGGAGGAGGCGCTGGTCGAGTTCGCGCTCTTGTGCATCAAGGGAGGGCAATCTCGGCCCGCCGGCGCGGCACTTCCCGTTCGACTCGTCGCCAGACCGCTCGCGGCTCCAGGCTCACTCCATCGCCGCCCACACAGGTCTGGAGCTTCGTAACCAGGCTCTGTGCCTGGCCGACTTGAGCTCGTGGCGCCTTCGCGGCGCGCCGGACGTCCTTGTCGGACGTCCGCTTGGCCTCCGACCAGGCCTCCTCGAGGTGCGCGACCAGGAGCACCACGCGGTCGACCTCGCCGTCGATGTAGGCCCGCTGCTCGGCGGCCGTGTCGAACCGGGGGCAGTCCTCGGCTATAACGCCCTCGAAGTGTCGGACGATCTGCTCGGCCTGTATTAGATGATGCTCGACCCTCGGACGTGCCTCGTCGGCCGTTCGGTCGCCCGCCGCGGCGACCACCGCCAATCCAAGCACTTGAGCCGCGAGAAGACCCTGAAGCGCCCGCATCGTTAAGAATCTTACCATCGGTCAGGCATGATTCCGGGAACCGGCCGTATCGCGACCAGGCCACATTTCCGGAGCGCTGATGGTTGCCAAGTATCTCTTTGTTGGCAAGCCTTTGTGGCGATTTCCGGCCCATGGCATTGGGTAAGCATCATGACAACAGCATGAAGGAGTTGGGCCAGGATCCAAGAATCCTCCTGGTGGACGACAACACGGTCGTCAGAGACATGCTCGTCGACCTGGTCGGATCGCTGGGCTACCGCGCCGATTCCGCGGCGAGCGGCGCGGAGGCGCTCGACCTCTTCGACCGCGGTCAGTACGGCATGGTCCTCACCGACTTGCTGATGCCGGGCATGAGCGGCTGGGACGTCCTCGCGGCCCTGCGCCAGCGAGACGCCCGCATTCCGGTGATCATCGTCACGGGCTCACCGATCGTCGGAGATCCGCGTGCTTCCCAGCCCGGCGTCGCCGTCCTGAAGAAGCCGGTCGACGTGAGGGCGCTCGACGCCACGATCAAGCGAATGCTCCACGCGCGCCTCACGGTCTGATTCCCGACCCCGTTGACGCGGAATCACCGCCGGAATTAGTCTTTCCCCGGGAACACGCTGATCGTCACGGGAGCTTGTAGCAGCACCCAGCTCACACCACAGCAGGAATGGGTGATGAGCAAGTTCGCCGAGTGCAAGACCATCACGAACGCGGTTTCAACGTGAAGCTGGAACAGGTCTGGCCGGATGGTCGTTGGAGCGCGACCGTCATGCAGACTCAATCCGAGTACAACCATCTCGCGGCGTGCATGCAGGACGAGTCGGTGTCGGCGAGTCTCTATCGCCGGCAAGCCGACGCCGGCAACCCGGCGGCGATGGCGCAGTTGGGTCGCATGTACGACCTACAGGCGGTGCAGTGGTACCGGCGTGGAGCCGAGGCCAGGAACGGACAGGCCATGGCGAGCCTCGCGTACGACGAAGGAACACCATCATGCTGGACGTTGCCGTTCTGAGGGCCGACACTCCCGGCGTCAGCCGCGTCCTTCATTTCAACAATGCCGGGTCGTCGCTCCCGCCGCGGCCGGTCGTCGAGGCCGTGACCGGCCATCTCGAGCGTGAAGCCGCCATCGGGGGCTACGAAGCCGCGGACGAGGCAGCCGACCGCATCGCCGACTTCTACGACGCCGTCGCCACGCTCATCGGCGCCGGCTCGGACGAGGTCGCGTTCGTCGAGAACGCGACCCGGGCGTGGGATATGGCCTTCTACGCCATCCCATTCTGCGCCGGAGACCGGGTTATCACCGCGCGAGCCGAGTACGTGTCGAACTACCTGGCGTTCTTGCAGATGAAGCGGCGCGTGGGCATCGAGATCGACATCGTCGAGAACGACGCCAATGGTCAGGTCGACGTCGCCGCGCTCGAGCGCGCGATCGGTCCGCGGACGCGGCTCATCGCGATCACCCACGTGCCGACGCAGGGCGGGCTCGTCAACCCGGCCGCGGAGGTGGGGGCCGTCGCGGCGCGGCACGGCATCCTCTACCTGCTCGACGCCTGCCAGTCGGTCGGACAGCTCGCGGTCGACGTCCGCCGCATCGGCTGCCACATGCTCTCAGCCACCGGGCGCAAGTATCTGCGCGGGCCGCGCGGCAGCGGATTTCTCTACGTTCGCCGCGATACGATCGGCGCGCTCGAGCCACCCTTCATCGATCTCGAAGCCGCCTCGTGGATCGACGCCGAGACGTTCACGATCCGCGACGACGCCAGGCGCTTCGAGAACTGGGAGCGACACATCGCGGGCCAGATCGGCCTCGGCGTCGCCGTCCGCTATGCGCTGGCCCTGGGCCTACCGGCCATCGAGACGCGCGTGAAGGCGCTCGCCGCTCTGCTCCGGCGCGAGCTGGCGAAGCGGCCGGGAGTGACCGTCCACGACCTGGGCGTCGAGCAGTGCGGCATCGTGACGTTCCTGAAGGCGGGCGAAGAGCCCGATGCCACGCGGCGGCGCCTTCGGGCGATGAACATCAACGTCACCCATACCCAGGCGCGCTCCTCGCGACTCGACCTGCCCGCGCGAGGCTTGGCCGCGCTGGTTCGCGCCAGCGTCCACTACTACAACGACGAGGCCGAGGTCGAGCGCTTCCTGCGAGCGGTCGCGGGCTAGCGCGTCATGTCCATGGCCTCCTGGTCGCCCTACACCCGGTTCACCAGAGCCGAGTGGGCTCGACTCCGCGCGGGGGCCGCGCTGACCTTGACTCCCGAAGACGTCCTGCGTCTTCAGGGCTTGAACGAGCGCGTGGCGATGGACGAGGTCGTCGCGGTCTACCTGCCGCTGGCCCGTCTTCTGAGCCTGTACGTCGAGGCCGAGCGCGTTCTCTATCGCGCCCGGGCCACGTTTCTCGGCGACGCGACGGCCAAGGTTCCCTACGTGGTCGGCCTCGCCGGAAGCGTCGGAGTCGGCAAGAGCACGACCGCGCGGATCTTGCGCGAGCTCCTCGCGCGGGCGCCGGAACACCCCACGGTCGAGCTGGTCACCACCGACGGCTTTCTCCATCCGCGACGCATCCTCGAGGACCGCGGGCTGATGGGGCGAAAGGGCTTCCCGGAAAGCTACGACCGGCCGCGACTGATCAAGTTTCTGGCCGACGTGAAGGGCGGGCAAGCGCCTCTATCGTGTCCCGTCTATTCCCATCTCACGTACGACATCGTGCCCGACGCCACCGTCACGATCGACCAGCCCGACATCGTGATCCTCGAGGGGCTGAACGTCCTGCAGGTCGTGGCCGATCGTCCGGGCGAGGCTCGCGTGTTCGTCTCGGATTTCTTCGACTTCAGCATCTACGTCGACGCGCCGGAGACCGACATTCGCCGCTGGTACGTCGAGCGGTTTCTTCTCCTGCGGGCCACGGCTTTCAAGGAGCCCCAGTCCTACTTCCATCGGTACGCCACGCTCACCGACGAGGCCGCCGAGCAGACAGCCGAGACCATCTGGGACACGATCAACGGTCCCAACCTCCGCGAGAACATTCTGCCGACCCGCGAGCGCGCTCATCTTGTCCTCGTCAAGGGGCGAGACCACCGGGTCGACGAGGTGTGGTTGCGAAAGCTGTGATCGCGTGAGCCGCCGCGACTCGATCCCTCGGGCGATGAGGCGCCCGCTACTGCGAAACTCGCGTGGCGCCGGGATTCCTGGCCTAGAATAGGCGCCCTAGCGAGGTGGCGCGCGTGAGCACCGTAGACCAGCAGAAGATCAGGCGAACGCGGACCGGGCTCATCGCCCACGACGCGAGGCGCGCGCAGCCGGGCTATACGCTGTTCGCGCCGATGTACGGCGACGGCACCGTCTATCTCGTGGACATGGACGGTAAGGTCGCGCACATCTAACGCCTGGCCTATCGACCGGGTCTCTACGGCCATCTGCTGCCCAACGGACATCTGCTCTACAACGGCAAGATCATGGAGGATCTCGAGCGCTTCGAGGCGTGGCGCCACTTCAAGGGCGGCGCGGTGCTCGAGGTGGACTGGAACGGGCGAGTTCTCTGGGAGGTGAGACATCCGGATCACCACCACGACGCCCGCCGGCTCCGTAACGGCAACGTCCTCCTGCTGTGCTTGTGTCCGCTGCCCGCCGAGCTCGCCGGCCGCGTCCAGGGCGGACTGCCAGGCACCGAGGCCAACGGCACGATGTATGCCGACTATCTGGTCGAGATGACCACGGGCGGCGAGACTGTCTGGGAATGGCGCAGCTGGGAGCACCTCGACCCAGCGACCCACCCGGTGACGCTCCAGGATCGCCGCGCGGAGTGGACGCACGGCAACACGGTGGCCGAGACGGCGGACCGCAACATCGTCGTGAGCTTCCGCAACATCTCAACCGTGGTCATGATCGATCGAAGGACGGGCAAGATCGTCTGGCGGCTCGGCAGCCCTCCGCTCGCCCAGCAGCACGACCCGCGCCCGCTGGCCAACGGCAACCTCCTGATCTTCGACAACGGCACGCACCGCCGCGATCACCCGGGCACGTTCTCGCGCGTCATCGAGGTGGATCCGCGCACGAGCACGATCGTCTGGGAATACGCCGATCAGTCGCTGTTCGAATTCTTCAGCCCGTACATCTCGAGCGCGCAGCGGCTCGCCAACGGCAACACGCTCATCTGCGAGGGCGTGCACGGACGCATCTTCGAGGTGACGCGCGAGGGCGAGGTCGTGTGGGAGTACGTGAGCCCGCACTTCTTCCACGAGCCGAATGGACCCGGGCTCAACAACTGGGTCTTTCGCGCCTTCCGGTATACCGCCGAGGAGATCGAGGCCGCGCGCAGGGCGTGAGGCCCGAGTCGCGTGGTCGCCTCGGAGGCTATCGCGCCGGCCGTCGCGCGCCTGGCGGCGAGCTTCGGCGACCTCGCACGGAGTCGCGCGACGCGTCGGGGATCGCGCGCGCGGCGATCGGCTGGTCGCGGCTGAGGATATCTTTGGTGCTACGCCGCGACTTCTACTTGAACCGGTACGTGATCCGGCCGCGGGTCAGGTCGTAGGGCGACAGCTCCATCGTGACCTTGTCACCGGGCAGGATCCGGATGCGGTGCATTCGCATCTTGCCCGACACGTGGGCCAGGACCTTGTGGCCGTTTTCCATCTCCACCCGGAACATCGCGTTTGGCAGCGGCTCGACAACCGTGCCCTCCACCTCGATCGCGTCTTCTTTGCTCATGCCTTTCGCTTTCACCTTTCCTCGGCGTCTTGGACGGACGCCCACTGTAGATCCGGGCTGAGATGCAGACGGCGCTCCGGACACGATGGCTCTCGCGACCTGGACTCGCCGTCACGAACAGGAGGGAGCCGACACCCGAGAGAATATCACGCATTTGGCGCCTGGCGCTCAGCCCCCGAACTCGACCAGGACGTCGTCGCGATGGCCCGTGACTGAGATGCGCGTCGGCGAGAACAGCCGGATGATGTCCAGGTTCGTGCGAGTGTGGGACGAAAGCCCGATGGTCCTGAACGAACCGGCCCCGGCCAGGGCCAGCGGCACGAGCAGCTGGTCGGCCAGGTGCACGCCGACCGGTACCCCCGCCGCGAGGTAGCGCCCCGCCTCCTTGGTCGCGTGCTCGGCGACCGACTCGGCGCGGATGCCGACCTCGCCGAACCCGCAGAAGATTTCGGTCAGGTGCTCGCTCTCGACCTCGAGCAGGAGCACGTTGCCCGGGCCCGGCGTGTCGCCATTCACGACGACGGCCTCCAGCTCATCCTCGTTCCACCCGAGCCGGCTCCGGACGACCGCGAGCTCCCGATCGGCGATCTGCCGCGGTAGATGAGCGACGAGCGCGCGCGCCCGTCGCTGCTTGATCGCCCCGCGCTCGAGCAGCGTCAGCGGTTCCAGGCGCACAGCCGGCGTGATACGCACGGCGCAACGACCGCCTCCGGCCGGGTAGAAGCCCGGGCAGTCCAGGACTGCCGCGACGCGCGGCCCCATGCGCTCGACCAGCGGAAGAAACGCGCGCGCCAGGAAATCGAACGGTGGCGCCGCGGGGTTGTGGGTCCCGCCCTCGAGCGTCAGCGTCGACGGTCCGGAGGCGGTGAGGAGCGCCGGCAACACGGTCTGGATCACCAGCCCTGTGCTCCCCGCGGTGCCAATCGAGAACCGATACTCACCGGGCTTCACCGCGCGCGGCCGGAACACGAGCGTCTGCGAACCAAGCGTCGCCCCGTCGACCTCCGACCCGCCAACGGCGACCGCCGCGTTGACGGCGGTCAGGTGCTGGCGCAGGAGTCCAGGCTTCCTACGCCCGGCGCGGATCTTCTCAATGGTGAACGGGGTGCCGGTCACCAGCGAGAGCGCCAGCGCGGTGCGAAGGATCTGCCCGCCCCCTTCGCCCAGCGACCCGTCGATCGTCAGCACGACGTCATCCCTTGACGCACACGACCTGCCGGAGCGTGTGCACGATCTCGACGAGGTCCCGCTGCGCCTCCATGACCGCGTCGATCGGTTTGTATGCACCGGGGGTCTCGTCGATGACGTCCGCGTCCTTCCGGCACTCGACGCCCGCGGTCGCGGCCTCGTGGTCGGCCAGGGTGAAGCGCCGTTTCGCCTCGTTGCGCGACATGGCGCGCCCTGCCCCGTGACTGCAGCTCTCGTAGCTTTCCGCGTTCCCGCGCCCGCGCACGATGTACGAACGCGTTCCCATGCTTCCGGGAATGATGCCGAGGTCACCCAAGCCCGCGCGCACGGCGCCCTTGCGCGTCACGAACACCTCGCGCCCGCCGTGGCGCTCGCGCGTCACGTAGTTGTGATGGCAGTTCACCGCGGTCAGCCCGGCCTCGAACGGGGGGATTCCCGCGACGCCCCCCACGGCGCGCACGACCGCGTCCATCATGAGCCGGCGGTTCGTGAGCGCGAAGTCCTGCGCCCAGCTCACCGCGGCCACGTAGTCGTCGAAGTGCGCCGCGCCCTCTTCGAGGTACGCGAGGTCTTCGTCGGGAAGATTGGCCAGGTGCTGGCGCATGTCCTGCTTGGCCAGCTCAATGAAGTACGTGCCGATCTTGTTGCCCACGCCGCGGGAGCCGCTGTGGAGCATGAACCACACGCGGTCGGCCTCGTCCAGGCACACCTCGATGAAGTGGTTGCCCGTCCCGAGGGTGCCGAGATGCACGACGTTGTTCGAGTTCTTGATCTTCCCGTGCTTGCTCGTGACCGCGTCGAAGCGGGGCTTGAGCCGCTGCCAGGCCTCGAGGGCCGGCGCCGGCGGGTTCTCCCATGAGCCCTTGTCACGGCCACGCGGCGTGCGGCCGTGCGGCACCGCGCGCTCTATCGCCGCGCGCATCTCGCGCAGATTGTCCGGCAGGTCGCTCGCGGTCAGCGTGGTGCGGACCGCCGCCATGCCGCACCCGATGTCCACGCCGACCGCGGCGGGGATGATGGCCCCGACGGTCGGGATGACGCTGCCGACCGTCGCCCCCACGCCCCAGTGGACGTCCGGCATCGCCGCCACCCAGCCGCGCACACAAGGCAGGCGCGCCACGTTGTGAAGCTGCTTGGCCGCCGCGTCTTCGAGGCTGACGCCGCGGATCCACGCCTTGATCGGCACCCCACCCTCGACCTCGATCGTCTCGTACGTCCGTTCCGTGCTCATGATCTCCCTCGCTTCATCAATATGCGCCCCTCGGCCGGCGGGACCCCAGCCCCGCGACGGCTTGCGGCGCGCACTGCGATATCCCCGTTGCGACAATCGTCGCCGAACACATTGCTCTACCAGCTGAGCTACGGCCCCGTGTCGTTGGTGGAGCCGCCGGGATTCGAACCCGGGACAAATGTAGTTCCGGCTGCATTCGCACCGAGGACGGAGGTGACAAGAGTGGCGAGACTGGAGTCACGGCCCCGTGTGATGGAGCCGCCGGGATTCGAACCCGCACTCCGCACCATGTAGTCCCGCCGGCATTCACCCCCAACGCCTCGCTCATAGCGACACTGCTTCGATCACGCCGATCCAGTGATCGGACGTCAAACGCCCCGTCGCAAACTCCGCGACCACGTCGAACACCTGGTCCGAGAAGCCGCCGACGTTCAGGACGTCCTCCCGCTCGACCGCCTGCGTCGTACCGGACGGCTGCACGTCGACACACACCAGGCGCGCCTTTGGGTTCCGCTCGCGCAGCCGATTCCACTCGTGCATGGTCGCCGTGCCGCGACCCCGACCCGCGTCGACCCACGACTCGTTGTCCGAGACCAGGATCACCAGGTCTACCGCCGCCCGTCGTCGGTTCAAAAGCGCGAGCGGCGCGCTGCAGTTCGTTCCACCGCCGCCCACCCGCGCCAGCGCCGCCGCGTTGGTCATGACGCTGTCCCGCGCGCTCAGCCGTACATCGACCACGTCGTGCTCGAACGGCAGCACGTCGGCCTCCGGGTTCCGGCAAAGCACCGCCGACGCCATCAGCCCCGCGACGTCCACGCACCGGACCGCCGTCGTCGCCCCGCGCAGGCCCGTGAGCGGCGCCCGCATCGAGCCCGACACGTCCGGACACACGACCACGCGTCTACCGAGCGCCGGCACATTCTCGATTGCGATCTCGATCGCGTCCTCGAGCGCCCGGCGCACCGCGGCCGGCACCCTGCGGTCGATCGTCGCCCAGGCCGCCAGCAGCTGGTACGGGAACACACGCGCCCGGCGAATCGCCTCGCGGTCCCGCAGCCGCTCGGCGACGAGTTCCGTGAGTCCATCCTGGTCGAAGACCCCGTGCCGCGCGAATGTGTTCAGGTTCATCCGCGTCGTCTGCCAGCCGCCCCGCTTCGCGATCGATGCCCACTCCGGCGCCCCGAGAGGAAGCTGAGTCAGCATCTGGAACGGGACCGCCGGCACCTCTCCCATCTTCCCGCTCTTGTAGGCCTCGTACCCACGGATAAGATCCGGCAGCGCTGCGCCGTTGTACGGGCTCCCCAGGAGCCACCCGAACAGCGCTTCGCGCGATGCCGTGGCCGGCCGCGGGTGCACCATGCGGACGATATCGGCGAGCGAGGGCTTCTGGCCGACCGACGCCGCGACGAGCGCCTCGTCGGTCTCCTTCGCGAGCCAGCCGCGCACCAGCCGCTTGGGCAGCGAGCCGAGCGATTTCCGCCCGACTACGCCAGAGCGGACGATCTGCACGAACGTACGCAGCATCCTGCCGTTGTCGATGACGCGCGGGAACACGCGCTCGAGCAGCGTTGGGGCCCGGCGAGACAGCACCGCGCAGAGGAGCGCCGGCACGTCCTTCATGAACAGGCGCTCGCGCGCGTGGATCGCGACGCGCGCGATGAACTCCGGCTCGAGCGACTCGCAGAGTGCCAGGACCGTGTCCAGCTGCTGGGCGTCCGTCGCATAAAACGTCGTGTTGAGACAGCCGGTCGACGCGTACTGCGCCAGCGCGTGACGCGGCTCGAAGGCGTAGGCCGGCGCGGCCTCGGCGTTTCGCGTGTTCGCCGCCGGCAGCAGCGCACCCCCCATCGACTGGAACAGCGTCTTGTTTGCCATCGGTTTGATCCCCAGCTTTTCCTGACCCTTCGGGGCCACGGCCCCACCGCGCCGTGGCCCCCTTACCGTCTGCTTCCCCGACCACCCTGAAGAGATAGCAGCGATCGTGCCGGCCTCTCGATGGTCTGTGGAGATGAATCGCAAGATACTGATTAGACTGATATTATCGGTCTATCGCGGCGACTGCAGTCGTCGAGAGACACCTCCAGAACCCAGAATCACTAGCTCAGAGGCTCGTGATCTATCTTATTATCTAATCTATGAACGTAGTCGTGATCGGCTTTCTGGGAACGACGCTGGACCGGGCGGCCGGCGACCGCTGGCAGCGCTGGCGACCGACCGTCGACTTGTGCCGCCACGACGACTTCCTCGTCAAGCGGCTCGAGCTTCTGAGCGAGCCGCGCTTTCAGTCCCTCGCCCATGAGGTCAGCAACGACATCCGGTCGGTGTCGCCGGAAACAGAGGTGCGCGTTCACAATCTTGTGATCCGCGACCCGTGGGACTTTCAGGAGGTGTACGGCGCCCTCCACGATTTCGCCCGCGCCTATCCGTTCCGTACCGACGAGGAGTCGTATTTTGCCCACATGACGACGGGAACGCACGTGGCCCAGATCTGCCTGTTCCTGCTGGTCGAGTCGCGGGAGATCCCCGGACGCCTGCTCCAGGCTACGCCGCCGCGGCGAGGCCGTGAGGGAGGTCCCGGCGCGGTCACCATGATCGACCTCGACCTCTCGCGCTACGACCGGCTCGCCTCGCGCTTCGACCGCGTTCAGCGCGAGGGGCTTTCGTTCCTCAAGTCGGGCATCGACACGCGGAACGCCGAGTTCAACAAGCTCGTCGAGCGGATCGAACACGTCGCGATCGCCTCGAAGGCGCCGCTGCTACTCATGGGCCCGACCGGCGCCGGCAAGTCCCAGCTCGCACGTCGGATCTACGAGCTCAAGAAGGCGCGTCACCAGGTGACCGGCCCCTTCGTCGAGGTGAATTGCGCGACGCTCCGAGGCGACGCCGCCATGTCCGCGCTCTTCGGCCACGTCAAGGGCGCGTTCACGGGAGCGGTGCAGAGCCGGCCGGGGCTATTGCGCTCGGCGGATGGAGGCGTCCTCCTGCTGGACGAGATCGGCGAACTCGGCCTCGACGAGCAGGCGATGCTTCTGCACGCGATCGAGGACAAGGCGTTTCTGCCGGTCGGGACCGATCGCGAGGTGCAGAGCAACTTCCAGCTGGTCGCCGGCACCAACCGCGACCTGAGCCAGGCGGTGCGCACCGGCCGCTTCCGTGACGACCTGCTGGCCCGGATCAACCTCTGGACGTTTCGCCTGCCGGGGCTCCGTGAGCGGCCGGAGGACATCGAGCCGAACCTCGACTACGAGCTTGACCGATACGCCGAGGCCCAGGGACGCCGCGTTACCTTCAGCCGCGAAGCCCGCGACGCCTTCCTGCGCTTCGCCACTTCGCGCGACGCCGAGTGGTCCGCCAACTTCCGCGACTTCAACGCGGCAGTTGTCCGCATGGCGACGCTGGCGCCCGGAGGTCGCATCACCACCGCGATCGTCGAGGACGAGATCGCGCGGCTACGCGAGAGCTGGGCCAGTCCGGAAGCGGAGCAGGGTGGGGCGCTCGTCGCGCGCTTTCTCACCGCTGACCGAATTGCGCAGCTCGATCGCTTCGAGCGGACTCAGCTCGAGGACGCACTGGCGGCGTGTCTGGAGGCGCGCAGCCTCTCAGAAGCAGGGCGGCGGCTCTTCTCGGCTTCGCGCACCCGCCGCACCACCGCCAACGACGCCGACCGTCTCCGAAAGTACCTCGCGCGCTTCGGTCTCTCCTGGCACGACCTCGGCTCCGTGAGAACTCAGTGACATCTCATGGTCGATTTCTGTGACAGTTGTCCCCTCGGATTAGAAGTTCTTCGCGCGGGCGACGCCGAGTGGCTCAGCCGCGCGTGACGTGCGCCGACACGCAGCGCCACCGCTCGTCCGCGCGCCACCAGATGTCCGTGTAGCGCCCCGTGCCGACCTGACCGTCGGGCTTCGTGTACGCGGTGCGCGCGTGGATGATGCCGATGTCGCCCACCACCTGGATCCGCACGTCTTCTACGCGGAGGTTCGAGACTGGGCTCGGCTTGCCGATGACCGCGATGAACGCCGCGCGATCGGAGAACGAGCCGTCCGCGTTGCCGTTCACGAACTCCGGCGCGAGGTTCGCGTCGAACCAGCGGACATCCGACTCCTGGACCGAACGGATGTAGTGATGGTTGAGGTCGGTCAGGGCCATATGGTCCGCTGGAGTCGGGGCGGCAGCCGCGACCTCGGCCGTCTTCGTGGCCCCGATTTGGGGCGGCGCTGGACGCAGGGCGAAGTGCGCGGAGATGCACCGCCAGCGCCCCTCCAGGAAGCCGTAGACGTCGGTGTAATGACCGACGCCGTCCTGGCCGTCCGGCTTCGTGTAATGGAAACCCGAATCGATGATGCCGACGTCACCGACGATTCGAATACGGGTGTTGACGGGCGCCATGTTCGTGGGATTCGGCCGGCCGATCCGGTCCAGGAACCCGGCGCGGTCGACCAGCGACCCATCGGGATTGCTGGCCATGAAGCATGCCGCTAAATTCTCGTCGAACCAGCGGACATCCGAAGCCTGGGCGGCCCGGACGTAGCTGCGGTTCAGCTGCTCGAGTGTCTGCACGTCATTGGCGCGCGCGTGCCCCTTCTCGACCGTGGTATTTCCCATCGCCCTGTTCCTCCGTCGCGGTGATCGTACTCCCGCATATTGCGCTGCCTTCTGGCATGTTGAAAGAGCCAGTTTCGAGTTAATCTACGGTGCCAGATGCTCCTCCTCAATCTGCACAAAGCGCACGGTCCCCTCTATCGACGCGTCTACCATGCCCTCAAGTCGATGATCCGCGATGGGCGCCTCGCGCCGGCGGCGCGCCTGCCGTCGACCCGGGAGCTCGCGGCCGATCTTAGGGTCTCCCGCAACACAGTCATGCTGGCCTACGAGCAGCTTCTCGCCGAAGGGTACGTCGTCAGCCGGAATCGCGCGACCACCTCGGTGGCCAGCACGTTGCCGACATCCGCGATGCCCGCGTCCTCCCGCCCGAAGTCCGGGCATCTCCCACCAGTCTCCACGTACGCCCGGCGGCTGATCAGACTTCTCGGAACGCCGCCCGCGCCCTCGACCCGATCCGGCCTCCGCTACGACTTTCGCTACGGAGAACCGTCCATCGACGAGTTCCCGCGGGAAATCTGGCGGCGGCTGCTGGCCGCGCGGGCGCGGCGCACTGCCCGCGACGCGTTCGGCTATGCGCACCCGGCCGGCTACGCGCCGCTGCGCGCCGCCCTCGCCGAATACCTGAAGCGGGCGCGAGGGGTCGTGTGCGAGGCAGATCAGATCGTGATCACCAATGGCTCGCAGCAGGGCTTCGATCTCGCCGCGCGCGTCCTGCTCGATCCCGGAGACGTCGCGGTGGTCGAGGAGCCGCACTACCCTGGGGTCACGATTCCGTTCGAAGCGGCCGGCGCGCGGCTGGCCTGCGTGCCGGTCGACGGCGGAGGATTGCAGACGCACCGGCTACCGTCCCAGGCGCGGGTCGCGTACGTCACCCCCTGCCATCAGTTCCCGACCGGTGTGATCATGCCGCTCGAGCGCCGGCTCGCGCTGCTCGCGTGGGCAGCCCGCACCAACAGCTGGGTGATCGAAGACGACTACGTCAGCGAGTTCCGGTACGAGGGGCACCCGCTCGAAGCGCTGCAGTCCCTGGACCGCGACGGCCGCGTGATCTACGTCGGCACATTCTCGAAGACCCTCTTCCCCGCGCTGCGGATCGCGTACCTCGTGCTGCCCCGATCACTCGTGCCTTCGTTCGTCGCGGCCAAGTGGGCAACGGATCGCTTCTCGGCCACGCTCGCCCAGGAAGCGCTCACGGACTTCATCACCACCGGCCAGTTCGAGCGCTACCTTCGGCGCGCGGGGAACCGGAACGCCGCGAGACGCCGCGCGCTGATCGGCGCGTTGCGGCAACACTTCGGTGACCGCGTAGAGATTGCCGGAGAGAATACGGGGGTGCATCTCGTAGTCTGGCTGAACGACGTGCGGCCACGCGACCTCGCCGCCGTCATCGCGCGTGCGCGGGGGGTCGGCGTCGGCCTCTACTCTGTGGCGCCCTTTCATACGAGTCCCCCGCAGCGCGCTGGCCTGCTCTTCGGCTACGCCTCCCTGACGGAGGCCGACATCCGTACCGCGATCCGCCGAGTGGCGGATGTCGTCTAGCTCCGAGCCGGACCCTTCGTTACGCCGACCCCATCGAGGGCGCGCCGGGCCGCCGAGGCAAGAAGGCGGTCAAGAGCCCGAGAAGCAGGAGAAAGGGGCACACGCGGTAGACAGTGGTGATGCTGGTGAGGTCGGCCAGCTTGCCGAGGGCGGCGGCGCCAAGACCCCCCAGACCGAACGAGAAACCGTAGAACATCCCCGCGGCCAGACCCACCCGGCCCGGCAGGAGCTCTTGCGCATAGACGAGGATGGCGGAGAAGGCCGAGGCCATGATCATGGCGATGAGCACGGCCAGAATGCCGGT
>Ga0137403_10004540_pt1 | contig 16350 bp, 13 predicted proteins | sample CZOMad2_1_16fung_FD_122057 | JGI IMG/M metagenome (GOLD analysis project Ga0137403, IMG submission 122057) | Vadose zone soil fungal communities from Angelo Coast Range Reserve, California, USA - CZOMad2_1_16fungal (Hybrid Assembly) | ecosystem: Environmental > Terrestrial > Soil > Vadose zone...
CCTGGTCCCGTTTTCATCCTTCATGGTCAGAAAGACCCAGTCGCTTTGTTGTTCAGCGGTTCGGCTAAACGCGAAGAGCAATTTTTCGCTGCTGCCGCGGTCGTAGCGGATAGTCCGCAGGACAACCGGAAAAACTTCTTTGGTGAGATCCTCGGCGGGTTTCCCGCAGCGAGCGATCAGATGTTCCGGCGTCATGCTGGCGATGGCCTTGTCAAAGCGCTTTTGTTGGGCGATTTTGGCCATTTCGGTCAACTTCTGAAACAGAGCGACGATCAGTATCAACCCAACGAACATCCCGATAGCAATGGCCCAGATGCGCCAAGTGCGGTTCAGGAAAGCCACAAAGTCCGCTAACTGGGACTCCGCGGTTTGCGGCCCTGCGATTCTTACCGGCGAGTACAGCGAGGCTGCGGTTGATGGGTCTTTTTTTGGCGCCTCGGGGGCATCCATGCGCACCGGCGTTTCCACAGCCGGTACTATTGGCGAGGTCGCCTGCGATTCGTTCGAAGACACGGGGTCGTGGAGCTTTGTGGCGTCCATATCGTTTCCACCTTTCGGGCTGTACTGCCATCATCTCGCTCCGGGGCGACTGTGGCGCTGATTTTTGGACTTTTTAGCCATACGGTAACCCTGTTCCAACGGACACTCGCGGCACGCGTGCGACAGGCAGGCTCTTTTGCCGGAATTTGGGAGACAGGCTAACGGATGTGATTCAGGAGCGGGACGAGGAAATGGTAGATGCCCGCGCCGATCAGGGCCGCGCCGGGGATGGTGAGGACCCAGGCGACAACGATGCGGCGCGTGACGCCCCAACGGACAGCGGTAAGGCGACGCGAAGCGCCAACGCCGACAATGGCGCCAGTGATCGTGTGCGTTGTACTGACGGGAATGCCGAACTTGGCGTTCATGACGAGCGTGAGGCCGCCGGCGGTCTCGGCGGCGAATCCGCCAAACGGCGTGAGCTTGGTGACGCGCTGGCCCATGGTTTTAATGATGCGCCAGCCGCCGGCCATGGTGCCGCCGCCCATCGCCAGGTGGCAGACAATGATCACCCAGTAAGGAACCGCAAAGGATTTCAGCAAGCCGCCGGCGACCAACGCCGTGGTAATGATGCCCATGCCTTTTTGCGAATCGTTGGTGCCGTGGCCGAGACTGAATAGCGCGGCGGAGAGAAGCTGCAAGCGGCGAAACCATTTGTCCACGCGCTGCGGGCGCTGCTTGCGGACGAGCCAACTGGTGAGGATAGTCAGCAGGATGGAAAGAGCCATACCGACGAAGGGCGAAATGAAAATGAAAACGACCGGCTTGATCCAGCCGCTTAGAATTAGAGTTTTGAAACCAGCGTGAGCGATGGCGGCGCCGCCGTAGCCGCCGATCAATGCGTGCGAAGAACTTGTGGGCAAGCCGAGAATGAGCGTGATGAGGTTCCACGAGATGGCGCCGAGAAGGCCCGCGAGAAGTACTTGCTGGGAAATCATCTCGATGTGGATCATGCCCTTGCCGATGGTGCTGGCGACCGCCGTGCCGAAGAAAAATGCGGCGATGAAGTTCCAGAAAGCGGCCCAGGCGACGGCGCGGAAAGGCGTGAGGACGCGAGTGGAAACGACGGTGGCGATGGAGTTCGCGGCGTCATGCCAGCCGTTGGAAAATTCGAACGCCAGCGTGAGGCCGATGACGACGACGAGAAGTTGGAATGCGGTCACAGTTCAGGCGCTCTTGAGAATGACGCCTTCAATGACGTTGGCGACGTCTTCACATTTATCGACGGCGGTTTCGATGACTTCGAAAATTTCCTTCCACTTGATGATTTGGACGGGATTGGTTTCTTCGTCGAAAAGCTTGGCGATGAGGGTTCGGCAGATGCGGTCGCTCTCGTTTTCGTAGCGATTGATTTCGATGCAGTGCTTGAGGGCGTTTTCCGGCGAGCCGAGGGCATGAACCGCGGCGGAGACTTCAACGGTAGCCGAGACGAGAACCTTGACGAGATCGAGCGTGCCCTCGCGAACTTTGTCGACGCGATAGAGAACAAAGCGGCTGGCGGCGGCATCAACGAGGTCGATGACGTCGTCAATCTGGCTGCAGAGCTCGTGGATGTCTTCGCGGTCGAACGGAGTGATGAAGGTTTGATTGAGCTTGGTCAGGAGGCCGTGCGTGATTTCGTCGCCTTCGTGCTCGATGGCTTTAACGGTCTGCACCTGTTCCGGGACCCCGGTGTAATGGGAGAGCATCGCCTGGAGCGCTTTGGCTCCGACGACGACGTTGTCCGCTTGTTTGGCGAAGAGGTCGAAGAAACCCTCTTCGCGCGGCATGAAGCGCTGCAAAAGTCCTGGCATATTGTCTGACTCCCCCTGGAGAGTCCTTGAATGAGGCGGGAGCAGTTTAGCGGAGGCGGGAGAGAGAGGCAAGGAAGGGGAATGGCTCGGCCTATGCTCTGCGCCACACTATAAAATTTATTGTCCTACGTATCCATCAGAGAGGTTCGCACCTTGCCATAACAGAAATTCGACATGGAGAGGCGCCCATTTGAACGATCTGCGGAACCAAATTTGCTTTTCCAAATAGGCGTCATAGTCCGAAATCTTGCTCCACGCGGGTTTTCTCCAATCCTGTCCATATCTTCTTCGTACCTGCCCTAAAATGACGTTGTCGAGAGGAACGTGGCAGAACTCGAATAGGTTGAGAAAACCAGGGAGCCTCTGCTCACCAAGGACGAATGCGTACTTGAACGCCATATTTATCCACTTCTGTGCCTGTCCGATTGAAAACATTGGCCAACCTCCTTTTGCGTATATGGTGCAAAGAATGAAACAGGTTTCTTTGTGCGAGGCGTCGAATAGTTCTTGGCTCATGGTCTCCGGCAAGGAGCAGAGAAGATTTGCTCTGTCCCAGAGCGTTGAAATGGCAGCGCTTCGTAGATTTTCTCGCGCCGACAACGTTGAGATTCCCCGAAGCGTTCGATTCAAGTCCAAATACGCCCTGTGGGCGACGCTCGCAAAATACTCTGCTGGACTATCCCCTGATGGGTGAAAGTACCTACGAATAAGTCCTTCTTCGTCAGCGTCCCCCGGCCGCTTAGTCAGCAGACATAGGTATTCCAAACAAAGTGCGCGGTCAATTGTCATTGGTAACCTGTCGAAATTCTCGCTACATGATAATAGGCTCTTATATCGGGCAAAGAAAAAGGCGGCCCGGTGATTCGGACCGCCCTTTGTTGATTGAGGTTTTGAGCTAGCTGGAAAATTCTAGACCCTCTAAGCCTTGCCGAGATGGGGCGCAGCATGCTGCGCCCCTACGTGGAGTGGATTTAGTACATGCCGCCCATGCCGCCACCGCCGGGACCGCCGGCTGCGGCAGCCTTAGGGGAGTCTTCCTTGAGCTCGGCCACGAGAGCTTCCGTGGTGAGCATCAGGCCCGCGATGGACGCTGCGTTCTGCAGCGCGAGGCGGGTGACCTTTGCCGGGTCGATGACGCCCATCTTGACCATGTCGCCGTAGTCGCCGGAGTCCGCGTTGAAGCCGAAGTTTTCGTCCTTCGACTCGCGAACCTTGCCGATCACAACAGCGCCTTCGTGGCCGGCGTTGAGCGCGATCTGGCGAGCGGGTTCCTCGAGAGCGCGGCGAACGATGCCGGCTCCGACCGCTTCGTCATCGTGCAGCTTGAGCTTTTCGATGGCCGCGATGCAGCGAAGAAGCGCTGTGCCGCCGCCGGGGACGATACCTTCCTCGACAGCCGCGCGAGTTGCGTGCATGGCGTCTTCGACGCGAGCTTTCTTTTCCTTCAGCTCGGTTTCGGTTGCCGCACCAACTTTGATAACAGCCACGCCGCCAACGAGCTTGGCAAGGCGTTCCTGCAGCTTTTCCTTGTCGTAGTCGCTGGTGGTGTTTTCCACTTGCGCGCGGATCTGCTTGACGCGGCCTTCGATTTCCGAAGCCTTGCCAAGACCTTCGATGATGGTGGTGTTGTCCTTGTCGATGGTGATTTTCTTGGCGCGGCCGAGGTCTTCGAGCTTGACGTTTTCGAGCTTCAAGCCGAGGTCTTCGGTGATGGCCTTGCCGCCGGTGAGTGTCGCGATGTCTTCGAGCATTGCCTTGCGGCGATCGCCAAAGCCGGGAGCCTTGACGGCGGCGCATTGCAGCGTGCCACGGAGTTTGTTCACGACGAGAGTCGCCAGCGCTTCACCTTCGATGTCTTCCGCGACGATCAAGAGCGGCTTGCCCATCTTGGCGGTCTGTTCGAGAAGGGGAAGCAGGTCCTTCATCGAGCTGATTTTCTTTTCGTGGATCAGGATGCGAACGTCTTCGAGCACGCACTCCATGCGCTCCGGGTCGGTGACGAAGTAGGGCGAGAGGTAGCCGCGGTCAAACTGCATGCCTTCCACGACTTCCAGCGTCGTTTCCATGGTTTTGGACTCTTCCACGGTGATGACGCCGTCCTTGCCGACCTTCTTCATCGCTTCGGCAATGATTCCGCCGATTTGCTTGTCGTTGTTGGCGGAAATGGTGCCGACCTGGGCGATCATGTCGCCCTTCACGTCCTTGTGCAGCTTCTTGATTTCTTCGACGGCAACTTCGACGGCTTTTTCAATGCCGCGCTTCAGTGCCGTGGGGCTCGCGCCTGCCGCAACCGTCTTCACGCCTTCGCGGAAGATGGCCTGCGCCAGAACGGTGGCGGTGGTGGTGCCGTCGCCCGCGACGTCAGACGTCTTGGAAGCGACTTCGCGCACCATCTGCGCGCCCATGTTCTCCAGGGGATCCTTCAGTTCGATTTCTTTTGCAACCGTCACGCCGTCCTTGGTGATGATCGGCGCGCCGAACTTCTTTTCGATCACCGCGTTGCGGCCCTTGGGGCCGAGGGTGATCTTGACCGCATCGGCGAGGGCGTTCACGCCGCGCAAAATTGCCTGGCGCGAAGCCTCTCCCGTAACAATCGTCTTTGCCATTGCTTGATTCCTCCGTGAAATTCTTTTGCTTACCGCTGAAGCCGAACAAAACCGCCGATCTAAAGATCGGCCACTACAGAACCTAACTGCGCGGCCCGCTTCAGAAAGCGGGCCCTACATTACTTCTTTGCTGCCTTGGCCGCGCCGCTCAGCTTCGCGAGAATCTCTTCTTCGCGGAGGATCAGCAGCTCTTCGTTTTCGATCTTGATTTCCGTGCCGCTGTACTTGCCGAACAGCACACGGTCACCGGCTTTCACGTCCAGGGGAATCAGTTCGCCCTTCTCGCGCTTGCCAGCGCCGACGGCGATCACTTCTCCCTCTTGGGGCTTCTCTTTTGCGGTGTCAGGGATGATGATTCCACCCTTGACGGTTTCCTTCTCTTCAATGCGCTTCACGATCACGCGATCGTGGAGCGGCGTCAGATTGACTGCCATCGTCGAAAAACCTCCGTTGGTGAGCTTTCAGGTTTGCTGTGGGAAGGAGAGCAGGGTATTAGCACTCCTCACAGGCGAGTGCTAATATAGCAGAAAAGCCCTCCAAGTCAAGGATTTGCCCTGCATTTTCGATAGTTCTCATCGGAATTTCACATGTCCCTGCTCTTCATGTAAGCAGTCTATTTACATACACTTACGAGATGCCAGAAAAATCTTGCACTTGGTGATTGTCGTGCATTTGCCTCCAGCGTAAGATTTGGCTGCTCCTGACGCCAGCTCCAATGAGCGCACTTACCTACATTCGATTGATTGGCTTTACGGCCGGAACGCTGCTGATGCTCTTCTGGATGGTCGTGATCCTTGGCTATCGCCGCCAGCGCAATTTTGAGCGTGTGTTTTTCTTCCTGTGCCTGGCACTCTTCTTTTTCTATGCAGGCTCGCTGCTCGCGCTGAACGCGCAGATTTTTTATTCGCTGCCGCCGCAATCCGTGAATACTTTTGCGGCTGTGCTGATTGGCGTTGGACTCACGTTCTTGCCGCCAGTGCTGTTTCACATGCACGTAGAGTTCGCCGCGACTCGTGGCCTGACTTTCTCAGCTGGCCGTAAGGGAATCGCACTCAGCCTTGCTTACTTTCCCGCGTTCTATTTTCTGATTGCGGCTTTGCCCGCGCGTTTGCGTGCCCATGACTTCAACCTAGTCATCCCCGGCAATTCTCTTGGACTTAAGTATGTGCTTTGGTTGTTTCTATTGATACTTCTCAGTTTCGCCTGGGAATGGAAGTTTGCGCGGGAGATGTCGGGCCAGCCAGAACAAAAATTTCATCAAATCGCTTGCGGCGTCCTCGTCAGCGCCCTGTTGCTACTCGGCGCGATTCATTTCCCAATGTTTGGTTTGACCAGACAGAGCAGGGAAGCTCTGGCGCTCGCATTGTCGCTTATGTCGTTGCCGCCGTTCGTCGCACTCATCTATTTCGTCCAGCGACACAACTTTCTGAATATCGGCCGTCAAAAGAATCTTCTTTACGCGGTGTCCGCTACGTTTGTCGCTCTCCTCTACCTGGCGCTCGTGCGCCGCATCAGCGAGTGGTTCGCTCCAGTCCTGCCGCCGGAAGCGACCGCGGCTGTTCTCCTGTTTCTTCTCGTCGTTTTCATTGAACCGCTGCAGCGTCTGCTTGGCCGTCGCCTGCAGGAAACCGCGCAGCGCGAAATGGACCGCGTCCAGCGCCTGATGGCGCTTATTCAGCAGGAAGCGAGGCAAGGCAATCATGCGGCGCTCGTGAAATTCATCGAGCAGAAAACGAAACATGAATTTGAACTCGAGTCCGCAATCCTAAGGTTTGCGAATCCCGCTTCATCCACGCTTCAGCCCGGTGCGCGATCGCCGGAAGAGATCAAAGAATTGGAAGCGAGGAGAAAGACGGAACTGGTTTTTCCCCTTCGGCGTGATGAGCAATTCTTCGGATACCTTCGCGTTAAGCCTCATGGCTCTTCAATCTCCGGAGAAACGACCGCAGCGCTCGAATTTTTGAGCGAACAATTGCCAGCCGCGCTGGATGTATGTCATCTCATCGAAGACAAGTTGCAGCTCGAAAGAGAATTGGCGGAACGCGAACGGCTCGCGCTGGTGGGACAAATGGCGGCGAGCATTTCGCATAATTTGAAGAATCCGCTTGGGTCCATCAAAACGATTTTGCAAGTGCAGCTGGAAAGTCCGGAAATGCCGGAATCGATGCGCGGCGAAACGAAGATGGTGCTGGACGAGATCAGCCGACTGTCCGGCAAGCTGAACCAGTTGCTGCAGTTCAGCCGACCGGCGGTGAGAGGGAGCGAAATAGCATCGACTCAGGACGCGGCTAGCGTTTTGCGGGAGGTGATCGGTGTGTTGCGGCCCGAGGCGGAGCGGCGTGGGGTTGCACTTCGATTGGATGCACCAGCGCAGCCTATCTCGGTCGCTGTGAGCACCGAATCTCTGAACGATATCTTTTCGAATATCGTGGTAAATGCGCTGGAAGCGGTTGCGTCTCGAGGAAGCGTGACCAGTTCACTGTTGATGAACGGCGACGGGTGCGTGATGAGTGTGGAAGACGACGGGCCGGGAATTCCAGCTTCGAGCCGCGAGAAAATTCTTCAGCCGTTTTTCACCACCAAATCGCAAGGAACCGGGCTCGGGCTGGCGATTGTGGCACGGCGCGTGGCCGAGTGTGGCGGAACACTTTCCTGGGAGAGCCCCGTGGCGAATGGTCGCGGCACTAGATTTGTAATTACTTTGCCTCGAAGCGAGGAGCGGCGATGAAGACGATTCTGATTGTGGATGATGAAGCGGCGGCGCGGTACGGGCTGCGCCGAGCGCTCGAATCGCGATACCGGATCGCCGAGGCGGAGTCCGCCGAAGCCGCGCGCGAAGCGATCGTTAGCGAGAAGCCGGACCTCATGTTGCTCGACGTTGTGATGCCTGGCCAGGATGGACTGTCCTTCTTGAAAGCGCTGCGGGAAGAAGGGAATGAGTTGCCCGTGCTGATTGTTTCCGCGCTGGATACGGCGAAGACCGCGGTGGAAGCGTTGCGCGTGGGCGCGGCGGACTATCTGGTAAAGGGATTCGAGTTGGACGAATTGCGGCAGCGCGTTGCGAATTTGTTGAAGCTGACAGGTTTGGAAAAAGAGAATTCGGCGCTGCGGAGCCAGTTGGCCACCGAAGGTCAGTTCGGTGGAATGATTGGCCGCTCGGCGGAGATGCGGCGCGCGTTTGAAGTTGCGGACCGTGTTGCGGTAACGGATTCGACCGTTTTGATTCTCGGCGAGAGCGGCACGGGAAAAGATTTGATGGCACAGGAGATTCACGCGCGGTCGCCACGTTCCGCGCGGCCATTTGTTGCGGTGAATTGCGCCGCGCTGCCGGAAAATCTAATTGAGTCCGAATTATTTGGCTACGAACGCGGCGCATTTACCGGCGCGGCGCAGCAGAAGAAAGGCAAATTTGAGCTGGCGAATGGTGGCACGTTATTCCTGGACGAAATTGGGGACATGAATCCGGTCACGCAAGCTAAAGTGCTGCGGGCGCTGGAAAACCGTACGATCGAGCGGCTAGGCGGCGCGCAGTCGATTCCCGTGGATGTACGCGTGATTAGCGCGACGCATCGCGATCTGCCTGCGGAAATCGCGGCGGGAAAATTCCGGGAAGACCTTTTTTACCGGCTGCGAGTCATCACGATTGAACTGCCCGCTCTTCGCGAGCATAAAGAGGACATCGCGGTCCTCGCCGATTCGTTCCTGCAGCTACACGGAAAGCGTTTGAATCGTGGCGCGCATCTTACGAGGGAGGCGTACTCCGCGCTTGAGCGTTACGATTGGCCCGGCAATGTCCGCGAGTTGAAAAACGCGCTGGAGCGGAGCATGGTGCTGACGCCCGGAAATGAAATTGGCGTGAAAGATTTGCCGGAAGAAGTTGCGACAGGGAAAGCAATCACACAGAAAGAATTGTCAAACGGCACAGACTCCGGCATGAACGAACGGGATTTTCGGGAAGCGAAGCGAAAGTTTGAAGTCGCCTGGATTACGAAGCAGCTCGCGAGCCACAGATGGAACGTTTCACGCACGGCCGCGACGATTGGATTGCATCGGCAAAGTTTGCAGGAAAAATTGCGCGAGCTGGGAATTCGGCGGCCAGGGCGCGAGCCGATGGAGGAGGAGGCTTGAGCGTGCAAGCAAGCGTGCGGGGGTATGTGCTCGCGGGAGGGGCGAGTTCGCGCTTTGGTACGGATAAGGCGCTTGCTGAATTCCAAGGGCAGACCATGCTCGCCAGAACGGCGAAGTTGCTTTCGGCCGCAGTTTCCAATGTGAAAATTGTCTCGCCGACCGCAAAACTTTCGGATGCAGCGTACAAAACGATTCACGATCGGTGGCCAGGCGAAGGCCCGCTCGGAGGAATTTTGACAGCGCTGCTGGACGCGCAGAGCGAGTCCGACACAAATACTTGGTGCTTGATCGTAAGCTGCGACATGCCTTTTCTCACCGCGGAGTGGTTGCGCTTTCTCCCAGAGCGTGCGGCGCAATCTGGAGCGGAGGCGGTAGTGCCCAAAAGCGCAAAAGGATGGGAACCGTTGTGCGCGTGCTGGCGGGTGTCCGCGGCAGAAATCGTTTTGCCAAATTTTGAAGCGGGAACCCGCAAAATCACGGAAGCGTTGAACGCCCTGCATGTGGAAGTTCTTGACGAAAAGGATTGGAAACGATTTGATAGCGACGGGCGGCTCTTTTGGAATATGAACACGCAGGCGGACTACGATGAAGCCCGCCGCGCTCTGAAAGCGGAGAATACGTGATCCAAAGTTTCATTCGCAACGAGTTTGCCGAAAATTTCTTCGAGTTTCGCGACGTGAGCAAGGCGTTCGACGGCCGGCCGGTGCTGAATCACGTCACGTTTACGGTGAAACGCGGGCAGACGTGTGTGATTATGGGCCGCAGCGGCGTAGGAAAGTCCGTTTCACTCAAGCACATCATGGGGTTTTTGAAGGCAGACTCGGGCCAGGTACTGATTGATGGCCAGGATGTTACTCATTTCTCCGAAGCCGAATTTCAAGAAGTGCGGCGGAAAGTGACGATGGTCTTTCAGTCGGGCGCTTTATTCGATTCGCTTAGTGTGCGCGAAAACATCAGTTATCCGCTCGATGGACAACCCGGCCTGACGGAAGAAGACGTGAACGCGTACATCACGAAGCTGGCACGCGAGTTGGAAGTGGAAGAAGTGCTGGACAAAATTCCGAGCGAGCTTTCGACCGGCATGAAGCGAGCCGTGGCAATTGCGCGAGCGCTGGCGCAGAATCCCGAAGCAATTCTTTACGACGAGCCAACAACGATGGTCGATCCCATCATGGCGACGCATATGGGCGACATTATTCTGCGGCTGAAAGAAAAGTTTCATCGCACGTCGATCGTTGTGACGCACGATACGCACCTCGCGCGGCGGCTTGCGGACAACATCGTGTTTCTGCAGGAAGGGAAAGCGACCGTGTTTTCCTCCTGGAAAGAATTTGAAAATTCGACGGATCCATTTCTCCACAATTTTCGAATGCAGGACGAGCTGATTCCCGAGTTGGACGTAATCCTGTGAGCCAAACAGGCGCTTCGCCTGATCCACGCAGCCAGCTTTGCCGCGAAATGGGTTTCTGGGACGTACTCTTTTTCAACATCGCGACCGTTTTAGGTCCGCGCTGGATCGCAGCCGCGGCGCACAACGGAACTTCTTCGATCAGTCTGTGGGTGCTCGCGGCGGTGCTGTTTTTCGTGCCGATGGCCCTGGTGATCAATGAATTGTCGTCGCGATTTCCGGAAGAAGGCGGGCTTTACGTCTGGTCCAAGGAAGCGTTTGGCGATTTCCATGGATTTGTCGCGGGCTGGACGTATTGGATATACACGATTTTTTATTTTCCGGGGCTGTTGCTCGCCAGCGTGGCGATGAGCGCGTACGTTCTGGGCGGTAAGGGCGCGGAGCTTGCACAGAACCGCACCTATCTATTGATAGGATCGCTGGCATTACTGGCCGTCGCGGTGGTCTTGAACATCATTGGCTTGAATATTGGCAAATGGCTGCAAAACGCCGGCGGAGTTGGAACTTACGTCCCCTTGTTGATTCTCGTCGGGACCGCTGGCGTGCTTTGGTTCAAAAACGGATCGGTCACGCACTACACTTGGGCAAACGTAATGCCGGTTTGGAATTGGGACACGGTGAATTTCTGGTCGCAGATCGCGTTTGCGTTTACGGGATTGGAACTTGTATCCGCGATGAGCGGAGAGATTCGCGAGCCGCGGAGAACTTTGCCGCGCGCCGCACTAACGGCGGCCGCGTTGATTGCCGCGATGTACATTATCGGAACTTTTTCGTTGCTGTCGCTCGCGCCGGCCGCAGATGTGGACCCGAAAAGCGGCGTATTCCACGCAATCACGATCGGCTCTGCGGCGCTGAAGATTGGCTTCGTCGGAATACTCGCAGCTCTGCTGGTGACGGTCGGCAACGCGGGCGGCGTTGGCAGCACAGTAGCGGGAATTGCGCGCGTCCCTTTCGTCGTCGGCATTGACCGCTATTTGCCACAAGCGTTCGGAAAAATTCATCCGCGCTGGCGGACGCCGTATGTTTCGATTATCGTGCAGGCGATTCTGTCGGCGCTGGTGCTCCTGCTGAGTCAAATCAACGAGACCACGCGCGGCGCCTATCAGGTCGTTATCGACATCACGATTATTTTGTATTTCATTCCGTTCCTGTACATGTTCGCCGCCGCGATTAAGCTGGCGAATCGACCGGACAGAAATACAAATCCACACGCCGTGCTGGTACCGGGAGGAAAGATCGGCGTGTGGATTGCCTGTGGTTTGGCGTCCGCGGTCACGTTGCTTTCGATTATCGTTTCGGTTTTTCCACCAGGGGATTCTTCGAACCGCTCTTTGTTTTTGGTGAAGGTAATCGGAACAACGATTGCAGCGATCGCATTGGGATTGATTTTGTACTACCGCGGTGCGCGCACCAAGAGTGCGTAGGCCACTAGAACCCTTGCGAAACTAGCTCTTGCATTGAGATGGGCGTTTTCGCCGCGCGGTTCGCGCGAGCCTCCAAGTGCTGCTCGATGTACTTTCCCAAAACGTCGGATTCGAGATTTACCGCGTCGCCGGGATGGCGGTCGCGGATATTTGTATGTTCGTAGGTGAAAGGGATCACCGCGATTTCCGCGACTTGATCCTCCCAGTTCGCGACCGTGAGGCTGATGCCGTCGACCGTGATGGAGCCTTTGAGAACAACATATTTTGCCATCTCCGGCGGAACCCGCACCGAGTAGCGCCAACTGTCGCCTTCGGGATCCATCGCGGCTACCGTGCCGGTTCCATCGACGTGACCCAATACGAAATGGCCGCCAAATTCCTTGCCGGCTGTCAGTGGCTGTTCGAGATTCACACAGTCGCCTTCGTTCAATGAGGAGAATGTGGTTTTGTTCAGCGTTTCCGGGGACAGATCCGCAGAGAAAGTTTTTTTGTCGCAGGCGACGACAGTCAAGCAGCACCCGTTCACCGCGACGCTGGCTGACACGGCAAGAGAAGCGGCCAAACTCGGCGCATGCACGGTGATTCGTCCACCTTGTTCGTCGAGCGACAGCGTTTTAATTGTGCCGAGATGTTCGATGATTCCCGTAAACACGCATTCTGCCTCTTAGATAAAGATAACGGATTCGCCCCGCGGAACCAAATCTCCCAACGCCGTTCGCGACAGGCAAACCTTACTGAAATTGTGTAAGATTGTGCCGCCTCGGGGATCCCATCATGAACGACAAGCGCAGCGACCTTGATTTGGGAATGGATCGTGCGATCTCTCGCCGCGATTTTCTGGATGGCGTTGCTGTCACGGTGGGTGGCGCTGTTTTGGCGATGCACGCACCCGATGCCAGTGCGCAGGGGACGGCGTCCGACTATCCGCCAGCCAAAACCGGTCTGCGCGGCGATGAACCGAACGTCTACAAATTTGCGCATGCTCTGCGCGACGGCAAGAAGTGGGATTCACTCGCGACCGCGGACGAATCCGGCGAAACGTATGACCTGATCGTCGTCGGCGCTGGAATCAGTGGCCTCGCTGCAGCGTATTTTTACCTGAAACAATTCGGAAAGAACGCCAGAATCTTGCTGCTGGACAGTCACGACGATTTTGGCGGCCACGCACGGCGCGATGAATTTGAAGTCGACGGCCGCTTGCTCCTTGCCAACGGTGGCGCTCAGTCGATCGACAGCCCCGCAGCGTACAGCAAGGTCGCGAAGGAACTAATTGTTGAGCTTGGCATCGACGTGCAGAAGTTCTATAAAGCCTACGACGCGAAACTTTACGAAAAACTCGAAACGGGATGTTTCTTCGATAAAGAAACCTTTGGCTCGGACGCCCTCCTAATCGGCATGGGCACAAAGCCGTGGGCCGAGTTCCTGACCAAGGCACCGTTAGCAGACTCCGTGAAGAAAGATATCGTTCGTGTTTACACGGAGAAAAAGGACTACCTGCCGGGCCTGACGCGGGCGCAGAAAATCGCGCTGCTGCAAAAAATCAGCATGGCGGAATATCTAACGAAACATTGCAATGTCGCGCCCGAAGCTCTCCCGTTTTTCCAGAAATTTCCCCACGATTTATTCGCGGTTGGAATTGAAGCGATCTCGGCCTACGGCTGCTACACGAACGGCGACGACTATGGCTCGTTCACCTATCCCGGCTTCGACGGCCTGAATCTGGGCGAAGACGAAAAAGAAGAGCCCTACATCTTTCATTTTCCGGACGGAAACGCATCCGTTGCGCGATTGCTCGTGCGCGCGCTGATTCCAGACGCAATCCCAGGCCACACGATGGACGACGTCGTCACGGCGAAGGCGAATTATTCAAAACTCGATCGCGACGAGCAGAATGTTCGCATTCGATTGCAGGCGACGGCAGTGCATGTCAAACAAACAGCCTCGGGTGGAGCCGGCGGCCCCGTCACCGTCTTTTACGCTAAAGACGCGCTGCTGCTCTCCGTCAAAGCAAAACATTGCGTGATGGCTTGCTACAACGTCATGGTCCCGTATTTGTGCCCGGATTTGCCGCCGAAACAAAAGGCGGCGCTGGAATACTGCGTGAAGGCGCCATTTTTGTATACGCGCGTCGCTATCCGGAATTGGAAGGCGTTCGCCGAACTCGGCATTCACCAGATTATGGCTCCGGGCAGCTACTATTCCTATATCGCGCTCGACTTCCCCGTCAGCCTCGGCGAATACAAATTTCCAAACCTGCCGGATGAACCTGCCGCACTGTTTCTATTGCGCACGCCTTGCAGCCCTGGCGCGCCGAGACGCGACCAATATCGCGCCGGACGTTACGAACTGCTGACGACGCCATTTGAAAAAATCGAACGCAGGACGCGCGACCAGTTGCAGCGAATGCTCGGCGGAGCCGGATTCGACGCCGCACGCGACATCGCTGCCATCACCGCGAATCGCTGGGGACATGGTTATGCGTACGAATACGATTCGTATTCGGATCGCGATCTGCCGCACGGGCCGCGGCCGAACGTGCTGGGACGCGCCCCGTTTGGACGAATCACGATCGCCAATTCGGACTCGGCGGCGCGAGCCTATACGGATGCGGCAATCGACGAAGCGCACCGCGCTGTGCGCGAACTTCCCAGGTAATCGCTGAGAGGGAATCAGGCAGATGACGGCTGAACAGAAAAATTATTGGCTCACAACTGCGGAGATGCCGCGTATCGAATCACGACCGCTTCCTGAAAAGGTCGACGTCGCGATTCTCGGCGCGGGTTTCACTGGTCTTTCCGCAGCGCGCACGCTCGCGAAGCTTGGCGCGCGAGTCGCCGTCCTCGAAGCAGAAACGGTCGGATGGGGCGCGAGTTCCCGCAACGGCGGCATGGTTCTTACCGGATTGAAGCTTGGCGCAGCAGACCTGATCTCGCGATACGGCAAAGAAACTACACGTCGAATGTTTTCAGCGTCGCTGGAAGCCATTTCGACGGTCGAGCAAATCGTCGCGGACGAAAAGATTGATTGCGACTTTTGCCGTTGCGGACACCTTGAAGTCGCGAACAAGCCAAGTCATTTCCATGCATTCGAGCGCAGTGCCGAGACGATGGAGCGCGAGCTGAATCACTCCGCGCAAATCGTTCAGCGCGAAAACCTTGTTACGGAAATTGGATCGAAAGTCTATTTTGGCGGACTCGTGGATGATGTTAGCGCCGGCGCGAATCCCGCGCGCTACGTGGCAGGGCTCGCGAGCGCCGCAGTGCGCGCCGGGGCGGACGTTCAGGAGCGATCGCGTGTCGAAAAAATCGAGTCGGCGTCGAATAGCGGCGCATCGGGCTGGAAACTGTCGACCACGCGAGGCGCCATTTGGGCTCGTGACGTTTTGGTCGCAACCAGTGGCTACACCGGAGACAGCACTCCCTCGCTTCGCCGCAAACTGATTCCCATCGGTTCATACATCATTGTCACGGAAATTTTGCCTGCGGGAATTGCCGCAGAAGTCAGTCCGCGCAATCGCATGATCTACAACTCGCTCTACTACACGCACTATTACCGGCTGACGCCGGACCGGCGATTGCTTTTCGGCGGCCGCGCTGCTTTTTTCCCGGAGAATGAAAACACGATTCGCGAAAGTCAGGCGATTCTCCGCCGCGATATGGTTCGAATTTTCCCCCAACTCGCCGACACAAAAATCGACTACGTTTGGGGAGGTACGCTCGATTTCGCGTTCGATATGATGCCGCACGCCGGAAAAATGGACGGCTTGTACTACTCCGTGGGATACGCGGGCCACGGCGTTGCCATGGCTACTCTGCTGGGGCACAAGATGGGGGCGCGCATTGCGTCCGGCTCTGCAACGCCGGATGCGAACCCGTTCGCGGAAATTCCGTTCAAAGGTGCGCCGCTCGGTGTCTATCGCCGCAGACCGTGGTTTCTGCCGCTCGCGGGAATGTGGTTCCGTTTTCTCGACATCGTGAGTTAACGCGTTAATTCGCCGCGGCAGGCTGCGATTTTCTCCGCAAAAGGAGATACGCCGCCGGCCCGAGCAGAATCGCCGCAGGCCCCCAATGAAGCGCGAATTTGTCCGCACTCAAAAGACTGCCAACCGTGGCAACAATTCCCATAAAAACCGGCGCGGCAACGGCGTAGAACAATCCAAGCTTTCCGCCAGGAATCCTAAATGGGCGTTCCAGAGCGCCGTGCGTTCGTCGCAACTGCCACGCTGAAAGAGCGGTCATCAACGTCGTTGCGACGCGCAGCCACGCGTAAATTGTAATCAGCTGCGCGAGGCTGTGGATTGCGAGAAGCGCATAAATAATTCCCGAGATGATGATGCAGACGGCGGGCGTTCCGAAGCGCGGATGCAACCGCGTCAGTTGCTGCGGCAGAAAACCGTCTTCGGCCATCGCAAAAGGCATGCGCGTGGTTGCGAGGACGGTGCTGTTCAGCAG
>Ga0137403_10004542_pt1 | contig 16349 bp, 13 predicted proteins | sample CZOMad2_1_16fung_FD_122057 | JGI IMG/M metagenome (GOLD analysis project Ga0137403, IMG submission 122057) | Vadose zone soil fungal communities from Angelo Coast Range Reserve, California, USA - CZOMad2_1_16fungal (Hybrid Assembly) | ecosystem: Environmental > Terrestrial > Soil > Vadose zone...
GGGCGAAGGGATTCGAACCCTCGACCCCGACCTTGGCAAGGTCGTGCTCTACCCCTGAGCTACACCCGCATCCGATATCCGTCCGGCCCGTCTGATCGCGTCTGGCCGGCGGAGAGTAGGGCCACCTATGCCAAATGGTGGCCGGCTTGGCAACCGTGTCACCCGACCGCATGGGTGGCCGGCCTCGGAGCCCACCAAAACCCCGCTCGCAGTCCGTTAACCCGGCGCTGGCAGGATGCCGCACCCGCGACAGCCCGGCAAAGCGTTGATTCCATGGCAGCTTCCTCACCCGCCGCCCCGGCAGGCTCCCTCCCCCTCGGCGCTGACTTCCTTCTCGACTCAGCGAGCAGAGAATCGTTGTATGACCATCCAACTCAATTGAGTCTTCGCTTGTTGCCAGGCCACGTAACAACGAGGCGTCTCGCAATTTCACACGGTTTTCGACCTGCTGTTAATGAATCGTCGAATACGAGTCTTCAAAAGATCGCGTTGGGGCAGAGCGTCACGGTGAAAAATTGGGCTTCGGTACGACAACAGCTGAAAACGGGAATGAAACTTGAGTTGCCTGATGCAATTCCACCATTTCAATCCGTCGACCAAACTATCGCTGTCAAAGGTCCAACTGGGCATGTGGTTGATCTTCCCATTTATCATGACCACCACGCTATTCTTCCCGTTCATCGACAGGACGGCATTCTGAAGATCAACGACGATTCCGGGTGATCGTTCTAATATGTCAAGTGCGGTACTTCCTGCGGCGGTGATACTATTTTCAACATTAATCGTCAATCTATCGATCGTCTGCTCGAACAGCGGTTTTTTTGCGATGATGGTGACTTTATCCAATTGCTTGTCTTCCCAGGGTAATTCGATCGTGCCCATATCTTTGTCATCAGGGATATCACGGATCGGAAAAGGCGCTGTGGATGCCTGTCGATACCCGACGAAACTTGCTGAAATAATATACGTACCCGCAGGAACATTCATAAAAGAGTAGGCCCCGGAGACCGTCGTTACCATTCCTCTTATCAATGTGGAATCCTTTGCCTGTAATAATAAGACATTTGCCATGGCTACTGGCCTCTTGTTCTTGTCGAGTACGGAGCCATGGATCCTGGCCTGGGCCAGCGCTTTTTGAGGCTGGAAAGCAGCCAGGTACATTATTGCACCGGTTAGAAATTTAATGACAGACCTTTTCATTCGAAATGGTTTTACGGTGGCATAGAACTAAAGGCGCGATATTATCGTGGGGACATCGGGACGGCAAAATGGAAAGGACTACACGATCCGTTGTTGGATGGCTTTGGCAACGGCCTCGGAAGCCGAGTTCACGTGCAGTTTTTCGTAGACTTTCTTGATATGTGAATGAACCGTATTGAAACTGATCTTACACTCGTCGGCGATCATCTTATAGCTAAGGCCTTTTACCATGAAGGACAGCACTTGCTTTTCCCTGGGCGAAAGCTCCTGGAAATCCTGCGGGACTTTCGCGAACCGATGCTGAAACAGTTGCAAAACCTTCCTGGCAATAGGCGGGGACATGGGCGAGCCGCCCAGGTACACATCGGTGATGGCTTCCAGTATTTTGTCTGATGGGGTACTTTTCAAAATGTATCCCGACGCTCCCGCACATATCGCGGCAAATATATTGTCGTCGTCTTCAAAGACGGTTTGCATGAGAATATGGATCTGGGGAAAAGCGGCTTTGATCGTTTGGACCGCTTCAATCCCTGAAATGCCCGGCATTTTTATATCCATTAACACCACATCGGGCCGGTCCTGAGCTATCATGGAAACTGCCTGCCGGGCATTAGGGTAAATGCCGGCCAGGGTGATAGTCTCTGAATCCTTCAAAAGAAGTTCGAGCCCTTCCAGCAAGTTTTTGTTGTCGTCAAATACCGATACACGGATCATGCAGGATATTTTGTGAACCTTCATCAAAAGTAGGTGACTGGGAGGTACTGAACAATCCCCAATTCAGGTGAGGCTGCAATGCAGATCGATTCGGGTGCCTTTGCCGGGCTGTGAATCGATCTGCAGTCGACCGGAGATCTCTTTTGCCCGATCTTGCAGGTTTAAGAGACCATTGCCCCGGGAAGGTTTACCGGGATCGAATCCATGACCATTATCCCGGATGCCGATATGAATATTTCTTTCGTCCAGTACGACCTCCATGTCTACTTCAGTGGCCCGGGCGTGTTTTACAATATTGTTGAGCACTTCCTTGCAGATCAGGTAGATATTCCTCCGGAACTCCATCGGCAGCGGGACGGATGCAAAATGGACCGGGCAGTCAAGCCGGAATACGATGTTGCGGACCGAAAGCAACTGGCTGGCAAAGGAGTGGATCTTATCGATAAGATGTGCCGTATCATCGTTCTTGGATTGGATGGACCAGACGATGTCACTTATCGACTGCATGATCTCCCGGGAACTGATGTCGATCCTCTCCAACATGGGTAAGGCTTTATGACTGTCCCGGCGGATCTCTTTTTTAGCTCCTTCACTGAAAAGATGGATGCTGCTCAGGGTGGAGCCGATATCATCGTGAAGCTCGGAGGCGATCTTATTCCTGACCTGCTGGATCTTAAGTTGTTGCTGATATAAAGAAGCCAGCTTTTCTTTTTCGACAAGCTCAAATTGGGTTGTTCTTAGTTCGACGAGGGTTGCTTCCAGGGATTTATGCTGGGTCTGGATCTGGATGTTCTTTTTATTCAATACGAGATTGGCCTTTTGTTGCTGGCGATTGTTTCGCCAGAGCAATATTGCGATCAGTAAAAAAACACCCAGACCGCATATTAATCCAATCCGCTGGAAACGACTTTGAGAACTGGCTTGTTCCAGCAGCAGCTCTTGCTGGCGCCGTTGTTCGGTAAGGGTGAGCAGCTGCAGCTGTTGGAATTTTTCCGGTCCGTATAAGCTGTCTTTTATGGACATTGCTTCCTGCTGATAACGGAAAGCACTGTCCATACTGCCGTTCATCCGGTACAGTTTTACCAGCAAAGTGCTGACGTTCAACTCAGTCGATTTCTGCAACGCCCGCCGGCTGGTCTCAAAGGACAGCCGTGCATATTTGAGGCTGGAATCCGGCCGGCGTACCTTGTAATAAACTTCTGCAATACAATACTCGACCCTGCCGCGATTGAGCTGATCCCCTGTAAAGTATGCATTCTCAAGGGCAGCCAGGTAGTGGCGTAACGCAGCGCTATCGTTGCCTAGCCGCGACTGGAGGATACCCAGGCGCATGAGAATGAGTGACTGGAGGGGCCCCCGGGGTAGCGGCTTTACATTACTATAGGCTTGTCGTTGAAAGAATAATGCGGAATCCAACCGGTTAATTTTTTCATAGGCATCCCCGAGGTTGGACAGGGCGAGAACTTTTATATTTTGCGGACATTCCCTTATCTTTTCGGCCTGGCGCAGGTACAGCATTCCCTGGCGGAAATCGCTCAGTTGTAAATAGACTACGCCGATAAAAACCAGACTGCTTGCCTCGGATTCCCGGTCGCCGATCTTACGACTGATCTGAAGGGCATGGATATGTGTCTCGAGAGCCTGCGGCAGATCTCCCCGGAGACGAAATGCCGTTCCCAGCACATTTAATGCACGCCCTTCACCTTTCACGAAACCCAATTCCCGGGATTGTCGGATGGCCTCTTGGGATAGAATGGCGGCGGAGTCTGGCCGGTAGAAGAGATTGGAATTGGCGAGTTGGACCAATAATAACACCCGGCTACTGTCGGGGGTAGACTGCAACAATGATCTTCTGATACTGTCGGCAACCTTTTTCTGGCCATGCGACAGTATGGAGATGGAAAGAAGCAGGCAGAGACAAATGGGCTTCATGGCTTCGGTTAATCCCTACATTAAATAGTATTTGCATAAAAATACTCAATATTTTGTCTTATTCCGATCTTAAACTTTTCACGGGATTGGCCATCGCGGCCCTGATGGCCTGGAAGCTGACCGTGGCCAGCGCGATGAACAGGGCCGCCGATCCCACGATACAGGCCCTGTCCGATAATAATTAGCGACCCGATGACGTTACTCTTTAAATAATTTCGGCAATTGTAATGCTTCAAATGAATTTAAAGAACCCCTATATCGGATTGCATTTATTTGTTATATCTCTTATGATGCTGCCTTCTCTCTGCAATGGACAAAATGCCGGGGGGCCAGTCTTAGATGATGGTATCCTTCAGATGCAAAAAGGAAACTATACGAATGCTGTTGCTTTTTTCTCAAAAGTGCTCAGGCAATACCCCGATAATTACCTGGCCAATCTGAGCACGGGAGTATCCTTACGTGAAATGGGCAGACTGGATTCGGCACTTTCCTATTTTGACAAAGCGATCAGGATCGACCCCAAAGATCCCGGAGGATATGTCAACAGGGGGATGCTTTTTTATAAGCGCAATGAGTATGTAAAAGGAGATCTTGATGAAAGGAAGGCCATGCTGCTCCAGCCGGATCTGGCCACTCCATATGAAATCCTTGGTTATTCATTGCTGGAAAGAAAAAAATATAATGAAGCTTACGCCAACTTCGACGCGGTAATTTCCAGGGATAAAAATTCTTATAAGGCATATGTCAATAAAGCGGCGGCTTTAGGCAAACTAGCCAGACATGAGGAGGCTATTGCCGTATTAAACCAGGTCATTGAATTAAAGCCGGATTATATTACGGCCTATTACAACAGAGCCTATGCTTATTTATATTCAGGGGATATGGACCATGCCTTTGCGGATTGCAATAAGATCCTTGAGATCGATAATAAAAATATTGATGGCCTTCTTTTAAGAGCAGGCTTAAAAGACCAGGCGGGCGATGATCCGGGCGCGATCGAAGATTGCAATAAGGCAATTGCCATTGACCCCAACAATCCCAAAGCCTATAATCAAAGAGCCATATCGAGATTCGACCTCCATGATCATGAGGGGATTATTTCAGACTGTACCAAAGCGATCGAGCTGCAGCCCGACTATTATGATGCTCTCGTACAAAGGGGAGATGCATATGACGATCTGAACAATTATAATAAGGCGTTAGAGGATTATGACAAAGCCATTGCATTGGAACCGGGGAAACTCATAGCCTACAGGGAGGGCGCCGGCGCGCAGGCACATAAAAATGACTATAAAGCCTCGCTTAATTATTTAGAGAAGGGGTTGCTGATAGAGCCGGGTAATAAATATCTGCTGGAGCATAAGTTTAGGATACAATTGATACTGGGCGATCATAAGGGTGCTCTTTCGACATTGGATCAATGCATAAAATTCTACCAGGACTCTTCGATGATCTACTACATGCAAAAAACTTATTTATATGATTCTCTCAACGATAAGGTCAATGCCTGTAAAAACGCCTTTGAGGCATTGAAAAGAGGGTTGACAGACGGTTATGAGTATTTAAACACGCATCATTGCGCTGCCTACAAACAAAATCCGAGGTTCCTGGTACAACCTCTGCTGGAGGAGGCCCAAAAGGAAAATGCGGCCCAGATGTATGTGTCAGAGATTGCCACGCTCTCAAAAGCCATCGCGCTGTTGCCGGATTCCTCTTCTCTTTATTATAACAGGGGTGCCGCTGAAAGAAAGCTCAACAATTTTGAAAAGGCGATTGCTGATTACAACCGGGCTATCGGCCTCAGGCCAAAATTCCCTGAAGCCATTGTCTCGCGAGCTGTGGCAAAAGCCTATCTGAACGATATTGAAGGCGCGTTGAAAGATTACCGGTTGGCATTCAAGGCCGATTCAACGTATGCCATTGCTTATAATAACTATGCTTCTACGATTGAAGAAACCGATATTCCCGGCGCGATTGAATACTTTACAATGGCGATACACTATAATAAGAAGTATGCATCGGCCTGTCTGGCCAGGGGGAAACTTTATGCTAAACTGGGAAAGAAAGAAGAAGCCTGCCGTGATTTCAGCAGGGCGGAAAGTCTTGGGTCAGTAGATGCAAAGATCGAACGTATGGTTAGTTGTAAATGATATTGGGATTTTGCGAAATCAATTGTGGGAGCCATTGGCCGTCCCTTCGGTCTTTGTCAGCGTCTGATACGGCAGTGTGCCCGTCCATCTTTCTAAACTGATATGATAACCAACATCCATGTACTTTATGAATTTCCGCTCTGGTTCGTTGCTGCCTGCGTTATCTTGCCTGGTAACAATCTCAAAATAATGAAAATCAGTCTTAACCACCTCATAGATCTTATCCCGGGACGAAGTCAGATCGGGGGAACCGGTCCGGTACCGGATTGTATCTCCTGGAAGAACCTTATCACCGGAATTTAGCGATTGCCACATGACGTTAGGATCTAAGCATTAAGAATATTTTTCACGCATCCGTTCAACTGCTGGTCGGGAAAGCCCGTCTAGAGAATTATTTTCTGTGCGAACGCCGCCTGCCCGTTGATAAACAAGGACAGGATCTGCATGCTTCTTTGCTGCCCGGTCACCGATGGAAGACTGATGCTGTTCGAGCCCTTGTATAGTTGAACATTCCTTTTCTGCAATACTTGACCCGACAGGCTGTATAAGATCATAACGCCCTTACAGTCCGAGCTGGTATTGGCAACCAGGGTCATTTCCGGCCCGGCGTAATTCCCGGAAATATAAACGCTTTGCATACCCGCGGATCTGGCGCGTATGGAAGCAACAGGTGAATACCAGACCTGGCCGGTCATGCCAATAGCCTTGATCCTGTAGTCATTGTCTCCATCGGATGGTTGGTAGTCCGTGAATGAAAAATGCCTGGCATCCGCCGGACCAGCGTTGTTCCGATCAGACAGAGTGCCGATATTAATGAATCCCATACCTACGGTGAATTTCTCTATGCCGTATGATTCGACGAAGTTGTCGGGAAGGTCATTCCAGCGAAGGGTAATACAGTTATTCCCGAACTTCCCCGTTACGACCAGATCCTTAACTAAGAGAACGGCGAAATCATAGATACTGACCGACTTTGTCGCGGTGTCCTTGCATCCGTTCCGTTTTTCCGTGACGATCAGCTGGTAGGTGCCCCACGCGGTATCGGTCGTTCTGGGGTTCTGCACTGTCGAAGAAAAGCTCTGTGGACCGCTCCAATCCCATAACAGACCTTTTGAGCCGCCAAAGGGAGTTGAATAGTTGCTGGCTACGGGATTGCCTCCTAAAAGTTGCAGATACGACCAGGCAACCGGCATGATGATATTGACGGAGGCCACGGGCGGGAATGTATCGATGGGGATGACTACTGTGTCTTTCCTGGTGGCAGGACAGCCTTGTGCGGGCGACGCGGAAACAATGTAAGTACCCGGTTTATTAATACTGATCTGAGAGCTGTCGGTATTCGTGCCGGAAATATTTCCACTCGCTGTTTGCCAGCTGTAATAGCCGGCCGTGGAATTATTGGTGACCTGGATCGTCCCGATGGGCCTGTTGCAACGCAGGGTATCCGGCTGCAGCGAATAATCCATTACGGGCGGGCGAAGGAACACAAGGGGCGTGACAAAATCCTTCATGTTGGCCGTGAAGGAATTGGAAGCCCGGGACTTAAAGAATATGTCCGAGAACAGGGACTGACAGGCACTGTTGCGAAGCGCCGTGTAGAGCGCCGGGTCCAGGCCGATGCGGGTCAGGTTCAGGCCTACTTCTATTAGTTGCTGGGTTTGATATTGAGTGCTCCATCCCGTCGTGGAATGGGTCCCCCAGGGTGCGGCAAGCGTTGTATCCTGGGCAGCCGTGGCGGAATAATTCGATATGCCCGCCCCGAATGCCGTCGTTCCCGTCTTGGAGACGATCGACGCATAGCCGAAGGACGGCGTGGACCCGTCAAAATTCGCATTGAAATTAAAATGGGCCGGCGTGGTGGTGCTCCAGGTAGCCTGGCTGACCCAGATCCGTACATCCACTACGGGCGCCGACCCCGGGGTAAAGTTAACAGCCACGATCATATCTCCGGTCTGTACCAGATTGCCGCTGGCGTCAAATATCCATTGGGTATGTCCGGCGTCCGGACCGGCGGTGGTAAAGGTCCCCGTAGCCTGATCATAACCGAAAGCGTTTTTATATAGTTCCACGTCGTAATAGGAGGATCCGGTCGTGCCGTAGGTGGAAACACCGGTGAAGAACCATAATGAATCAAGGGCGGTAATACCGTCGCGCCGCATGTGCGCATAAACATCCACCAGGTCATTTTTATTAGGGAAGGAGGAGACCCCGCCATTCCAGGTGGAGGGGTTGTCCCCATTCTTGCAGGCATTGGTAAATGTGGTGCTATCCTTTAAGGAGGATGCAGCCGAATAATCTCTCCCATAGGCGGCATCCAGCCATAGTTTGCCATTCAATTTAGTGTATAGGGGTACTGCCATCCTTTTATTAAAAGAAAAATTGGAGCCGGCCTGGAGCAAGGAGAGGTAATAGGCTGCATTGGTGGTATCTATAATAGTATTACCGGAAAAGGAGGAAAACCAATCGTCACTGACCACCAGGCCCGTTACAGGGCCATACTTCATGTAATTGCAGCGTGTATCCGCATCTACGCCAAAATTCGCGTAAAGCCCGCCATAATTCAACTGGGAAAAGCCTGTCAAGGGCGACAAGCTTACCACAAGCAAAGCAATGGTAAAAGTTTGTTTCATAGCAACGGATTTATCAGGGTCTTCCAATACAAGACAAAAATAAAGAGCCCTGGTCCCAGTGGGTTGGGACAAATATTTTAAAAAACAAGATAAGTAGTTCATTATGAACTATTTACCATTAAAATTTTAATCTATAGGTGACGCTGGGTATCACCGGAATGAAGGGCACTTGTTTGGCTACTACCTGCCTGGTGGAGGGGTCGATGGTCCTGTAGACGAATGCACTATTTTGCCGGGCGTAAACATTATAAACGGAAAATATCCATTCTGTTTCCAGTACTCGCCGGCCCGTATTCCTGCTTTTTTTATATCGGACGCTCAGGTCGAGCCGGTTATATGGGCTTAACCGGTAATTATCCGCTCTGATACCGAAGGAGGTGGTATCCTGCCGGTTCCTTCCCCGGCCCAATGCCCTGCCCCTGCCCCGGTTGTTAAAAAGGGGATTGTCGCCGGGACCCGAAATGGAGAGCGTATCCGTGTCCAGTGTAAATGCGCGACCGCTGGCCAAAAGGAAATTGGCGGCGATCTTCCAATGCGAGGTAATCGCATAGCCGGTGGAAATATTCACCATCTGTCTTCTGTCGTAGGCAAATGGGAATGACTGGCCCAGGTTCAGCGAATCGAAATGTTGCCATGCATAAGCGAATGAATAGGCCAGCCAGCCCGTCCATCTGCCCCTGTTCTTTCTGATGAGGAATTCGGCGCCGTAGCTCCATGCTTTCCCGAAAATAAGCTGCTGCTCGATGTTGTTGTCGATAGCCGGTGTCGTCCCGCCGCCGAATAACAATTGATTTTGCATACGCCTGTAATAAAATTCCAGGCTGGTGAGAAAAATATTCTCTTTAAAGTTCTTGAATAACCCAGCCGAAACTTCATTGGATACCTGCGGCCGGACGATATTGCTGCTGCCGATCCATATCTCCGCAGGAAAGGACGAATTATAGCTTTGCACCAGGTGAATATATTGATGGATATTGGTATAGGAGACTTTTACGCTTGTAGTCCGATCGATCGCATATAAAAGAGACAGGCGCGGCTCGATACTGAAGTATTGAACACCGGGCTTAAAATAGAAGGGAGCCCTTAATCCGAAGTATACCTGCAACCGCCGTCCGATTTTCATATCGTCACTGGCGTAAACGGCGATGCGTCCGGCAGTCTTGGGAGGTATTGCGGAGGCAATGATCCCGCTGGAAGAATCGGTAGGAGGAATTTTTCCCGACAGGGACGCCGGATAAAGGGTTTGATACAGGTAGTCGGCCCCCGCGCTGATCTTATGCGCCGGGGAGAGATACCAGGTGAGGTTTGTTTTTGCATTCAGATCCCTGATGCCTGAATATAACTGGGCAAAATAGCCGTTCTGGGTAGCAGAAAGGAATTGGTGATAGCTGTCGTATTCCAATGAGGTAGTGGAAAATAATTTCGGGGAAAACTGGTGGTTCCATCGCATCGTAAAGGCAGTGTTGCCAAAATGCATGGAATAATCGATCCCGGTGAGATCTGTAGAATCCGTAGCATAGTTGTCGTTATCCCTTCCGCTGTAAAAGCTGAGCAGCAGGCGGTCTTTAGGGGACAAGGTAAAGTTCAGCTTGGCATTCACGTCATAAAAGTAATATTTGCTGAAATAATTTTTATGAAGAAAGGGCTGAAGCAACAGATCGGTCGTGCTTCTCCGGGCGGAGATCAGAAAAGATGATTTACCGGGTTGCAGGGGGCTAAAGAGGGTCACGCCGGATAGAATGCTTCCCATATCCACGATGCCTCCGGATTGCTGATTGCTCCCGTCATTCATGACCACATCCAGCACCGAGCTTACGTGATCTCCATAGGACGCGGGAAAACCTCCTTTCATCAGACTGGCGCGCTTTATGGCTGCTGTGTTGAAAATGCCTACTAATCCGAATATATGACTGGGATTGTACAAGGTAGCCTCATCCAGCAGGATAAGGTTCTGTCCTGCATTTCCGCCCCTGACAAAATAACCCGGCGTCCCGTCTATCCCGGCCTGAACGCCCGGCAGCATCTCAACCGAACTGATAAGGTCCCCGCTACCGTTGACAGAAGGGGCGGCAGCGATCATATCGGCCGACAATTCGACCAGTGCCGGCTGGTTCTTCTTTACATTGTCTTCTCTTTTATCTTTGGCAACCGTCACTTTCCTGATCTCCGCCTGTTCGTCATTTTGTTCCAGTTCAAAGGAAAGGTCGAGATTGCCATATCCATTCACCTTTCTCAACAAGCTTTTATAGCCCACATAGGAGATCTCCAGCTCCATCGTATCGGCGGCAGGAACGGAGATCGAGTAGAACCCGTAATTGTTGGAGGAAATGCCCTTTCCGGCGGCAGGAACTATAATACTGGCGCCTGTCAGCAATTCCCCCGTCCGGGAGTCCTTTATGTAACCGCTGATGGTGACACCGGACGGTAAAACGAGATCCCGGAGGACGATCTGGTCGCCAATAATATGGTAGGTAAGAGACGTTCCCCGTATTAAGAGGGTCAGAAGGTCCGGCAGGGAGATATCCGCGGCCGTCAATGACACATTTTTTTGTCGCAGGACCAGGTCCGTACCGTAGGCAAATTTATAAGGGACCTTGGATTCAATGACGATCAGCGCCTCCTGAAATGGCCTGTTTTTCAGGGTAATAGTAAGATGCGCCTCCTCGATTTTTTTTTCCTGGGCAACAGATGGCTCCAGAATAAAAAAGGAAAGGGAAAAAAGCAAAGCCGCGACCACGCCCGGCCGGGTATCAGAATATTCGGTTGCTCGGTTCACTTCAGGGGATAATTTGCATCAGGGCAAAGCTAGGTAAACGCCAATAAAAAGGAAATTATTATATATGAGTATATTTATCAATAATTATGGGCAGCAGGGTTCTTGCTTTTTAAAATATATCCCCCGTCTTTTTCCGCATATTCCAGGTCCAAAGAAGCGCAGATAATTTCTATCGCATTATCAAAAGATTCTCCATCCAGGTGCACAGTCAATCTCTTCTGCCCCAGCAGTGAGTCGTTCAGGCTGATCTTCTTCCCGGACGTTTTTTGCAAGGCGGTGATTACATCCGATAAAGGGGAATTATCAAACCGCAGGGAACCGGCGCCCTTATCCGCCGGATCCGCAGCCTTAATATCCCCGAAGCGGTGCTCCGTAACATAAAAAGTAAGCGTACTGCCTGCGGTCAATTCCCGGGACTCCCCCGTCTCTTTTATAATGAAAGCGACCTTTCCGCCGGATACCGTCACTTTTATACTGTCCGGGGTTTTCCGGATGGTGAAGTTGGTGCCTATATCCTTGACACGGACTGCATCCATTTCTACGATAAAAGGTAGTTCCGGCTGGTGGGATACGTCGAAATGGGCCTCCCCGGCTGCGAGCATGACCGTCCTGCCCAATTTATTAAAACCAGGATCGAGCTGAATATGGGTTTGTGCGCTCAGGATCAGGGTCGAACCATCGGGCAGGGATATTTTTTTCTGCTCATTCAGAGCGGTCTCATACAGGATGGAGGCGTCCTTCCGGGCGAGATACCACCACCCGGCTCCGACAAACAACAAAATGGCCGCCGCCACCGCCCACCGGTTAATCACCGGGGTTTTCTTTCCAAAGCTGGCGCCGATAACGCCCTTATCGGCTATTCTTGCCCTGATGGCTTCCCATGCTTTGCTTTCGTCAGCCGCCTGGTAATAAATATAATCAGCCAACCCGTCCTTCCAGGTCTGCTGCAACCGATCGTATTTTTGCTGGTTATCCGGGGACAAGCCCAACCATTGCCGGAACTGCAAATCTTCATCGGGGGACAAAGTACCCTGCAGGGCAGAACCGATCAGATCCCAGGGAAAATTGTCATATGTAGGTTGAACATCCATAGTTTCAGGAGTAAGACAAATAAAAACGACCAGGGACCTAGTTATAAGGCCAAAAAAATTCTTTTATTATTATCCAGACCCAGATACGCATTATATACAAATACAAACTGGACTCCGTCCAGTCAGGGAAGGGATCTCCAATTCCCCAGGACCTTATTCAGTTGTTTCAATGCATGCGTGATATGGTTTTTTACGGTCTTGATGGAAATGCCGAGCCGGTCGGCGATCTCCTGCTGCTTCAGCTCTTCGAAACGGCTCATCCTGAATACCCTCTGACATTGTTCCGGCAATTCATCAATAGCCTTATAAAGGCTGATCTTCAGCTCACTGTCTTCCATTCCCCTTAATTCGAAGGTATCCTCCGGCCGGTGACTCAATCCTTTCTGACGTTCCCGGTCCCTTTTATTTTTGTCCAGCTCATTGAGGCTCCTGTTAATGACTGCCCGGTAGATATAGGACTTCAGGGAGGTCTGGATCTGGATCGTCCCAGCAAGCTCCCAAAGCCTGACGAACACATCATTGACGATCTCTTCCGCCAGGCCGGTATCTCTTACATAGTTACAAGCCGCCAGGAAAAAAAGTCTGTAATGCTCTTTGTAGTAGTTTTCAAATGCCTGTCCGTCCTTTTGCTGTATAGATCTCCAGGTTGTTTCTTCGTCGGCGTTCATTTTCCTAAAAGAGTGTGGGAATTAGTAATAGATACATCAACAATATTATAAAATATTTCCGGGTAACTAGGACCATCTTCATTTTTTCCTGTCTTACTCATTGAAAAGACCCCCGTTTTCTATCCCTATCCGTTAAAAACAAGCATTAATCTTTAAAATTATGCAATCTATGAAAACAGCAAGATCCTTATTGGTCCTTTTAACAGTACTGGCAGGCGGCAGCTTTATTTTTCTGTCCTGCAATAAAGACAGCAGCAGCAGCGCCGGCGCCAGCCATCTGCAGGTAATGCTGACGGACGACCCCGCGAGCTATAGCGCGGTCTATATCGATGTTCAGAAGGTAGAGGTCAATGTCTCCTCCGATTCCGGCACGAACGAGGGATGGCAGACCATAAATGTTCTCCGCCCGGGCATTTACAACCTCCTCAAGTTCAGCAATGGGGTCGACACGCTGCTGGCAGCGGCCGATCTGCCCGCAGGCAAATTATCCCAGATGCGCTTGATCCTTGGCGATAACAACTCCGTTGTCATAAACGGCCAATCCTATCCTTTGAAGACCCCTTCTGCCCAGCAATCCGGGCTGAAATTCAATATTCATTCCACGCTGACAGCCGGCATAGTCTACCGTCTATGGATCGATTTCGACGCCAACCGGTCGATCGTTTCAGCGGGCAACAGCGGTAAATACCTGTTGAAGCCTGTGATCAGGACCTACGCCGAAGCCATCGGAGGCAGTATCAAAGGATATGTGTTGCCTCCGGCAGCAAAACCCCAGGTATGGGCGGCAATGGGTACCGATACCCTGCTGGCTTTGCCGGATTCGGTGACAGGCTATTATTTCTTCGGAGGCATGAACGCCGGCAGCTGGAACCTGTGGTTCCATCCCCAGGATTCAACTTACCAGGACACAACCTTCCATGTTACGGTGAGCACCGGAGTGGTGACGAATGCGGGAACAGTGAACCTGCTAAAAAAATAAGGATATATAAAAACAGAATATGAAAAACTTAGTGGTTGTTTTGCTGTCGATGAGCGGTATAGTATGCACAATGAAGGCGCATGGCCAAGTGAAGCTGAGCGTACACATCAATATTGGCGCCCAACCCCAGTGGGGCCCGGTAGGGTACGATCATGTGGATTATTACTATATGCCGGATATCGACGTCTACTATTCCGTGCCAAGACAGCAGTTCATTTACCTGGATGGGGGCAACTGGCGGTTTGCCGCGGCACTCCCGGAGCGATACGGGTCTTACGATGTTTACCGGGGCTATAAGGTGGTGGTGAATGAGCCCGAACCCTACCGGCATTGCGAGCTGTACAGGGAAAGATACGGCAGATACAAGGGAAATTATGATCAGCAGGTAGTCATCCGGGATCACCATCACGTAGAGGGTCATGAAGACGCCTATGATCACCCGGGAAGGAACGGCCGGGGTCACGCTTACGGACACGATAAACACCATGGCGATCATGGCGACCATGGTGACAACAGATAAACTCTATGGAGACTGGAGGCTGCCTCATTTGAGGCAGCCTCCAATATTGAATAATAATTGACCGAATAATAGCTGACCCTAATCGTAAAAAATGGAAAAGGCTTTGGAAGAGCTTTCCGCTTCAGCGTTGCGAAACCTTCTTATCGAAGAAGTAAAAAAAATTATCATTTCCCTTGACCATCGCTCAATCGAAGAATTAGTTCAGATAAAAGGGAGGCTAAGAGAGATCTTCGACCTGATTGCCGATAAAGAGCGCCAGGAAGGCCTTCCCCTTGCCTGGGGCAAGAATTCCATACAGCCATCGAAGGACACGATCGTTGAATACTCCCCTCTCTTTATTGACCAGAAAGATAAGCTTCCGCTCAAACGCATGAAACGCGAATCTGTCGAGTTACACTCTTCTTAACTCAGAAGTCCACTTTTATGCACTTAAAGAGTATACCTGCAGCATTTTATTATCTATATCAATCTCTCTTTCATACCTGAATCCAAGTTTTGTTAATAGTTTCATGGAGTTCGTGTTTGACGATATTGTTGTGGCCAGTATTGTAGTGAATCCAGCAAGACCAGATACCATTGTTAGAACGGCTTTTGCAGCCTCATAGGCGTACCCATTATTATGAAAGCCTGGAAGAAGGGCAAATCCAATATCGAAATGCTCCAGGTAGCTTCTTTTGATAAATGATATTATTCCAATTGGCGTGTTTTCCTCTTTAATTCTAACAATCCAATAAAATAAATTCTCCGTTCTCATAATTTTATCTATATAGGCTATCGCGTCATTTTTGGAGTGAACGTTTCTATCACCAATATTCTCCAGCCATCCTTTTGAATTGACAAGCAATTGCATAAATTCATAATCATCTGGATTTATTATTTCCAAATTTAATCTACCAGTATTTAAGGTATTTTGTATTTGTAAGTCTCTTGTCATAAAGGATTATTTACTCTGAACGAATTGATTTCACAGGGTTGGCCATCGCTGCCTTGATGGCCTGGAAACTGACCGCAATGAAGGCGATCGCGACGGCCATCAGCCCTGCTAATATAAAGACCCCGGCTCCCGGGGAAATACGATAGGCGAACTCCTGCAGCCACCTGTTCATGACGAACCAGGCTACCGGAGTGGCGATCATAAAGGCGATCAGCACCAGCTTCAAAAAATCGCCTGCAAGGAGCGCAACGATCTGCCGGACAGACGCCCCAAGCACTTTTCGTACTCCTATTTCCGTCACCCGCTGATCCGCAGACAAATGGGCCAGACCGAACAGGCCAAGAGCACAGATCAGTATGGAAAGGAGGGTCGCCACACGGATGACCTGCTGCCAGCGCTCTTCCTGGACATACTCTTTTTCATTAAGCTCGTCCAGGAAATGGTATTGATAGACTGCAGTCGGCAGGATCTTCTTATATATTTTTTGCAGCGCTGCCATCGCCTCTTTCTGTCGGGCCTTTTTATATTTAACCAAGATCTCGCCGCCATACCAATCGCTCATGAATAACACCATGGGCCCGATGGGCTCCCGCAATGAGCCGAAATGAAAATCCTTTACGACCCCAATGATCGTTTTGGGCTCTTTGTCGAAATATTCATCGGTCCGTACCTGCTGACCGACCGGATACCGAAAGCCTGCTGCCTTTACGAAGGCTTCATTTACGATGACAGAACGATTTTTGTCCGCTGGAAAT
>Ga0137403_10004543_pt1 | contig 16348 bp, 24 predicted proteins | sample CZOMad2_1_16fung_FD_122057 | JGI IMG/M metagenome (GOLD analysis project Ga0137403, IMG submission 122057) | Vadose zone soil fungal communities from Angelo Coast Range Reserve, California, USA - CZOMad2_1_16fungal (Hybrid Assembly) | ecosystem: Environmental > Terrestrial > Soil > Vadose zone...
CCCACGGTCGCCCGGTCGGTCGTCAACGTCGGGCGAACTTGAGATGGGTGGCATCGGGTGCGGCAACCGTTCGCACCAGCTGGAGACCCCCGAGATCCCTGACGCCTTCAAATAATGGCTCGCCGGCGCCGAGCAGCATCGGCACCAGGTGGATTTCCATTTCGTCGACCAGGCCCGCGACCAGATACTGCTGGCCGGCGCTGGCTCCGCCGGCGAGCGACACATCCCGCCCCCCCGCGGCACGCCGCGCCAGCTCGAGCGCTGCCGCGGGACCATCAGTAACGAAGCTGAAAGTCGTGCCGCCCTCGAGGACCAGCGGCGGACGCGGATGGTGGGTAAGCACGAAGACCGGGTGGTGGAACGGCGGGTTGACTCCCCACCAGCCGTTCCACGGCTCCGCGGCATTCCACGGGCCGGGATGGCCGCCGAACATGTTCCGGCCCATGATGGTCGCTCCGATGTTGGCCAGCGATTCCTCGACCACCCGGGTGCTCTCGTTGACCTCTCCACCCTCGAGGCCGTGCGGCGCCCGCCACGCAGCGAGAGGAAACGCCCAGTCATGCAACCGCATGCCGCCGACCCCGAGCGGATTCTCCACGCTCTGCTGCGGCCCCGCAGTGTAGCCGTCGAGCGACATCGTGATCCCGAAACGCAGTTTCGCCACGCTATATCCCCTCTGAAGACGCGTTCTTGGACCAGGAGTGGCCGACAAAGAGACCAATGGCCACACCAACCCCGAGAAAAAGGAGCCAACCAGTCACGTCGTGAAACACGGGCACGTCGCTCCACAGCGCGGCGATGATGCCCAGGGTGGCGAACGCCGTCACGACGGAGGTTACCCCCGTCAAGTAGAACCCCGCGCGCCCCAGCCGACCGAACGGCCGGCGCACCGCGCCGTACGCGACGCCACCGACGCCGCCGGCCACCGCGGCAGCGGCCAGGGCCTGGGCGCCGAGGGTGAAGAGCTGCATCGACGGGCCGCGACGTAAGAGCAGGAACACCCCACGGAACAGAACGAGGGCCGCGCCGGCCAGGGCGCCGATGGCCACCGGGCGAGCCCGCTCCGGCAGCCGCTCGAGCATTCGGGCGAGGCTGCGTAACGCCCGCAGTCCGGGCGAGAACGGTGGCTCGGGTAACGACGGAAACCGATCATCGACATACTGCTGGCGCGCCTGACACGTCGCACAGCCGCGCCCATGCTGCTGCAGCTTCTCGAGGCGCTTGAGCCTGGCCTTCAGCTTTCTGGCTTCCGGCTCGTTCTGCCAGCGGCTGACCCAGTCGCATGCCGGCAGGCCGCTGAGCTCCAGCGCCCGTTGGCGTTCGGTGACCGCGGCGCGCCACGCAATCTCGCGAGCGTAGACCGCAGGAACGGTGGCATTTCCCGCCTCCCACTCATGGATGGTCTCCTCGGAGAGGTGTAGATCGACCCCGAGTTGCGCTGGAGACAGACCGAGGAGGTCGCGCGCGCGAGTGAGCTCGGCAGGCGTCAGGGTCGCAAGCTCCCTGCGCCTGGCTTCTGCGCCAGGTAGGCGTATCGCGACAGCCTGCGCTCACTGGACAGCGTGTGCACGCAGGCCAGGAAGCGCTGGAGCCCCTCGAAGTTCGCCTCGCCTTCGCGAGCGAGCAGCGCTTCCCGATGCGCGGCGCGCGCGTCGTGCCGGCGTCGAGAGAGGAGGGCGGCGTTGTCCGTGACATCGTGAACGCCGAGCAGCTCGAGCCCGGCCTGCCGGATGAGGCGCTCGTTCTCGCCGGGGGGGACAAACAGGTAAAAGCCGATGGAGCTACGGGTCGCAAGCTCCTCGTGCGACACGATGCCGGTCAGGACCATCGCGTCGGTGAACAACATCCTTCCGCCTGGGCGAAGCACCCGCTGCCAGTCGCGGAGCACCTCGAGGCGTTGCGCGATATGGCACATGGCGTCGTTGGACATGATGGCGTCGAAGCTGCCGGCGGCAAAGGGCAGGGGCTGGCTCGCGTCCACCCGGCGAAACTGCGTTCGGTCAGCAACGCCACGAGCCTCGGCCAATAACGTGGCATTGCGTACCCCGTGCTCGTTGATATCGACACCCATCAGGCGGCAACCCCGGCTGAGGGCGAGATAGACGGCCGGGCCGCCGGACCCGCTCCCTATCTCCAGAACCTCCGTACCGGCCGTGACGCCGACCTGGTCGGCGAATCCCAGCCACTCCTCAGCCGTCAGCCAGCCGGTCTGACCGATGTCTTCGCCATAGGTGGCCGTCCGGACGGCAGCCTCCGTGGTACTGGTAAAGTCGCCGTATGCGTGGTTATACAGATCCACGGATGGGGCGGGGCTGCCCAGGCCAGGATCCCGGCTCACGAGAGCGCCTCCAGCATCCGCTCGACATCGTCCATGTCGTTGTAGATCGACGGCGCAATCCGCATCCAGTAGGGGGCGACCCGGACGCTCACCCGCGCCGCCCCGAGCTTCTCATTGAGCCGCTGCGCGTCCCGGTGGGCGAAGGTGACGATGGGAGACGTACTGTCGAGCGGAGTCTGGGGAACGAACCCGAGCCGGGGGAGCTCCCGCTGCAACCGGTCGAGCAGCGGCTGGCGGTACCGCTGGATGTTCTCCACCCCGAGCTGCTGAATGTAGGGAACCGACACCCCCAGCGCGGCGCCGACGGCGCTCGCCATCGTGCCCAACTGGAAATAGCTCGCCGCGTCGGTGCCCGGGGTAAACGTTACCGGTTGAGGCGACAAGGGGTCGAGCGGCGAGAGGTGAATATCGGTGTCCGGCGCGGACTCGTAACTCCAGTGAGGCCGGCGGATCACTCGGCCCAGCAGATCCTCGCGGACGAAGAAGAAGCCGAGGCCGAAGTCGCCCATGAGCCACTTGTAGGTGGCGCATGCGGCAAAGTCGACGCCGGTGGCCCGCACGTCGAACGGCACCGCGCCCGCGCCCTGGATAATGTCGGCGTATACATAGGCGCCGTGGGCATGCGCCAGCTTGCACACCGCGGCGAGGTCGTGCTGGAAGCCGTTGTACATCGACACCAGCGACACCTCGACCAGCTTCGTCTTGCGGTTGACCACCGGTTCCAGGTCGCTGAGCTCGATCCGCCCGTTCCGGGGCCTGACGACGCGCAGATCGAGGCCCTGCCGCCGCAGCTCGAACAGGTGCACCAGCGCACCCTCGAAATGGAGAGCGTCGGTCACGACGTTGCCATCGAATTTCTCGACCCCGAGGCACTCCACAACCAGGTTTTCACCTGTGCTGGTGTTGGGGACGTAGCTGATTTCCGACGGCTTTGCGTTGATCAAGGCGGCGAATGCGGCCCTGGGGTCGACGACGGGCTGTGCGGCAGGGTCGGCGCCCGGGGGCGCGACGGTCGAGCGGCGGTCGATGGCGCGGTGGACTGCGGCAGCGGCGGCCTTCGGCATCGGATGGGTGTACGCGCCGTTCAGGTACGTGTACCCGTCCGCCATCTGGAAATCTGCTTTCCGGGGGAAGTCCGGGACCACCGGGACGAGGGCTGGGGATCCGCCCCGATCGGGGCCCGGTGGCAGGCCAGCGTCCAGCGAGGTGAACGCGGTGGTGGCCGCCAGCGAGCCCACGCCGAGTAGCCAATCCCGGCGACTAAAATTCATCGGGCATCCTCCCCGGATCGGCGGTCTCCAGCCGGCGCTCGCAGTCGGGGCAGAGGCCGTGGGATGTCCTTGCCTGATGCTGGGCCAAAAAGGCTTCCACACTCAGCCACGCATCCCCGTAGTGCACGCGACGGCACCAGGCACAGAGGACCACGAAAGACTCCAGGTACGCGACCCGGCGCGCGGCCCGGATGGTCCAGGCCGAGACCGCGGTGCCCAGCAGAAGGACCACGACCGACTCGAGCAGGGCCTCCTGCACTCGGGGGGCGAAGCGGGGGCACCGAACAGGACGTGGGGCAGATCGAGGAGCTCGTCCATCCACACCAGCGCCGCAACGGCCAGGAAGCCGATGATCTGCGGGATCACTGCGGCGCGACCCGGGAAGCGAGGAAGCATCGTCAGAGTCCTCTGATCAATGGGGCGCGAGCCACGGCGAGTTCACCGCGTGCAGCAGAAGGACCACCAGGGCGACCCCCCCAACCCGATGGCCAAAGCCCCCCACCGCCCGCGACCGCCGATAGTAATATGCGAGGCAGAGCAGGATAAAAGTGAGCTCGATGAACCACCAGCCAACTGGGAAGAGTCGCCATAAGCCGAACCCAACGTGGATGCCCGCGTTCGGCCAGAGGGCTAGGTCGGCTGGATGCATGAACCCATCGAGGACGAAATGGGAGAAGACTGCCGCTCCCATGGCCAACACGACTGGACGCCCCAGTCGAGTGAAGCACAGTGCGTAGGCCGTGGCCCAGACCAGCGACATGAGTAACGAGTGGGACCAGTCGATATAGTCGAGCGAGAAGCCGGGGGAGACGCCGGGGGTGAGGCTCACGCGCTCCCAGCCGAGCAGGACAAAGGGGCCGAACAAGAGGTCAAGCACGCCGGCTCCGAGAAGGAGCCCCCAGGCTGGCGCCTTGGGAACCCGGGCCTTGATCGCCAGGCCCGCGGCGAAGTGTCCGGCGTACATCGCTAGGGCTTAGGCGGCCGCCGGGGCGTCCGATCCAGCCAAGCCAGGATGGGGACCGGGATCAGAAAGGCAAGGAAAGTGAGTATGCCCAGCTCAGTGGGCGTCATCGGTTCTCCGGGATCACGCCTTGCCCACGACGATGTCGGCGTAGGTGCTCGCGACGATCGCGCGCAGCTCGGCCTGCTCGGGGGCGGGGACCTGAAACTTGTCGAGGGTCTGCTGGAAATCGTCGGCGAAAGCCTCCCACTCCTTCGGCGTGATGTGCAGGTGACGATGGGACTCCTCCATTGAGCGACCGGTGTACTGCTGGGGGCCGCCCGTCGCCCAGCAGACCATTTCGGTGACGAGGTACTTGAAACCGGCGGGTGGGAATTTGTGGTGCGCGTCGTCGACGGCGGGGTTGGCATTGAGGCGGGGGTCGACCATGATGCGATTGATTAAGTCATCGACGACCGTCGCGATGCTGTAGACACCGCCGAGGCGCTCGTACAGGGTGGCTGTGACCGCTGGGGCTGACATAGCTGTTGCCTTTCGGGTACCGCGATAAGGAGAGACGCGCCGTCTCCGGGTGTCAAGAAATGGCGGCGGCCAGGTTACGGTAGTATACCGTCGTGGCGCAGAGCCCGCCCTGCGGCAGCAAGGCATAGGCGGGAATCACACCCACCCGCACCCAGCCCAGGCGCTCGTAGAGACGTTCGGCGTCGCCGCTGGCGGTGTCGAGCACCAGCAAGGTCTTGCCGCATTCGCGCGCGGCAGCTTCGGCGGCTCGCATCAGCGCCGCCCCCAGGCCTTGGCGGCGGGCGCGGCGATGCACCAGCATCTTCGACAGGTCGGCGCGGTGGGGTTGGTTCTCGGGCTGTTCGAGCACCAACTGCACGGTGCCGCACAGGCCTAGCGCGTCTTCCGCGACCAGCAGCGCGCGTTCGCCGGCAGCCGCGTCCTGCGCCACTCGGCGCCAGAACGCCACGGCGCGGTCGCGGGACAGCGGCTGCATGAAGCCCACCGACGCACCGCCTTCGACGCAATCGAGCAACACGTCGGCGAGCTGGTCGAGCTGCGCTTCATCGAGCGTGCGCACGCGCCGCGGAGACCAGGCGGGTGGGCTCATCGTCGCAAGGGGGCTTCGGATGCGAGGCAGATCCGAGTATTCGATCTTCGTGCCGGTGTGGCTGTCGAAGATGCGGCGGTGCGCCTCATACGATGAAGGGCCCGTGCGGGTGTAGTAGTCCGATACCCAGCCCTGGAGCACCTCGAGCATCGCGTCCTGCTGCTCGATGGAGGCGTACTTGTGTGGCTCCCAGGGGCGGCGCCTGTTGTTCGCCAAGCACGCCGCCAAGCCAGGGTTGAGAAAGATGAGCTCGGTGCACCGACTGGAAGCGACTTCGATCAGCTCGCCGTAGCAACCTTCGATGACCCAGGCATCGTGATCGGCCAGAAAACGACGCAGCGACGCCACGATGGCATCGGCCGGGCGCTCCACCGCAATCTGCCCCGACTCCCACACGATAGAGTCGAGATCCAGGTGCGCCAGGCCGTGCGTCGCCGCGAGCGCGCGGGCAAGGGTCGTCTTACCCGATCCAGCGTTACCGAAGACGAGAGCTCTCATGTCGAGCCAGGTGGGAGGCGAGCGCCGCCGCCACGGCATCCGGCGCCTCGCGTGCGGGGAAGTGGCCGACCCCGTCGAGCACCAGTCGATGGTAGGGACCGCTGAACCACCGCTCTTGCCCCTCGGACGCGGATGGTGGATCGCACCGGTCGTCACCGCCCTGGATCATCAGGGTCGGGACCGAGACCGTCTCGGTCGCGCGCAGTTGCGACTTGAGGATGTCGTAGCGCGGGTCGGAGGGCTCCGGCCGCCAGCGTTCGCGGTAGGCGTGGATCGTGATCTCGGCCCAATCGGGGTTCTCGAAGCTTCGCGCGGTCGCCTGGAACTCGGCGTCGTCGAACCAGCCCGGCGGACTCCAGGTCTCCCAGAGGAGGCGGGCGAAGCCCTTCGGATCCTCGCGGACCCTCGCAACCCCTCCGTCGACGCATAGGAACCACTGGTACCAGAAGAGCCGCGACTGCGCGAACGACGGCGTGGTGAACACCCCGCTCGGCTGATAAGCGAGGGCGAGTGCGGCGGCGGCGGCGATACGGTCGGGAAACAAGGCGGCGAGGGTGTACGCGGCGCGTGCACCCCAGTCGTGGCCGGCGACGGCGAACCGGGTGATTCCCAGCCCGTCCATCAGTGCAATCGCGTCGTGCGCGAGCGCGACGCCTCGCCCGTCGCGCCGGGTTTGGGGTGACCGAAAGCGGGTTGGGCCGAAGCCGCGGAGGTAAGGCGCGACAGTGCGGAACCCGGCCGCATGCAGCCGCGGGGCGACGCCGCGCCAGCCTCGGATGTCGTCGGGCCAACCATGCAGCAGGAGGACGACCGGCGCATGTGGCGGGCCGCCTGTTTCGTACGCGATGTCGAGGACGCCGGTGACGGCCCGCTGCATGCTATGGGTGGGCCGGCGGCTGCCGCCCGTGCCGGTACATGTCCTCGAAGAGCTGCAAATCGCCTTCTCCGAACACGCCCAACTCAGCAAAGATCTCCCTCGCGAATTCGACTGCGCCGAGTCCGCTGGCGGAGATGATGCCGTGGTCCCGGACCGCGAAGGCGTCGACATAGGACTGGGGCGATCGATAGCCGGGCGCATATTGCGCCAGGAAGGACCGCCCATTGCTCGTGTGGCGGCGGTTTCGGAACAGACCCGCCTTCGCCAGTGCCACGGTCGCCCCGCAGATGCCGGCAATGGGCACCCCATGTGTCTCGAAGGCCAGCAGATGGCTCCGGAGCTGCTCCGGGGGATCGGCTTCGAGCCACGCATCGCCACCAGGGAGGAGCAGCAGCCGGGTCTGGTCAGGCACCAGGTCTGGGAGGGCGAGGTCCGGCAACACCCGCAGGCCGCCCATCGAGGTGACCGGGCCAGCGTGGTAGCCCACCGCGACAACTGGGACTTTGCCCCACCGACGCAGCCCCGTGAGAGCGAACGCGGGCTCCCAGTCGGCGAACCCGTCAAATATGAGGACCGCCACGCGTGGGGACGGCGTCAATGCACCACCCCCGCGAGCAGCGAACGCCATAGCAGATAGCCTGCCCGGGTCATGTGGAGGCTGTCGGCCCCGAACAGCTCCGGTCTCGGCTGCCCCAGAGTATCGAGCATCGGCGTGAAGACGTCGACGTAGACCTGAAGACTGTCGCGCGTGATCTCGGCCCGGATGCGTTGGTTGGTTTCGCGCGCCCGAGCGAGGTAGGCCCGGCGAGCCGGACTGGGCTTGATCGCAACGAACGCAACGCGCGCCGCCGGGTACACGGACCGGAGGTGCGCGACAAAGGCCCGGTAGTCACCAAGCACACGGTCGGGCGTGCGGCCCAGCGCGAGGTCGTTGTCTCCGGCGTAGAGCACCACGAGTCGAGGGTGGTAGGGGAGCAGGATACGGTCGGCATAATAGACGACGTCCGCAAGGGTAGACCCCCCGAAGCCGCGATTCAGGATCGGTACGCCGGGGAAATCAGCGGCCACGTTGGTCCAGTTCCGGATCGACGAGCTGCCGATGAAGACAACGCCGCCGAGCGGCGGCGGGCTCGAGCGGTCGGCCGCCTCGAAAGCGCGGACCTCCGGCTCAAAGCGTCTGGGGTCTGCCGCCGAATCCGCCGCGGCGCCGCTCGAGGGGGCACCCTGCTTCTGCGTTGGTGCGGCGCAGCTCCACGCCCCCAGGGCGAGCAGGATCGCGAGGTGGTGGAGGCTCACGCGGACTTGCTGGGTTCCTGGTATAGCCCGATGATGTTTCCCTCAGGATCGCTGAACCTTGCCGTGATCTCGGGGGCATCGGCTCCGACCGGCTGCACCAGCTTACCCCCGTGGGCGATCACCCCTTCGATGGTTGCGGCGATGCTATCGACCATGATGTAGAGCAGCAGCCCGGGTTTCTGGGAGGGAGGCCGTCCCACCACCCAACTGCCGCTCACTTCTCCGGCGCTGTCGTCGAAGGCGGGCTGGCCGTCGCCGCGACGCCGGATGGTCCAGCCGAATACTGCCTGGTAGAAAGCGACCGAACGAGGGACATCAGTCGCCGGAAGCTCGACATAACAGATCTTGCCGTTGGCGGCGGTGGGCGGCATGTAACCTCCTCTCTGGGGTTGAAGAACGCGACCGACAGCTGCAAGGGTGGGTCAGGCAGCCCCACGCCGTCCGCCGAAGAGGCTCGCCCAGAACCCTGGCTTCCGCTCGGGAGCCATGAGCGCCCAGATGCGCTCCTCCCCTGCGCGCTGAATCGCCGTCCGCGGTCCAAAGCGGCCCCAACTAAATCCGTGGCCGAGCGCGGGCTGGCGCAGGTCGGCCACGAGCGCCGTCGGCGGAAGCGACTCCGCAAACGCCCGCAACGCGGGATCCGGCGACTCTCGAAGCGCTGCCGGCGTCCACAGGTCGGGATTCTCCCGCCAGATCCGGTGCACTACCTCCTCGTGCACGACGTTGACCGGACTGCGGGGGCCGGCTTGCCACAGAGCGACCGCGTCTCGCAGGAAATCCTCAATCGTGGCGGCCTGATAGGCCAGCACCGGTGGGTCGTGGCAGGCGTAGAAGACCGGCCCCCAGGTGGTGGTACTGGGGAGGAGATCGAGTACCCAGTAGTTGCCAAAGCCATCGTGCGCGATCGAATAGGCATAGGGGAGGAGGTCTTCGGGCCCGAACCCTTCCAAGTCGACCAGCGAAAAGGACTCGAGCGGACCATTGGCGAGACCCTTGGAGACACGAAGGGCGCCGCGAATGTCGCCTGGGATCGGGCACGGTAGGTCAGCTTCGAGCGTGTGCACCTCGGGCTCAGTGGCCGGCGGCTGCAACTCGAGAATTTGCTCGTGTCCGTCTTCATCCCGCAGGCGGAGACCGGCGAGTTGTTGGAGGGTTTCAGCGAGCGACGAGTAGCTTGTCACCGTCACCTCAAACACCTGGGTGGGCTAATGCCGCCGGCCGGTGAGCGCGGTGCTCACGCCCAAACCCAGGTAGACCACCGCAGAGGCATACCGGGGCAGCGGTCCCTGCATCACTCGCCCGCCAAGCGAGTGCCGCAGGCTACCAGCCAGCAAGGCGTAGGCACTATCGGTGATAAGCGCCAGCCCGACATAAGTGAGCCCGAGTAACAGAACCTGCGGCGGGACCGGCCCTCGGCTGGGTTCCACAAACTGCGGTAGGAACGCGAGAAAAAATACGGCGATCTTCGGATTGAGGACGCTAACGAAGACTCCATCCCTGAAGAGGCGATACAACGAGCGAGGCGGAGAGGCTTCCACGCTGCCCGTTGGCTGGCGCGCGAACAGAGTACGGATCCCCAAATAGATCAGGTAGCCCGCACCCAGTGCTTTCACGATACCGAACGCAGTCGCCGATGCGAGAAGAATGGCCGAGAGGCCGGCAGTCGCGGCGGCGACGTGCACCAGGGCGCCAAGTGATAGCCCCAGAACCGATACCAGGCCGGCGCGATGCCCCTGACTGAGACTGCGCGCCACGATGTAGAGAACGGCCGGCCCGGGAATCAACAGGAGCACCAGCGCTGCAGCAACGAATCCCAACCATGACGTAGTACTCACGAGTCCGCGTCCCACAGCCGCTGCTGAAAATGATCGCGCCACCCTCGCGGCAGCGCGACTGTCTTCACCGCGCGCTCGAGGAGCTCCCGACTCTCAACGTCGGCGGTGTACAGGGTTACAACGTCCGCCACGGTGATGACGGGCTCGGCGGCTGGTTCCCGCGTGATGGTGTCCCCCGCGCCCAGCGTGCCCTCTTTCACGACCGCCAGATAAAAACCGGTCCGACCACTCCGCAGGAAGCGCTTCACCATATCCGCCCGCCGGAACCGGACGCCAAGCTTGTAGCACGGCATTCTCGGCTGGGTCACGACCAGCTCCGTCGTGCCGATGCGCAGCCGGTCGCCGATCCGTACCGTGCTCTCTAACAGGCCTTCCGTAGTGAGGTTCTCGCCGAACGAGCCCCATTCCAGTTTGGCATCCGGGAGCTCCTGCCGCCACAGCGGGTAGTGCTCGTTGGGGTAGACATAGACCGCTTTGTCAGGGCCACCATGGACGGATAGATCAGCCTGCTGGTCCCCGTCTACGTTCAGACGGGTCACGGTAACGCGCCCGACTACCGGAGCTTTGTGGATTGCGGTATGCACCATCTCGCCCCGCCATTCGACGCTTCGGGGGCGGCCCACGGTCACGGAGAGGACTTTCATGACTGGGTCAGGCGTTGCCATGTCGGGTTTCCCAGGGCCAGACCTTTCTGGCGCGACGCTCACGATCCCATTCCTCGACCGCCGGGAGCTCCTCGGTGAGCAAGTCGCGGAGCGAGGCCCACTCCCGCAGCACCTCGCCCTCGGTCCGGCGGCTCCGCCACTGTCCAGTCGGTGCCACGAAGTAGCCGATGCTCTCGGTAGGGGTCCAGGTGCGCCCGCCGACGTGGAACTCCCCCTCAGCTCCCCGGTACTCGCGGGCCCAGTGCCGGTTCGCCGCGTCGAGATCGAGCGGCTGAAGGGCGCGGTCATCCAGATGCGGCGCACCCTCCTGCAACGAGGGCGGGAGCCCGTACAGCGCCAGACCAAAGGCAAAGCACCCATTGAGCGCGGTCAGCATGGTCCCGTAGTACTCCGGAATTGCCAGGCCGGTGCGAAGGTTAAAGGCCATGAGCCAGGCCGGCTTGGCCGGGGGATAGAGCACGAAAGCGAAGGCATCGGGCCCGACCCACGGCATGGCCCCGACCTGGACGGCGCCGTCCGGCTGGATACTCACCCCGCGAGAGCGATGCTGACGCACCGCCGCCGCGAGCGGTTGCAGATCAGGCGGCAGCTTGGCAAGACGCTCCTCGACGGACTGCCACACAGGGCCCTCTCCGGTGACGCCTAATCCGTGATTACGCCGCTCCCTGCGATAGCGTTCAGGGTGCGGCCGCCGTGGTACGCCGCAAGCCTTCCTGGCGACCGATCGGCTCATGGTACCCCAATTCTGCGCGAATGCGGCCGGTGTCGACCACCAGAGGGACCTCCCAGTTCGCCGGCAAGGAAGGTGGTTCCGCGGGGTCGCTGAGGACCCGGCCCGACCATCCTACTGCCGCCGCGATCGCGCCGACCCAGTCGAGCTCCGTCAGCGCGTCCGGCTCTCCCACGTTGAAGGTCTGCCCAGCGCCGCGCCCATCGAGCGCCGCTAGCCGGATTGCCCAGGCGACGTCTTCGACATACCCGCGCGTACAGCGCCACGCCGCCTCGCTGGCATTGAGTCGCACCTCGGAGCCACTCGCCGCCAGACGCTCCACGTAGCGGCTGACCCGTCCTTGCGGATCCTCGGAACCGTATACCATCGGGAGTCGGACAATGGTGACCGGTAGCCCTGCATGCTCGCGCGCGATCCGCTCCACCACGATCTTCTCGTACGCATAACGTAGATCCTGCGGTCCCGCGGCGCTCGCTCGGTAGGGATAGAGCCGCTCCCGAAGGGGCGCTCCTTCGTCCAGGGCCGCCGATGCCTGGGCTGGGCCGAGCCCGAGAAATGCCGCATAGGTCCAATACACGTCGCCGCTGCTGACAACAACCAGGTGCTCGAGTGAGGCTGGGACCGCTGCTAACAGCCGCTCCACATCCTCGCCGGTATAGGCAATCATATCGATGAGGACGTTCGGAGCGGCGGTGGCGAGCGCGCTCGCGAGAGTGGAAGCCCGCTGCTGATCCGCGATCAGGCTCCGTACGCCCGATACCTGCCTCGACGTGTGACCGCGGTGGATGCTCGTCACCTCCGCGCCCGCATCGAAAAGCCAGCGGCTGACGTGATGACCGATGAACCCAGTGCCTCCGAGAACGGCCACCCGCATGCGACCCCGAACCTCTATTGCGGAAGCAGATAAGCACGCGCCATCGAGATTGGATGGCTCAGCGCCGTGATGAGACGGCCCCAGCCGTTCAGGGGCTCGTGGAAGAAGCCCAGTTGCTGGAGGACCGCCGCGCGGTCATAGTAGATCCGCTCGCCTGCCAGCCGGTCAGTGGTGTCGAACGTGTACACACCGCACAAGGGAACCCGGACCCGGCGGCCGGCAGGCCGCGCCAGGCGCCGCGGTGGGTTCCCCCGATGACCACCTCGAGCACAATGCTGTCGCGGGCCGCGTGCCGGTGTATGACCTCGATTACGAGATCGGGCAGGGCCCGCAGGAGGTCGGTGTAATACGAGCGTACGCCTGCGCGGTCGGTGCGGTGGTCGCCCCACGGCTCGTCGTCGAACCGAGCATCAGCCCCGAACGTCGCCATGACCGCCTCGAGATCGTGCCGGTTCTCGCAGCGAACGTGCTCGTCCACCAGCGCCATGCGGGCCTGGACCTGTTCCGTGTCAATGAGTGACATGCCCGTCTCCTCGGGGCGATTCATGGGGCGCTAACTCCGGCGTAGCGTGCGAGAGGATGTAGTCATCGGGTCGTTCGCCGACGAGGGGCCTTCTCCTTCGGGTCCAGTCCTTCGGGGCCTGGCAGCGCCACGCCTCCGTGATGAGCGGCCTGAGCTCACGGGCAGTCACGGCAGGCAGGCGAACCAGAATGGCGGGGAAGCCGTCGTAGTGCGCCTCGGTAAAGAACTTCACCGGGTCCCGGGCGAGCAAGAAGTCTTTGTCGAAGAGGTTCGCCACCCTGACTGCGATGACGTTCGGCTGCGGCACGCGGGCCTTCTTAGGCGCGACGCGCTCCATCCAGACCCAGACGAAGCCCTTCAGCTTCCCTTTGTTGCGAACGGAGAAGGCGGAATGGTCCGGCGCCTCTTCGGTCGAGGGTAAGGATAGGGCAATCGGGAGGTGCCGGGCATCGAACCCCCTCGGCGTGGGTCCGCGGCGACTTCCATCCTGTCAGGCATAGCGCCGCAAGACGAACCGCAGCAACACCAGCACAATCACCAGTATGATCGCAACGACAATAGCCAGTACCGGCAACAGGCGGCGGGCGCGCGCCATCCCGTCGCGCTGCGCGCGAATCGCGTCCTGTTGGTTTTGGAGGGCCTGGTGGGCGGCCTCGAGCTGCTGCCGTTGCAGGTCGCGGATCTCTTCCAACAGGCGGAGCACGCGATCATCGTCCATGGCTGACCACCTCCGGTGTTAGCCGTCAGCAGGGTCCATTTCGGGTGCGCCCGTGCACGTCTCGGGACAACCTGGCTAGTTCACTCCGCGGTATTCCCCAAGACGCGACCGATCGTCACGATCAGCGGGAATAGGAAGCGCTGAACGATCGGGCGGGATCACCAGCACCGCGGGCTCCGGCGGATCAGGCGACATGGACGAGCTCCTCAGCGGCAACGTGGGGCTGGGCAACATGGAGTCACAGGTGGTGCGTCGGCGACCAAGAGCGAACGACGCGTGAGCGACCCCCGTTGGATGCCGGCGCCTAGCGTGTTCTCAGGCGCTGACACCGAATCGCCGCTCGGTGAAGCGGGCTTGCCCATCCGCTTCGAGGAAGGCGACGATTTCACCGGCCGGCGCGTCGGGTGGAACGAGCATGTTACCGGATTTGAAGTCATGAAACATCTGAGCCGAGGGGAAGCTCTCCGCGGGTTGCGAGCGGGCGAGCGTTTGCATCGGCGTGTCCACCAGGCCGGGCTCGTAGCTCAGGATCGCGACGTCGGTTGGGGCTGACCGGCGACGGACGGGTGCGTCCAGCTCCGCGGCGAGCACCATGCCGGCCATCCGGAGCGCCGCCTTGGTACTGCTATAGGCTCCCAAGCCTGGAAACGCCTGGACCGCGGCGGCGGATGACACGTTGACGATCCGGAGCGCCGCCCGCTGTGGGCAGGTCCGGAGCAGGAAGCCCATGAGCCAGATGGGGGCCGCGACGTTGACGGCGTAGAGCGGAGGCAAGGTGAGGGGGTCGATCTGATCGACCGACGTCAACTGGCCGACATCGGCGGCGTTGTTGACCAGGGCCACGCGCTGCCAGCGGCGATCGGTGAGGACGGGGGCGACGTCCCTTTCGAGCGCCGCTATCGTAGTCGCCACGTCGGCCAGGTCCAGGGCGAAGTGCTGATAGCGGGGGTGGTCGAGCTGGGCGGCTCGCCGGGCAACTCCGACTACCGTCCATGAGTCTTCGAGCAGCAGCCGAGCGACGGCGGCGCCGACGCCGGACGAGGTGCCGGTGACCAGAGCCAACTTCACTGACGGCGCAGCGACAGGAGGGCTCATTCGTGAACGTGTGTTGCGCCGGGGTTGCCGGTCAGGCTAGTTCCAAGAGTGAATCGCTGGTGCAAATCTGTGCTCTATTCCGATCATGCGCTAGCGGACTGGCTCCCTCTCCATGCCATCTGCTCAGCGCCGGGCCGGCACCATCCTGACAGCCGCGTGCACCGTCTGCCTCCGTGGGAGGTCGACGGGCTGCACCAGTGGGCTGAGCCCCGGCCCTTCGACCCGCAGCTCGTACGGGCCAGCGCCCAGGGCACCCAATGTCCCTTGGCTCACCCGCCGCGCTCCAGAGGCATTGGTGTCGCCGGGGTGAGGGCCGGGCCAGCGGAGCCACACGGTGCACTCGGCACATCCGTCCCGATCGAGCGTGTGAATGGTGAATTCGACGCGCCCAAATGTGTCCTGAGGTGTTCGTGGTGACCGTTCGTCCGCCCTCGTGAACCGAACGCTCGACTTGGGTTGGCAAGCGAGCACGACCAGCGGGAGGACCATCCCAAGGAAGCGCATGGCCAGTCTCATCGGTTGCGGCCTAACGCTCGAGCTCAGCGTTAGGCCGCTGGGCTTGCCCTGGTCGACGCAGCGGGCACCGCGGAGCCAGCCCCTTGGCGCGTCCACCGGTCGCCGGGCAGCAGGGCGTACTGAGCCAGTACGTACCTCCATGGGATCGCGACCGCGAGAAGCACGAGGCCGAAGAGACAATCATTCCATGTCTCTCGTGTGGCGACATTGAATCCGTGGCGGAACCACAGCGGCAGACCGATCGCCACGACCCAGATGGATTTCCACACAAGCTCGAACAGGAGCAGCGGCAGCATCTTGAGCGGATAGCGGAGCCCCACCACGGCGAGCAGTGAGACCGCGCCGAGCAGACTGCGCACGACGCCGCGCATGTGCTCGACGTGCGGTGAGCCATGAAGGATCCCTGGCCAGATCTGCACGCCGAGTCCGACGGCAACGAGCAGGTACGTGCCTCGCAGGAGGTGCAGGCGGAAGGTGGACACTTCTCGCATCGGTTCCGTCCTGTGTTGTGCCCTCGGTGGGGCTCCGGAAAACGGCGCTGAAGCGAGCGGTGAGCGGGCTCGACGAACGCGCGTACACCTCGTCCGCGCACCATGGCGAATGGCATTCTCACCCTACGAAGGGCACGCCCGACGGTTTCGGGACACTCAGGGAAGGTCCATGGTAAGGTGTCGCGGCCCGGTATATACCGGTGCCGGCCTGCGCGTTGCGATCGCCACCTCCTCATTCACGATGACTTTCATATTACAGTCCTTGCCAACGGCGTGGTGACGTCCTTTCACGACAACTTCAGCATCGAGTGCAAGTAACGAGAGATCCGTAAGCGCCCGCGCTCATTCCCCTCCGAGCCGTCGTGCCAGGGCGAGAAATCGCGGCTCATCCCGCAGGGGCCCGAGCCGCGGATCGATCAGCAGGTAGGCGAGCACTGTCGAGCGTTCCTCGTATGCGCGCTCGAGATAGCGAAGTGCCTGATCGCGCTCCCCGAGACCGGCGTGCACCAGCGCGAAGAAGTAGGACGGCACGTAGCTTCGGGCCGCGGC
>Ga0137403_10004544_pt1 | contig 16347 bp, 18 predicted proteins | sample CZOMad2_1_16fung_FD_122057 | JGI IMG/M metagenome (GOLD analysis project Ga0137403, IMG submission 122057) | Vadose zone soil fungal communities from Angelo Coast Range Reserve, California, USA - CZOMad2_1_16fungal (Hybrid Assembly) | ecosystem: Environmental > Terrestrial > Soil > Vadose zone...
GCCTCGGCCCGCCACGGCTCACGTTCTTCGGAAAAAAATCCGCGACCGCAGCCTGCAAGCGAGACAAGGACGAAGGAGCCGACGAGATACAAACGAACTCCGCGCGTCATCCGCGCAACTTCAACGAATTTATTTAAGGACTTATCAACATCTTGATTTCACGTCTCTTTAACCACGTCGCCGGCCGTTGTGCGCTGCCGAGAAGGCGCGGCCAGACAGCAAGGCTGACTTTTTTGGCGTGGAACGCATTGCTAGCTTATTCGTTAAGGCAGGCTGCGACGTGAATTGGAAGGTTTGGAACTTGGGAGGTTTCAAGATGGCCTTTCGTCCCTTCATCACCAGGTTGAGCGTTGTGACCGCGTATATCGCGTTTGCCTTTGTCGGCGCCATCGTACTCGGCGTATTCTAGCGCTCGAATGGATTTTCCTAATCGCCCGGCGGTCTGGATCGTTCCACCGCCGGACTTTTTTGCGCCGCGGGCGGCACGGCGCGTCAATGTGATGACGTCGATGTCGCTGGTTGCGATGAATTTCAACCGTCTGATACACTCACATCAGCTGTAACGACAAGTGGGAGAACGAGGGATGTCTTCGTACTCAGAAATCAACAATTTGGGTCTTCTTCATCGCCTACGATCCCTTGGCGCTGTTAACACATTTTTCTTTGCAGCCGTCCGCATCTCCACAATCACGGCATTCGGGGTCGTATTGATAACCGGCGCCGCGGTCGGACAGTCGGCCAACAACGACAAAGAGCGTTTTATCGGATCATGGACGCTGGTCTCGTTGACGTCCGGCGAGGGGGCAAACCAGACCCTTCCCTACGGCCCCAATCCAAGGGGCACGATGATGGTGGATGCCAATGGTCGATTCCCGATTGCGGTCGTGCGTTCCGATCTGCCGAAATTCACTTCGAACAATCGCATGAGCGGTGCGCCGGAGGAGAACAAGGCGGTTGTGCAGGGGAGCATCGCCTATTGGGGCACCTACTCGATCGACGAAGCAACCCACGTGCTCACAGTCAATATCGAGGGAAGCTCGTTCCCCAACTTCACCGACGGCACGCAGACGCGCATTCTCTCGTTCGACGGCGACGAGGTAACGTATTTCAATCCCACGCCGTCGATGGGCGGCAGCGCCAAGGTGACTTACCGGCGCGCGAAATAACGGCAACTTCCGCCTCGGCAGTCGGGGGGCGGCTCAATGAATATCGGCCAGCTTGGAGCCTCTCGCCACATCATATCATATCGCCGTATCACCGGATCCTGCTTGCCAACCGCCGACGCATCCGACGACCAGCTTGCGACCGGAGCTTCCGTGCGATAGCGCGGCAGACGATCCTCCAGCGAGTAGAAGACGCACAGCGCGAGGCTGGCCCAGACCGCCGCGCTGAAATAAAGCGACATCCAGGCGATCTCGTCCTTCCACTCGGCAAAGTCGCGCGTCACGACCCAACGCGTGCTCACATCACGCAGGCCCTCGAGAGGTCCGAGAGGCTTGCTGCCATCGGCAACTTCAGTCCGCCACCGGCTCAGATACATCGGGACGTCGACGGTCATAAGGAACGCCAGATAGGCTGCAATCCCGATAATGGCGAGGGCGAGGACCGGGCGAACCGGACCATCGAACTCCGGCAGTAACCGGCAAAGGCCGATCCCGACGATGAAGAAGGCAACGGCCCATATCGAATTTTCGATGGCGTTGCCGAGATAGTTGGTGGTCAGCACCGCGTGCCACGAGAAGCATTCGGCGATCAGGATCAACGGCACGATCACCCACGCCGCGTTCAAGGTGGTGTCCGCTGCCGTCATCGTCCCGAGCTGGTGCAGAATAATCGCCCACTGCGCCGCAAAGCAGATCTCGCCCACGGTTGCCACCGAGCGGCCGACGACAACGCTCGATAGCCAGGTGTCGAACAAGCAGATCCGCTGAACATCCGCGCGCGGAAGGAACGAGCGGAATGCGCAGCCAAAGACATAGGCGGCACAGAGCAGCAGCATGAGCTCGATGCCGGGCGTGATGGGAAGACCGCCGGCCGGCGCTTCGTGGAGCCAGCGATACAGCAAGAACCAGACCGCGATATTTACGCCGCTGACCAGGGTCAACAGACTCCACCACCAGGCCAGAGGATTTGACCAGGCCAGGGAAGTTGACCGCGCACGCCATTCCAAACTCATGAACCACTCCGCGCGTAACCGAACTGACACGTGATTGTAGGAATTCTGTCACAAATCGCGGCTGATCACGACAAAAATATGCGTGACGGGGTGACGGCGCGGTAATCGCGGGGTGATGGCGAGCGCTGTCCTCTGGACGGCATACGCTCTTTGGTGGCGTTCCGATGCCTTTACGCGCGGTTTTGTCAGCGGCGATGACCGCTACTGCCGCAAACCGGACATTGGCCAAAACACCGCCTCGCAGGTGCTAAATCCACTACATGGGTGGTCAGCAAAGCGCGGTGACTCTAGGCGTAGTGGTTGCGCGGTGGGGTGGCACCGGCGACCGCGAGGTCGCCGGACTTCTCTTCTAGGTTTCTGCGGCCGGCGCAGGGCACGGTACGATTCACGCGGCGCGGATGAGGCCAAGCTGCTGCAAGGCCGTTACCCCATCGTCAAGACCGATTTCCTCGAGGATCTTTCCGTCCTTGAGTTTCAACACAGTCGTGCCGCTGAATTTCATCTTGCGGCCGGTGTTGGCCGGCAGCGATCCCACCAGGAAGTCGCTGAAGGCCTGCCCGGTATGCGTTCCGCCGCCTTCCCATCGACCGACGACGTAGTCGCCCTCCGCGATGAGATCCGCAGCGCCCCAGAAGTTGAGATCGGGGAACGCTTTCCGAAAGTCCGTCATGAACGCCTTAATGTCTTCACGGCCACGGCGCGGTTCGTGGAGCGAATACTGCAGGAGCATGTCGGGCGCAGCGAGTTCATCGACAATTCCGAGGTCGCAAGTCTTGCCCCAAAAATCCGTGAACCACCGGCCAACAATGGCCTTGTTGTCTTCTTCCTTTGACACGATCACTTCTCCTGTTGTGTGCTTTGGTTGCTGTCCGCCATGAGTGGACATTTTTCAGGGTAGATCTGGATGATGGTTGTTGAACTCCGGTTGTTGTCGGTAAATCGAAATTCGCCGACGGACGCCCGGCGGGCTTCGGTCAACGGACATCTGCATCAGGTCGCAACTTCCTTGTTGATCAGCGCCCGCTTGCGTTCGATGCCCCAGCGATAGCCCGCCATCGATCCACTGTTGCCCATGACGCGATGACAGGGGATTGCCAGGGCGATCGGGTTCTCAGCGCAGGCCTGAGCGATCGCTCGCAGCGATTTGGGGCCGCTCACACGGCGGGCGAGTTGCGCGTAGGTGAGGGGTTTTCCGAACGCAATCGTGCGAAGCGCATCCCAAACACGGCGCTGGAATGGCGTGCCGTGAATGTCGAGGTCAAGGTCGAGCGGATCGCGCGGCACAGCAATGAACTGCGCAACCTTGGTCAGGTCATCGCGGAGTCGGCGGTTGTTCAAGACAATCCGGCTGTCCGGGAAGCTTGCGGCCAGATCCTGCTCCACCTCTCCGGCTGTCGAGCCAAACCGGATTGCGCAAACGCCGATCGGGCTGCGCGCGACAAGGACTTTCCCAAGCGCGCAGTCGCCGATTACAAATTCGATTTCGTGCGCAGCACCGCTATTGATTGATGCGGCCTCTCGGGACGCGAGATCGGTGACGATCAGATTCATAGGTCTAACTCCGGTGGTTTGTTCCGCCGATGACACTACGAACGCGATCGCGGTCGCTCACTCCGGTTTTCGCCTTCATATTGGCGATGTGAGTTACTTTGTGCAGAAGGTAGTCGGATGGATTGCGAACGCACCGAACGGTACCCGCAGCATTAAAGGCTGCGGGCCGCCTCCCGCGTAAGCAAGGCCTGCTTGCGCTCAACACCCCACGCGTAGCCCGAGAGCGACCCGTCGTTCCGCACCATCTCGCATTCAGCCGACAAAGTCATCAATCGCACCTGGCATCGCCAATTCCATTGTTGCCGGGCTTGAGGTGATCGGCAAAAGTGGAATTTCGAAATTGCGTCCGACCGCGCTCTGAAGATTGAAGGCAGGCATGATCTTTTCATCAATCCGCTCGCGTCCTGGCGGACCGAGCGTGAGCGTGATGCGGCGGCGAATTTCATTCTCGATATGGCTTCTGGGTTGCTTTCTGGGTTGCTTGATGCTGGCGAGCCCGGCGAATGCTTACGCGACAGCCTTTGCCATGGAAGACGCCTTCGCGCCGCCAATAGTGGAAGAAAATGTGGGTCCGACGAAATTGGCGCAAACCCAGCCGGCACCTTTGCCGACGCCTTTGCCCCTACCGACCCCACCCGCGCGACCCGCGGCGTCTCCATCGCCTTCGCTCACACCTTCGCCTGCTTCGGCGGCGCAAGCGCCCGCCGACGAGCCGATCGGCAATGTCGCAACGCTGACCGGCACGGCCACCGTCATCCGCAACAAGGATTCGCTTCCGCTCAAACTCCAGGACGACATTTTCCTCAACGACGCCTTGCAGACGTCGGCGAATTCCAGCCTCGGCGTCACCTTCAACGACGCCACCACCTTCAATCTCACTGCGAACGCGCGGATCACCGTCGACAATTACATCTATGTGGACGGCGGCAAGCAAAACAACGCGCTGTTCGATATCACCAAGGGCACCGTGGCCTTTGTCGCCGCCGCCGTCGCCAAGACCGGCGATATGAAAATAACGACACCGACCGCTTCGCTCGGCATTCGCGGCACCACGGGGCTGGTCGAAGTGCCGCAAGGCGGGGCTGCGGCGGGCGCCCACAATATCAAGCTTTATCCCGACCCCGACGGCAGGGTCGGGCATATCGATGTCCATGATCGCAGCGGTGTCCGGCTCGGTTCGCTCACGCAAGGCTCCAGCGGCTTCACGATCCGGCCCGGCGCCGGCGGCCGCGTCACCGCCGCCCCACTTGTGATTTCGCCGCAGCAGGCGGCGCGCGACCAGGGCGTGGTGCGCCAGGTGCATGCGGCGCAGGTGGTCGGACGGCAGGTCGTGACCCAGCAGCGCGCATTGCGGCAGGCCAATCCGAACCGAACCCCGCGCAGTAATCAGCCGGGTCAACCCCGACCACAGCGACAGAATAATTTGCAGCAACGGCCAGGACCGACTCAACCGAGTTCGCCGCAGCAACCGGGTTCGCCGAAGCAACCGGCCTCCCCGAGCAAGCCGGGGCAACAAGGACAGCCGCAGCCGGCTGTGCCCAATCGTCCCGGTCAGCAAGGACAAACGCCGCAACAAGCGCAACCGCCCGGCCTGCAAAAGCAACCCAATGCGCCCGGCGTGCGTCAGGGCGGATTGCCAAACCGGCCCGCGTTGCAGCCGAAGCGGCCAGCGCTGCCGAAAGGCAAACCGCCAAAGGAGAAGAAGCGGTAGGGCATCGGCACTAGCGGAATGGCCCCACCCTTCGAGACGCGCGCAAAGAGCGCGCTCCTCTGGATGAGGGTCGGCCACACCCTCATGGTGAGGAGGCGCATCGCGCCGTCTCGAAGGATGAGGCTGTAAGCGTCCCCATAAAGCCATCAACCGGGCTTTTGCAGCAACGGCTGACCGGCCAATATCCGCGCGCCTTCGCGCACATTATCGCAAAATTCAAAATGATCCGGCGCCAGCACGATGATGGTCGATCCGTGTTCAAACCATCCGAGTTCGTCGCCCTTGCGCACGCTTGTCTCGCAGGGAAAGACCGACGGCCCCCGCGTTTGCGCGTTGAGCACGATATCCAGACAATGCAGCCGGATGCTCGCCACCAAAATCGCGGCGACCGGCACCAGCGTGAGGGCTTCGCCGGAGACGAGGCGGGTTTGAATCACCGCGCGCTCGTTCTTGCAAAACAGCCGCTCGATGCGCTTGAGCGCGATCGGATTGACGTTCCAGGTGTCGCCGCTGATGAAGGTGACTTGTTCGATCCGGCCATCGCTTGGAGCATGAAAGCGGTGATACATGCTCGAGGTCAGCCGCAGCGTGACGAAGCGTCCGTTTCGGTGGGCGTCAACCAGCTTGGGATCGCCGAGCAGATCGAGCAGCGAATAGGACGCGCCCTTGATCTGAAACAACTCGGTGTCCTCGATGGCGCCATGGGCGCCGATGATGCCATCGCTCGGACTGACCACGATCGAGGGGTCGGGATCGGGCGGCCGCAGGCCCGGCTTGAGCTCGCGCGTGAAGCAGTCATGCAGGCTCTTGAATTCGGTCTTTTTGGCCTCACGCAGGTCGAGATCGGAAAACATCCGCCAGCAGGCGATCGAGGCGTCGCGTACAATCGGATTCTCGATCTTGCTGAACCAGCCCATGAACCGCGTCAGCGCCGCGCGCGGGATACGGTTGGTCAGGAGGAAGTTGAGGTCTTCCTGCTGCGTCAGGGCGGAGATCAGGCCCCTGATTGTCATGATTCTGTTAGATGGACCGGCTAGCGCTGGTGGCATGGATTCGTCTCTCCCGATTCTCTCTCTATCCGCCGCAGCGGTAGCCGGCGCAGCAGTCGTGTTTCCCAAACTGCAGGCGCGCCTGGCGCTGTCGCGGGCCAAGCACCGCTCGCTGACCGGACACTCGAAGATGTCGCGGCGGGTGGCGCGGCTGATCCCGTTCTATGAATTTTCCACCGACGATTTCTTCCGCTCCGACGGCGCGCCGCCCGAGATCGCCAAACAGCGCCACGACGCCTTCTTTGCGCTGGCCCGCCTCTATGAGGAACGCTACGCCAAGGGGCGGCAGATGACGGCGGAAGTATCCAGCCGCATCTCCGACCTGCAATTCACCGAGACCTATCGGGTGCCGTTTCAGTATAGCCGCCTGGTGCGCGAGCATCTTGCGACCAGCGCCTTTATGGAGTCGTCGGCCGGCGTCACCGTCACCGACGTCGATGGTAATGTGTTCTACGACCTGACCGGCTCCTACGGCGTCAACATCTTCGGCAACGACTTCTACAAGGAGTGCATCGCCGCGGCACAAACCCGCGCGCAGGCCCTTGGCCCCGTGCTCGGCCCCTATCACCCCGTCATGACCGACAATGTACGCCGGCTGTGCGAGATTTCGGGACTCGACGAGGTGTCGTTTCACATGTCCGGCACCGAAGCGGTGATGCAGGCGGTACGGCTTGCCCGCTATCACACCCGCCGTTCGCATCTGGTTCGTTTTGCCGGCGCCTATCATGGCTGGTGGGGCGACGTGCAGCCCGGCGTCGGCAATCCAATTGCGCCGGACGCAACCTATACGCTGGCCGACATGTCCGAGCGGACGCTGCATGTCCTGAGGACGCGGCGCGACATCGCCTGCGTCCTGGTCAACCCGCTGCAAGCGTTGCATCCCAACGCCAATGCGCCCGGCGATTCCGCGCTGGTCGACAGTTCCCGGTCCGGCCATTTCGATCGCGAAGCCTACGGCAAATGGCTGAAGGCGCTGCGCGAGGTCTGCGACGAACGCGGCATCGTCCTGATCTTCGACGAGGTATTCGTCGGCTTCCGCATCGCGCACCGAGGCGCGCAGCAATATTTCGATGTCCGCGCCGACATGGTGACCTATGGCAAGAGCCTTGCGGGCGGCCTTCCCGTCGGCGTGGTGTGCGGACGCAAGCAGTTGATGCGCCGCTTCCGCGACGATCGTCCCGCCGACATCTGCTTTGCCCGCGGCACCTTCAACTCGCATCCTTACGTCATGACGGCGATGGATGAATTCCTCTCCAGGCTTGCCAGTCCGAATTTCCGCGCGGTCTATGACGGGCTCGACGAGACCTGGAATGGACGTGCCAGGGAATTGAACGACAGGCTGGCCGGCGCAGACGTTCCGGTTCGCCTCGCCAACCTGTCTTCGATCTGGATGGTGCATTATACCGAGCCGTCCCGCTACAATTGGATGTTGCAGTATTACCTTCGCGCCGAAGGGCTCGCGCTGAGCTGGGTCGGAACCGGCCGCCTGATTTTCAGCCTGAATTACACCGACGCCGATTTTGCCGAGGTCGAAAAGCGCTTCGTGGCCGCGGCCGAAAAGATGAAGCGGGATGGCTGGTGGCGGCATGAGGCTTCCCTCACCAACAAAAACATCCGCCGCCAGATCTTGAAAGAGATGTTTGCGCGCAAGTTTTCGCGCTGAGGATGTCCTTTCATTCTGCGTCATGGCCGGGCATAGCCGTCCGAAGGACGGCGTCGCTTCCGGTCGCCTATGGTCCCGGCCATCCACGTCTTCCTTGCCGTTGTGCTGTTAAGACGTGGATGCCCGGCACAAGGCCGGGCATGACGAAGGTTAGATGCACCGAAATTGAATCTCAGGCGTGCTGCTCTTCGAGATCGTGCTCGACGATATCAAGGCCCGGATCGATCAACTCACCCTTCAAGAGGAACAACGGCGACTTATAGTACAGCTTGAAATCGCTGAACGGGTCTGTCAGGATTTTCGTCATCCAGACGAGGCCAGTCTCGACGTCGCGGATGAAGAACAGGTGGACGGTGCGGAACAGCAGCCCGCCGATGCCGATCGCGAGCCAGATCTTGGCGACCTGCCGCATGAAGTCGGCCGCCGAGGCCCAGAGGGTGAAGATTCCGAACAAGGTCGGATCGAAGTACAGCACCAGCGGCGACAGCGCCCAGATCGTCATCAACACGACCTTGCGCTGCAGATTATAGCCCACCTTGATCTCTTCCTTGTGCTCATGGGTGGCCCGGTTGAGGTGGTCGTACCCCTTGGGCTCGAAGAAGAAATGACCCGCCTGGCGTGAGGTCATGGACACCAGCCAGCCGATCAGGGCGGCAACCACGGGATCGAAGAAGATCATGACATAGGCGACCAGAAAACTCGTCGCGCTGACGAAGTGCAGGCTCTGGTTGATCCGGCTGTGATGATAGTAGCGATGGTCGTCCCAGCGCTGGGTTCGCAATTGCTCCAGGAAATCCTTGATCATTTCTTTCCCCCATAGAAGGTAGCCTGCATTTCTGTTTACAGCGATTCGATGTAGGGCGTGTGACATCATGATAATGACATATGCCGTTTCATGACAGCGCGGTTACAACGAGGAGACAACCAGCTCGATCAGGCGGCCGCGTCAACCTTCCGGAAGCGAACCAGCGAGAAGTGACCGAGTGGCGGAATCAGGCGGCGCTCCACCAATTCCACTTGCGTCGCGCCTGAAAGCCATCGCGTGTAACGCGACCAGGCGAACTCAGCGGTCCGGAAACCAAGCCGGCGCACCACCGGCTGCAATTGCTGCTCGATGAAGCGGCGCATGCCGGCATCCGCGCTGACGCGCGTGAGGATGATCAACTCACCGCCGGGCCGCAACACGCGGGCAAATTCATCCAATGCCACTTCCGGATTCGGCACCGCGGTAACGACATATTGCGCCATCACCACGTCGAATGAGCCGTCGGGGAATTCGAGCTTCTCGGCGTCCATCACCGCAAGCCCTTCGATATTCTTCAAGCGCAGATCGGCGACGCGCCGCTTCGCCTTCTTCAGCATCGCTTCCGAAATATCGGTCCCGAAGATGCGGACATGCGGCGCGTAGAGCGGCAACGATATGCCGGTGCCGACGCCGACCTCAAGCACGCGGCCACCGATCTTGTTGGTCGCCACAATGGCGGCGTCGCGGCCCTTGCTGAATACGCCTCCGAAGACGAGATCATAGATCGGGGCCCAGCGATCGTAGGCCTGCTCGACCATTTCGCGGTCGAAGTCCAACTGCGTCGCGCCGTCCAATTTGATGGTTTCCGCCATGGTGATTGTCGCCTCGTTGATTTGCGGCCCGATCCGGCGTTGCCGTGTCAGGCCCGTTGCTTGTTGTTCCGTCGGAGCGTGCTCGCCGATCAGCCGCGCACCGCGTGTCTTCCGGCCACAATGGGAGCAGGCCGCAGCGACCGGCTCGGCTGCAGCGCGCTCAGATTGCCGATGAACTGCCGCGCGCTGTTTTCCCAGGAGCGCTCAAGCGCAAAATTCCGGCATGCATCTCGGGACATCCCGAGCGCGCGCAAGCACGCGCTGCGGAGGTCCTCGTCGAGGGCTCCAACGGGATGATCCGCGATCACATCGAGCGGACCCGTAACCGGGAAGGCGGCAACGGGCGTGCCGCAGGCCAGCGCCTCAAGCTGCACGACGCCAAAGGTGTCGGTGCGGCTCGGGAACACAAAGACGTCCGCAGCCGCCAGATGCGCCGTCAAATCCGCGCCGGTCTTTTCGCCGAGGAATCTGACCGTCGGATATTTGTGCATGAGCGCGGCCCTTTGCGGTCCGTCGCCGACCACGACCTTGGATCCCGGCAAGTCGAGCGAAAGAAAGGCCTCGATATTCTTTTCGACGGCAACCCGGCCCATCGTCATGAAGATGGGGCGCGGCAAATCGAGTGCGGCCGGATGATGCGGATTGAAAAGCTCGGTATCGACGCCGCGTCCCCAGAAGCCAAGCTTGCGGAAACCGCGCGCGCTGAGCTCTTGATGGAGTGAAGCGGTCGCCACCATGGTGGTCGCGGCCGCCGCATGAAAGTGCCGCAGCACGGCATAACTCAGCGCGGCCGGAATGATGGAGCGCACCGCGATATATTCCGGAAAGCGCGTGGTATAGGAGGTCGTGAAAGCAAGCTTGTGGCGGCGGCAATAGGCCCGCGCCGCCCAGCCGATCGGCCCTTCGGTCGCGATGTGGATCGCGTCCGGCGAAGCCGCCTCGATCCTTCTCGCGATCTCGCGCCGGTTCGGCAAGGCCACGCGCAAGCCCGGATAGGTCGGAAGGCCGACGGAGGGAAATCCCTCCGGGGTCAGAAAATCGATCTCGGCCCCCAGCGCCGAGGCACTGCGCGCCAGCGAGGTCAAGGTGCGCACCACGCCATTTACCTGCGGGCGCCAAGCGTCGGTCGCAATCAAAATCCGCATCGCGGGAACTCCCAGAGGGAATTGCTGATTCTCTCTTCCCGACGTTCTGCTACGGATATTTCAAGCGTGTGACGTCATAGAGGTTAACGTCCTGCTTTTTTGCACCTCCGCCCTTCGTGTCCCGTGACACAAGAATGAAATAATTCATTAAAGGCTGTGAAATGATTTTGGCCCTTTGGCGCAAACGTACCGAAACCTTTCCCCACTATGATCCCGCTTAACGATGCGCCGAATGGCGCTGCGCGATCAAACAGGGGCGCCAAATGTTCAACCTCGAGGCATTCAAGTGCCCTTTCAGCCGTGCCGCCGCCTTCGGGGTGGCGATCGGCGCCGTTACTTTGTCGGGCACGGCCTCAGGCGCGCCCTTGCAGCTGTTTCCCTTCTTCATCACGCCGCCGGCCGCATCCGAACCGCCGGTGGTGCAACCCGCGCCCTCCGAAGACGAAGGCACCGCGGCCGAGCTGCCCGCGCGGCTGAAGCGCCAGGTCGTCAGCTACGCCACCCGCGAGGCGCCCGGGACCATCATCATCGATACGCCGAACACCTATCTTTATTACGTGCTCGGCGGCGGCCAGGCGATCCGCTACGGCATCGGCGTCGGCCGCGACGGCTTCACCTGGTCCGGCGTGCAGTCGATCACCCGGAAAGCCGAGTGGCCGGATTGGACTCCGCCGCCGGAAATGATCGCGCGCCAGCCTTACTTGCCGCGTCACATGGCCGGCGGTCCCGGCAACCCGCTTGGCGCCCGCGCCATGTATCTCGGCGGCACCGTGTATCGCATCCACGGCACCAACGCGCCGCAGACCATCGGCACTCACGTCTCGTCCGGCTGCATCCGCCTCACCAACCAGGATGTCGCTGATCTGTATTCGCGGGTCAGCGTTGGCACCAAGGTGATCGTACTGCCGATGGACCGCCGCGCCGAGAACGCGGTGAGCACGCGTGGCTGAGTGCTGACCATCGGGGTGGTGAGGCGCTTTAGCCGTCTCGAACCATGAGGCGCGCTCATCCTTCGAGACACGGCACAAACGCCGCTCCGCTGGATGAGGATTCATATGGCGCGCGCTGCTCCGCCATTTTGATTCCCGATAGACTCGCGATTTGTTCATTGAATTGACACGATATCGGTTAGCCTCATCCTGAGGAGCCTGAGGAGCGGCGTCTTCGCCGCGTCTCGAAGGATGCTCATTACGGTGACAGTGCACTCAATTGACGCCTGGCGCCATCGCAGGCATCATGCCGCATGGCCCGCCTCGCCCGTGTTGTCATCCCCGATTATCCGCACCATGTTACCCAGCGTGGCAATGGCCGCGCGCGGACATTCTTTGGCGATGGTGATTATGCGCTTTACCGCGACCTACTCGCCGAGAATTGCCGCGCTGCGGATGTCGAGGTGTGGGCCTGGTGCCTGATGCCGAACCACGTGCACCTGATCCTCGTGCCGTCCGATCCCGACGGACTGCGCCGCGCGCTGGCGCGGGTCCATCGCAGCTATGCCGGAATCATCCAGGCGCGGCGCAAGCGCAGCGGTCATTTCTGGCAGGGCCGGTTCGGCGCCGTCGCCATGGACGAGGAACATCTCACCGCGGCGCTGCGCTACGTGGCGCTGAACCCGGTGCGGGCGCGGCTGGTGCAGCGGGCGCAGGATTGGCGATGGTCGAGCACGCGCGCGCATTTGCGCGGCAAGGACGACGGCATCACCGCGCTGAAACCCATCAGGGACCGCTTCCCCCATTTCGCCGATCTGCTCGCGAGCGAGCCGGAGAGCGGCCTGCTCGAGCGCCTGCGCGCCGCCGAAAGCATCGGCCGGCCACTCGGCGACGATCGCTTTCTCGCCCGCCTCGAGCGTTTGACCCGGCGTCCACTCAAACCAGGCAAACGCGGGCCGAAGCCGTCCGAACCGGAAGAGGGTTGAGAATGGCAATTGCCAAATGGAGAATTAAGTGCACTGTCACCGTAATTCGTGCCGTATTCGTCGATCTTGGCCACGGTCAAAATCTAATTGCGCTTTTGGGATTCGGGCCTCGTGGGGATCAGGACAGGCTCTTCAAGTTAGCGAGTGCCGCGCTGGCGCCTGGCGAGAAGTTCGGCTGGAAAGAAGAGTTCAAGTTGAAGGGACGTGGTGTCTTGCCGTCGGAGGACATTCCGACCCTTGTTACATTTACGAATTTGAACGATCCGGCGTCGGCAGTTCTAATCGACCCATCCAACATGGCCAAGAATTTCGGACCGGGATACGTCTTTCGACAAGCCCTGTTGGAGACGACAAACGAGTCAGTCTCTGGGAATCTCGAGACGATATTACCGTGGTGGCGATCCTCGGGACGCCCGTCTGCGGTGGCTTATCGAGCGTGGAGAGAGAGTTCGATTAACGATGCGGCCGTTCCGCCAGAAGATCTTTTTCAAAAGGAGTAAGTTATGCAACTCGCAAATGATCCTCTATTTGCAGCAATCTTCCGTTGGAAGACGAGCATGCTGCGCGTATTGGGTCTTGGTGTTGCCGTCGGTTGTTGTTCGTGCACCCAAGCACTCGCCTGTCCCGGCCCGAGCTTTGAACGAACCATCATATTCAACCACGTCCCGACTGACGTCGATGCACCGGTGATCGCGGAAGTGACCATCGTCGACATGAAGCCAGAGGATCTACAAGATCCCTCTAACTCAACGGGAATGGCCGTAATGAACGCCCGGGTCGAGAACGTCATCAAGGGAAAAGTCGGTCCGGGAATGCTGAAGATTGTCACCCCTCTCACGGACTGCAGCAACGGGTTCGGCGTAGGGTCGCACGGCTTTGTCGCGGGCGAACTTCAACGCGACGCGAATGGGAATTTTGAATTGGTCGCCATCTCTGAGAACGTAAGAAAAGCTAGTGCGCGACCTCACTGAGGCGTGCTTTTGAAGGAGTGAAAAATGAGCTGGGAAACCGTCAGCGCAGCGATCAGGTTTTGGCCGGATGGCGACGGTTGGAACACCAACGGTACGAATTCGGGGAGTCCTTTTAACGCGGCACAGCGTAGTCAAATTCTGGGGTTGATTCAGCAGCTCTACTTTGGATCGTCATACGCACAAGCTCTTTTAGGAGTTACGGTGACAGTGCACTCAGTTGCAAATTACCGCGGAAGACCATTCATTATGAATTAAATGCACTGTCACCGTAACGGTCCGATAGACTCGCGATTTGTTCATTGAATTGACACGATATCGCTTAGCCTCATCCTGAGGAGCGGCGTCTTCGCCGCGTCTCGAAGGATGCGGCGGATTCTGCGATAACTGATGGAGCGTGGCTCTACATCCTCAGATGTTCTGACGGGAGCTACTACGTCGGGACTACCCGCGACTCGCTCGAGAGCAGAATAGCCCGGCACAACGCCGGCGCGTTCCAAGGCTATACGGCATCTCGCAGACCGGTGGAGCTGATTTTTTCGCAGTGGTTCGATCGAATTACTGATGCGATTGAAAACGAGCGCAAACTGAAGAAATGGAGTCGCGCCAAGAAGGAGGCGTTTGTCCGCGGTGACTTCGAATCGCTTCAGCAGCTGGCAAAGCGCAAGTCACCCCATCCTTCGAGACGCCCGCCTGCGGCGGGCTCCTCAGGATGAGGTAGGAGTGCTCTGGCGCCGCCAGACCCCGCGCTGTAGACTCCATGATTGAATCAGTCCGGGGGGACGATGCGACCTAAGGCCATTTTGCTGGCGATCGCGGTGGTCGCGGTTTCGTTCCTGGTCAGCCTCAAGGCCATGGACTGGCTGTCGCCGCGCGACACGGTCCCGCGTCCCGTGCTGGCACAATTGCCGCCGCTGCCGCCCGCCCCCCGCATCTCGGTCATCCTGGCGCAGGTCGTGATTCCGATTCCCGCCATTCGCGACGCCGCCGATCGCGGCGCGGCGCACACCTTCGCCGGCAAGGCCGACAATCCGGTGTCGCAGATCCTGCAAGATGCCGATATCGGCTGGACTGCCTCGCGCGGGCCGATCGCGGCGAGCGGGGCCCAGGATGCGTTGTCGCTGACCACGCAGCTGACGGGAAAGCTGAACGTGACCGGCTCGTTGTCGTCGAAGGCGACCGGCGCGGTCGGCGACGCGCTCGGCAACCTGCTCGGCGGCAATGTCGCCAAGCAAATCGGTGCCGTGAACATCAAGGCGATCAATGCCAACGCCGAGCTCAAGGGCAATATCACCATCACCTCGCGGCCGAAGCTCGCGGCCGCCTGGCGCATCGAGCCAAACTTGGGCGCTCAGGTGACGCTCGGCGACACCAGTCTTTCGGTGGCGGGCGCACGGATCAGCGTCCCCGCGCAGGTCAAGCCGGTGATCGACAAATCCGTCGCCGAGCAGATCGCCGTGGCGGGCGCGCGGATTCGTAACGATGGCGCCTTCGAGCGCAACGCGAGGGCGCAATGGATCAAGGCGTGCCGCTCAATTCCGCTGCAGGGTACCGGCGCCGCCTCGTCAACACCAGCGCTGTGGCTGGAGCTGCGGCCGACCCGCGCGATCGCGGTGCAGCCGCACGTCGACGCCTCCGCCGTGACGCTGACGCTCGGCATCGAGGCAGAGACCCGCATCACCGCGGTTCAGACCACACCCACCTGCCCGTTTCCCGAGAAGATCTCCATCGTCCCGCCGACCCCGGCAGGGGTCAGCATCGGCATTCCGATCGACCTGCCCTTTACCGACATCGACAAGATCGTGGAGACGCAGCTGGCCGGCCGCACCTTCCCCGAGGATGGTTCGGGTTCGGTCGATGTCACCGTAAAGCAGGCATCGGTCGCCGCGTCAGGCGACCGGCTGTTGATCTCGCTCTTGGTGAACGCGAAGGAGAAAAAGAGCTTCTTTGGTTTCGGCGGCGAAGCCATGGTGCATATCTGGGGCCGGCCGGTGCTCGATCAGACCCAGCAGACCCTGCGGCTGACCAACGTCGAAATGGCCGTTGAATCGGAGGCAGCCTTCGGGTTGCTCGGTGCGGCGGCGCGCGCGGTCATGCCGCATTTGCAAAAGGCGCTTGGCGAGAAGGCAACCGTCGACCTCAAGCCATTCCTCACCAATGCGCAGAAAAAGGTCGCCGCCGCGATATCGGATTTTCAGAAGAACGAGGACGGCGTCCGGGTGGTGGCGGAAATCACCAGCCTGAACCTTGCCGACATCGCCTTCGATTCCAAAACGCTGCGGGTGATCGCGGAGGCCGCGGGCACGATCAATGTCGCCATCACCGCCTTGCCGGGGTTGTAGAGCGCTCTCTTGCATACTTCCTCGCCCCGCAAGCGGGGCGAGGTGAAGAGAAACTACGCGGTGCCTCAATCAATCTCCGTCCTCAGTCCTCGTATTTGAACGAAACGTTGAGCTTGGCGCGATAGGCTTCGACCTTGCCTTTGGCATCGAGTTGCAAATCGAGCTTGACGACTTCGGCGACGCGAAGTTCCCGGAGGGTTTTTCCCGCCC
>Ga0137403_10004547_pt1 | contig 16339 bp, 12 predicted proteins | sample CZOMad2_1_16fung_FD_122057 | JGI IMG/M metagenome (GOLD analysis project Ga0137403, IMG submission 122057) | Vadose zone soil fungal communities from Angelo Coast Range Reserve, California, USA - CZOMad2_1_16fungal (Hybrid Assembly) | ecosystem: Environmental > Terrestrial > Soil > Vadose zone...
GCTGCCGGACGACGTCAGTGTGGGCGCGAACGGACTGATCAATGAAGGTATCGTTTCAACGCAGCTGGGAATTCCTGGAAAGCCGATCATGGCAGAAGAACTGATCATAGCACGGGATATTATACTCACCAGGTATGCGGGTTCTAAAATTCATTTTACAGGTGTAACATCGCCTAAATCGCTTGAATATATCAAACGCGCGAAAGATGCAGGACTCAATGTAACCTGTTCGGTTACGCCTTATCACCTGTTTTTTAATGATGAAGATCTCGTCACTTACGATACCAACCTCAAGGTATACCCGCCGTTACGTACAAAAACAGTTGTAAATGCTTTGCGGGAAGCGATGTCCGACGGCACAATTGATTGTATCGCTACTCACCATCTTCCACATGAATACGATAGTAAAATTCTTGAATTCGAATATGCGAAATATGGTATGACGGGACTTGAAACTTCCTATGCGGTTATCAAAACTATATTGCCGGGATTGAGTGAAGAAAAAATAACGGCCATGCTTAGTGTCAATCCGAGAAAAATTTTTGGTATGGATCAACCCGTTATTGAAAAGGGGAAACCTTGTTGCATAACATTGTTTAATCCAACGCAGAACTGGCAATTTAACGAAGCAGATATAAAATCAAAATCGAAAAATACTCCGTTTATCGGAAAAAATTTCACCGGTAAGCCGATTGGGATTATTAATGGAGACAAGGTATTTTTGAACAACTGATTCCAAAAACAACCAAACGATTCAATATGGAAAAGAAAATCACGTCACCAGTCACAGTGGGAATTGTACTAAGTTTAATTCTCATTGTTTTTTCGATCGTAATATATCTCACAAATATGTACACCCAAACATGGGGTCAGTACGTCGGTTTTGTAATTTTATTTGCCGGCGTTATATGGGGCGTCATGAATCATGGCAAGGAAAAAAAACACGAGGTTACATTTGGCAACCTTTTTGCCTTTGGATTTAAAGTTGCCGCAGTTGCTGCGTGCCTTGTTGTTTTGTATTCTGTTCTGTCAGGTTATATTTTCCCGGAAATGAAGGAGAAAATTATGGAGATGGCAAAACAAAAAGCGCTTACTAATCCCAATGCCAACGAAGAACAGGTGGAAAAAGGAATGGAGATGTTTTCAAAGAATTATAATCTGTTTATAGTAATCGGAATCGTTTTCTGGTATTTGCTGATCGGGATCATTACTTCACTGATTGGAGCAGCTATTGCTAAAAAAAATCCGCCAACACCTTTTGATCAAAAAGCTTAAGTAATTTCTGATGGATGTTTCAGTTATAGTGCCATTATTAAATGAAGAAGAATCTCTGCCGGAGTTGTGCGCGTGGATTGAACGTGTGGCAAATGAAAACAATTTCACGCATGAAATTATTCTTGTGGATGATGGCAGTACCGATGGATCATGGAAAGCGATAGAATGTCTCCGTGCAAAAAATCCAAATATCAGGGGAATTAAATTTCAACGCAACTATGGCAAATCTGCGGCTTTGAACGAAGGATTCAAAGCGGCTCATGGTGAGGTTGTAGTTACGATGGATGCGGATCTGCAGGATAGTCCCGACGAAATTCCCGCGTTGCGGCGCATGATCATTGACGATGGATATGATCTTGTTAGTGGATGGAAGAAATTGCGTCATGATCCGCTTTCAAAAACAATCCCCTCGAGATTTTTTAACTGGGTAACCTCAAAAGTATCCAAAATAAAATTGCATGATTTTAATTGCGGACTAAAAGCATATCGCCTGAAAGTTGTAAAGAGCATTGAAGTATACGGCGAAATGCATCGTTACATTCCGCTAATCGCTAAATGGTCCGGCTTTAAAAAAATCGGTGAAAAAGTTGTCGAGCACCATGCACGCAAATATGGTAAATCAAAATTTGGTATGTGGAGACTGATTACGGGAGGACTCGATCTCGCTTCTATTTTATTTGTCGGTAAATACGGGAAACGACCGATGCATTTCTTTGGAACATGGGGAAGTCTTTGTTTTTTTATGGGATTTATAATATCCGTGTACCTGTTGGTCTCAAAATTCTTTTTTGATAAAACCGGGTTCACACAACGGCCTTTGTTTTTGCATCAATTAATGACACGCTCGCCGTTTGCGATCCCTCGATGCCAGCACAGTATGCGAACAGGCAACGAGCAATCTTGCCCCCGGCAGATTCCGGTTTCTGCTGAACCGGAGCAGGGCTCAGGATGTAATCAGCCGTTTCCTCCGTTTGAACCATTTGCGCAGGCACATTCTTCTTCGTAAATGCGCCAGCAAGATACGATTCAAAGCCATTTTGTGGAGCGATGTAGATTTTGGGGTTGGAAATTTGCGCGTGGGTAAATGGGGCGAATCCGAGTGCGATGATACAGAACAGTGCCGCGTTACTGAACAGTTTTTTCATGGACACCCTCCGTGGTGTCCACCCAGAATCAAAGATCGGAGAGAACTTCCGCAATGGTACTAATGTCCAACTCGTAACTACATCTTGCGATTTACTGCTAAAGTTACGACTCACCTGCGAGTCATGAATTGTCGCGACCGCAGACCAGATACTCGAACTTCTCGAACGTGGCGAACTGCACGCTGAAGGCGTGCGCAGATCAGTCGAGGCGCAGGCGGCTACGCCCATGCGCAGGCGAGCTGCATCTTCTTAACGCGACGCACCTCTACGCAGGGGGCGGTGCTATTTTGGTCGGCTTTGGGCTTGTCCAGAATCGCTAATACCTTGTATGTCTCCGACTGCATTTTCTTTCCGTCTAAACTTACTACCCAAATCAGCTTTGCCTTGTCACCATGAAACTCAGCATCAATGTTCTCCACGAGCGGCATGCGACAGCTTCGATGATTCCCCGCACGACCCGCGAAACGCTCCGCAAACTTGCTTTCGCAGTTGACGACTGCGGCGCGGCCATCGGGTAGCTGTAGAGTAAATGTGGCACCACGCACGTAATACGGCACTTGATGGGCAGGCGTGATTATACCAGTGGTGTTAGTTGACCCGTTACAGTTCACGTTGGTGTCGTTGCCGCCGCAGTTTACAGTCGTGTTTGAATTTGAAAACCAGTGTGCGGGTACGACGTAAGTATAGTCTGTGTCGTTGTCCTGGCGGTCAATCACCTTCACGGCAAGTTTCTGTGCTGAGGCAGGCGTAGCGCACACCAAAACGATGAGAACAAGCGCCGCCTTTTTCATGGGCTGGCCCTCCGTGTAGAAGATTCTACCGCGGCCCATTCCACTACATCTCAATCATTTGAGTCCGCGCACTTGAGTAAGCAACGTTCTGAGATGGCCGTCAGACATATCCAAGATTGGCTCATACATGAATGAGTTCAGGTGAATGCTCTCCGGCGTCATCAGAAGGACACGTGCCAGGGTCTTGCTACCTCCGTTATCGCCAAATCGCTCTTTGTATTTGATGAATAGTTCGCTTGTCTGATTGGCTTTGATCTCAGCCACGAACTTCGCATCCTTGATTTTGCCGATCATAAACTTCTCCGCCGTGATTCTAATTGCAATCGAGAGCACGATTTTGTTTTCAAAGTTGATGCCTTCTCCGGCTGCAAGGCATTCATCAGCGCATTCTTCAAGAACCTTCATCACCTTCTTTCCGGGGTCGGCTGACTTTTCCTTGCAACCGAACATGGAGTTAAAAATTGCATCGATATCGCCTTGAGTTATATCGGCGGAATCTGACTTCCAATGGAGAAGCGAAGTGAGTTTTGTGAAGGCGTCGTCTTTCTCTCCCTTAGTGAACTCAATCATGTTTCTGAGAAACGGTATGGAAGCAATTTTCTTCTTCGGGTCTTTGCAGAAATTGGGTTTCCAGTCCTTTACAAACGGATTGTTTATTCCGGTTGCTTGGTTTAGATGCACTTCGGTGTCGGATTTCGAGGCCATCAGGCAGTTTGAATAGCCAACGAAACGACCACAAATCGTCCTGAAGAAATCGAAATTGTGCGTCAAGATAAGTTGTGTGAAGTGGGGCTGCTCGGAAATGTCTCTCAAGTATTCAATGATCGCGTATTTGTTTTTGTAGTCGAAAGAATCGGCCACATCATCTATTAAGAAAAGAGTTTCTTGGTTTGCCTTCTTACGGGCCTCGACCTCGAATATGATATTGAGCACATAAAATGCTTTTTTCTCGCCCATGCTCAGCACGCGAAGCAGTTCGTCTTTCTGCACGGGAGCCTTTTCGTTCCCGTCTTCGAAGATGAAGTCCAGCAGTAGCATTGGCTCCAGTCCCAACACCACGGCTGTTCTGTTGTTCACTTCCAGCTTGAAGGGAACGTGGAACCTATTATTGAAAATGTCGATCACGTCCTCCCATTGAGTACGTTGGGCGCGTGCTGCATCCTCGATCTCCCGTTTGCGTTTCTCGGCGGCCTGATACTTCTCAACGAGGTCGATGTATGAATCGAATTGGGCTTTGAAGAAGGACTTCCAGATGTCCTCTTTGAGTTTCCCTATATTGGCAAGGAGCGGCAGAAGCTCCAGATTTTCAAGCAGGTAAGCATGGAATTTCCTGAGGTCCATATTCTTGTTCATCAGGGTTTCGATTTCCTGAAACTTTTTCCTGAGGGCCTCATCATTCGTAATGGCGTCTTGTTCGCCTTGAATTAGTGCCTCAAGCTCTTTCCGAGTGCCAATCACCGTGTTTTTCTTTCCAGTCAAACTAACGGTGTGCTTTGCTTCGAAGAACCCGTTGTCTGCCAGGTTTTTCGCGATAGTGGCGGCGTTGTAGTAGTTGAATATCCCTTTCTTGAAATAAGTCGAGGCCGCTATCAGTTTGTCATACTTCTCGATGTAGTCCTTGATGGCGGTGCACACGTCTTTCGTCTTAAGGAATTCCAAGATTTTACTGTCAAAGATTTCGTCGTACCTTATATTCGCAAAGTGGGGAACTCCTAGTGCCGTAACCTCATCTTTGACACGGATTAAAGCTACGAGAAATTCCTTATCAGTTTTCGTGAAGGCCAAAGAAATCTCGGCCTCCAAGTCTTTTTTCGAGCCGGATTGTTTCTTTATATTTCGTAGAAAGATTTCTTTGGAGGAATCTACTTGCTGAAGCAACTGGTCGTATTCCTTGCGCAGTGCGCTGTTCACGAGCAGAGTCGAAGTCTTTTCCGTGTGTCCGTATTCCTCATCGTATGGGGTGATTACAAAGATGCTTTCCTTGGCGATGGTTTTATTTTTCTCGTCGGTGATTTCCCGGACTGTCTTGCGCTTAGGAAAAATGCGATCTAATGAGTCCGTCTGTTGTTGGAGGTCCTTAAACGTCTGCGCAAGGGAAGTCTTCATCGCCCCATTCGGGGCATAAACCGCAATCGCTCTGGCTTGTGAAAAATCGAGGTTTGTTTTCAGCTTTTTTATACCATAGCAGTTTTCTAACTTGATTTTTAGTGTCTGCATGCGGTCTCACCTCGGAAAAACAAGATCGGGACCATGCCCATTTTCAGCTTTGCGCAGGATTGTGACTAGCATGTGGAGCCTTCACAATTTCTGGACATAATCGAGATCAATATCGACCTTTCCGCCATCGCTTGGGAGTCTATCCGTATACAGTTCGCACCATCGGGCAATATCTTCTTTCACTGTCGGCCTGGCGGCTTGAGTTTGGGTTATTCGGGCGGTAAATGTCCGCAAAGACTTGCTCGCATGCCGTTCCTCGACCTTATAGAACAACCATGCTTGGTCGATGCGGGGATCCGTTCGTTTCTCTACCAAAAAGCTGCGGTCGGCTTCAGAAAGTTTCATCACTTTCTCCTGTCAAATGGCATGCTCGTGAATTTGGAGTTTCAACCTGCGTTCTTTTTTCGTCATACGAAATCGCTACTTTTGTTAGGGCAAACGATACTGATGAAAAGAACTCCTGGGTATCCTAAGGGACATGAATTGGCGAACGGACGATAGTCCTGAGCCATTCACGGTCGTCTGAGAATCTCTTTCGCTCCACAAAATTGTCCTCTGTGTTTGCAAGCCTGGAGAGCAGGTCATCATCATTCAAGTGAACTGAAATTTCTTCACTCATTTCCGCAAAACTCCTGGGCTTGATCGCTCATTGGGCGTGCTTTGCGACGGTTCGCCGGGCCTTCGCATCTCGGGGCTGTGCCAACCACATTCCTGGCACTCGTAGACATAGGTCGGGGGCATCAGTTCGGGATTAAATCCCACGTCGAGATTGTACGAACCGCAGTTCGGGCACCGTTCCGGGGCGTCACTTTCGTGCCGGATTACGGCGCTGCCAAACGCTGCGAGAACGGTATGGGTAGCATCGAGCACGAAGACCGCATCTTGGCGAATTGCACCATTCGCATGTGTCAGCCATCCCGCCAATTCCCACGCCGATTTCGCAATCGCCTTCAAGTGGCCGCGAATGTGTTCAGCGCTCGCACCGCCTGCAACGGCATTCGCGATCAATTCGGACCATGAGACAAAGTTACTGCGCTTTGGCGCATCTTCGCCTGGCGGAACCATCTCGGGCTTCGCGAGTGATCGAACCAATTGAATCAGGCATTCACGGCACCTCACACCCACTGCCTGAAAGTCCTCGGCCTCCTGAGCCGTGTCGAGAGTATCAGCGGCGTGCTCCCAACGACGCCAAGGCGGCGTCAATCGCGCCTTTTGCGCGTCGTCAGGAGCGCCTCGTGAGCGTGCCATAATCCGAGCAGTCACGCTGACATGGAATGACAGTGTGAAATCAAGACTCGTGAAGTAGTGCTGTGAATAGAGATTTGAGGGCGACGTGATAACCCAATAGCGGTCTTTCTTTGTATGCATATCCCAACAATCGTGATTGCTGCCCAAGATATGCTCGGACTTCACCTTTTCCGCATGCAGCACCTTCTCGCCGCGTGCCTGAGATTCGACATAATCGGATACAGCCCGTTTGCTGGTTGGATTCGCGAGCGTGAAACTGCCGAGGATATCCTTTACAGGCAGGGGTGGAATCGTGCATTCGCCACGCGGCTGTGCGCGACGCTTCTTTCTCGTTAACTTCGCGTCTTTCCGCCGGCGTTTCAATGCGAAGCCGTCCTCGATGTCAGACATATCGGCCATGTCAGGCCATCGTAGCAGGTCTAAATCCAGGGATGTGACTGAACTCATCCTGCCCCGCTCCGGGCTAGCCGACGCCAGCCTTTTTTCCTCGTCCGAGGCGACTGGACGCGGGGCTCGGTTCCCCGGCGGAAGGTCTAACAACTTCTGTTCCCTAGCGGTGTTCTAGGTGGATTAGGGAACCGCGCAGCTTTCTATCATCGAGTCCGCCCGCTAAGTAGGCATCGCGGGAGCCCGCTGGCAGGACGGTGCCTTCGGCACCGGCGGAAGTGTTTGACACGTCACCCCTGGAAGGGTGCTGTCCGGTAACCGGAGGTTACCGTACGCGAACCTGTTTGTTCGCTGAGGCTTACGCAAGAAAGCGATGTGACTCACTAGAATTCGAGTTACCATAGCGTAACTTACTGATAGGAAAGACCGGTCAGGATCGTTGAGCCAGTCGGATTTGAGCTTCTTGGGAGGGAGGGCTGCATGAAGACACCTTCTCGAACGCGCTCAGTTGGAACCAAGGTTAGCCAAGAGGAGTATGCGCGATTAGAAGCCTGCGCCGCCGCTAAGCAGCTATCGATCAGCGAATGGAGCCGTCAGGCGCTCCTAACCGCAGCCAGTGTTGTCCAAGGCTCTCCAAGTGAGAAAGCCATCCTCGCCGAAATGGTCGCTCTTCGCACAATCGTCGCAAATTTGATCTACGCCTTTACTAGCGAGGGCAAGGTAACCGCCGAGCAGATGCGGGCCTTTATCGAGCGCGCTGACGGTACCAAGGCGAAGCGCGCGACGGAGCTCCTTTCCCAGATTGGCCGGTCCGGGAAACCCGACGCCGGCAATAAGAGTCCAAGTGCTGAGGAGGCGCACTAACCGTGGGTCGCAAGCTCTTGGTGCTTTTCTGTGGGGTGATCCTCTCCATGGTCGGGATCGGGCTCGATATGGGGCTGCACTGGACGCCACTCCAAGCTCACTACTTTAGCGCCTACGCGTCAAGCTTCGCCTACAGCGGAAAAGGAAGCTATTCACTGCTTTTTGTGCGGTACGCAGACGGTTGGCGCATGGCTCAGAACAAAGATGTCGTCAGCGCGGCAGCGAGTCGAGATCCGGCACGGACTGGATTATTCGCACTTTCTGACGAAGCCCGACGCTCAGGAGGAAATGCTCTTGAGTGGAGGTTCCTCCCTGAACTGGACAATGCAACAGCCGCTCAGTGGCTACGACAGGGCATCTATGACAACAGAGGTCCGTGGCACTTTGTCCGCTGGCCGGTCCTCACTGGCGTTGTTTTTGTAACTCTGCTCCTGGCTTGGATCATCCACCGCGACCGCAAGATAATGCGGGATGCCAAGGAGGGGCGCATCCTTCGCGGCCCACATCTAGTTACACGGGCTCAGTTTAATGGATGGAAACACTCCGACGGCATCGGGTTCGAGACACTAGAGCCGCCCACGGGGTTGGAGCGTCTATTCCTGCGGGGTTCTAAATCGCACATGGTATGCATTCCTCGGCATGAGGAGAACAGCCACTTTGTTTTGGCTGGTGATTCCGGTACGGGCAAATCTTCTCTGATGCGCCAAATGCTCATTCAGGTCCGGGCACGCGGCGAGACCGCAGTTGTCTACGACCCGGCTCTGGAATTCACACCGCAGTTCTTCGATCCCACCGCCGATGTCCTACTGAATCCCACGGATCAGCGCATGCCATTCTGGACGCCAAGCGATGAGGTCCAATATCCTGCTGAAGCGCTCGCTCTCGCAGGCTCCCTTTTTCCTGACAAGCCCCACGAGAATACGTTTTTTACCGAGTCGGCGAGAAAGATCTTCGCGCACTTGCTTCGCTATCGACCCTCGCCACAGGACCTCACTGCATGGATGAAAAACATGGAAGAGGTAGACCGGCGAATCGCGGGCACGGAACTTGAGGCCATGATCCCGACGAGCGCCGGGGGCCAGCGGGCCGCAGTGCAGGGCACTTTCAACCAAGCGGCGGCCGCCTTTCAGCTTTTACCTAATGAATCTGAAGCGAAAGGGCGATGGAGCGCAGCAGCTTGGGCAAAGGCGCGCAAGGGCTGGCTCTTTCTACCTAGCACGCCGACACAGCGAGAGAGTTTGCGACCACTGCTCAGCATGTGGCTGGATTCCCTGATTCTTCGATTAATGGAATTCGGCGAAAAAGGGGTGCCGCCAGTATGGTTTATGTTGGACGAATTGGCGAGCCTTCAGCAGCTCCCCCAATTGCCGACAGTCATAACGGAAAGCCGAAAAGCGAACGTTTGCCTTGTACTTGGATTTCAAGGGCGGAGCCAATTGGAGGGGCTGTACGGCGTTCAAGCTGAGGCAATGCTTTCGCAGCCCATGAATAAAGTTTTTCTCCGAACGAGCGAACCTCATGCTGCGGAATGGATCAGCAAGTCTATCGGCGATGTTGAAGTGATGCGTTTGGAAGAGAGCCGCACGGAAGGTGTCCCCGCTATCTTGATGCCAATGCAGAACAGTAAAACTTCATCCTGGCTACGCCGCACTGAACCGCTCGTAATGGCTTCAACTATCGCCGGGCTGAGGAATTTGACGGGGTATTTGAAGTCGCAGGACCTCGTGGTTCCAATGAGTTTCCCGTATCTCAAACCTGACCTCCGGCAGCCGCGCTTTCTTCCACGGCCACTTCCCGAACTGGAGACGTTGTCCGTGCCGAAAAAGGCTGTCGCCGCCGCCGCGGGCGCGGCAACGCCGACCACCGGTAGCGACAAGGGTCTCGGGCAAAGCCCGCAGCGCAACCTAGAGATTTTCGAATGAGCAAGGAATGAGACGCTGTGCTAACCATTTCCAAACCGCTGAGTGCTAGTCAAGCCCAGGCTTATCACTCAAAGGAATTCACAAGTACGGAGCAAGCGTATTACAGCCAGAAGGGCGAAATACGCGGTGAGTGGCACGGTCTACTTGCCGAGAAGTGGGGACTGCGCGGCGATGTGACAGAGGAACAGTTCCAGCGCCTCAGCGAAGGCCAGCACCCGATTACCGGCGAACAATTGGTCCGGTATCAAACGCCGCGTGAGTATACGAACGATCGCGGCGAGCACATAAGAACCATGGAACATCGTGCGGGATGGGATGCGACATTCAGCGCCCCAAAGAGCGTGTCCCTCACTGCCTTAGTTGGTGGAGATGAGAGAGTACGCGACGCCCACGAGGCCAGTGTTCACACCGCCCTGCATGAAATGGAGAAGTACGTCCAGGCACGTATCGGTGGTAATCATCCGGCACAGACAACGGGTAAATGGATAGGCGCGAAGTTCGAGCACGATAGTGCGAGGCCCGTAGATGGGTACTCGGCGCCACAGCTTCACACACACGTTGTGTTCTTTAATCTCACCGAAATGGAAAATGGCGAGACAAGGGCACTCCAACCAAGAGAGCTATACCGCACTCAGCAATACGCGACCGCGATCTACCGGTCTGAGTTAGCTGCGCGTCTGCAAGAACTCGGCTATGAAATCATGCGCGGGAGAAGCGGCCAGCCCGAAATCAAAGGCTACTCAAGAGAATACATGGATGCGTCGAGTCCTCGCCGCCAGCAAATCACAGAACATCTTGCCGAGGAAGGCGTAAGAGGGGCAGGCGCAGCGCAAATCGCTGCGCATCGGACTAGAGATGCAAAGAGCCCTTTGAGCGCGGAAGAGATGTTCGAGCGGCATCGCACCTTGGCCGAGCAGTTCGGAAACCAGCCCGAGCGTGTGGTCCAGGCAGCGAAAGAAAGAGCACATCAGGCAGAGCGGGGGCCTGTGCAGGGGACGGCGCAATCGGCGGTGACCTTTTCAAAAGAGCGCAATCTGGAGCGCGAGGCAATTGCTGACGAGCGCGAATTGCTCAGAGATGCTCTAAAGCGTTCAATGGGACAAATGACTCTGCATGAGGTCAGAGCCGATTTTGAGAAGCGCCTTGCAGGGGGCGAGTTTATCCAAGTGCAGCAAAGAAAGGGCACACCGGGCCGCGCATTCACGACGAGCGAGATGTTGGCTTACGAGCGCGACGTAATTCACGCAATGCGCCGGGGGCAGGACCAGCACGAGGCAATCGCCAGTATCCAGGTGCGCTCGGGTATGGGCGACAACTATTCACGCTTGAGCGAAAGCCAGCGGAAAGCGGTTGACCAAGTCCTATCGAGCCACGACCAAATTACCGCGCTTGACGGGGTCGCCGGAGCCGGCAAAACAACTTCTTTAGCCGCGATCCGGGAAGCTGCCGAGCGAGAAGGCTACCAAGTGCGCGGCTTCGCGCCGACTTCCCGCGCCGCTCAGAAACTCGGAGAAGCAGGGATTGAATCGAGCACGTTGCAGCGGCATCTTGTTCGCGGCAAGCAGTCACGGGAAGGGGAAAGACATCTCTACGTGCTCGACGAATCGAGTCTCGCCAGCACAAAGCAGATGCATGAATTCTTGCATCGCCTGAAAGAAGATGACCGAGTATTGCTCGTAGGTGATGTACGCCAGCACCAGGGAGTTGACGCAGGGCGGCCTTTCGAGCAGCTCCAGGAAGCTGGGATGCGGACCGCTCATTTGGATGAAATCGTGCGACAAAGAGATCCTGCGCTCAAACATGCGGTGGACGCGCTCGCACGCGGCGAGGTTCAAGAAGCCCTGGCTGACTTGCAAAAGCAGGACCGCGTCCATGAGATAGCCGACCGTCATGAACGTATAGCCGCGGTGGCGAAGGCTTTCGTCGAGCGATCTGAGGAAACGCTGGTCATCTCCCCGGACAACAAATCGCGCCGCGAGCTTAATGAGGTGATTCATCGTGAGCTACAAACCGCGGGCAAAGTCGCGGACGAAGAACATAGCCTTGGGGTGCTCGTTTCGCGCCAAGAAATGACAGGAGCAGATCGGCAGTGGGCCGCTCAGTACGACGTTGGTGATATCGTGCGCTACAGCCGAGGAAGCGAAGCCGTCGGAATCGAGGCTGGAGAATATGTTACCGTTCGCGGCGTTGACGCAAACCAAAACCTCCTTACCGTCGAAAAGTCAGACGGTGAGCAACTCACCTATGACCCGAGACGGCTACACGGTGTGAGTGTGTACAAGGAAGATTCACGCAACTTTTCAGAAGGGGATCGGGTCCAATTCACGGCCCCATATCGTGAAGAGGGTGTTGCCAACCGGGAACTAGGAACAGTGGCACAGATCGATTCGGAGGGACATCTTCAGATTCACCTTGATTCAGGTCGCGATGTTCAATTCAGCATGGAGGACCACCCACACTTGGATTACGGCTATGCAGTTACGAGCCACAGCAGCCAGGGACTCACAGCGGATCGCGTATTGGTTCATGTGGATACTGAGGGCGCGCACGAGAACTTGGTTAACTCGCGGCTTGCGTATGTGTCCGTTTCTCGCGCGCGCGATGACGCACAAATATATACAAATGACGCAGCTAGTCTCAGCGAGGCCCTCAGCAGAGAAGTTTCGAAACCGAGCGCTTTGGATGCCGAGGCGAATGCCGACGCGAACCGAAGCAAGGAACACGCCAATGAAGAGCGGCACGGCCCGCAAGAGTCCGCACATTCTCGAGTGGAGAGCGAGCAGGCAGGCGGACACACCAATGAAGAGCAGCGCGCCCCACATGAGTCCGAATCTTCTCAGGTGGAACGGGAGCAGGCGCAGGAAGGGGAGCAGGGGCAGGAACACGGCGCGGGATTTTGAAAGGCAGACGCGGGATCAACAATGTCGAGCGAGGATTTCTGCATGGACCTTATCTATAGTCAGTGAGCCAGCGCGAACCTGTTCGCAAATTCCTTTGATGTATCGAGACCCCCGCCTAGTCCTGCTGGCCTCATCAAGTGCACGCTGAAACTGCTCAGAAGTGATAAAGGTGGAGGCGAACTCGGAAGCGGGCCACTTACGACTCAGAAATAGATGAACTACTCCGCGAACTAGACGAGCGCACTTATCCCAGGTGACTATATACCAAGGCAGGTACGGCTCAACAAATGCCCACGTCTCATCATCGATAAGGTTATTATGTGCAGCCTCGTAGACAGCAGAAAATCCTTCACGCGCTAGCTTAACAGCACCCTCGTCAGCAAGAGACAAGCCTAGGCTAAGTACGAACGCCTTGGAACGCAATTCTGCTTTAACAGAACCAAGATGCACATTGCCTTCTGACATCCGTACCCATGGCTTAGTTCCGAGACCACGAACACTGTCTGCGCGTGGGTCCAAAAGCGTAGATGCAACGCGCAAGGCCGCAACTCCAAGCGTTTTCTGTCGGATAATTTCGATTAACAAATGCCGCTGTTCGGCTAACGCGCTAAACAAAGACTCGGAGACGGAAAGAGGGAGTCCCGGACTGACATCGATACAATTAAGAATAACCTCAACGGCTTCATGCCCGAACTGCGCAAGCAAGCTTGGCATAGCAGTCCAAGCATTAGCAGCAATGATAGCTTCCGTAATTTTCTTGCCGTACTCTTTTGCGCGAGGCAGAGATGAGACGTACGCAGCGATCACTAATTGTTGGCTGGCTGGCACTTTCCAGAGTTCAGCAGATGTCAGTAATTCTGGGTGCATCTTCAACAATTCAAATGTCAAAGGTGAGGACAGCGTGTGAAGAATCTCGGGTTTTGAGCTAACACCCGCAGCAAAGCCATCAAGAAATTGCTGTGCTCTGACTCCGCCTAGGCTCGTTGCGGTTATCGCTATCTGAATCGCCATTTCATCGTCTGAATCGACGAGTGTGCGAGCACGCTGTTCGATGGCTGCAACATCCGCTGGAATCGAAGCAGCGGCAGGATGCGTAACAAGTGCTCGTACCACTGGAGCTTCTCCCATCTGAGACGCCAAGCTTCCACTGATTCCAAAAAATTCTGCTTTTAGTCTCCTACTGGAATCAGCTTCAGGGAAGAAGTGAGACACGGCTGAAAGCACCGGTTCGATGCTCTCCGAAGATCGTGATGATGCAAGATGAATCTCGCACAGTGGTCGAAAAGCACTCCTTCCCTCGTTGTAGTCAGGTCCAAACTTCCATAGAGATCGACGCAGTGCTGTTTGTAGATCCGCCTTAAGCAGATCATCAAGCGCAATTCGAACCCAATCTTCTGATCCTTCCGTTATCAGAGTCACGTCGTTAGGACCTATTGTTATTGCCTCTTTGTCATTTGTACCAACCGTTCGAACATCTTTAGGCACCACTGCTAAATCGAAATTCACATCTCGAATCGCGAGAGCGCCGGTACAAAATTTGAAACTGCGCCTTAAGCGAGGCCACTGCTGAGTAAGGACGGCAAGGACTAATTCTTCGTGTGTTCGAGAGCTTTCGCTTTTTAAGACAATCCTGCTCGATGGTGAACCATAAAGGAAAGAAAGGAGTGTCTTGCCCACCTTTTGATCGAGGTGATATGGTTGACCAACATTAGGAATATTAAGAATCGGTTCTGCATAGCTCTCGACATCGTCCATAGAGACAGGGCGTCGAAAATAGGAAAGAATCGAGCGGAAATCCTGAATCCTTGCGACATCAGTATCAGAGACCAGGATAGTGTGTGTCCAGACGCATCCTGGACGAGACAATTCAGGAGCAAACCACGTTCTAGCAAGACAGTAAAACCTGCCGGCCTCGAGCGGATATCCGGTCAGGTACGAATCAAATCCACCTCGGAACGAGGGGCCAGATAGATCGCTCATTACAAGTAACTGCCACTGCTGTTCACGTGTTAGCTGCAACGAACTCGAAAGTAGTTGGTGTCCATCCCCGTATCCGTGGAGAGTTTGATGAAGTTCAATAGCATTTTCTACCATTTCGAATTATTGCCCCGCGGACTTCATGCGCTCTTTGTCCAGTTCCAAGAGAAACCGAATAGGTGCGGTGAGGTCACCATGGGCCTGCAATTTGTTGTCAACTACTCTGATACGGCGTGAGGGCACATCTTCGCCCTGGAGCCGCTGCAAGTCCTTCTGCAAATCTCCTCCAAGGGCGCTGACGCCATATACCCGGAACGGCGCCAATTCCGCATTCGACGTAAGAAATTGGGACAGCAGCGGAAGATTATTCTCCAACCACGAACTCGGCAGGATCGAGTCACGAACAAGGTCCCATGCTGATACGACTACTGCAATGGAAGGTGGTCTATTTGATAATCGAAGATAGTTTACAAACTGAAGCAGTTCGACTAATTTAACTTGCGTTGAGGCCAAATTCGATGACCATTCTAGCATCTTCGCCGCATCATTATCCTGGGCACCTGCTGCTTCCTTAGGCGACGTTTCTTCTCCTCGTGGAAAAGCGATTCGAGGGGACTTTTCAATACCGGTAGGATGAATAAATAGCAGTACTCCTGAGGCTTTAGCGGCAAAATCAGCATACTGCCGAGTTGCCTTACGAGTCACCCATTGTAACCGGAAAAGCTCTCCGGAGAGGTCAGGCAGAATAATGTCTATTGTTGCGTCCGTCCTCGCGTCGCGTAACAGTAAAGACAACATCTCTTGACTCCGGAGCGAGGTGCGTTCGACTTCTCGGAATTTCAACCAGTTGTCGCGGATTCCATTGAGATACTGACGATCTGGTTGAAGTTGAGAAGTAACAAGGGCTGTTGGAAGCTCACCAGCTTCGACTAAATGCCACAGAGCAGCAAGATAGCTTGTCTTTCCCGACCCACGCAATCCAATCAGTAGCAGCCTAGACCCATCGGACATCGTAGGACTCCCCGAGTCGCTGATTTTCAACCACAGATTTCACGAAGCGAGTCGGCTCGCGAGTTTCGTTATCAACCTCAGGCATATATAGCTTCAGACGTGGAATCGATGGTTCTTGAAGCCAGTAACGAAGCAGCGTCGGCAATCCGAAAGCAAAAGGGACCCTGCTGCTTCGAGGGCGGGCTGCAATTTCGAAGAATTGAGGATTCGCGAAATTCGCCGCTGTCTCTTGCAATGCCTTTTTTGTGTCTCCAATGAAAGATGCCAACGCCTCTTGTGCTGTATTCGAGATGACTGCGTCCCACTTTGAAAAAACTACCTCGATCCTACAATCTGGGCGCAGCATCCCTGATTCAAGGAGAGACCTAAGCAGCGTTCTTGCGTCGCTTCGAGCGCTGTGACGTTCGCTTGTGTCCATTAATTTCTCTCCGTCGATGACAATGCAGAGATGATCCGCACGACGAAGCATCGGCATTGCTTTGACAGCATCGCTCGAATCGCGTAGTGCTTTAAACCGCTCTCCGGATATATCCGACAGGAGTAGGTTTTGTGGCCCAAGCAAACCCGCGGAAGGAGATCCAAGTCTCAAATGAAGGAAATCA
>Ga0137403_10004548_pt1 | contig 16336 bp, 14 predicted proteins | sample CZOMad2_1_16fung_FD_122057 | JGI IMG/M metagenome (GOLD analysis project Ga0137403, IMG submission 122057) | Vadose zone soil fungal communities from Angelo Coast Range Reserve, California, USA - CZOMad2_1_16fungal (Hybrid Assembly) | ecosystem: Environmental > Terrestrial > Soil > Vadose zone...
GGCGTAGCGGTCGCGGTGGCGGTTGACGTCGCCGTCGCTGTCGTTGTCGGCGTAAATGTAGCCGTTGGAGTTGGTGTCGGCGTGAACGTAGCCGTTGCGGTGGCTGTCGGTGTGTGAGTAGCTGTCGCTGTTGGTGTCGGCGTAAATGTAGCCGTTGGGGTGGCTGTCGGTGTCGGGGTCGGCGTGAATGTTGCGGTAGCTGTTGGGGTGGGCGTTGGCGAACCTAATGCTGCCTGCAAGAGCAAAACCCAATCGGGATCTCCCGCGCTGTTGTTTCCCGGCGTAGTGAAATCGCGGATGCCGCTATTAGGAAATGGCGAACCTGAAATGTTTGTGAATGTGTTAGCAGTCGGATCATACCAGCGGGCAGTAACCGGCCCGGCGAAGTTGCTCATCGCTATGGCCAGCGTATGGGAAACCGGAGTGTAAACGACTCCGAGCGTACCATCCTGCGTTCGCAAGCCCGTCGCGTAATCGTTGTCGCCTACGTGGCCGATAGCGCTGAATATACCATATCCAGCAATCAGGAATGTGTGCAATTGGTCCGGTACAAGATCGTACCAGTGGAAGCTGGTAAAGAAATTCTTGAAATATCCAAGCTCGGTCACCGCTTGTGTGTTCAGGTGTGATTGCCAGCCATTGGCAAACCTGTCCGTCCAAAAACTTCCGTACATGTGTCCCGCCAGCGCGCCACCGCCCATCGACCAATACTCCTGTCGGCGCAGGACCTTTGGAGTACCAAGCTCGCCTACGTTGTTTTCGTCTTCGTAGTTCTCTTCAAGAAAGAGCACTGGCATAATCGTAGGCTTGTTGTACGCAACCAGCGTTTCCGCATAGCTCGGGTAGTACGTGTAAACTCCGTTGGTATTGATGCGCGGAATCCAGTTAGGGTCGTCCTGCGATTCGCTCACGAAGTAATCTAATTGGATTGTGATTAAATGATTCGAATCGGCACTTCGCAATCCATCGGCTATCGCGAGAATAACAGCGTCATTTAGCGGAGTTCGCCATAGTTGAAAATCGTTTCCGAAATTCCAGATAATGTTCGGATAATTCTTGTAACGGCCGCCTAGAAATTGACCGTATTGCTGGCAACGAGTGGTTCCGTTCACCAGAGAAGTCTGTGTCCAGCCCCCTTGATCGAGTGGGGTAAACATGCATTGCAACCCGTTCGCCGCAGCCGTTTGAACGATAAAATCAACATGACTCCAGTACGCCTCGTTCGACGTGGTCAGATCGTAATAGCCTCCTGCGAGCGTCGCTGTGAACGGGTTATTACCATTTACGTCTCGTCCGTAATTGGGAGTGCCCTCGTCGCCGTAGCCGAATGTGTAACTATTACAAAGCAGCTCAATCCACAGCGCGTTGAATCCTCTTTGTCCCCTATCTGTAAGGTATGTAACGGCATCAGAGTTGTTCAGATTTGCCAGAATCGAATGCGGCGCATCACCGATGATAAGGAACGGCGCATTGCTCGCGTCGAGCATGTACCTTCCGTTCGCGCTTGGATGGAGCGGGTACACCGATGACGTTGGAGGCGTCGCTGAGAGAACGGCATTCCACAGACCAGCAACGACGAGTAAAAAAATGGAAAGTGAGTGTTTCATAAATTCGTGATTCTCCTTAACGTTGAGTTCGCTTTTCAGGCCAAGACTCGAACCAGCGCACGGAAATTCCATTTACCAACGCTGCGTTACCTTTCTGTCAAGTGCCGTGCGGATTACTTCCGAAGATGCCACGATTTCGCGTCTCACGACCCTCTGACACTACCGTCGTGATGACCGGGGACATAGCGATTTTCCAGAAAAGGAATAAACAAATCGCTGTACCTTGTCTGATAAAGAACTGCATTCTTTGACCGCGCCACCGCCAGATGTGACCGGCGCGAGTCAATCACGATGATCGCGTTGGCTCAATCACATCTCCATTTTCCATCAGAAGTGGGTTCGCCTTTGTTTCTCCAACACAAACGCAATCGCGGCAAAGAGCGTCGTGATTGCGACAATACGATTCGACGAAAGCGGCCGACCCCAAAACGTGGTCTGGGTCTGAACTAGGATTAGCACGACACCGAATACAACGATGCCGATTTTCCTCCACGCTGACTTGATGACATTTTGTTTTAAATAAAGAGCGATACCGATAACGAGCAGTGCGATCTCCATCGCAAACTCGGCGCCTTTGTAATTCAAAAGACCGAATCCCACCTTCAGCGTATCATCGTAGATGGCGAGATCAGGACGATGAACAATCAAATCCAGGATCCAATGAGAGAACACGGCCAGGGCGACGATTAATGCCGCGCTGCTCGAAGCTTTCGCCCCTCGCATCAGTTTATACACGACCGCCGCTAGCGCCGACCAGATGAGCGCGCCGATAAGGCTGTGCGTGCACGGCATGTAATAGAGATCGAGCGGACTGGTCGCCGTGATTCGCAAAACGATTCGCACTTTTTCAAGCCCGAGAAAAACGAAAGGCGCCCACAGAAGGTCGAGCAACTGCACTGCGACAAACAAAACCCATAACGGGATTTTGTTTCTCTCCGTTCTCGCGGCAAACGCCACGCTGTAGTGTCCAAGAAACATTTTTTCATTTGCTCAATTTCGCCCTCGCGACGAGCGACTTGCCCACAAGGATGGTCATTACCTTGTTCTTAAGAAAGACGAATCGATAGACGTAAAGTTTGGCATTTCCAGCGGATTTCCTATGCACCAAGTACGGGCCAGCGCATCGGGATATTTCGAACCGATAACGTCTGAGCACGGTCACCAAAACAAGCGCGCGCAGACCGGGAAGCTTTGGAAAAGCAGTTGCAACGCGAGCAAACGAAGCGACCGATAGGAACCTTGAGCATGTCTGACATTGTCGCCGATTATCAAAAACGAAGTGGCGTTGCTGCCCGACCGGTATCGGCCATTTTAAGCTCTTCTGCCGCGACCCATCTTCGTTATCGTGATCAGCGAGGATTGATCGTCGGTGAAGCTGTTGTCACGCTCGCCACCCCGGAATACTTTTCTAAACGCCCGGTCGCATCCCTTACCAGGACCCGATAACTGTAGCTGGTCCTCTCTGCCAATGCTGTGTCGTTGTAGCTCGTCCCTGTGGTCGTCCCCACGTGCACAAAACTCGTGCTCCCGGGGTCCTGCCGCTCCACAAGATAGCCCCCTACCTCAACGTTGTCCGCTGGCGCCGTCCAACTCAGCTTGACCTGGCTCACCTAATGGCGTCACCCACAAGAGTCGGCGTACTTGGCGCCTGCGTGTCCGGCACCAGAGTCCCCAGACTCCTTAGAATCCCCAGAGTCCCCAGATTCCCGCCCTCCCAGTCGTCAATTGCCAGATGATAGCCGGTCGGTGAATAGATCCCGATCCCGGGGCTGCCTCCAAAGAGGTTCTCTGTCGTATCCGTGTAGGTCAAAACCGGATTCCCATTCCGGAGCAACGTCAGTTGCACCGGGTTCAACCCCGCCGCCTCCAACCCGATAATGTCGCCGGCCGCCCACGTTTCCGTATTCCCGCTGCTCAGGAAATAATAAAGGCCGTCTTTTCGCAGATAGATGCGGTAGTCGTTGACCCCAAACACAAAGGCCAGATAGAATCGGTCGATGATGGGCTGCGCCCGGACAATCACCCCGTTCCACGGCCCCACATTGCTGATCCGCACCTGGGAATACTGATCTTGGCTGAAGCTATTAGCCGACCAAAAGGCATAATTGTGGCTGTTGTCGAAATCCACCCCTACCTGGTTGTTAACGATGACCAGGTTGTGTTCCGACGCCGGCAGCGGCTCCGTCCAATTGGCTCCCAAGCCCCCATCTGCGCGATTGAAATTGTCACTGACCGCAACACCCGTCAGCGTCATCGCACTCGCCACCCCTGAATATTCGCTCAGGTTCTGTGCGGCATCCGTTGCCCTGACCCGATAACTGTAAGCGCTCCCCGCAACCAATCCCGTATCGTTGTAGCTTGTCCCGGTGCTCGTCCCCACCTGCACAAAACTCGGGCTTCCGGGGTCCTGCCGCTCCACGAGATAGCCCGTTACCCCCACGTTGTCCGTTGACGCCGTCCAACTAAGGTGGACCTGGCTCACGCCTGTTGCCGTCGCCACAAGATTTCCCGGCGTACTGGGTGGTTGGGTGTCCGGCGGTATGTTTCCACCCTCCCAGTTATCCAGCGTCAATGCCTGGCCAACGGGTGAAAAAATTCCAATCCCGGGGCTTCCTCCATTTTTCACCTCCGCCTGCGAACTGCTCGTCCAACTTAGGACCGCATTCCCGTTGTGGTAGAGGGCCACCGTCACCGGATGGGCGCTCCCAATTACCCCCAACCTTAACACATCGCCCACCTGCCATGTCTCCGTGGTGCCCCTCGCCAGCAGGTAATAACCTCCATCCCACCGACGATAAATCGAATAGTCGTTCGGCCCCGATAAAAGTCCAAGGTAAAACCGATCCTGAACTCCATCCGCCCGAACGATTACGCCCGGCCAATTGCCCATTTTCGTGATCGTAATCTGCGAGTACTGATCCTCACTAAAGCTATCAGCCGACCAAAAGGCATAATTGTTCCTGTTCTCGACATCCACCCCTGCCTGGTTGTTGACGATGACCAGGTTGCTTTCCGACGCCAGCGGCCTCGTCCAATTGGCTCCCAGCGCCCCATCTGCGCGATTGAAGTCGTCCGCGGCGAATAGAGGTGTCGGTGTCGCGGTCGGAGTTGGTGTTGGAGTCGGCGTAAACGCAGCCGTTGCCGTTGGTGTAGCGGTAGCTGTTGGTGTTGCAGTTGCCGTCGCTGTCGGTGTGGGCGTGAACGTCGCTGTCGGTGTGGGTGTAGGTGTAAATGTCGCGGTTGCTGTTGCCGTCGCCGTGGCGGTAGGCGTGGGCGTCGGCGAGGATGTGTCTACCGTAATGACGTTTGAATTAGGGCTTACTCCGTTACCATTATAGGCTCGCACTCGGTAGTAATATCTGGTGCCAGGGTTCAACCCCTCGACGGGCAAGCTGGTGCCATTTTCGACGTTTTTATCCCGATAACCGGTTATGTCGTTCGCAAAAGAACGCGACTTGGCAACATCGAGTTTGTAACCGGTCGCGTTGCCCACAGTGCTCCAGTTCGCTGTGAAACTCGTAGTAGTTACGTTAGTGGCCGCAGTGGCAGCGGGCGCGGGTGGCAGGGGTGACGGAGTTGGCGTCGGCGTAAACGTAGCCGTTGCTGTTGGTGTAGCCGCCGGGCTCGCTGTCGGAGTCGGGGTTGGGGTCGGGGTGGGCCGTGGTTTAGGTGCTGCCGAGAGATTGCCCTCCACGATAAGACCCCACGCCCCAGCGGCGAAACATGCAATCGCGATGAGTCGGCTCATTCCCAGAAAAAAAGGCTTGGGGGTCATGCTTGAGGAGCTCGTGTCATTGAGCTACTACGGAAACGGCGAGACCAAGTTCCGGAAATAGAAGACTTTTTTCGACTCCCGGCGCTTCAAAAACTGGCCAGCCATCGCAATTCTGCTTGTTTTCTTCAAAAACAGTGTTCATTTGAACATGATCGAGCGCGAAAACGGCCAGCTGCCACTAGCGAGGCGAACAGTGCGCAACAGAATTGCCCCAAATGTTTTGGGAGCGATTAAGAGCTTGAACACGAAGGGAAACATCTCACGCTGTTATACCGCCAGAAATCGGCAGGCGGCGCGAACGTCTATCTTTAGACGATTTTTCGGGAACTTGGGGTTTGCAATCCCGTAGTTGTCAATGTGACACAGTCGTCCGCTTTGCTCGCGCTGCTCGATGAGCCGGTTTGGTTCTGTCTAAAGGCGCAGCCGAAGCGGGAGCATCTGGCCGCCATCGCTCTCCGGCGTCAGTTCGGCATCGAGTGTTTCTCGCCTCGATTGCGCTTCCGCAAGATGACCAACAGGGGGCCGGTCTGGTTCGTAGAAGCGATGTTTCCCGGTTATCTGTTCACGAAATTTGTGTATTCGAAACAACATCGCGCTGTCGAAGCTTCTCACGGCATCCGGGGAATCGTCCACTTTGGCGATCACCTCGCGACCCTGCCGGAAAACATTGTGGTCGAGCTTCAATCCAGAGTGGGTGCAGAAGAAGTCGTGACCATCGATTCTTCCATCAAAATTGGTCAGGCGGTTCAAATTATTGAAGGGCCTTTCCGAGGACTGGAGGTCGTGGTTACTTGTCTGCTCCCTGCGAAAGAACGGATTCGGGTCCTCTTCGACTTTCTTGGGCGATCCATTGAAATGGAGGTTTCGACGATCAAAGTGCTCGCCGCCTAAAGCTGCTGGGGCGGGTGGCTTGATGGCTTCTTCGCTGTTCAGGATCTGACGACACTGTTCAAAAATCTGACGGATTGTGCTGATAGAGACTCGGCGTGGCACAGTCTGCTGAAAGAATTCGCCGGCCGGGTGCATTCGGTTGCACTGGGCATTCCCCTGGTAAGTTCGCGGATTAGAAAAACGCGGAGTCGTAGCTTGGCACGAAAGACGTTGGAACCATCGATAATGGCGCAGATCATGCTGAAGTTTAGTCATGATCGTAGCCGCAGCCCTTCTCCTCGCCGGAGCGGGCTCACTGGCGCTCATTGCCCGGGAACTGCGCAAAGCGCCGGAAGGCTATGAGGACGACCACGGCTTCCACACCGTCCTCCAGGATACGGGCGGGTAGGTTAAAGCAAAAAGTGGCCGTCGAACCAACGGCGACTTTTGCTTGCAAGATCTCTAGCGGGATCGAAAGCGAAAACGAACGGTACCAATAACATGTATGAATAGAGCTGGCTCCCAGCTGCGTAATCTATCAGCGCTAGGAGAGGTTGAGCGAAAACTGCCAGCGGCACAACCGCAAAACACGCACCGCTCCAAATCCGCCACGTCTTCCTAGGATTCGGCCGGCTAGATCCGGGATGTACCCCGTTTCCGTGGGAATGACGGTTTCGCGAGCAGCAGCTGCGTTTGGTGAAGCAGAGCATTTCGAAGTGTTTCTCCAGGCCGGCCCCGGAAAGTATTATCGATCTTATCCGTGGAGCTCTGTGTGGCTGGACTATCTCGTCTGTAAATTCTCAGTAGGTATAGCTCAGTCCAGCGGAATAGCTGTTTCGCGAGTAACCTGGTGTCGCTCCTAAGGAACTCTGCGAGGTGTAGTTGTAGTTAATCTGTAGGGCAAGACGCTTATTGATCGTATAACGGAGGCCGAGCAAGAGATCGAGAGAATCCTGCGTCCCTGTCGAGCTGGTTTCGGATGAACCCGAGCCTTGATTTTCATCGTGGTGATAATAGACAGCTGTCGTCGAGCTGAGCCGCGAGGTAAGATTGTACGTCAGGACCAGGCCGGTTCGGAATGTCTTGCGGGTCGACACGTTTGCCTCATTGGGCGCTTCGAACCCGTAGCTTGTCGTCCAGCTCAGCGAGTGGTTGCTGCTGGTGTAGTCGAGTGAACCTTCAAAATAAGGGGTGACCGAATCCCCATTGTTCGCGAGAGACCGAAATGATGGACCCCCGCCTGCGCGAACGAGTAAGTGCTCGGTCAGATGATGATCGACACCGCCGAGGAGATAGTGAGTGGTGGAATCGTTCGGAGCGGTATCGTAATTTATTATTTCGTAACGATAGTCAGCGCCCAGATTCGTCCGCCTCGTCAGGCTAAATTGAAGTGTCTCGCCGAACGTGTCATAGACCCGATCCTGAAACATTCCAATTGACGAATCAGCGTACTTAACGCGCTGGAACGTGTAACTGGTTACCGTACTAAATCGCGGGAGCCATCGATAAGTGACGGCAAAAATATCGATCGTGTTGAAATGGTCTGCGCGCACATTCTCCGGGCCGACATCGGATTTGAAATCCGGCTCCGTTTCGTAGGCGGCGTAAATGTTGGTGTAGAAGGATAGCCGCGTTGAGTTGTGATGCGTAATCGACAACGTGATGTTCCCGTTCTTATCGTCCGTCCCCAGATCGAAAAACTGTTCAAAGCGGCCGACCCCAATCAAACTAACTTGTGTGCGCTCGGTGGGGCGCACATAAGTGAGGACCAAGTTTTCTCTCGCGAAAAATGAGCTTTGACCGCTTGAGCTCGTGGTAGCGGTGCTCCCGGTGACGTGGTCGTCGTAGCCGATGCCCGCGCCAGCTGTGATTTGAATTGGAACAGCTGGCAGCCAGCTGACACCAGCAGCTTCTGACGCGGCAGCCACGCCATCTTGACTAATCGCTTCGCGGACAGATGCAAATAAGCAAGTGACGAGGACGAGCGCGAGGGGCAGCGAATCAACGCGGTTACGGTTTCGAGCCCGGTGAATTCGACATGGCAAAATCATGTTTGCAAGTCGCGCCCTGCCGGCCTGCGAACTCAAAACAAGCTGCGCGAGATGTAGATCACGTCCCCGTCCTGGACATATTTTGGGTTGATAGGCTCGCCGCGAATAGCTGGCCGAAGGTTAATGGTCTCGGTGCGCTGTTCGCCGTTGATTATGCGAGTCAGATGAATATTGCTCGGGCTTCCATAGTCACTTACTCCACCCGCTTGCATAATCGCCTGATACACCGTCGTCGGGCGATCGAATGGGTATACGCCCGCTTTATTGGCAAATCCGGACACGGTTACGGTTGCCGTGCCGTTCTCCAATGTCACCAGCACTTCGCTGTTTTCAAGCTCCCCTTCATAGCGGCGGACGAGTTCATGTTGAAAATCGATAACTCTCTTGCCGGCAGCCGTGACTTCGCCGATGAGCGGCAGACTCACCTTTCCGTCTCTACGAATTTTCTGCGTTTGATCCGGGATAGTCTCATCAGCATAGGAAGCCTTGATCACATCTCCGGGAGAAAGCCTTACGGCCGTATGAGGTCCCGGCGGATTTGGCAAAGGCGGTAGTGGACTCTGGCAGCCGCCCAACGCGAGGGCGGCAAACACCAGGAAAGCGAAAAGGCAAGAAGACGGGCTCAGCGTACGTCTGCGACAAACTTTATCAGTGCCCGGCAATTGTCGATCGCACGACATCTGTCTTCTGTCCTGTGTCATGCAACGTTGTTTACTCTACGAATTTGTTGATAGGCAAGATAAATGCGATGAGATCGGGGACAGGAGTTTCCGTTCCTACGCTTTCCAAACTTCCCGACGCAACATGGACGTGCATCTCGAGTATCCACTATGCACCGCGCCCAATCGCCGAGTTCTCGATAATTCACCGCTCAATCTACACCAGCTTTCAGGCCGACCCTTCCTCCAGGATTTGCCATGACTGGGGGTGAGAAGCTCACCTCCGGGCTAGCTGACCTCAGGGAAGTTGCTTCGCAATAAAGCGTCCGATTTCAAGTGAGGCCGTCGCTGCCGGCGAGGGCGCGTTGCACACGTGAATTGAATTCTTCCCGTTCACTATCAGGAAGTCGTCCACCAGTTTCCCATCGGGCATCATCGCTTGCGCTCGGACTCCGGAGTGGGTCGGAAAGAGGTCGTCTCCGGTAATTTCAGGGATGAGTTGCTGGAGACTCTTCACGAACGCCCGTTTGCTCACGGATCGCACCATCTCCATCATGCCATCTCGGTAATACTTCCGCGCCAGCTTCCAGAAACCCGGGAACGTGAGGGTCTCAAACAAATCCGCACAGTTGATGTCCGTCATGCGGTAGCCTTCCCGTTTGAAGGCGAGCACGGCGTTGGGCCCGGCGTGGACAGAGTCGTCAATCATGCGCGTAAAATGAACCCCGAGGAATGGAAAATCGGGATTGGGCACTGGGTAAACTGCCGTCCTTACGAGATGCCGTTTTTCGGGCACCAACTCGTAGTACTCACCACGGAACGGGACGATTTTTGCACCCGGATCGAGGCCACTAAAGCGGGCCACGCGATCGCTAAACAGGCCGGCGCAATTAATAACGAATCCGGCCTCAAACTCTCCGTGAGGTGTTTCGATGACTTGCATCCCATTCACGTCGCGCAAGCGGTCAACGCGTGTGCCGGTTTGCACCGTTCCACCCTTTGATTTAATCAGTTCAACATATTTCGCAGAAACCTCCCGGTAGTTGACGATTCCCGTTGACGGAACCTTGATGCCAGCGAGACAGCGCACATGCGGCTCTATTTCCTGCACTTGTTCAGGCGCGAGCCGCTCAACGGCGAGCCGGTGATCGAGGCCGCGTTGAAACAAACTGTCGAGGAGGGGAAGTTCCGACGGTTTGGTGGCAACGATCACCTTTCCACAGACTTCATGCTTGATGCCGTGCTCGCGGCAAAACTCGACCATTGAGCGGTTACCTTCCCGGGCGAACCTGGCTTTTAGACTTCCGGGCTTGTAATAAATACCTGAATGGATGACACCGCTGTTTCGGCCACTCTGGTGTTGCGCAAGATCCTGCTCCTTTTCCAGGACGAGGATGCTCGCCCCGGAATACTTATTGCCTACGGCCATAGCCGTCGCCAGTCCGACGATTCCACCTCCAATGATTACATAGTCGTGCATGGATAGAATCCGGGCTGGCGAATTTATCGCAGGCGCCTGCCACGCGGCTCAATTCGCCGCTGCGAGGAGCACCTTCCGGCAATAAAACGCTTCCGCATGGCCGCTAGGTGCGTTGCATTCCATTCCCCGCAGGCGCATCAGAGAGAAGAAAGTGTCTTCTTGAAACCAACGTTTACAGCGCTGCGACTGAAAAGCCTCCATGAGGTAACTAACTTTCCTTTTGCTCGCCTCAGCGTTGAGATGCACAAATACGTTTGGCTGTCCCATATCGCCGTCGTATTTCGGCACCTCGTATTCCAGTATCAAGTGATCGCGGAAGGTATTCCAGGTTAACTCGGCGATCTGGCGATGGTCCTGATGAGCATCCTTTCTGTTATGGGTAAGAATCACATCCGGTGACGTCTTCTTTAGCTCATCTTCAAATACCGTCTTGATGTTTTTCCCATCGAAAGGAAAAAAACCGTCGCGGAAATCTCTAATCATTACCTCTTTCTTCTTCGCCTGTTCCAGAAACAATTCCGCGCCTGCCCGGGCTTCTTTCTCCCGTTCGCTTCCTCCGGAACTGAAAACCACCCAAACAATTTCCAGATCCTTATGAGAAGAAAGCCACTGCAAAATTGTTCCGCCACAGCCAATCTCGATGTCATCTGAATGGCACCCAAGGCAAAGGACTTTGAACCGGGACGTTCCGTTCTGTGGCAAATTTAGAGTTAACATAGATATTGGTTAGGGTGTACGCTACCGTTGTTCTTCCACACTTCCCACGGAGCGAGACCGCTGCTAGCCAGACTTTCAAGATGTTGGCGGTCCTTGAATGTATCCATGCTCTCCCAAAACCCGTCGTACGTATAACCGATTAATTGCTTCTCTTTCAGCAACCGGTGGAAGGGTTCGATGACCAGTTCCTCTTTCTCACGTATGTAATCGAAGATTTGCTTTTTGAAGATAAAAAAGCCGCCATTGATGCGCAGATCACCGTTGTTAATAGGATGAATGTCGCGTACCAAGCTGCCATTCCCCTGGGCGATGGATACCGTATGATAACTCAGATTAGGACGGACGCACAAGAAGCTGGCGATCTTGTTCTGTTGATGAAAGTGGTCGATCTGTTCGTCAAGCCGCAGGTCGCTCAGGCCGTCGCTATAGTTCGCCAAAAATTCCTCTTCGCCTTCAAGGTACTTTTGCACGGCCTTCAGCCTCATGCCGATATTGGAAGCGATTCCAGTATCGGCAAAAGTAATTCGCCAATCATGGATGTCGCTGTTGATGAGCTTCAGATTCTTGCCTCCGTCCGATAAAACGAAATCATTCGAAGTGCATTCATTGTAATTCAAAAAATAATTCTTGATTGCTTCCGCTTTGTAACCCAGGCATAAAACGAAATCCTTGTGGCCGTAGTGTGCGTAGTATTTCATCACGTGCCAAAGGATTGGCCGCTGGTCGATGTGCACCATGGGCTTCGGAACGTCTTCCGAATCGCGGATGCGCATTCCCAAGCCGCCGCAGAATAGAATAACTTTCATAATCTGTTTTCTCGTTGTTGAGGCATTGAGGGTCCGTTGAAACAAGCCAGAAGTCAGTTGCGACTCTTGAGCCTTTCCTCCAGCCAGCTCTCGTCGCGAAAATGGCGATATTGTTCGGCGCGCAACTGATCCGCGAGCCTGCCCGGCGGCAATTCCACGTCGTCGTACGTGAGGACTGCATCCTTTGCAATATCGCGCTTGAGTTTACAGGCTTCGACTAATCCTTCGGGCAGGTACCGCCTGTTACTCATCTCGTTCGCGTTCACCGCCTCACCATACGTCATGTACATTCCGTAATCGTCGAGCACCTCGCCCGCTTTCAAATCGCGTTTGGCGACCGCACAAACCTCAACCACTGGCCCACCGAGCGGCCTGGCAACTGGATCCCGCAGCAGCGCAACCCGGGCTATCGCATTCGGCACCTCGAAATGGACCAGATGATACGGTAGAAAGAACGAGTAGAGTGGGCCTTCGCCCATCTTATAAAGACTCAGGTAATGCTGCTGCTTCGGATCGGGATGCTCGGCGAGGCAATAGATCTTCGTTAAAGGCGTACCTACGACATAATCCACAATCCCGCCGAGCCTGCGAAGCTCTTCAATATCGTAGAGCTTTCCGATTTTCATCACGTCGTCTTTGTACTCGGCGCCCCGCGACATGCCGCGCGATTTCACAACCATGCCGGTCGCATTTGCCACGATCGCCTGCTCGAAGCTGATTTTCGACCCGTCGGCAAAGCTGGTCACCATTGCAGGATTCTGCCCCCACTTCTCGGCGAAACCCTTTTGCGTACTCGGATTGCGGTACGGATCCTGCAACCCCTTGATGTTACCCATGACGCGCGGCGTGAGGCCGAGGCCCTTCACCCAGCGATAGAGATTCATCTGCAAGCCCGGTTCGTCACCATCGCACGCTGAGAGAATCACTCCATGTTTATCAGCGTAAGTCTGAAGAATCGGGCCGATGGTCGCATCTAGTTCTGCATTCAGCAGCACAACGTCTTTGCCGTGTTTGAATGCCTCGAGCAGGACGTGCGCGCCGAACTCGACAGAACCAGTCGTGTCTACTATGAGATCCACATGCTCCGAGCGGGCGAGCAACATCACATCCTGAGTAAAGACTGGCTTCCCATCACCGATAGCATCGTCCAACTGGGTCTGCGTGATGGCTTCGATCGGATTTTCCAGGCCGGAATAATTCAGAACATGGATCGCCTTTTGCGGTTTGCGGCTGTAGATGGCCACCATGCTCATCCCGGGGACGCTGTTCACAATCTGGTTTGTCAGCCCTTGCGCCATGAACCCACCGCCCAGAATCGCAACCTTGATCGGGTTGCCTTGCTCCGCCCGTGCTTGCAACGCTTTATCGACGACAATCATGAATCGCTTGCTCCCTGATCTTTCATTTTAGATGGTCATGCGCCGCCTTAGCTCTGGCTCGATCTGATCCAGCAACTTGAACTTTTGGTCCTTGTCCGAAATTACCGCTACCGGCAGCGGCCACTGGAGGCCGAGGCGCGGATCGTCATGCATGAGACCGCTCTCACAATCAGGCGCGTAGAACTCGCCGACCTGGTAGCTCGTCTCCGTGCTGTCGCGCAACGCCTGATAACCATGCGCGAAGCGCTCTGGCACGTAGAGGGCGCGGCCGTTCTCCTCGTTCAACTCGACGGCAATGTTCTGGAGGTAGGTCGGGCTTTCCGGCCGCAGATCTACGATGATGTCGAGAATCGCGCCGCGTGTGCAGCGCACCAGCTTGGTTTCCGCCGCTGGGGGAAATTGGAAATGCATTCCGCGCAGCGTCCCCTTCTTAAAGTTGTACGCGACATTTGCCTGCGCGATGATCGGCTTGAGTCCCTGAGCGGCGAATTCTTTCTGGCAGAAGGCGCGTGCGAAAAAGCCTCGTGAGTCTTCCCTCCGTTCAAGCTCAATGATGTAGGCTCCCTCGAGTTTCGTTTCAGTGAATTGCATGAGATATTCTAGATCTTGTTATCCGCCCGCATGATCACGCCCCAGCTTCGTTATCGTGATCAGCGAGGATTGATCGTCGGTGAAGCTGTTGTCACGCTCGCCACCCCGGAATACTGTTTTAAACGCCCGGTCGCATCCCTTACCAGGACCCGATAACTGTAGCTGGTCCCCTCTGCCAATGCTGTGTCGTTGTAGCTCGTCCGCGTGGTCGTCCCCACGTCCACAAAACTCGTGCTCCCGGGGTCCTGCCGCTGCACTTCGTACTGTGTCACACCGACGTTGTTCGTTGACGCCGTCCAACTCAGCTTGATCTGGCTCGCACCTGATGCAGTCGCCACAAGATTCCCCGGCGTGCTTGGCGCCTGCGTGTCCGGCACCAGAGTCCCAAGACTCCTTAGAATCCCCAGAGTCCCCAGATTCCCGCCCTCCCAGTCGTCAATTGCCAGATGATCCCCGGGCGGTGAAAAGATCCCGATCCCGGGGCTGCCTCCAACAAGGTTCTCTGTCGTATCCGTGTAGGTCAAAACCGGATTCCCGTTTCGGAGCAACGTCAGTTGCACCGGGTTGAACCCCGCTGCCTCCAACCCGATAATGTCGCCAGCCAACCACGTCTCCGTAGTGCCGGTGATCAGGGAAAAATAAAGGCCGTTCTTTCGCAGATAGATGCGGTAGTCGTTGGTCCCAAACACAAAGGCGATATAGAATCGGTCAATGGCGGACTGCGCCCGGGCAATCACCCCGTTCCACGCCCCCACATTGCTCATCCGGACCTGGGAGTACTGATCTTGGCTAAACGTGTCCCTCGTCCAATATGCGTAACAGTGCGCGTTCTCGATGTCGGGGGTCACCTGGTTGTTGACGATCACCAACGTCTGTTCCGACGCCGGCACCGGCTTGGCCCAGTTCACACCCAGTCCCCCATTCGCACGATTGAAATTGTCACTGGCCGCAATACCCGCCTGCGTCGTCGCGCTCGCCACGCCCGAATACTGGCTCAGGTTCTGTGCGGGATCCGTTGCCCGGACTCGATAACTGTAGCTACTCCCCGCGGCCAATGCTGTGTCGTTGTAGCTCGTCACATCGCTCGTCCCCACTTGCACAAAACTCGCACTTCCGGGGTCCTGCCGCTCCACGAGATAGCGCGCCACCCCCACGTTGTCCGTTGACGCCGTCCAACTCAGGTGGACCTGGCTCACACCTACTGCCGTCGCCACAAGATTCCCCGGCGCACTTGGCGCATCCGTGTCCGGCGGCCCTGCACCGAGCGCGCTACTCATGTCGCTCTGGATCTCAGCGGCGCTCAACGCCCGGTTGTAAATCCTGGCCTCATCAATGCGCCCGGCAAAATACTGCCCGTAAAGCGCGTCTCCTCCCATCGTCAGCGCTGCGGTCGACGTTTGGATCGGTCCTGTCTGTGCGCGGCTGCTCACCTGCACTCCATTCACATACAACCTCATCGTCGTCCCATCATAGGTTCCGGCCAGATGCGTCCATGCGTTCAACGGCAGGCTGGAGGTTCCTCGCAGCGCGCTCGGCGAGAATGTGCCCCCTATCGCCGGCGTGCTGTTATCCGATGAGCCCATCAAGTAGTAAATGTCATCCGTTCCCTTGTAGATCACATCCCGCCATCCTCCCACCGCTGTGGGAAAGAGCCACGCCTCCAGCGTCATCCCCGTAGTCAGATCCAGCGAGTTCGAATCATTGACGGTCACCCGGGCACTCGTCCCATTGAAGGACAAAGCATTCCCATACTTCCCCGAGGTCGTCCAGGTCGCCGTCCCGATCGTTCCCGTGTTTCCATTGCCGGACGCGTCCGTCACGATCGTCCCAAAGCCTTCATTGAAGCCGTATGCCGCCACCAGACCAGGAATAGGAGTCGGTGTCGGTGTTGCGGTTGGAGTCGGTGTCGGTGTCGGGGTTGGCAGTGGTGTCGGAGTTGGAGTCGAAGTCGGTGGTGTTGGTGTGGGAGTAGGTGTAGATGTGGCCGTAGGTGTGGCGGTTGGTGTAGATGTTGCCGTAGGTGTTGCGGTAGGTGTAGATGTAGCGGTAGGTGTTGCGGTGGGTGTAGGTGTTGGTGTCGATGGTGGGCTTCCAACTGGCGTATTCATGTCGGCTTGAATTTCCGCCTGGCTCAGTGCCCGGTTGTAGAGGCGCACGTCGTCAATGACGCCGTTAAAATAAAACCCGCCGCTTCGTCGCCCAATATTCACATTAACCGCGGAGTTTATCTGTGACGCCGGGATTGTCCCCCTCAACGTGCCATTGTCCAGGACGCCGTTAACATAGATATCCAGCGTCCGTGCGGACGCATTGTAGACTCCCGCAACGTGATACCACACATTCAACGACCGGACCGTGGTGCTGTAACGTTGGGCAAAAGTATTGGTCGCTCCAGCCACCC
>Ga0137403_10004549_pt1 | contig 16334 bp, 12 predicted proteins | sample CZOMad2_1_16fung_FD_122057 | JGI IMG/M metagenome (GOLD analysis project Ga0137403, IMG submission 122057) | Vadose zone soil fungal communities from Angelo Coast Range Reserve, California, USA - CZOMad2_1_16fungal (Hybrid Assembly) | ecosystem: Environmental > Terrestrial > Soil > Vadose zone...
GCCGCCGATATCGCCACCGCGCATGTCGCGCTCGGCGCGGTAATGCTATCTTTTGGTGTGAGCATCAGCGCGATTTGCTGGCGGATTTCACAGAGGGAAACTGATCGGGCGCGGCCGCCGAGCGCGCCGAAACCGATTCCGGCATGAAAACGGCGATAGTCGACAACCCGACAGTCGCGTCCTCGCGCCCCAACTTCGTGAGCGATCTCGCTGAACTCGTCAAAGCGAGACTGACGCTGCTTGTATTGGTAACGACCGCAGTGGGCTTTTATCTCGGAGCGGAACCGCCGATCGATTATAAGGCGCTCTTTCAAACCGTCTTCGGGACCGCGGCAGCGGCGGCAGGCGCAGCCGCGTTGAATCAATGGTGGGAACGCCGAGCGGACGCGCTCATGCGCCGCACAAAGACACGACCGATTCCGGCGGGGCGCATGGCGCCGCTTCAAGCGCTCGTGCTGGGCGCGACATTGTCGGTTTTCGGCGTCGTTTATCTGGCCATTATTTGCAACGCGCTCAGCGCGATCCTGACGGCAATCACCATCGCGATTTACATTTTTGCGTACACACCGCTGAAGCGCACCAGCACTGCCAACACGGCTGTCGGCGCGATTCCAGGCGCAATCCCGCCGATGATCGGCTGGGCGGCTGCGCGCGGAGACATCGGTCCGGGGGCATGGAGTCTCTTCATTATCGTGTTTTTGTGGCAGATGCCGCACTTCTTCGCCATCGCGTGGATGTGCCGCGAAGATTATTTGCGCGCAGGGTTCCGCATGATTTCAAGCGACGATTCCAGCGGCGAACGCAGCGCCAGTCAGAGTGTGTTCTTCTGCATTCTCCTCCTGGTGCTCGCCGGTCTGCCCGCATTTGTTGGAGTTGCCAGTTACGTCTATCAGCCAATCGAGCTTTTGCTCGGTGGACTATTCGTCGCGGTCGCGATGCGTTTTCTGCGACTGCGAACGCCGAGCGCTGCACGTGTACTGTTTTTCGCATCGATAGCGTATCTTCCGCTGTTACTGGCGGCTTTGGTTCTGACGAAATTATGAACACGACTTCTGCCACAATGAATCGTGCGCCATCACGCAGCGGTATCGCCTGGAAAGTGACGCTGATCCTGATCCCGGTTGTCACGCTGGGCATGCTGCTATGGTTGCGGAATGTCGAGGTGTCAGCGCTGCGTCAGCGGACAGTTTCTTCTTACGGCACGGTACCCACTTTTCAGCTTACGAATCAAAACGGACAGCCGTTTGGGTCAGGGCAGTTGGCCGGTAAAATCTGGATCGCGGATTTTATTTACACAACGTGCCCGGGGCCGTGCCCGATGATCAGCGGCCGGATGAGCGAATTGCAAAAGCCGCTGGAAAAGAGCGACGTGCATTTGGTTTCGTTCAGTGTCGATCCGGAGAAGGACACACCGGCCGTTTTGCGTGGCTACGCGGGGAAATTACAAGCCGAGCCGGGACGCTGGGATTTTCTAACCGGACCAAAATCCGCGATCTACAAACTTTCCCATGACGGTTTCAAACTTGCGGTGTCAGACGGAAGCGATGCGCAGGGACTTCCAGTGCACAGCACGCGAATGGTCCTCGTGGATCGACATGGTCAAATCCGCGGCTATTACGACGCGACGGAGTCCGACGCGATAACGAAACTGGTTGCTGACACCAACCATTTGCTGCGCGAGCAACCCAAGTAGTTTGTAGCCGTCGCGCTGTGCGCGACGAGCGCTTCGCGCAACGAAGCGGCTACAATTCATCCCACCGGTTCGAGTCCAGCGCCTGGCCCTTCATCACAAACCGTGCGCAGATAATCGCGGTACTCATTTTTCGGTAATCCATCGATGATCTTTTCGAGGTCGGATTGGCTAATGAAACCCATTCGCAGCGCGACCTCCTCCAGGCATGCGATCTTCAAGCCCTGCCGATGCTCGATGGTGGCGATGTAATTGCTGGCCTCGAGTAGTGCCGTTGTGGTTCCGGTATCAAGCCACGCCATGCCGCGGCTGAGCAGTTTCACGTGCAGCTGGTTCTGCTTCAGATACAGCAAGTTTAGATCCGTAATTTCCAGTTCGTTACGCGCTGATGGGCGCAATGTCCGACACAGATTAACGACTTGATTGTCGTAAACATAAAGTCCAGGGACAGCGAAGGAGCTTTTCGGTTGTTTCGGCTTTTCTTCGAGGCTGATGGCTCTGCCGTTACTGTCGAACTCGACCACGCCATACCGCTCAGGATCGCGAACTTGATAGCCGAAAATGCACGCGCCACGCTCGGTGGCGAGCGCGTCGCGATAGAAGTCGAGTTTTCCGTAGAAAATGTTGTCGCCTAAGATCAGCGACGCGCCGGAGTCGCCAACAAATTTCGCCCCGATCAGGAATGCCTGGGCGATTCCTTCCGGCTTCGCTTGCTCGGCGTAATCGATTCGAATTCCGAGCTGTGTTCCATCGCCCAGATAATGTTGGAGCATCGGCAAATCTTTTGGCGTGGAAATGATCAGCACCTCGCGCAGACCGCCGAGCATCAGCGTCGCCAGCGGATAGCAAATCATCGGCTTATCGTAAATCGGGAGCAGCTGTTTGCAGACGATTTTGGTCAACGGATAAAGACGTGTCCCCGCACCGCCGGCGAGCAGAATGGCTTTTTTCATTTTGGATTTTCGATTTTCGATTTTCGATCGCTGCCGCTCCAGCGCAAAAGCAGTTCCGCCCATTGCTGCCAAAAACGCGAGCCTGTCGTCAAATCGAGATGAGTCTTTTGAGTGATTTGCCCGAGCGTTTTCCGCGTAGCAGAACGGAACGTTGTTTTGTCCAGAAAGAACGCACCACCGCGTTGCTCGACCAATTTCCGGCTGCTCAGACGACCGCCCACACATTCGGACAACGCGTTCTGGATCCACTCGCGCGATAACTCCGATCGCGGCTCGATCGTGGCGCTTACTGTCACATCGAGGACTTTCTTTAACATGAGCGCGCAAACCAGCGCACGGGAACTCGTAGCGTGAACATGCGATATGTTTTTCTCTTGAAATAATTTCCGGAGCACGAGCGCGAACCGCCCCTGGCGGAGGAAAATTGCGCCTGGGGCGCGGCTGCTCTGCTGTGCGCGGTCTTCCTCCAACTGTTGCGCCAGAGCCGGGTTTGTCCGCCATTCGGCTTCCAACACCATCGCATCCGGCAGAAATTCGAGTGACGGCGCGACTCGTTCCACGGCGCCAGTGAGCCTCGCACTGGAATTCAATTCGCAGACGAACGGGAGAATGAGCACGTTCCGGCGTTTCATTTCCTCAAGTTCCCGTTCCAAGAGCGGCAATTCGCGGTCAGGCCACCGATCGATCAGATACGCGATTGCTGTAGCTGGTTCGCTATAGGAAGCGCGACGACGATTGGATTCGGTCCCAGCCAGTAATGACGACCGCGAAACGCTCACGTCGCCCGCAGGGCGACGGCTACAACTTCGCTCGAGCATCTCGATCAGCGGCGCGACCGTTTGCTCAATTCGGAAATCCTGCTCGATCCGAGCACGCCCGGCATCCCCAAAGCGCAATCGCAGCTCAGGATGGCGCAGCAACTGTTCAAGCGCGTGAGCAAGCGCAGTAGAATCGCCGGGCGGAGCTAACATTCCGGTCTGGCCGTCAACGACTAATTCGGGAATTCCGGCCAGACGAGTTGAAACGACCGGCCGCGCCGAAGCCATGGCTTCGAGAATCACAGTGGGAAAAACATCGGTGGCTCCCTGTGCGTCGGTAGTTGAAGCCAACGCGAAAATCTGAGCGGCCTGAAGTTTTTCCAAGACCGCGCCTTGTGATAGTGAACCGAGCAAATTCACTCGCGACGAAAGATCCAACTGCTCGATCTTCGCCTGAAGCGTCTCGCGCCGCGGACCGTCGCCAATGATGTCGCAGACAAAATCGATTCGGCGGCGCGCGAGTTCGGCGCAAGCGTCGATTAGATCGTCGAAACCTTTGAATGGAACCAGGCGGCCGACGCTCACGATTCGCGGGATGGTATTACCATTGCAGGAGCGGGGCGCCGGAAAACGTTCGAGATCGATGCCATTGTGAACCCTGTGGATTTTCGCCGCGGAATTGGGACAACGCTGGCGGAGCAAGTCGCGGCTGTAATCGGTTTCGGCTGCGACGAATTCCGCTGCGACGCAGATCTCGCGCAGCAAATCGTCGCTGCCGAGGTCTTTCATAAAATCCTGCCCGTGCGCCGTGACGCTGAACGGAATCCCTGAAATTTCCTTGAGGAAAAGCGCAGTGTGCGCTGCACGGTTGGCGAAATGGACGTGCACGTGATGCACGCCGCTGCGGGCAAAGAAATCCGCGAAGTAGAGGGCATTGCGTGCGCGCAGTCCTGCCTTGGCCATCGGCCCGTATCTGCCCACGTGCTGCTCGACGAGATCGCGCGGCCATTTGCGGGTGTTTTTCGCGTTCCGCTCAAGAATCTTTAAAATCTCCTGCGGCGGCGCGTAATGAATTGGCGCGCTGAACCCGGCGATGTATTCATGGCGCAAACTGGTGAGCGGCGGATATACTGAGCCGATCACGAGCTCGATGCCCCGCCGCTCCAGCGCCAGCATCTCCGCGTCGCAAAACGTTTGCGAGATTACTGGGTAGCGCGAATACAGATAACCGAGCCGCATTGAGATCGATGATTACGCGTAGCGCGTCGAATAGCAATGACCTGTGGTGGCACGCGTGCCGCCTGCTCCTTCAAGACCGCAGCCGACACGGCTGCCACTACAATATCACGAAAACTGCACGTCTTTCCCCGGATCCATCTCGAAATCGAGCACCAATGAATCTGCCGTGTTCGGCTTAATGACTTCCTCCACGAATTTCACGTAGATCGAGTCTTCTCGGAACATGGCGAACTTGTCCATCGACTCGAAATCGATTGCTATGAAAAATGGCCAGTCCATTTCCGGGTCGATTCGCTTGCCGCATTTGATGCTCAAGACCTCGGGGATCTTCAGGAGCTGCATCCGCGCGTTCATCATCATCTCCTCCACGCGGGCGGGGGTGACCTCAGGCTTCAATCTGTAGAGAACGATATGGTGAACCATGAGGGTAAAGCTAATAGGCGTTTCCAACGCCGCGTGCAAGTGCGAATCCGCTGCCTCCGAGAACGATGGCGTCCGTACATGAATCTGGTGTTATTGCCGCAAGAGAGAATGACGCTAATCTTCGGCATGGACAACGGGTTTACAGGCGAGTCGACTGGTTTGGTCGTTGTGCCATGCGACAGAGAAAAGTCACATCGCCGGGAGAGATGATTTCACAAGAAAGCACCGCAAACGTCTCTGCCAAACTTGAGTATCCCGCGTGCCTGGTATGCGGCAGCGACCGACGCGAGTTTCCGTTTCGTTTGCACGACCCGTACAGTGTCGCGCGCTGTACAACCTGTGGATTTTATTATCTTTACCCGCGGGTTATCGAAGGCGCGATGCAAGAAGCGTATCGCCAGCCGTCATATTACGAAGGCGGGGCTTGTGGTTACGCGGACACGAGCTACACGGCGCAGGAATCTTCATTACGCGCAACGTTCAAACGCCTGCTGCATAATCTTGCCGACCGCCGATTGACCGGCGGCACTCTTTTAGAGGTCGGCTGCGGCTATGGCTACCTGCTTGACGAAGCCCGGCCGTATTTTGATCGTCGCGTTGGTACGGAATTTTCACTAGAAGGTGCAGAAATCGCCCGTGCGACAGGTGCAGAAGTATTTGTTGGAGGCATCGAACAGATTTCGGCAGAACGTAAGTTCGACACCGTCCTTGCTGTCCAGGTAATCGAACACGTCTATCAGCCGTTGGCGTTTGTTAAGCAATTGATAAATCACACCCAACGCGGGGGGCATATTATCATCGCGACGCCCGATATAGGAGGCGTATTGCGGAAGGCCATGGGCCGACATTGGCCATCATTTAAGGTGCCTGAGCACGTGGGTTACTTCGATTTTAGGACTTTAAGCGGGCTAATGGAAAAAGCTGGATTGAGTGATGTTCGCCGGCTGCCCTACCCTCATGCCTTTCCACTGAGTCTGATAACGACTAAATTTGGTTTGAATATACCTTCTGTGCTTGGATGCCTTAAGGTATGGGTGCCGACTACCACCGTTGCTGCTTATGGACGAGTCCCGAGAAATTAAGACGGACCCAAGACCGCCGCTCCTTTCAATTGTTATGCCTGTTTTTCGCGAAGGCGTTCAACTGGCTTGCTTTCTTTCGGAGGTTCGAAGCGCCGCAGAACAGTGTAACCTCCCGTACGAGCTTCTCCTTGTTGACGATGGGTCACCGGACGACACCTGGCGGGTGATAGAAGCGGAGGTTACAAGCGGTCGGCCGTTGCGCGCCCTGCGGTTGAGCCGGAATTTTGGCAAAGAATCGGCGTTATGTGCAGGACTAGAGCACGCGCAGGGCGACGCAGTGATCGTCATGGATGCCGACGGCCAACACCCACCGTCTCTGATACCGAACATGGTTCGCCTTTGGCAGGGTTCTGGAGCTGATGTCGTCGAAGCAGTTAAGCAGAGACGTGGGCGGGAGTCGCTATCAAGCAAACTGGGCGCCCAGCTATTCTACTTTATCTTAAACAAACTCTCAGGATTTCATTTTAAAGGCGCATCCGATTTCAAGCTGATGAATCGCAAAGCTGTCGATGCGTGGTTAAAAATGCATGAGCGCAACGTGTTCTTTCGCGGAATGACTGTCTGGATGGGGTTCACTACCGTGCAGATTCCATTTGAAGTCGAGCCACGTTCAGCAGGTCAATCCACCTGGTCAGTCTTGAAACGCTTAAAGCTGGCTCTGATAGGAATTACTGCTTTCTCGTCGTTTCCGTTACACCTTGTCACCCTTGCGGGCGTCGTTTTTCTTGGAATATCAGTTCTCTTGGGACTGCAAACGTTATATCTGAAGCTGGTGGGCCGTGCTGTCAGCGGTTTTGCTACAGTCATTCTGTTGCAGCTCATTGTCGGGAGCCTGTTGATGATCAGCCTTGGTATCATCGGGGAATACCTCGCCCGGATCTATGAAGAGGTAAAAGGCCGGCCCCGGTACCTGGTAAAGGAATCGATCGAACCTGATAACAACTAGCTTAGTCCTCCACCGGGAAGCGCTTCGAGCGACTCGTGGATCGTACAGATTTCTGTTCGTTTACAGATCGATCACGCTTACTCGGTTCCCATACATGTTTAGGACATAGAGCTTCCGGCCTGACAAGGCCAGGCCTGATGGACCTTCAAGCCTATCCGGGGGCTTTGGCGTCAACGCGCCGATCCTGGTGCCATTGAAATCAAAAATAAGCACAGCGTCCATGTGTGCGCTCGACGCGTATAGTCGGCCTCCCTGCGAATCGACGGTCAAATCTTCAAAGCCTACCGGATTTCCCCATTCGGGCACTGACCATTTGTTCAGAAACTTACCATTCGAATCAAATACCTGTATCCGCTTGTTAATTGGATCGGCGACATAGATTTTGTTGGTCACCGGATCGACTGCGAGCGAGGTCGGGTCGTTAAATTGACCGTCGCCATTCCCCTTACTGCCCCAGCCTGTTACCACGGTTCCATCCGGATTGAACTTAACGATCCGGCTGTGGCCCTGATCGGCGACATAAATTGAATCATCCGGGCCAATAGCTATACGGCGCGGCCCGTAAAATCCGAGCTCGGGCCCTTTCCATTCGGCGATAAATGTTCCCTCGGGTTTCAGTGTCAACACGCGATGATTACCCGCGTCTGCAACGTAGATGTTCCCGACGCGATCGATGGCGATCCCATTAGGCTGGCCAAGTTGTCCTTGGCCACTCCCTTTTGTTCCTATGATGCTTAGAAACGCGCCGGTCGGAGAGAATTTTTCGATGCGGCCATTACCGGTATCGGCGACCAGAACATTTCCACTTCCATCAACAGCAATTCCAGTGGGCGAATCAAATTGCCCCCTGCCACTTCCCTTTCCGCCTTGAAACGTGTTAGTCGCACTTTGCGGCATGGAAGTGAACTCAGGAGTCGCAGGGAATGCGCTCACGCCTTGCTGGAACTGCTGAATGTTTTTGTTAGGGATGGTTAAGACATAAAATGTCCTTAGCCTTCCGCCAAAGGAAAACGAAATGGGGTCCTCCGTTCCGAGCTCACGCAGCGTCTGGAACACTCTGATTATTCTTTCGGTCTTTGGATCCCTTTCCCAGATCAGCTTCAGATCTTTGTTGCCGGGAGCATAGCTGGCAATCGCCTTTTTATTCGCGTTCCAGACATCCTGCTCGGTCATGACGAACGAGAAGGGCAAATCCGCGCAAAAGGACAGGATCTTGTCAGCATCGTAATCATGTAAGAACAGGTGAATGATTGAATAAGCATCATTTTGGCAGATGAATGTGTCGTAAGAAGGATCGGGGATGCCTTTAATCCGATTGAACTCGTCGCGTTCGAGGTGAGGGGGACCTGGGTGCTCCTGACCGGCTACGACATGTTTTAAGAACCGTGACACAGCGACCTGATGTTGCGCATACTGACCGATCTCAAACGGGGTTTTCGTCTTGGCATAGATATATCGAACTGAAGGAATCAGGCCGTCGAGCAGTATTAATGCTGCGATAGCACAGAATAGAATTTGCACGCCTGGCCACGGCCGAAGCTTCAGCAACGCGGCAAACGTGAAGCTCATTAGGATGATCCAAAACGGGATTGCAAGCAACAGCCGCTGCTCGACGGCAGCTCCCCCCGTAACAAATACTCCCACCACTGGAAGCGTTGCCAGCAGCACGACCTCATAACGCTTCTCCCAGACTGCGAGCACAACTCCCGGGACTAAGACCCAGTAATATGGCAACGGAATAGGCAAAAAATCCGGAAACAAAAGCCGAGGCCAAAACTTGGCAGCAAAAAAACACTTCCAGAGCCCAGTGACATAATATCGCATATCATTAGGGCCCGGGGTTCCCCGCACCGCGTTCCAGAATTGGTGAAGGTACGTGCCTTCATAATATGTATAGGATTCGCGATTGAAGATGATGTAACAGAGAATTGGCGTGGCAGCCGCCAAAAAGCTATAAACGATAAGGGCCACCGAGCTCCACGTGACGGTTCGCTTTAAGCTCCTCCAATAAAACACAGCGTACAGCGGCGCAGCAATCACCAGCGCCAGCACATATTGCTTCCCGGGTATGGAGCTGGCCAGGCAAAGGCCCGCAGCGACGCCGCCCAGCGAGAGGCAAAACGGCGAGCCGTTCCTAAATCCTGCGTGCAGAAAGTAGAGAGACACAACAGCTAAAGCCACCGTCATCGGATAACGGTATCCAACGAAAGTGTAAATGAAGGCAAAGGGAAGAAAATTAAGAACCAGCGCGGTAATAGATGTCACCACGTAAGACCTGAAAAACAAGTCAACTAGCAAGAGCGTGAACACAAAGGCTGTCAGCCAAATAACAAAGAGCGCTGCTTCATACGACAAGATGTTAAAGCCGAACAGCTTTAGAAATCCCCACACATAGTAATGAAACAGGGTCTCTCGCGAAATAATGCCATGAAACCAGGCCGCCTGATATGGATGACCGATAACGTTACTTTTTAGATACCGGAGATCATTGCCGGACTCGTCAAAAAGTGCGTCTCCGTTCCACGGCGCGGTCTGGAAATTCCAGAGGTGCGAGACTACAAAGAACAGGATCCAGAAGAGAAAGAATGCTGTTTTCGGTTTTACAACAGGCTTGAAACCGGTCGCCAGGCCACGGGGATCTGGCAGGAAGGCACAAAGCAAAAAGAACATGCTAAGCAACCACCCGATCGGTTGCCACAGGTCTCCCCAAGCCAATTTCCGGTAGTGTGCCGCGCCAGCGCAGGCGCCGATAACCAGACTAATAACTGAGAAGCCGAGTAACAGAACGCGGGGTGTAAGAGGTCCCGATTTTCTCTGAAATAGGGCCATAAGGCTGGCCATCAGGTCTGCAGAATCACAACGCTAAAGCGGCGTAGGATTATGCGATGCGATGGGTTGTTATCCGTTACAGATCGATCACGCTTACATAATTCCCACCCTTATTCACGACATAGAGCTTCCGGTCCGCCAAGGCCAGGCCGCACGGTCCCTGGAATTGGTTTGGTGGCTTTGGAGTCAAAGCGCCAACCTTGTTTCCATTCAAATCAAAGATCAGCACTGAGTTCACGTTGGCGCTCGATGCGTATAATCGACCGTTGTTCGGATCTATGGCCAAGTCTTCGAAGCCATACGGACCTCCCCATTCCGGTACTATCCATTTCGTAAGAAACTTCCCATCTGAATCAAATACCTGTATCCGCTTGTTGCGCGGATCGGCGACGTAAACTTTGTTGGTTGTGGGATCGACTGCAACTGAAGCGGGGTCGTCGAACTGGCCATCGCCACTTCCTTTGGTGCCCCAGACGGTCAGTACCTGACCATCGGGAGTAAATTTCACAATTCGCGTGCGGCCCTGGTCGACGACATAAATTGAGTCGTCGGAGCCAATCGCGATCCTCCGTGGACCGTAAAATCCGACGTCTGGACCCTTCCACTCAGCGATGAATGTCCCATCAGGGGATAGTTTTTGGACGCGGTGATTGGAGCCGACTTCCGCCACATAAATATTCCCGGCGTAGTCGATAGCAATCCCGTTTGGTTCTACTAATTGTCCGTGGCCGATTCGGTCAGTTCCCAAAGTGCTGAGAAAAGTGCCGTTTGGCGAGAATTTCTCAATGCGGCCGTTGTTCGTGTCGGCGACCAGAATATTTCCCTTGGTATCAACAGCAATTCCTGTTGGTGAATCAAATTGGCCCTTGCCAGCCCCCCTGCCGCCTTCAAACATGTTAGTAACACCTTCAGGCAACGCTGTGAGCGTAGGAGGCGGCGTGTCGGGCACCTTGTAAATTACAAGGCCATTAATCCTGCTGTCCTCATATACCTTTGGGAAGTAAGTGGCATACAGCTGTTCATTAGGTCGTCTAATGAACTGACCCTGCCGAACCGCGTTGTCGTAGGCCACATAACTGATGCCATTCTCTTTCAACAGATGATATACTTTCCAGGGGTCCTTGTCCTCGAACAGCTCGGTGTAAAGCCTGTCGTACTTGCCCGCGTTGTAACCGGCTGACCATGCGTAGTAAGGCCAGCCATACAAGATCCGCCGTCCAGCCATCAAGATAGGATGATTAACAAAGCGATCCGTCAGAAAGATATCTCGCGGCGTGGTGTTCTTGTTAAGCCAGTCGATTAATGGATCGTTCTTGTACGCTACCTCGCTCCAGCCAGTGTTATGAATCGGGAAGAAATCAATCAGGCCGCCGGGAATGATCAGAAGTGTGGTAACAATCGCGGCAAATTTGCCGGCCAACGTGGTCCCGGCTAACGAAAGATGCCATAATCGCCAAAGCGCAAACGCGACGAAGAGGTTGACGATAATCACCCAGATGTGGAAAAACTTTTGGTTGGCAAGACTCTCAATCGTGAACTGGAAACAAAAGGCAACTGCAAGCAGGCTGAAAACTGCCAGGAAAAAGCGCCTTTGCAGATTAGTCGCGAAAACCAGCGCCAGTGCGATCAGCAACCACTTGAACCCGAAGATGAACCCAAGGTACTTCACCACGTTCAGAGCGGTAGGGTGATCGATTGTATAACCCCAGTGAAGGAGCTTCGGCATTTGGGCTCTAGCGCTCCCGGTGGCCAGAAAGACCATCTGTGGCAATGCGATCAATCCTGCTGTAACGGCTAGCGCCAGCATTTGAAGTCGCCGCGGACACAGGATGAATAGCAATCCGAGAATCGCGGCAGCGGCGATAAACACCGCGCTGTTCCACATCGGCAGTAAACCCAGAAGGGCACCCGAAAAAAGGAATGGTGGTAAAGTAGCGATAAAAGGCTCTGCAGTGATCGCAGTTTCTTCTGTCGATTGTGTGGCCACCGATACCGAAGGCATCTCGATTTGCGATTCTCGAACATCTCCGCTTGGATTAGCTGAAACCGAGACGGGCGCGGTGTCGGGCAATCCGTTTGGCTGGTCCGTCATTGTCTGGGTAGCAGCGCGTGCCTTCGCTCGTTTAGCTGCCACCGCGCGGTAGCGGATCACCAGAAAAACCAGGACGAGAAGAAGTATTCCGATCGCGCTGGCGAAGTGTCGCTGATTGAGATAAGTCACCTGGGACCAGGTACCCCAAGCGTCACCACGATACGGAAAGATCGTTGGGAGATACTCGCGTACGTGCGTTATCGCTTCGAACGCGCCGCGCACCGAAGCTTGCTTCCGAAGAAACGGGACGTAAGAGAGCGAGCCGAAAAAGAAAAAGAGCAGCGAACCAAGGCGGCCGACTGCACGCGAATTGAAAAGCACCTCTCCAAGTGTCATCACGATCACGAGCATCGCCACGAGTGTGGTTATGCTGAGTAGGTTCAGGCTCCACGCTGGATCGAGTCCGAGGAACTCCAGGTTTCCCGCCTGAAAATAAAACAAGAAGTGGTAACGAATCCGGTCGCCGGAGAAATGCGGGTACTCTGTGGGAAAATTGTGTCCTACGGCAAAGCTCTGCATCAGTGCCGTGTTTGGTCCGAAATCGCTGTATTCAGGGTTGGCGATCTGGAGTTTGCCCGCCTTGGTATTGAATGAGGCAAACATCATCCACGATATTAGGAGCACGTATCCTGCTATGAGTAGCCAGTCGGCTATGCTCGATCCCCGAGGGCGTGGGAGATACAAATTCGATCGCTTCAGATAAGCTTCGCCCGGAGCGCCTTTAAGAATTCTGCCCTTCCATTTAGGCCAGGACAGAAGCGCGACCTCTGCTACAAAGAATAACAGATTGGCCCACAAAAGAGGTCGTGACGTCCAGAAGAAAGCCAGCCCCGCCAGATACGTGAACCATGAGCTTACTAGTAGGCCCACGAGAATTGCCGCCGCACACCTGTGTGCAACGGACTCGAACTGGTAAAAACGGCGGCAAAGAAAGTCACCGACACAAGCGGCGAGCGCAAAATAAATCAGAGCCGGCATTCCCAAGTCCTCGATTTACCCGCATCCGCCTTCGCACGAGGCTTCGGCCTGGCAGGCATAAGCGCAAATCGTAAACGCGCGATTTTTTTCGTCAAACACGTCCGCATTTCTCCAGAGATGAACCCATAAATGCTGCGACTTTCCAGCCTGACATTTTTTCCTACGGCTGGATTTGGTCGGTCCAAAGGAATAGCCATGTGGCAGTTGCGTTAATCGCGACCGAAACGGCGAAAAGTGAGATTTCGGTAACGGTTATCTTGGGTGGGCCGTTGCCTGTGAGCAAAAGGAACATCCACGGGAGAAGGATCATGGCGTAGCGATACGAGAATTGCCATCCACCAGGATTTCCGTGACACCAAAGAATGAGCGTCAAAAGTGCAATCGCAATCCAGCATATCACTCTGTATTTTCCGCCGTTTCTAAAAAGGAGGAAGAGGAAGGGACTGCTCAGAAAGATGGAACATCCATATGGAGGAAACCTAAGGAAGGGGAAGTTGGGGTCGTCGAGAAAACCTTCGAGCAACATTTTGTGGACGTTCCACGGAATCGAGTGGACGGAAAACAGCCCGTGTGCGTACCAAGGTTCGTCGCGCACTTCAGGGATATGAAAGTAACCAAAATCGAAGATTGAACGAAACCGAGCGAAGTTATAAGCAGCAGTCAGCAGAGCCAGAGCTACAGGGAGAGTTAAAAAGTCAAACAACATTGGTGCGTTTGCGCGAAGCGCTCGTTTGATTCGGGCGATGAAGGACTGGCCGGCAGTGTTTCCATTGGGTGCGCGCCAGAAAAGATAAAGGTAAAAAGGGGCTGTGATGAGCAGCTCGGTTCGGTTTCCAAAAGCAAGCGTGAAAAAAATCCCAGCGATGAAAGGCGACGGTCGCACCAACGTGAAATAAAGAGCTGCGGCTTCCCCCAATAGCGCAAGACCAAGAGCGATTTGCCACGCACCGCCGAATCCAAGGTTGCACCAGGTCCAGGTTCCAAAAACTGGAAAAAGCGCCAGCGAAATTCGCCGGGCGAGTGGTTTCGGTTTGAGGTTGGAGTAGTCGGGTCCAAATGCTTTCGCGAGCTGAAAGAAGAAATAAACGCAAGCTCCGGCAATGAACGCGGTCAGAATGCGCGCGGGGAAATTGTGGATCAGCGATGCTTTTTGGAGAAGGGCAATCGGCACCATGCTAACGACTGCCCCGAGCGGAAACGCTGAATAATATCTGGTGCCATATGGAATCATCTCATTGAGCCACTCGGGTGGCTTTTGACGCAGTCCAAGGTCGCCGTACAGCAAAGCGGAGGCGATTTCGGTCGTATAATCCAGCTCCCGCAGCGTCGGATTGGTCGAGAAATAGAACGCAACCGCGGCAAGCAGCGACACGCCGACCGCAATCCAAAATTCGCGGTCTTTGTGATTCTTGGATGTTTCTTCGGCAGTCATTCTCTTTAATCAAGACGGTGACCTTGAGACAGTGAAAGCTATGCGAAGACGCATCGCACTCTACAGCACTTCGTCCGAAAGCGAGCGCGAAGCCCTTTCCACTTTCGCGAAGCTTTCAATGCGGGAGCGTCCGCACGGCTTCTTAGGCGATCACGTCTAAATGCGGGGCGGCAAACATGTCACTGCCGCTTTCAAAGTAAACGTCGTCCCAAGAGCTTTTCCCAAGCCGCCTTAGTTTCTCCGGGCACGTTTTGATCTGCGTCCACCAGCCAGGAAACGGTCGCAAGCGAGTTCACGATGACGGATAGAGCGATGAGTCCGATTATCACGTGCCGCGAGCGCACCAAGACGACGCCGCCTGACCCGAGAAATATGACGAAACAGAAAATCAGCAACGGATAGAGCTCAACGGAGTACCGCTGTGCGAGCGCAAGGAATGAAAGGATTAAGAGACATTGGATAAGGAGAGCGACTGCCACGCCGCGCTCGAATAGTTGGGCGCCTTTCTGTCGGGCAAGACATATGATTCCCATGATCGCTCCAAAAACAAGCCAGGAGGAACCCCACAACACCGAGAGATACACCTCACTAAAGGGATTGGAAAAGAGGCGGGGGTAATCATAAGAATGCCGGTCTGCCGCCAGGAAAGGCGGATCTCGGTGAAAGGAGGGAAAACGCACATTGAAGTAATCAGCAAAGCTATGGACGATCCGGCGCGGGCTGAACACGCCAAATTTGTGGGCGAATTCGCTATGAACCGGGTTGATGTAATATTCGAAGCTTACTCCTGTGAGGCTGCCGAATCTTGCGTAGCTTAGCCAAAGATAAAAAGTCAGTGCAGCGCCGAGAGGGAGAAACAGCGCCGTAAGATTAGTTGATCGCTTCTCCGGCGGAATGCCTAATGCAAGAATCGGCGCGATAAGGATGAAAGGCGCGCCAAACGTCGCCCGCGAAAGTAAACCGGCGCCGGCGCAAAACGAAAACGCAAGCAGTGAGCGCGTCAATGCTGCGCCTTCAGTTGTGCGAGATCGGCACGCAAAATACAGAGCGGCGAGGGACCACGCGAACCCCCAGATGATTGCTTCATCGTAGATAGAAAGATTGCCAAGCAACAAAAGCAACGGCGAGCCAAACGCGAATCCGACTACGCATGCGTTGCCCACCCAGTTGCGCGAGCGTGATGACAGCAGAGACGAGCCCAGCGCCATGCGCACCAAACCGGCAAACGCAAACAGCGCGATAAGTTCTGCGCCAAAGCCTGCAATCCGTGACCATTTTCCGTATCCCGCTGGGTACACGAAATTTAGCGGAATACGGAGAAACGCCGGGAAAGGTCCAAAGTACATCCGCACCTTATCATTCACGATCATTGATTCATGTCTGATCGCGTCCACATCGACGTCGACATCGCCTCGAAGAAAATGTTCCGCCTGCGAATCGTACGCGCCGCCGAGGACTTCTTTGACAAAAATCTGTCGGCTGCCGGTTGTAGTGAACACCCAGAGCAATGCGCTCACCAGTAAGGTAAGCGGCAGAAGCCGGGGAGCTGCGGGAGAAGTCAGGAGGCTGATTATTTTCTAAAATCGAGCGCGCCTTTTTTGAGGGCGTACACGTAGCCAACCATTAGGATCGTAATAAAACTGAGCATGCTCCAGAAGATCGCGCTGCCTTGCTTGATCGCGTCGCGGTAAACGACCGCCCAAGGATACATAAACACGATCTCGAGGTCGAACAGGATGAAGAGCATGGCCACAACGTAGAACTTAACGCTGAAGCGCGGCTGCGGTTCGCCCTGCGGAATCATCCCGCATTCATACGCGGTGTCTTTGGCTCGGGTGCGTCTTCCGCGTTTGCCTACGAGGATGCTGACGAGCAGCGCTGAAACAGCAAACAGAGCGACAACAATGATTTG
>Ga0137403_10004550_pt1 | contig 16334 bp, 15 predicted proteins | sample CZOMad2_1_16fung_FD_122057 | JGI IMG/M metagenome (GOLD analysis project Ga0137403, IMG submission 122057) | Vadose zone soil fungal communities from Angelo Coast Range Reserve, California, USA - CZOMad2_1_16fungal (Hybrid Assembly) | ecosystem: Environmental > Terrestrial > Soil > Vadose zone...
AATGGAAAATGGAAAATGAAAAATGGAAAATGAAAAATGGAAAATAACTATTTCGGCTCGTTGAGATAGTGGGCCGAGTACTCGACATAGTTCTGCCAGTACCGATCCAGACTCAAGACCTCTTCATCAGTCAGCGGCCGCTTAACCCGCGCCGGCATCCCCATCACCAGCGAACGCGGTGGAATAATGGTTCCCGGAGAAACCAGAGAGCCTGCGGCCACCAATGACTGGGCCCCAATCCGCACATCATCAAGCAGGATCGATCCAATTCCAATCAGCGAGCCGTGCTCGACATAACAGCCGTGCAGTGTGACGCTGTGTCCGACGGTCACTTGATCTTCGAGGATCGTCGGCAACTCGCCGGTGCGCGTGTGCAGCACGCAATTGTCCTGCACGTTGGTGCGGTCGCCGATGCGTATGTAGAACATATCGCCGCGAGCCACCGTGCCGAACCAGATAGAAGCCTGTTGGCCTACGTGCACGTCGCCGATCACTTGCGCGCTATCGGCGATGAAGGCGGTTGGGTGAATTTGCGGGTGAACTCCGCGGAATGGTCTGATCATGAAGTAATAAACCTAGGCTAACCCATGGGCGCTACATTCGCTATTGTCTCGAGAATCTTGGCGCTCATAATGGCGACATACAGAATAAACTCAGCATTCGTCGAATAGTTCAAAGTGGCCAGCCATCGTCGTTGCCATCACAGCGTCGGGCCAAGGGCCAAGCGATGCACCGAGATCAGCATATCTGCCCCGCCGCTCTCTGATCGGCGGATTATCGAGCATTGAATCAAAGAGTCGGTTCATTACTTCGGCTTGATACCAGGGCTGCTTTGAAAGTTCTCGTTCAAGCAGAGGAGCGACCAATCGCCACGAGTTCGCAGGAAACTTCGATTCAACGCCTTTCATCGCCAACCAATAGAGGTACGTCGCGTAGGTCATCCAGAACAACTCATGCTGTTCATGCGGCAGACGTTTGCATTCATCAGCAACCTCTGGCGCATCGAGATCGAACATCACCACCCATGCCACGTACTCGTAATAGTCATCATCGGCCGCGGGAGCCATGCCTACAGAAGCACGCAACTGGTCATACTCGGTTAAGACTGTGTCCGGAGATTCCATGGGATTGTTTCTGTTTTCAACGACCTCGTGGTTCAAGCGCTTCGTTTGTTCGGCTTGCTCAGTACTCGCCGATTCCGTCTCTTTCCCGTAGCTGACGTGGCAGTGTCGGGCAAGGAGCCTAAGCGCACGATTCACTGACTCAGAATCAGGGAAGACTTTACTAAGTTCAGGCTCGATTAGCACAAGGTTCGTTCCGTCTGTAGCTTTGCGGTAGTACTTGCCGCGAACTCCACCCTTTAGTCTCGAGAGGTCGTATTCGGGTCTCAGGTCATCGTCGCTATTTTTCTTAGTCGATGCTTTCTTCATATTGTTTGCGTCCCCGCTTAGCTTGCAATTTGCGGGGTCTTGGCTCCGTTAGGAGCCGAATGTTTATAGCACACGATTCGACTTTAGGAACATAAGCTCCTTTAGGAGCGAAATGTGCCGCCCCTAGCGGGGCTAAGATTATGAAAAGGGGCCTACAACTATAAACATCACGTCCCTATGGGACTCAGATCGGCCATCGTTCTTTTATTGCGCTCGTGGCACATACCCACGCCGCGCATGCACTTGCAAACCGATGATCCCGGCGCCGACTCTTATCGTGTGATACTCTTCCGCGGGCGCCTGGGCGAGCGGCCGTTTGGGCGTGTAGGTCACGAGACGGGTGGCCTGGTGTTTCTACCCAGTACCGCGGGCAGTCTTTCTCACTTAATGACCAGGCTGTGATTGCCACAGCCCCACCAGCAGTCCCCAGTCACGCTGTCTGCTCTTCCAACGCTGCAACCGGTCCGCTTCGTCATTCGGATTGACGGAAGGCAGGATCCCTTCGCGTCTGCGCGTGAGCAGCGCGTGAACACCGGGCGGATAATGACAATTCGCGCAGTCGCGCAGCGCGTCGTGTTGCTCAAAGTCGATTCCGTGTGATTGAAAAAACTTAAACTGCTTTTCTCCGGCAGCGACTGAACTCAATCCACCACTTTCATCCGCAAAGAGTTTCGGCCGGCTCAACTTGAACTCAAACACATCCAGAGCCGTTCGGGCTGAGGTCCTATCGTTGTTAAAGATCTTTTCACTTGTCGGAGGAATCTTACGGTGGACTCTGATTTGGACGGTTTCAATTATGTTCGTTGGCCGGAGACTACCCTGATTGTCGATCAGGACGATCTTGCGAACCAAAGCGAGTTGAGTGCCCACCGGAAACTGTGGCAGATCCAGGTTGGGAATCTGGCGCCCAGGGTTTGACGGATCGCTGACCCAGGGCTTGGGGAACGCCGCGATCGTTTGCAGATACCGGAGTGTCGCATCTCTGCCGTCAGGCAATCGTATGAATACCAGAAAGTTTGATCGACCGGAAAAACCGGTAACGTGACCTATGGCCGCGGGATCGCTACCGCCGGAACTGAGTTGGACCCATGGCCCTTTTGGATCAAAAAGATTTGGCGGCAGGAAAGCCTGCCCAGGCTGGTTCGGATCGTAACCGGCCGCAAAGACCTTGGCATGCGTAGCTTGATCATAACTGTCAGGCAGTCTGGCAATTTCATCCGGCGAGAGGGCCAGACTCCTAATCACCCGTGCCAGCTTAATCTGAAGATTCGTTTTCTCTTGCGACTCGACCTGTACCTCTGCGGTCCAGTCGAAGATCGCCCAGAGGTCGCGCTGCAGCATCGCGCGCTTCGTCGGGTCCTTGATTAACTTTTCGCCATGAGTGGAAGCAAATTCATCCAGGATCGAGCTCGCCTGCTGATAGGCCGGATTGGTTAAGAGGTACCTGGTGCTGTACCAGAGCAACGGGTCGATCTCATCGTAACCATACTCTTTACCATCAGGTCCTATCCTTTGGTAAAGAGTGCGATACAGCCGATTCCAGAGATGATTTGGATTTGGATCGTACAGTCTCCAGTCGGCTGCGGCGGCGCTGTTCATCGGCTTCATCTTGTCGGAGGAGGGCGGCCCGCTCGTGATCGCGCAGCTCAAAAAGCCTAACTGCGATACTGCGAGCAGCATCAGCAGACTTAACATCGTGAGCTTGATCCAGTGCATTATCCTAAGGCCTGAACGAACCGCCGCTGCTTCTTTGCGCGAATCTTATCAGGGCTCACTAAAGCATCAAACCTTTGTCTGAAGGGCGCCAAGGCCGTTCGCGTGCGGCAACGCGCATCTGCAGGTTACGCTCGGGACGGCCTAGTCTCAGGATTCACCAGCCGGCCCGGCCGCGATAATTCGTAAATTGCGTGGAATGAGATTCACAGGACTACCCGGGCGAGCTTTGTCGGGCTGTGCGGACTATCTCGAGGAACTGTCGCGCGCGTTCGGTAAGCAAGCCATCGTTGCCCTCTCGCAATGCCGTCATGTCCACGAGATCAGCGCCGACGCCGAGAGCCATCGCGCCGGCCTTAATGAAATCTGCGGCCGTCTTTAGCGAGACGCCGCCAGTGGGAATGAGTTCAATCTGCGGCAACGGGGCCTTCAACGATTTGAGATAGCTGGCGCCGCCGACCGCACCCGCGGGAAAAACTTTTACCGCGTCGGCCCCCGCGTTCCAGGCGCGCACAACTTCGGTAGGCGTTAGGGCGCCGGGGAAGATGGCCACGTCCCGGTCGCGGCAGAATGCAATCGTGTCTTCGTTGAGCGACGGGCTGACGATGAACTGCGCGCCGGCCTGGATACATTTGTCCGCCGTCTCTGGGTCGAGGACTGTACCGGCGCCAATCAAAGCTTCGGCGCCAAACGCTTTCGCCAGTTGCTCAATCACACCGATCGCGCCGGGTACAGTCATGGTGACTTCGAGGACGCTTACACCGCCGGCCAGAATAGCTGCCACTGCGCGCATGGCCTGTGCGGCCGTTTCCGCGCGGACGACGGGAATTAGGCCGATATCGCGGATGCGTTGGAGAGCTTCGGTCTTGTTCATTGGTTCTAACTCCCTCTCCCTCTGGGAGAGGGCCGGGGTGAGGGACTAGCAGCGCACCCCCCACAATTTTTTATTACGTGGGCTCAGTTGGCTCACCTACTACGTCAGAACGAGAAGAGCGCGCGGAGCGCGCGACGGCATAAAGCCCGGGGCGTAAGTCCCGGGATCGAGTGCACAAGAAGGGCCTAGCCCGCGGAGCGGGCGACAGATCTCATAATTTGGCGTTTTCGCAAAATGGTTCATCTTCGAACATCACGAAATTGAGCATACGAATGGTTCTGTTAAAGGCTGGCGCCCGCTCCGCGGGCTGGTGAGTCAACTATATAATTACCCTCCAAAGGGAGAGGGAGATCGAATCATCTCTCAACCCGCGCCGTACCGCCGTGCATCACTCTTTCAACTTCTGACAGTGTGGCCATCGTCGTGTCGCCGGGCGTGGTCATTGCGAGCGCGCCGTGCGCCGCGCCGCATTCGACGGCCCACTGCGGCCCCTTGCCGGCCAAAAAGCCGTAGATCAGTCCCGAAGCAAACGAGTCGCCGCCGCCCACTCGATCAAAGATTTCCAAATTCTCGCGCGTAGGCGCCTGGTAGAGTTGGCCATCACATAAGCAAACGGCGCCCCAGTCGTTAATGGTCGCCGTCTTTGCATTACGCAAGGTCGTGGCGACCACTTTGAAGTTCGGAAACTCAGTAATAGCTCGTTCGATCATTTTCTGAAAGTTGCGCACGTCAAGTTTCGCATGGTGTGTGTCCAGCCCTTCGACTTCGAAACCGAGAGCCGCGGTGAAGTCTTCTTCATTGCCCAGCATTACGTCGATCAACGGCGCCAGTTCGCGATTGACTTCGCGCGCGCGGGCCGGGCCACCGATGCCTTTCCAAAGCGAATCGCGATAGTTCAAGTCGTACGAAATGATCGTGCCGTGGCGCTTTGCAGCCTCCAACGCTTCGCGCGCAACCTGCGGCGTTGTTTCAGACAAGGCGCAGAAGATGCCGCCGGTATGAAACCAGCGCGCGCCTTCGCTGCCAAAGATCTTTTCCCAGGCGATATCACCCGGTTTTAGCTGCGATACGGCGGTGTGGCCACGGTCTGAACAACCTAACGCGGCGCGCACGCCAAACCCGCGCTCAGTAAAGTTCAAACCATTGCGCACTTCGCGACCAACACCGTCGTACCTGGCCCACTTCACATGAGACTGGTCTACACCGCCCTGGAAGATCAGATCCTGCACCAAACGGCCGATGGGATTATCAGCGAGGGCAGTAACGACGGCGGCATCCAGACCAAAGCAGCGACGCAACCCACGGGCGACGTTGTACTCGCCGCCGCCTTCCCAAACCTGGAAAGTGCGACTGGTGTGAACGCGGCCCTCGCCCGGATCGAGCCGGAGCATGACTTCGCCCAGACTCACCAGATCCCAGCGGCAATCATCTTTAGACTTGATCGTGAGACTCATCTCTTAAAAACGCGCGCCCAGGTTTAGAGTCGGTCGACTGACCGAAGCGGTAGCCCGCTTCTAAACCATCAGGGATTCCTTAACCCAAAAAATCTTCGCGGATCGGAGAGAAGATATCCACCAAAATTACTTCCTCGTCAAGCATCGTCGCGCCGTGCCAGGTGCCCGGAGGAAAGTGAAGCACGTCGCCCGCCTCTGCGATGCGTTGTTCGTCGCCAATCGTAAAGAGCGCCCGGCCGCGCTCAACCAGCGTCATTTGTTCGTGCGGATGATCGTGCGCTGGAGTGACTACGTGCGGCGCCAGGCGCAGACGGCAGATCATCAGGTGTTCGCCCACAATCATTTGCCGCTGGATGCCTGGTTCCAGTTGCTCGACCGGAATGCTGCTCCAGTCTGTGTGCCGCGGTTGTATCTTTAATTGTTCAGTGGTGGTCATTTTAGTTTTATCGCGACTCCAGTAAGTGAGTTGCAAAGCTGACTCACGGTCTAGCCGTCTGCATTCTATCCATTTGACCTGCCGCGGCAACTTTCATCGTAAGGCGCCAGTGGGCCTTTTGATTTGGCGCCAGTCGCAGGTCCCTCGACTCGTAGATCAAGTGCAGTGGTAACGGCGCGCGCGCACCGCGCCCGAGCGCTGAGTCTCCAGTTGCTATCAAGGAAATCTCCACTGGCCAGTCCACGTTCGCGGCAACGAACAGGCTCGATTCGCGCGAATGAAGACTGTCCCAACGCAGTGCGCCGGCCGACAGCGACCCACTGCGTTCGGCAGTCGTCGGGACGGTCACCCACCAGCGGCGAACCAAGGTTGCCTCGCTTGCTATCAAGGTTTCATCACGTGTCAAAGTCACTCCATCCAGATGCCAGACAACTTCGCTGCTGAGATGCGGATCGACAAGCTGGCCAGCCTTGCCGCCAACCAAGGCCCAGCGTCGCCAGACTACGCGCAAAGAACGGCCGTCGGCACCAGGTTCGATCTCATCAGCGCCGTCCGTCGCCACGATTACGCGTCCATCGGCGAGTTCGATAAACGGAACCATAGACGCATAGACGTGTTCGACCGGATTAGCAAATCCAGGAAGTCCGTGCGGCGCCGGCAAGTAATCCGCTACGCCGGGTTTTGTTCCGGTCGTGATCGGCAGAGTGAAATACAGCGGTCCTTGTCGCACCAACCAAACTCCCGCGGGCCGATCGCCGTGACGGAAGAAAACGAAACGCGCCACGTCTGGTCTGGCGATCTCAGCGCGAAACGTCGATAGGTGTTCGCGGGTTAGCCCTTCCATAAATCGTGAATGGGCCAGCGCGCCCTTGCCAATAAAATTTATGGTCTGCTGCCATTCGCGTTCGCGCGTGATATAGGCATAGTTGCCGCGGCCAAAAGCGAAGACTGAAAGCACATGCGTCTTGTCGTTATAATCATGTCGCAGCCAACGCCACGCCTGGTAATAAGCGCTCGCCAGTTGATCGAGCGGCGCCGGCCGGAACTCAGGATGCAGCGCCAGAAAGCCGACGATCTCCATCGTGTCCATATAACTTACCACGCCCATGCTGCGACCCCAGGCGTAGCCATAACCATCGGGCAAAACCAGGTCCCACCAAAGACGCATCTGCTCTTTCAGCGACGGACGGACCGTGTCGAGAATGTCTTTTCGATCGGCGGCCTCCGCCGCTTCCCAAACGAAACGCGCGTACTCATTTGAATAACGATCAAAGCGGCCCGTGGGCGGAGCGTCGTCAGAGTAGATGCCGCCGTTCGTGAAGGGTCGCGCCGCGCGCGTAATCACACCGTCGACCAGCGCGCGATCTTTGAGCAATCCAAGCTGATAGCTGACGCTGGCGATGCGCGCCGCTACGCCCAGATAATTCTCCGGCAGGTTGATGACCTGCTGCGTTGTCGGATCATAAAACGCCGAGACATCGAGCCATTGCCGCCATTGTGCGCGCTGCGCTTCGTCGAGGCCTTGCCAGACAGGATTTGTGTTTAGATCCGCGCCAAAGTAACGCAAAGCGAGGACCCCGTATAGTTGCGAGAACCGCGTTCCCTTCAAACGATATTCAAGCAAACCAATCTGGCCCACCTCATGCGCTAAATCGCGTTCGCCGAGTTTCCGCTTGCCAGTCAAAGCAGCGTACGCTCCGACTGAGTTCATGAAACTGCCCCAGGTGTATTCGCCGGTTGTGCCGGCGTTGAAGACTTTGTCAGGAGGTGGGTTGTATGACTTGATCTCGAGGAGATGGGCAGACATCTCCTGGGTGAAGAAGTCTGTGACTTCAATGTCGAAGGATGACGACTCTATATTAGCGGGCGCTGACGAGCGCGAGGGTTGCGCGCCCACAATGCCGCTGGAAATCACCATTCCAATCAGCGCCAACGGCGCGAACTGTAATAGCCTGGGCCATCGGCCCAGGTAGCGGCAGTTAACGATCGCCAGCACTGAAAGCGCGAAATGTTTCGATCGCAACCTAAGCACGACTCTTTTGTCGATCCTTTCCCATCTCGCGCCTTCAGCGCTCGCAAGGACTCCATGGATCCAACCCAGGGCGTCGCCCTGGGCTATTTCATTTCGCGCCCTTGGCGCTCGCCAATCTCTTCGAAACTGTTCGTCGCTCACTTCATCTCCCCATCCAACCGCCATCAACGACCATCACATGCCCATTCACATAGTCGCTCGCCGCTGAACACAGAAACACCGCGGCGCCCCCCAAATCAGCCGGCTCGCCCCAACGTCCAGCGGGAATTCGTTCGAGTATTTGTCGGTTGCGCGTCTCGTCCTGCTGCAAAGCTTTCGTATTGTTGGTCCGCATGTAACCCGGCGCGATCGCATTGACGTTGACGTTCTTTGCGGCCCATTCGTTCGCCAGCGCTTTAGTCAGTTGCGCCACGCCGCCTTTTGCCGCCGCATACGCCGGCACAGTGATGCCGCCTTGAAACGAAAGCAGTGAAGCGATGTTGAGAATCTTGCCGCCGCCACGCTCGATCATGTGCCGGCCCGCGAGCTGCGACAGCCGAAAGACGCTGGAAAGGTTCACTTCGATCACAGCCGCCCAGTCTTCTTCCGAGTATTCGATCGCGGGCGAGCGGCGAATAGTGCCGGCATTGTTAACCAGAATATCCAAACGACCAAAGTGCGCGATCGTGTTGTCGATCAAATGTCGTGGCGTCGCGTGATCGCTCAAGTCACCAGTCACAGCGAACGCTTTGTGCCCGAGTTTGGTAATTGCATCGCAGGTTTCGTCCGGCGCGTGAGTGTTTCCGTGACAAGCAACATCAGCGCCTGCTTCGGCGAGTGCGATGGCGATCGCCTGGCCCAGACCGGTAGAGGCGCCAGTGACTAAAGCCACTTTGTCATCAAGTTTGAATGTTTCGAGAATGCTCATTTCAACCGGAGTCGGTGCTTTCAGCGCCAAAGGCGCGAAATGTAATAGCCTGGGCCATCGGCCCAGGGACACATAGCCAAAAACTACCGAGCGCTGAAGGCGCGCAATAACGGACAAGGCGACTTTGATTGCTCGCGTTTCGCTACGCAAGTCGCCATTTCGCGCTTTCAGCGCTTGAAAACTGATACGAACGTTCACCCAGGGCGTTGCCCTGGGCTTTTACATTTCGCGCCTTTGGCGCTGGGAACTCGTAATCACCACCCCACTGATGATTCCGGTGAGCACTCCAATCACCGCACCGAGCGCCATGTACTTCAGCAAACCTGAGCCTGAAACTCGCGACAGCAACCCTGTGCACCAGCCGGCAAACGATCCGAAGATGCTGCCCATGAATCCGAATCCAACTATCGTGCCGACCGAAAAAGGTTTGGCGGCGGCTGCGTCAACGTAATCTACCGGCTCAATCTTTGGGACCAGCAGATGAATGATTAGCAGCGCGACGAGATAAGATGTGCCCGCGATGAAGAAGGGGATTCGGTAATTGCTGTGCGTGACTTCGAGTATGTAGCCGACGATGACCGCCATGGTCGCGCCGTTAAATGCGCCGGCCATGCCGCCGATGCCGACGACCGAACCGACGGCCCGGCGCGGAAACATGTCAGAGGCCATCGTGAAAATATTCGCCGACCATCCCTGATGCGCTGCCGCCGCAATTCCGACGAGGGCAACCGCCACCCAGAGGCTCTTCACGTTCGAAGCAAAGACGATCGGCGTCACCGCGAGCGCGCACACCAGCATCGCCGTTTTGCGCGCGCTGTTGATCGACCAGCCACGTTTGATGAGTGTTGAAGACAGCCAACCACCGCCGATGCTACCAACGTCGGCGATGATATAGATGACAATCAAAGGCAAGCCAATGGTGGAAAGATCCAGCCCATGATTTTGCCTAAGGAAGTTCGGAATCCAATAGAGGTAGAACCACCAGATTGGATCGGTCATGAACTTGCCAATCGCAAAAGCCGAAGTCTCGCGATGCGGGATCAGCTTGAGCCACGGAACCCGAGCGCCCACTTGATCGGGCGGGTCAGACTGAATGTGAGCCAGTTCTGCTTTCGAGAGGCGCGGATGCGCTTCGGGCTTCGCGTACAGCGGGATCCAGAAGGCAAGCCACAACAGACCAATTGCGCCGGTCAAAATAAAAGCCCACTGCCAACCCCAGTTAATCGCAATCCAGGGCACCGTGAGCGGAGCAACGATGGCGCCGACATTCGAGCCGGCGTTAAAGATGCCGGTGGCAAAGGCGCGCTCTTTTTTGGGAAACCATTCCGCAGTAGTTTTGATCGCGGCTGGAAAATTTCCGGACTCGCCGACGCCCAGGGCGGCCCGGGCCACCCCAAAACCAAAAGCCGACCGCGCGAGAGCATGGCTCATGGCCGCGATGCTCCAAATAATTAAGGCGGCTGAATAACCGATCTTAGTGCCGAAGCGATCAATCAGACGCCCAACCACGAGCAGGCCCAGGGCATAGGCCGCGTTGAATGCGGCCACGATGTTGCCATAGTCGATTTCGCTCCAATGAAGTGCGCCTTGAAGGTCCTTTGAGAGAATCCCCAGCACCTGGCGATCGATGTAGTTAATCGTCGTCGCAAAAAAGAGGAGCGCGCAGATCGACCAACGCAGGCGACCCATGCGTGCGCCCAACGCACCGGCTCCGGCCGCGAGCGTCGCACCTGATGGAGCGGCAATAAGGTCTTCTTTCATGGTTTTTGGCTCAGCAAAGTCGGCTTCGGTGCTCCGGGTTTCAGCGGTTCGGCGTAGATCTTGATCAGAATCATGGTGAAGTCTTTGTTGGCGGTGCTGCGTTGGTGTGGCGTGCCGCGTGGCACGACGACCAGGTCACCTTTATTAATTTCAAATGTTTTGCCGTCGATAATTTTCGGACTACGCCATTCGCCGGGTTCGGCCTCTCTGGGCGCGTCGAGTTTCCCGCCGAGCACCAGCGTGGCCGATCCTTCCAGAACGTAATAGACATCGTCCGAAGCATCATGCAGTTCGGCCGCGGCGCCCGTCTTGTTGTTCTCGTGCTGCACCGCTACGCGGAGTTGCATGCCGGCACTGTCAATCAGCTCTTCAGTTTTGTTGCCCGGCTTCAATTTCTCTTTCAGGTCATTCAGTGTCTGGGCCCGCATGACGACGACCGGGCGGGTTGCTTCGGATGGTTTCCGCTGCGCGGACGCGGTCACTGCCATGATTGAAAGGAATGCCAGACCAATCAGGGTGAGTGATGCCGAAGATTTGATCAAACGCAAAGGACGCAAAGTTTTTCGCAAAGGCCGCAGAGGAAACCCTTTGCGTTCCTTTGCGAAGACCTCCGCGTCCTTTGCGTTTAAGATTCTACCGTGATGGGCATTCAAGTTGAGTTTCGACACGACCTCTCCCTTTTGTTTTTGCGAGACACAGACTGAAGTCCAGGCTACTTCTTAAGGCTGGCTTCGAGTCCGCTGCCGGCTTGATCGAATCCTGGCTGCACGGTCACCACGCCGAACTGGCGGTCCTCAACTTCGCGGTGCGCCGCCATCATCCAAACGAAGTTGATCGGGTGGCCCGGCACCGAGACGTTCGGATGAAAACCTTTCGGCATAATCACCGCGTCGCCGTCGCGCACGACTCCGATGAATTCCGGCTCGTCCGGATTCGTGTAGACGAATTGCACGCCGAACGCCGGCGCCGGCATGTCGTAATAGACATAGAGCTCTTCGAGGATTGCTGCATGTTCATGCGGCGGCCAACTGGTCCAGTGACCGGGCTCGGAAGTGGTAAAGCCGGCCAGGATGCGTCCGGCTTCAACATTCTTGCCTAGCGTGATGTTGACCGTGCGCGTCGTCGATGGGCCGCCCGTTTTGAATCGGAGCGAGCCATCTTTTTCGACGTCCGCGTAGCGCACTACTTGCAGCGGATATTTCTTTTCGACTTCAGCAGAGCATTCCACCAGGTCGACCGCGGTGTCGGTCGTGATCTCGACTTCAGTGTCGCGCGGCAAATAGATCGAATCATACTGGCCAATGTTATTCGTTTCGTCACCGGCCTTGATGGTGCATTCGCCTGACATGCAAATGAGGCCGGACTCGAGTTTCCCTGTTGAAAACGCGGCTCGCGGCTCCGTTTGATCGAGAATGACGCGGCCATAAACCAGGTGCTTCATGGAGCTATTCTCTGGTGAGACGGACGTGTGCCTGCCCTTCGCCTTATTAGTACCGCGAAAGATCAACTGATCCTTCGTTTCTTTCATTTGTGTGCTCATGATTACCCTTCTTTCTTCCTAATCGTTACTCGGGAGCCCTCCCTTACGGTCGGGCTACTGCCCCGTTTTGTCCTGCCTTCTGCTTCCTGCCTACTGCCTACTCGCTTGGTGCTCGTCGAGCCAGAGAAGATCTTCGAGCAAATAATAATTGCCATAAACCAATGTCACGTCGCTGGGCCGCGTCACCGATCCGTGTCGCAAAACACCTGGGGGCGTCTGGTCATCGATGCTGACCGGAGTCAAATAACGATCGATTAGTGACTGCACAATCCGCTCGCTCTCGCGCCGATAGTTGGCCGCTCGCGTTTGATCTTGCGTCAATTCAGACAGGCGCAACAATCCGCCGGCCATGATCGCGGCCGCCGAAGTGTCTCGATTGCGAAAGTGCACGCCCTCGTCGACAAAGTCGTACCACGGCACACCGTCTTCAGGCAGGCGATCGAGCATATATCGGGCGATTTTTTCCGCGGTCGTCAGCAGGCGCGGATCTTTCGTTTCCGCCGCCGCTACTGAGAATCCGTAAAGCGCCCAGGCCGCTCCCCGCGACCAGGTGGTGTCGGCCGCGAACCCCTGGTGCGTGTGCACGAAAACTTTTTCTCCGGGACGCGCGTTATTCGGAAGTTTGAGCGAAGAATTTGCTCCCTGGGAGGAAAAGAATTCCTGCCGATTGTCGCCGGGATTGTAGTGGACGGATTGCGCCACGGAACCATCAGCGCGAACCAGCCAATCAGCGGTCTTCAGCGCGTGCTTCAAACCCAGAGCGCGCCATTGCGGGTTATTCGTTTCGCGCGACGCCCACCACCAGATTTGCAGATTCATCATGGTGTCGATGATTGTGTCGTCGCCGTTGACGCTCCAGGCAGCGACCATCTCAGTCGTGGGATTGTAGAGCTGCTTCAGCCGCTCGGCCGCGCGCAATCCGCCGGCACGATACTTCGCATCTTTCGTTTGACGAAACGCCGGCACGGACGAGTAGAAGTTGAGAAAGCCCGTGTCGTGGTTCTCAGTCATCTCCTTGCCAAGCAAACGCGCATTCCAAAGCTCGGCCCAGCGACGGAACCGTTCGTCTTTGGTTTTGCCGTAAAGCTGCCACAGCTCGCCAACCCAGAAGTTGCCGGTCCAGTAAAAGCCCTTCTGTTCCTTCCACTCGCCGCTTTGATTATCGCCTTCGGTAAAAAAGCCCAGGCCCTTTTCGCGCGTCAGTTCTTCTGGAGCTGTCTGTGAAAGAATGCTCTCCCACTTTGTCGCGGTGCGTTCGGCTGATTGCTTTAAGAGACCAATCGCCTCTGCATACGTTTTCTTCTTCGCAGGTTGGAGCGTGTCGGGAGGTGCTGATTGAGGAGCGGCGGCGCGCGAAACAATATTCACCTGTGCCGGTTGAGTAATGCGACGGGCTGTCTCGCGCGCCACCTCGGCGAACGCATCAAGCGTCTTGGGGGTCGTCTCGGGCAGCACGAGCGTGCCATAGCGGAACCTGTTGTCGGCGCCGGCATCGTTGAGCGTCAGGTTGTCGCTGTTTTCCTGATCCCATACGCCGAGCACATACCAACTCGCCTGGCCACCGATCGCTTGTGGTTGCACCAGCAAATTAAGCGGATCGTCTGTCGCGACTTTGCTTTGGCTACCGGGTGCGATGATTGCCAGGCCCAGATTCTGATCGGGAAGCATATGCGTCGCCGTCGCCGGCGGCCCTTCCTCTTCGACCTGGTGTCCCCACCAGGCGCGGACCAGGGCAGGTTCGGCCGCGGTTGGCTCGAAGACTCTTTCCTGCAAGTCCGGCTGGCGCACGATTCCGGTTACGAAGGTCAGCCCCGCGGCGCCTTCGGTCGTGATCCGATGTTCGAAGCCGTGTTTGCCCGCCCATTGGGTCATGCGGCTGGTGAGATTTACTTCGCGGCCGCCAACCTTCCATCCTTTGTAAGTAAGTTCGACGATCACACGCACCGGGCCGGCGTTGACGATTCGCCATTTGCGATCAGTGACGTCGGAAACTTTTACGACTTTGCCGTCAACGAGAGCAGCTACCGCGCCAATCCCGATCGCATCGCCGATCCGGTAGATGTCGCGTCCCAGCGGCGACTCCCAATGATAGACGTACTCTGGCGCGCCAAACATTTCCAGATACAGACCGGGCCGCCGCTTGCCATAGATATCGATCGCATTGCGCTTATCAAAATAGATTCGCCACGCGTTCGCTTCCGACTCCCATGCGAGGCCGTCGAACTTCATCGTGAACTTAGCGGCGGTGCGCTTTGGATAGTCACCGCGCAATCGCTGGATGGTGGCAGTCTCGCCGTAGGCTATGGTGACAATGCGTGTCTGTTTTGGTTTCAGCTCGATCTGAAAAGCGAGCTCATCGTATTTGTTGTCGCCATCGAGATCGTCGGCCTGTGAAGGCAATTCGGTAGTTTGCAAAGTTCGCGCGTCATCTTCGAGCGTCGCCGCATCGCTCGTGGTGACGATGACATCGCCGGCTTTGAAATCCGGAGCGATGCGTTTCAAATCGGCGATACTGACGATGATGTTTTCGTGCAGCCGGGTCTGATCGGTGGGATTAGTGATTGAAAGCTTGATGACCTTGATACGCGGCGTGGCTGACGCGGGCGCGTCGCCACAAAGCCAGAAGCCGAGAAAAAGCAAGCTCGCAAGAACGGTTTGTCTCATGTTTTGATCAGACGTACGTGGTGTAAGAATTCAAATCTATAATCCCGCTCGTCCCTCGCAACTTCACCGCTCGGGCGCAGCTACGATATCACGCGTTACCGATAACACAAGCCTAAAATCCCAGTTTGCCTTCGCGCAGTCTTTCAGTCTTCAACCCTTAGTCGCAGCATGAATCGGGCGCTGGCAGTGGGGGCAGAAGTGGAAAGCAAAAGCTTCTGACCGCGTACCTGCCGCTCGCCCTTATCCACCGCGCCGGGTGGTCCCGGTGCGGTCAGCGTATTCGCTTCGATCGCGCTCTGAAACTGTTTCGACGCGGGCAGCCCGCTGGTTTGTTCGATTGTTGGATCGATTAACAGTTTCACTCCGCCCGCTTTGATGCTGAACCGGCTGCCGCTTTCTTTCTCGATGCGATCGTCAGCGTGCAGCAGGAAGGTCAGGACCGCAGGTTTTGTTGTTTCCACTTCGTCGGTCACGGTAAAGCCTTCCGCGGGACGGTAGACGAACTGTCTCACAAACTTCTTCAAACCCAATTCCGGTCCGTAAGCCGCGGTGGCATCGCCCCGCACGATGACCTGGTTCTGGTCGACCTTTACTTCGCTGATAGTGATACGATTCAGGAGTTCATAAGACACTGCCGCAAACGCGTCGTGACCATCGCCCTCGCAACCGAACCAATGGGTCGCGCCAGTCGTAATGCCTGGGGATGCCGGTCCAAACGGGCTGGCTGAACGGCAGGCTCATCGCCTGCCCAGGGAGAGCGCACGGTGAGAAATGGGTGTCCGAGTGACCGATGAAGACGACATGACCGAGCAAGAGGACGTCAGGCCAGATCGCAAGACCACCTGCCACGAGCTACTGCTGCGGCTAGCCGGAAGGGTGCCCGATGACCTGCTGACCCAGTCGCGAGCATGGCTGGCGCAAGGTGAACTTAGCGCCGTCGCGCATTCGCTCGCCTCTGTCATTATTTCCCAGTATGTCGTGCTCGCCGAAGCTGACACCGCCATCTTGTCAGCCCTGCTGGACGAGACCGGCACTGACTTGGACGGGCTAGCGCAGTTGACGCTCGGCGACTTCGATCCGTTCCCCGCCCACGCGTTCGCCGCGGCAGCCGACGATAAACATCTGAGCGATTTTTTCGCGCAGCGAGTCCACGGCTGACAATTATAGCACGACCTAGACAATTTTTTGGTCAGCGTGTAAATTCGATCGAACCGATGGAGCGGACAAAATATATAGTCGTCGAAGGGCCGATCGGGGTGGGCAAGACGAGCTTGGCGAAGATGCTGGCCCATGAGTTCCAGGCGCGCACGGTGTTCGAGAGAGTAGAAGACAATCCGTTTCTACCGAAGTTTTATAAATCCCGCGAGATCTACGCTTTTCAGAATCAAACTTTTTTTTTGCTGAACCGCTACCAGCAGCAGATCGAGCTGGCGCAGCAAGACCTATTCGAGCAGAATACCGTCGCGGACTATTTGTTCGCCAAAGACCAAATCTTCGCGAGCCTCACTTTGACGGCCGAAGAG
>Ga0137403_10004552_pt1 | contig 16325 bp, 11 predicted proteins | sample CZOMad2_1_16fung_FD_122057 | JGI IMG/M metagenome (GOLD analysis project Ga0137403, IMG submission 122057) | Vadose zone soil fungal communities from Angelo Coast Range Reserve, California, USA - CZOMad2_1_16fungal (Hybrid Assembly) | ecosystem: Environmental > Terrestrial > Soil > Vadose zone...
CTTGCTTAGAGCCAACGCAATAAGGAGACCAAATTTTTTATTTCTTCCGTGGTCAGATTATAGCCGCCCGTAACTATTGGTTTTTCTTTCACTTTTAAATACCTATAAACAGATCTATGAGTCACCACCCAATGAAACAAGGTCGTTAAAAATTAAAAAATCTGTAAAGAAAAATGACAACTGAAAAGATGCGAAACTGAACTGCCCGATATTCCCAGTAAATCAGTACGTTAGGCCGGAATTAAGAAGTGTATGCATTCCTTACAATTTTAAGCGGGTTTACAGTCCTCAAAAAGCAGAGGGGCCCGAAAAACTAAGCCATTTTAAGCATATTCCGCGTCATTTATTGTCGAAAGCATCGCCAAAGTTACCAATGCGGGTCAAAACACGAAACATCGAGTTGTTCTAGCAATCGTTTCCTATGAAGAGTTGATCCGCAAGCTTCTGCCCGGCTCGAAAATAATCGGGAAACTGTTAGTCTGAACGACCCCACCAAGGGCGAAACGGAACTTTTTAGTAACACTATGGTCTCAAAGCACGAGTTGCTTTTCCAACCACGACAGATCGGGGAGGGGGGGTCCTTGTTGAAGCTTCAAGTTGCGCAAACAGATATGTTCTAATATTTTCATTGCTATGTCTCCGGTCCGTCTCGCCGCACGAAACCTCTTTCGACAGCCGACAAGGTCAGCGATCACCCTATCGGCGATACTATTCGGAATGATCGCATTGATGATAAGCGGGGGCTTTATAGAGTGGATCTTTTGGGCCATGCGGGAGGCCACGGTTTATTCAAAGCTTGGCCACATCCAGATCGCAAAAGCGGGCTATTTTTTGCAGGCGCAGGAAGAGCCTTCCGCTTTTGTCATACCCAGTAACCTTCCGGAGCTTTCTCAGCTTTCAACAATTCCACGGGTCCGTTTGGTCACGACTCGGTTAGCGTTTAATGGGTTAGTGAGCCACGGCGAGACCACTACGTCGTTCATTGGCGAAGGGGTGGAACCCGAAAAGGAAGAAAGCGTGAGCAATCTATTACACATCACCAAAGGAAATGGCCTTTCGACGAATGATCCCAAGGGCATGATACTTGGGCGAGGGCTCGCCGCCAGCCTTGGAGTCGATGTGGGCGATTCGATAATCTTGCTAATTACGCTCTCTTCGGGTGGCATCAACGCGATCGAGGGCCACGTCCGTGGGCTGTTTTTCACCGTCAGTAAAGAATTTGATGATTCTGCTCTGCGCATTCCGATTGGTTTGGCTAAAGAGCTGTTACGCGTCTCCGGCGCCCATACGTGGATCGTTCTACTCGACAGCACCGAGGATACGCACGACGTACTGGTTCAGGTCAAAAATCGGCTCCAGAACAGCAAGAGCGCTTTAGAAGTTAAGCCATGGGACGAGTTAGCCGACTTCTATAACAAGACAGTGGCACTGTATTCGCGTCAAATGAACGCTTTAAAGTTGATTATCGCGCTCATCATAGTGCTTGGCATTGCGAATACGATGACGATGAACGTCCTTGAGCGAACTGGCGAAATCGGCACACTGATGGCTCTGGGAAATCGTAGTAAACAAATCATGCGACTCTTTGTTACTGAGGGACTTATTCTGGGATTGATCGGAGGTGTCTCCGGTACTGTGATTGGGTATATACTGGCCGAAACCATTTCCTATGTTGGCATCCCAATGCCGCCTGCACCAGGAATGAGCACCGGATTCACCGGGCAAATCCGTGTGACACCTAGTCTGGCCGCACAAGCTTTGGCTATTGCCGTAATCACCTCACTAGTTGCTAGTCTCTACCCGGCTTGGAAGGCATCACGGCTCAATATCGTTGATGCATTGCGACAAAACCGATAGCCTCCAATGTGGAAACTGGCTCTTCGAAACGTTTTTCGCCAGCGATCGCGAACCGCTTTGACGTTGGCAGCGATCATCTTCGGAGTGACATCACTTGTCTTGACCGGTGGATTCGTACAGGACTTTTTTATCCAGCTACGCGAAGCGACCATCCATTCTCAATTCGGCCATCTTCAGATACTCAAAAAAGGTTACGACGAAGAGGGCCGCAAATCTCCATACAAATATATGATCGACGACTCCGACAAAGTGGCTGCGGAACTCCGCCAGCTTGATCATGTCGCCGACGTAACAGCGCGGATTAATTTTTCGGGGTTACTGAGTAATGGCCGCACCACGTTTCCGGTGATCGGTGAGGGGATTCATCCGGAAAAGGAACTGCGGCTCGCTCGTTACATCACTCTGGTTTCTGGAAGCCAGCTTCCTAAGAATGAACTATATACGATGCTGATCGGTCAGGGTGTTGCCAATTCACTTAAGCTGAAGGTAGGCGACAGCGCGATCCTTTTGGTGAACACGCGTGACGGAGCAATTAACACATTTGATTTTAAGATCGCAGGAATATTCCAAACGTTTTCGAAGGAATTTGATGACCGTGCCTTGCGAATTCCGATCGCCGCAGCCCAGGAATTGCTCGCAACGAAGGCCGCCCACCGCCTCGTAGTTGCCCTCACTGAAACTTCTTATACCGACAACGTCGCTCAGCAAGTCATGCGTATTTTACCTGCGGATCAGTTTGAGACGAAAACTTGGTATCAATTAGCCGATTTTTACCAAAAAGCCGTCGATCTCTATCAGCGGTATTTTCTGGTTCTGCACATCATCATCCTCGGACTCGTTCTTTTGAGCGTCGCCAATAGCGTGAACATGACCGTTTTCGAACGCACGGGAGAGTTTGGAACACTCATGGCTCTCGGCAATCGCGGCAGCGCTGTTTTCAAGCTTATTCTCCAAGAGGTTTTTATACTTGCGTTACTAGGAAGCCTTGCGGGGCTAGTTTTAGGAATAGCCATTGCCGCCATTATCTCGGCAATCGGCATTCCAATGCCGCCGATGCCCAATACCAACTCTGGCTACGTTGCGCTAATACAAATCATTCCCAGTAAAATCGCAACGGCTTTCGCCGTCGGTTTTGCCGCGACCTTGTGCGCCGCGGTATTCCCTGCTCGCCGAGCGTCGAAGTTAAGAGTCGTAGAAGCCTTGCGCTACAACAACTAATGATTAGAAACAACTATGCGTCGGTTAAATTTGACACATGTCTCCCATGAACTTTCTACGGGACGTCGTGATTAGGGCTGGGAAACGCATTCGCGGAATCTCCCATGAAATCCTCCTCTACTGCAATCTCTTCATATAGTCCTTAGCAAACATCTTGTCCGGTAAGTCTTTTACCCTTAGCTCCGCATAATCCAACGTGGATTTCGCTCCTTCAATCAAGGCGTCCTCCATGATTAAACGACTTGGTCTGAGCGCGCCTGCAGCTTCCTTATAATTCAAATAGCGGCAGGTTTTTAAGAGTCTGCCGGACAATGCGTAGAACTCCGCTTTGTAAGGCCTATCATTGTTTTTGTTCACCCAATACAAAACTTTGTCGTAGGTCACCGATCGATCCACGGCCTTAAGCTCCAAGACAGCGTAATTCTCGCCTTCAATAGCATCGGTCCTGAGAACCGTCGGCGTATAATCTCCGCTAAGATTAGCCCGTGCGAGATCTCCATTTGCAACTTGACCTGTGAGTTTTTGCGCCGCGGACAATCGAATTGGCTGTGAAATGTTCGGCATAAAAACCCAAAGGTCGCGATCGCGCATTAACAATACTTGGCCCTTGTCCGAAGCTGGCGCCAAGGTTCTAACTATGGTGCGATCATTTCCCTTTGAAAGGATTTCGTATTCTCTAACTTCCGCTTCCCGGCCTGGCCCTGTCGTCGTGATTCTTACATTCACCTGGTAACCCAATTGGGGGAAGCGGATTCGATCCGCCTTTTCAACAATCGCTTTACCTACATCATCCTCTGCGGCGTTGGCCACAGGATAAAGAGTTGGAATTATTATGGGAATGCCAGCGTATAACACGAAGTAGATGATGGCGCGCGCCCATGTATTGAGCATCCTAACTTACTCCCTCAAATAGCGTTCAACGGTTACGTAAATACCTCTATCGTCAGGCAATCTCGCAAATTTAGCTTGCATAAAAAGTGCAGGCACGTGTAAAATGCCTTTCTATTTATTACCTAATTATACATCAAACATGGAGGTTGTTAGAATCGAAGATGTTAGCAAGTCTTACAATCTTGGCAATCAGCGGGTGGAGGCTCTCCGATCCGTGGACTTGACAATTGACGAGGGCGACTTCTTGGCAATTGCGGGTCCGTCTGGGAGCGGTAAGAGCACCTTGCTAAATCTTATCGGCTGCATCGACATCCCCTCCAGTGGCAACATTTATATCGCAGGGAATCGGGTCAGTGATCAGAATCCCGACCAATTGGCAGACTTGCGCGCGCGGACAATCGGATTTATTTTCCAAACCTTCAATTTGCTTCCGGTGCTATCGGCAGAAGAAAACGTGGAGTACCCCTTACTGCAATTCAAAGACATAACAAAGCGCGAACGGCGGGAGCGCGTGGGCCATTTCTTAAATGTCGTCGGCCTCGAGAAGTTTGCTCGGCATCGGCCCAATGAGCTTAGCGGTGGACAGAGACAAAGAGTAGCGATCGCCCGAGCGTTGGTCACGAGACCAAAAATCGTCCTGGCCGACGAGCCCACCGCCAATCTAGACCATAAGACCGGTGCCTCGATCCTCGAATTGATGCGCTTGGTGAACCGCATTCAGAAAACGACCTTCGTATTCTCGACCCACGATGCTTCGGTCATGCGCATGGCCAACAAACTAATACATATTCAAGACGGTCGCATTGTCAGAGAAGAAACTGGTGGCATTTGAAGAAATCGTTACTCCATAGAATTTTACTGATCAGACCTACTAGTCTATTTTGTCTGGTGAGCGCGCTGTTTTTCTTTTTGGCTTGGATCGCTCACGACAATTGCTTCGCCGCTTATGCCGTTCAGGTAGGCGCGTTTGAATCAGTTATATTAGCGTCCGAGAGAGCAAACCACGTCAGCCGCTCCGGCTTTCCGACCATTGTCGAAAAGCTAGCTCGTTCCAGAAAGCCGGCTTTAACGGCTGTGTTAGTCGGTCCCTATAACGAGCCAAGCGAAGCGGAGGTTGCCCGCGTGGCGCTCGTTCGTAGCGGGATCGACGGATTTGTCAGATTTTATCGCGACGGCTCCGGGCAAACGCCGCGGGATAAGAAACAATTTGCTGGCGCCAGTCAGCTCAAAGATGCTAACTCTGAAACGGATGGAAACCTCGAATCGTTCCACACGTCGCAAAACATAAGCTTATTGAGTCCTCAGGTTCAACTTATTGCGGCGGCGGCGGCGTCTGAACCTACGCAATCCGCCGCTCCACAATCAAAAACGCAAACAGGAAGCCTTCCCTTTTCAATCTCCGGTCACGTGCAAACCGCGGCGGCTTACACGGTCGCATCTCCGGATCATTGGTCAAAATTGAAGAATACTCTCGCGCTCGCACTTGAACGCGAACTCGGCACCGACATCAACCTTAAGATTAGCGGCCGCTTCTCTTATGATGGTGTCTACGACTTTACCAATTTCTTTCCCGATCGCGTGAAACGCGACCAGCGAATTGACGGCTTCTTTCATGAAACCTTTGTCGATTTTGGCGTCAACGATTGGAACTTTCGTTTTGGTCGTCAGCAGATCACTTGGGGTGAAGTTGTCGGATTATTCTTTGCCGACGTGGTCTCCGCAAAGGATCTCCGCGAATTTCTCGTTCCCGAGTTCGATTACATAAGGATTCCCCAATGGGCTGCACGCGCGGAATATTTCACAGGAGACTTTAAGGCGGAGGCGATTTGGATCCCCTATACGACCTATGACCGGATAGGTAAACCGGGAGGCGATTTTTATCCCTTTACGCTTCCCCCTCCTCCGGGCTTCGCGCAACATTTCCGGAGCGAACGCACACCTCATAAATTAAGCGACTCGTCCTTTGGTTTGCGCACATCCTACCTAACTAACGGCTGGGATTTGGCTGCTTTCTATTACGGCAGCACGGACGAAAACGCCACTTTTTTTCGGTCGACGATACTCGCACCGACGCCGACCCTTAGCTACCATCCCGATCACAAAAGAATCCACCAAGCCGGCTTGACGGCCTCCAAAGACGTTGGATCTTTTGTGCTCAAAGGCGAGGCTATCTATACCTGGGATCGTTTTTTCAATGTTACGCGACTAAATGATGCCGATGGCGTGGTCCGGCAAGATTTTTTGGACTACATCGTGAGCGCGGAAATCCCCCTCCCGATGGAATCCCGCATCAATCTCCAGTTTTTTCAGCGTTGGTTTACCAACCACGATCCCGACATCATTCCAGACCGCGTGGAGAGCGGCGCAAGCCTCTACGCGAGCACCAAGCTCTTCAATGAAAAAGTCGAGCCGGAGCTGCTGCTAATTCACAGCCTCAATAGATTGGATTGGATGGCGCGTTTTAAAATCACTTGGAATTTCGTGAAAGATTGGCGTCTAGTGGCTGGGACTGCGTTTTTCGGCGGGAAAGAGCTCGGCCTCTTCGGCAGGTTCGACAATCGAGATCGCGTCTTTGCGGAATTACGGTATACTTTCTGACGTAAAGATTCGACCGGATCCACGTTCGTTTAGCATCGCACAATTATCCATGTTTCCCCCGGCGATAAGAAAAAGGTTGTTAGCCAACTGCCTGACACCCTGAGGAATCCACTGCGAAATGATTTATCGCGGGTTGGACTTGACCTCGTCCAAAATCTTCTTCGCTTCCTCTCTGCCGACAAACGCTTTATCCGATGCAAGTGCCTTACTCAAAGTCTCTGCCGCCGAAGATCTATCCCCACTTTTGTAATATGCCATGCCTAGATGGTAAAGCACCTCTGAATTACCATTGTTAAATTTTTCGTTACTTTCCTTTAGTAGGGCGATAGCATTCAGATAACTGCCTTTTTTATAGTAAATCCAACCAAGCGTGTCAGCCAGACTGGGATTATCCGGATTCGCCTCCCGAGCCTTTTGGGCGATTCCCAGAGCGACGTCCACGTTACCGCCATACTGAGAATAGTTATACGCGAGATTATTAGCAGCTAGAATATGTGTTTTGTTTATGTCAAGAACCCTTTGGTAATATTCGTTTGCTTTTTTTGGTTGCTGTTTTCGGTCATAAAGCATTCCTATCATTATCAAAGCTGGAATTGTATTCGGATTCTTTGCAATCGTTTTTTCGTATTCTATAATCGCTAAGTCATTCTTTTGTTGCGCGCTATACACGCTACCTAAGAGAAAATATGCGGATGCGAGATTGGGATTTAGCTCCACGGCTCTATTCAGATATTTCGACGCTTCTTGATAGTCTCTCACTGCCAACTTAGCTTGACCCATCACCTGATAGACGTAGGCGTTATTTTTCGTTTTTTTCAGATGTTCCTCGGCGATGCCGATCGCTGCTTGAGAATTATTCTGCAGCAAATATAGTCGAACAATAGAATTCAACGCTTCGAAACGCTCGGGGTTTGAATCCAGGACATTTTTGTACTCCTTGATAGCTTCGGCATATTTTTTTTGCATGGTGTATGCCACAGCGAGGTTCATTTGCGCCGCAAATCCCCCAGGATTCAGTTGTTTTGCTTTTTGAAAAGCATCAACGGCTTGCGGGATTCGCTTCTTTCGTAAAAGCGAGGCACCGTAAACGACAAGCATTCGATCGTTTTTCGGCTGAAACTTGAGTACGAGCTGTGCATGTTCTAAGGCCGAGTCAACTTCCCCGCTCGCCGCTTGAATCTCTGCCAATGAAACCCTGGGGGGAATCCATAGGGGGTAAAGCTCGACCGCTTTAGCAAAGTTTTTCTTTGCATCCTCAATCTTGTTTTGAGAACGCTGCGCAAGGGCTAAGAAAAAGAACCCCGGAGCAAACTGCGGTCGGTCACGCGTGACGATCGTAAGATCCTCGATTGCCTTTTGATTGTTATTCTCAATTATGTTCATTCGGCCACGAAAAAAGTGACCATCAATATCGCCTGAATTCGTTGTGAGAATCTCTGAAGTAAAGCGCTGTGAATTTTTCAGATCTCCCCTTGATAGATAGAGCTCTGCTAGTCTCTTCTTGGCGATTAAGGATTTAGGTTTTTTCTGCAATAGGCCCAGATATAATTTTTCAATTTCATCAAATCTACGAGTAACAGAATAATAAAGACCTAGTACGTGAAGCAACATTTCGTTCTCAGGATCAGCTTGCGTTGCCGCAATCAATTCCGTCTCACCCTTATCGGCCTTTCCTGTAGCCAAATAGATTTGAGCCAAGGCCACCCGTGCCCCGGCAATTTTCGGATTTAACTCCAGTGCTTGCCGTAACGACTCCTCTGCAGCCGTGAAATTTCTCATAGCCATTTGGATAATGCCTAAGTCGAGATAAATGATTGTGTCGTTTGGTGTTTTTCTAAGAATCTCCTTTAACTGAACAAGCGCCTTTTCTGGCGCCTTCTCTACAAGCGCTATCTTTGCTGCGAGGTATCGCGTTTCAAATGCGTCTCGGTCCAAGGTTTGCAGTTTTTCAAACTGTTCTTTCGCGCGAATTAAGTTCTTCGCAATCAGTTCCAAGGAACCTAGTTCATACCTAGCTTTTATAAAATCCGGTTTAAGGTCTACAGCGCGAACGAGCTCGCCGTGCGCTGAGCGAAGATCGCCTGTTTTAAGAAGTGCCATGGCCAATTCAAAACGAGCCTCCGCGGATCTTGGATTTGTCTTCACCGCATTGCGAAACTCCACGATCGCTTCGTTGAACTTGGATTCCCCAAGATAGTCCCGGGCTTTTTTTAAATGTCTTTCCCGCCTTACCTCCGGGCTACCGCCGTACTGGTAGTAGGCGAAAATACCTCCGCCTAGCACTACGATAATTAAACCGAACAGCACTAAACGTTTCATTAACAACCTCCGAGAATTAAATTCTCACTTGCGCTCAGCGTCCCAATGGACGAGTCAAATTGTCGCGAATTTGTTCTGATCAACGCAGCGGCTTCTGTCTGACCTGACTTTAAATGTTTTAAATTACAAACGCCGAGCTTCTGCTAAAAATGTCAGCAACGGATGATGGCTCGGTCACCCGGGCTTCCTAGAAGGGTACCCTTTCAAACTCCCTTCGTCCTCCCGATACCGACAAAACACCGTCAAATCCAAATCCACCGGGCTATTTCGAACCCATCGACTCCAGAAGTTTTTTCGCCTCGGCAGCCTCTGGGAAATTCTGGCCCAATGCGACTGCCTTTTGGATGGATTCCCGAGCGAGTTTTTCCTCACCGTTCTTATCGTGGGCAAGAGCAAGGTGATAGAGAACCGTTGGATTTTGGCCTTTGAATTTTTCATCGCTCTCCTTCAAAAAGGCAATCGCGGTTGCATATGTCCCCTTTTTGAAATGGATCCAGCCCAAGGTGTCGGCGACACCAGGATCATTGGGGTTTGCCTCGCGCGCTTTCTGCGCCAAAGTAAGCGCGACATCCAGATTGCCGCCGTGCTGGGAGTAATTGTAAGCGAGATTGTTTGCCGCAGGGGCAAAGTTTTTATTCAGGTCGAGTACTTTTTGATAATACCCGTTGGCTTTCTGCGGCTGCTTCTTCATGTCGTAGAGCATACCGACCATCATGAGCGGCTGGATCGCTTTGGGATTTGTCTTAATTACTTTTTCATACTGATCGATTGCGGTATCGAACTGCTTTTGTGCGGCATAGGCGGTACCGATCAGGAAATATGCAGAGGAGAGGTCCGGGTTCAGATGAACCGCCTTCTCGAGATACTCAATACCCCTGGCGTATTCCTTAATGCGGATACTTAGCTGCCCCAGCAGCTGATATATGGCAGCGTGGTTTTTAGCCTTACTTAGTTGCTGTTCGATGCGTTGAAAAGCCGCCTTCGGGTTGCCTTGCAATTGATAAACCTGAGCCATGGAACTAAGAGCGTCGATACGGTTGGGGTCGAGTGTCAAAGCCTGTTCGTATTCCTTCAAAGCCTCAGGATAATTTTTTTTAACAGCATAGACGGCCGCCATATTGATATGCGCCGCGGGATTTTTTGGGTTGACTTTCTGGGCCTGTTGAAACGTCGTCAACGCCTGATCGGTCGTCCCTTTCCTTATGGCGATTGCGCCCTTCATCAATAGCGCGTCTTCATTGTTCGGTTGAACCCTCAAGACCTTTTCAACTTCCTCCGCGGCCAGCTCATGGTCTCCTGAAGCGAGATGCAGTTGCCCTAAAGTAATCTTCGGCTCGATCCAATTAGGTGCTAATTCGGCAGCTTTAGCGATGCTCTTTTTTGCTTCGTTGATCTCGTTTTGTCGTATCTGCGCTTGCCCGAGAAAATAAAACCCGAATGGGAATTGCGGCGCATCACGTGTCACAGCGTAAAGATCTTCAATCGCCTTTTTTGGATCATTTTCGATTAGATTTAACCGACCGCGAAAAAACAGGCCATCTTTATCACCCGGATTGGCCTTGAGAATATCATCCACATACTGCCGGGCCTGTTTACGCTCGTTTTTGGCCAAATAGAGCTCGGTGAGGCGCTTCTTCGCAATGATCGAATCGGGCTTTTTCTTAACCAGATCCTGATACAACTTTTCCAGATCATCAAAGCGCCGCCTACTGGAGTAAAAGTTCCCCAATATATGAAGCAATGCTTCATTCTCAGGATCCCCCTGGGTCGCCAATAGCAATTCCTGCTCGGCTTTTTCCTGATTGCCCGTGCCAGCGTAAAGCTGCGCCAAGGCCACCCGTGCACGGTGGAACTTAGGATCGATCTCAAGCGTTTTGCGATAAGCCGACTCCGCGGCTGGATAATCTCTTTTAGCCGCATACACCTGACCGATGTCGAAATGGATCGCTGCCTGGTTGGGTTCCTTGTTCAGCGCTGCTTCGAGCTCTTGAATCGCCATATCCGGCTGCTTCTCAGCCATCGCGATCTGCGCCGCGAGATAATGTCCTTCTTTGGCCTCTTTGTCTTGTTGGCGAATTTTTTCCAACTCTTCCTTAGCGCGCTTTGTGTCCTTACTTGCCGCATGCATTACGGCGAACTGGTAGCGCGCTTTGATGAAATCAGGCTTTAAATCCGTAGCACGTACTAGTTCTCGATAACCCGCACGTACGTCGCCCTGCTTGAGCAAGGCCATGCCGAACTCATAATGAACCTCGGCCGAATTCGGATCCGCGCGTAATGCATTCCGATATTCAATGATTGCCTCGTTGATTTTCGCTTCAGCCAAATATGCTTTTGCTTTCTTAAGCGCCCGATCGCGTTTGACTTCAGGAGATCCGCCGAACTGGGTGTACGCGACCACTCCGCCACCGAGCAGGAGCAGCGCAACTATGCCGAGAAGGATTTTTCTCATCGACTTTCCTCTATGCTAAAATTCATGACATCAAGAATTACTTCGCAATCGTATTCTTGTAGGCAGCAACCGTTCGGCGCAGCCCTTCTTCGACCGTGATTTTGGGTTGGTAGTGCAATATCGCTTTTGCCCGCTCGATGTCGGCTAACGAATGGCGTACGTCGCCCGCCTTGGGCGCCGCATGGATCACCTGGGCATTGATCCCAAGTTGTTGTTCGAGAAGCGTAACCAAGCGATTGAGCGTGATACGCTCGCCGCAACCGATGTTACACATCTTGCCGGCCGCATTGGGCGCTTTGAGCGCCAGAAGATTGGCCTCGACAACGTTGTCTATAAACGTGAAGTCACGCGATTGCTCGCCGTCGCCATGGATCGTGATCGGCTGGTTGGCCAGCAAGCGCGTGATGAATTTTGGAATAACTGCGGAATACTCCGAGTGGGGATCTTGCTGGGGACCGAAGACGTTGAAATACCTCAAGCAGACCGTCTCTACACCGTATAGATCGTGATACAGTTTGCAGTACCGCTCCCCAACCAGTTTTTGCAAAGCATAAGGTGAAAGCGGGTTGGGCGGCATGTCCTCGTGCTTTGGAAGTACCTCCGTGTCGCCGTAAGCGGACGACGACGCCGCGAAGACAATTCTACGGATTTGGACCTTACGGCAGGCTTCAAGGAGATTGATGGTCGCGGTGACATTAGCTCGATTGGTGGCAACGGGATCCGCCACCGAGCGCTGCACCGACGGCACAGCCGCTTGATGAAGCACAAAATCCACACCGTCGACTACTTCTCGAGCTATCACTTCTTCGGCCAAGTCGCCTTTGACAAATTGAATCGCCGAGCGCAGCGGTTCGAGGCGACGCGCCTCTCCCGTAGAAAGATTATCCACAACCCGAACCTCGGCCCCATCATCGACCAACCGTTTAACGATGTGTGAGCCGATAAATCCGGCTCCGCCGGTGACCAAAAATTTATTCCCCATCAAATGACTCTTCAAATAAACATTGCCGACTCGGCGTATCCTAGAGCCCGCAGGATCGTCATGCAGATAGTAACTATTTATGCCGGAAGAATTTTTGTGAGTCGAGAATAGAGTTGAACACTCAGCAGTCGGAGCCGTTCTTGTGCTTGTTCGACCGACTCTCCATCTAACAAGGGAGTAGCGATTCTGACCACTGCTCCATCCGTCCGTCGTTCAAGGAAAGCCCTCTGAAGCTGACGAATTCTATTTTCGAATTCTCCTGAAAATGTGTCTTCTGCGATCTGGTACCAATATATTACTAAGCGCGCCGAATTTCCTTTGCGAGTTAGCATCCAGGTACCACGAATCGACGTGTCGCCAGCGACTTCCACATTCGCGGGTTTGAGCCAAACCGAATTCCAATGCTCGGGAAAATTGATCTTGGGAGATCCGAGCCGAATACCCCCGGCTTGTTCGCCTCGATAGCCAACGAAAACTTCAATGGGATTCTCGTCTTGTGAAGTCGTGACCACTGATAATGCCTCATCAGCATTCGCGTCTTGGTAAAGATCTGGGAATTTTGATTGGACTAAGCCATGCGTTTCAGGGCTCACCAGCAAGCGCAAATCAGAATTGAGGTGCATCTTTTGCCCATTACCGAGCGAGTTCGCCAAGATCAGCGTCGCGGTAAAAACAAATATGCAGACCCCATGCGGCAGCCAGCTCGAGACCACAGACGTATCTCTCGAATCGAAATCCGCGGCAATCTCATTTCTTCCAGCATCGCGCACCACCGTTAGCGAAAACTTTCGGCGCAAGAGCTCGCCGGTCGAAATCAGCATCAGCAGCGCTAATAGAAAAACGGTCGTTCCAGTGAGCCAGTGGAAAGTCGATTGAAACACAATGGCGCCAAAGTTATAAGCCAACACGGCGATCACTACGATGCGAATCAAGTTGGCAGCCATGGCAAACGGGAAAGTGCACACTGCTAGAAAAACTTTCAAACTGGCCCGTATCGGCAGGAAATAGGCGTAGACAGTACCCAAAGCAAATAGCGCAAACACCGAGGACATACCGCTGCAGACATCGGCAACCTCCAGGGTCATGTTTGGTAAGTGAATGAAATAGGCCTCGACAAATACCGGGATGCCGAGAAATTCAAGAATATTCGCGCCATGGGCCGCGTCCAGATAACGTAGATGATATGTCAGGTTTTTAATGAGTACGTAAGGAGGGGGGATCATCAACATGAGATAAAGGAGCGGGAACCAAAGAGGTTTGAAAAACTCCCTGCCCAGCAGTAGATAGACTGTGCTGGCCAGCGCCATAATCATCGACACTCGCGTGGAGAACACGTCTCCGATGGCCTGTCCGATAAGTCCCAACAGCAGCGCGATTAACAAAGGGAAGGCTGCCCAAAAAGACGGCTTTGGTGAAATCAATTTGAGGCGATCTCGGCTTTGCCAGACCAGATAAGCAGCGATAAATGGAACCAGGAACCCGTATGAAAAAGTCTCATACCGGTACCAGTCGGCGACCAGTTCCGCGACAACACGGCCGTAAAACAACGCGAACAACAAAACGATCGCGAGCCACTTGGCCCATCGGAGAATAGTCAAATTGCTAAATCTAAAACTGATCCTTCGAGGAGTAACGGCGTTATCAATCATGGTGTCGAGGAAGAACGTTACCAGCAAATGCCGCGGTATGCAGAAGGAGTTTGCTCCAGTCCAAAGAATCGCGCCAGATCCAACACGCGCACGTTACCATTTAAGCGCATCAGCTTGTCCTTGAGTCCGTCATAGCGATGACCCAAGATGATGAATTCATTTTCGGCCATTAGCTCGTCAAACGAATCACAAAGCAATCGACCGATGTGCGGCAGTTGTTCCTCAATAAATATCTTATTTGCGCCAACCAAATTATTTAGCACGAGGTTGGGATCATAGATTCTCAAATCAATGCCCTTTCCGATCAATGCCTCGGACAAGCTCACGAGGGGACTCTCGCGCAGATCATCCGTACCGGGTTTGAAAGTAAGTCCGACCATAGCAACTTTCTTCACGCCACTATCCACCACGAAATCAATTGCTCGCTGAATCTGCAACTGGTTACTCTGCGCCACTCCGGTCAGGAGCGGAGTTTGCACGTCAAGAGTTTTGGCTTGGTAGAGTAGCGCCCTGAGATCCTTCGGTAAACAGGACCCGCCAAAGGCAAAACCCGGCTTGAGATAGGCCGGCGAAATGTTCAGTTTGGTATCACGGCAAAACAGATCCATGACTTCGTGGCTATCGACACCGACAGCCTGACAGATACTGCCAATTTCATTGGCGAAGGTGATTTTTAACGCGTGAAACGTGTTGCACACGTATTTCAGCATTTCCGCCGTTTTTATCGTGGTGTGGCAAACCGGACCGGTTCCCTCATAAAGCTTTTCTAAGAGAAAACCATCCGTGCCCTCGGCGTTACCGATAACGACGAAGGGCGGATTGTCGAAATCATGCAATGCGGAACTTTCGCGCAGAAATTCTGGGTTGGTATGGACGGTAAAATCGATTCCAGCTTTTTTTCCCGAACTATTTTGTAGCGCCGGAATCAGCATACTTTCAGTTGTACCCGGCAGCACCGTACTTCTGATCGCGACGACATGATTACCATTTTTCCGCTTGATTCCCTCGCCGACCTCCGTGATCGCGCTAAGTAGATGGCTATAATCGAAACTGCCATTCTTCTTGGCCGGGGTACCGACACAGACTAAGGAAAGATCGGTCTCAACAACTGCCGCAGCCCCATTGGCCGTCGCGCGCATTCTACCGGCGCGCACGCTTTCCGCCACTAACTCTGCAAGGCCCTTTTCGAGAACCGGCGCTTCTCCGCGATTGATCGTCTGAACTTTCTGTTGATTGACGTCCACGCCTACAACATAGTTGTCACGCCGACTCAGCGCCGCCGCCGTCACACAACCCACATAACCCATACCAAAAACGCTTATTTTCATCCTTCTTCCATTATCCTTTTTACGGCTCTTCCCCTTAGCAATACCTTACGGTCGGAAGCAAATTTTTAGGAATTATAGCTCATCCTAACATACTTAATCCAAAGAATCGGGATGTCCTGCCACAAGAGCGCCCGGGCTCACCTCTCATTCTTAGAAGTGTCTCCAAGAACTACAGGAAATCACAGCATTTATTGGTCGATCGGAGCTGGCGTTTAAATACTGAGCAACCGACATGCCACCCTAGTAATCAAGATGCGACTATTTTCGTTGGCCCTTCTTCACAGATTTGAACATCAAAACCGTGTATTCCCCGAAAGCACGTGCTCATAAGCTTCAGATTTACATGCATATTTTTCGTCGGATCGATTGGCACTGCGCTTGCTCGATACTGATGACCGAATCCCGAAATGGGTTTCCGAAAAAGGCAAACCAACCGAAAGGCTGGGACGCAAAGCTTCTGGCCTAACTCCTGAACTGTTGGCTCCAGCCACGAACTTCAGGACAAGGTAGCAGGGCCGCCGGAAGGACACACACTGCCCGCTCAGTTTGTGCAACTTCCTCTGTTCCAGATTTTTCATAGCAGGGGGTAATGTGCGTTGCTGCTTATCTAAATTTTTACTTTTTAGCTTTTTAGTCATTCTTTCCGTTGCGACCCTATCACTATTCTCCGAAGATCAGGCAACAGCTGCGACTCTGCAACTCTCGTGGGCCGACAATTCTTCCGATGAAACCGGCTTCCATGTCGAGCGAAAACTTGGCGTCGCCGGCGAGTATAGCGTCATTGCAACGACTGACGCCGATGTGACTTCGTATGATGACTCGAGCTTGGCGGACAATACGACTTACTGTTATTGCGTAAATGCGTTCAATAGCGCGGGCAGCTCCCCTTACGCGCCCGAACTTTGCGCTACGACACCGGCAGCGCGCCCTATCTCGAGTTGACCGCCGGCCGGGCCGACCTGCACATCAGCTACCAGGCGCAGATCATCCACGGCTTCCTCAAGACCGAGGCGGGCAAGGACTTCGACCTC
>Ga0137403_10004553_pt1 | contig 16323 bp, 17 predicted proteins | sample CZOMad2_1_16fung_FD_122057 | JGI IMG/M metagenome (GOLD analysis project Ga0137403, IMG submission 122057) | Vadose zone soil fungal communities from Angelo Coast Range Reserve, California, USA - CZOMad2_1_16fungal (Hybrid Assembly) | ecosystem: Environmental > Terrestrial > Soil > Vadose zone...
CGGGCGGGGAGACTTGTGGAATCGCACGCCGAGCGTGACGAACCCTGCGCGAGGGAGCCCCTGGTAGGGCTCGCTGAGCGAGCTCCCGCCCCCAAGCTCCAGCGACACGCGTGGTCTTACGAACAACTGCAGGTAGACGCTGCCCGCTGCGGTCGAGGCGTAGGTGGACGAGACGCGTGCCACGGTCCAGAGGGATACGACCGCAGGTCCGCGCTCGAATGTGGCGCCCGCGGTCGCGTCTGTGAACCAGCCATCGGGAAAGTGTGTCGGCTCGACGCTCAGCTGCACGGTCGACGACGTCGCGGCCTCGCTGGGCCGCCACCACAGGCGCGCGCGCGTGTGGAGCGCCGTCACGGGCAGCCCACCCGAAATCAATCCGGTGGACGGACCGGCACCCACCCCGGCTCCCCAGGTTGCGCGAGACCAGCGCAACTCCCCCACGGCGTGCGCCGCCGCGGTCGGGCCCGCGCCCGTGCGCGTGGTGCCCGCGAAGGTCGCCTCGACGCCGAGCTGGCGTCCGCTGGCGGAGGGTGCGGTGACTGCCGACAGATCCGCCAGACTGAGGCCGGCCCATTCCCCACCGGGGAGCGAGGCGATCGAGCCGGAAAGATCCGCGACAAGTGCCGCACTCGTGTACCGAATGCCCGGCGAGAAAATGGCCGAGCCGAAGCTCGTTCCCCCGGGATAGCGCACGGTACCCGCGCCCACGCCGACGGAGCCATCGACTTGGGCCGCTGCCGGCGCGGCGTGTGCACTCGCCGCCACCAGCAACACAGCGATCCCCCGCCTCACGGTGCAAAGCTAGCCCGCGCGGCGGAGGACGGGAACGGCCGTCAGCTGGTGAGCGCTAGGGTCGGTGGTTCCCCGACTGGCCGCCCTTGTGGGCGGGCACCGCCGGCGTGGCGCGCTTGGCGGGGACGGTGGGGACGATCGCGTGCCCGGGAACGGCGGGTCTGGCCCGCACAGCGGGCGTTGCCGCGTTTGGGTTACGCGCGTGTGGAACCGTCACCACCTCACCGCGGCGGTGCGTCGCCCGGTGCGCGGCGCCCTGGGAATGCAACGCGACCATCGCTTTACCCTGATCGGACGCGTTCTCGTTGGGGATCTGGGGTGTCTGCGCCGCCAGCATCGTCGGCAGCGCCAACGTCACCGCCAGCCCGAGAAGCTTACTGGTCATACAACCTCCTCGATCATCGTAATAAGCGGGCCCTGCCTGGGCGGAGGGCTCAGTCGTTCAGGCCATTCCCGCGCCAGCAGAAGGCCGCGGGCCTGGCTCCGTGCGATCTCCTTGAGGCAGGCCGAGACCGACTGGTTCGCCCTCGCGACGAACCGCGCGGCGGTGCGCCAGAGGTGCGCGAACGTCTCGGCGACCACCTCCTCCGCGTCGCCCGGGTCGACGAGCATCCCGTAGGCGAGGGCGTATAGACTGGTGCCGTGACGCTCGTACAGAGCGCGCAGGGCATCCGCGTCACCGCGGGCCACGGCGTCCAGGAGATGTCTGTCCGCCACCAGGGTCGTATCGTAGGGCATGACGCCATGAAGACGGTCGAAACGGGGGCTAGGTAACGCTCACGGCCGGAAGTGCCTACGGGGCAGGGCGTTACCAAAGTTGCCGGTTGGGACTCTTTAGGCTGGGACTGGTTGCCCGCGACACCCCGGTCCTCTACCATCCCCTGCATCACTTCCGGCGGTGGGGGTCCTGTTGGGTCTCGAGGGTGAGGCGACGGATGCCGAGGTCGTGCGGGCGGTGCTGGCGGGCGACGTCGAGCGCTATGCCGTCCTGGTGCGGCGCTACCGCGATCGCTACGCGCGCTTCGCGTCGCGCATGCTCGGCTCGCGGGACGTCGCCGAGGATGCCGTGCAGGACGCGCTGGTCCGGGCGTTCGATCGGTTGGCGGACTGCCGTGAGCCGGACAAGTTTGCGGGGTGGCTGTTCCTGATCTTGCGAAACCGCTGCTTCGCGGAGAAGCGGCGCCGGCAACGACAAGAACGACCGCTCGATTCGGCGGACGAGATGTATGCGGCGCCCGACCGGCCGGACGGCGACTACGAGCAGGTTGAGCGCGCGCACGCACTGGAGCGGGCGCTCCAACACCTGACCCCGGAACAGCGCGAGGTTTTCGTGTTGAAGCACACGGAAGGGTTGGCGTACGAAGAGATCGCGGGGGTCACGGGCGCGACGGTGGCCTCGCTCAAGATGCGCATGCATCGCGCGTACGACCGGTTGCGGGAGCTGATGAAGGAGCATCTATGACGACGGGCTATCATCCCCTGGTGAAGCGGTTGCTCGACGGAGAGCTGTCACTCGCCGAGCTGCCGCCCGAGCTCCGAGCCGAGGGCGAGGAAGCGCTGCGTCTGGTGGGCGCGGCGAACCGCGCGCCGGTCGCGCTGTCGCCGGCGCTTGAGGAGCGCGTGATGGCCGCCGTCCGCCACGCTGCCTCATCTCATACCGCCTCGCTCGGCAATCGCGCCTGGCGGTGGCTCAACACACCGCGAGACCTGGAGCTGCGACTGCGGGTGCGCCCGTGGACCGTGTGGGCGGGCGCACTCGCTGCGGCAGCGGCACTGGCTCTGCTGCTTGGGCGTCCAGCACCACAGCCGGTGCCCGGCACCCAGGCGCGCGGCGGCATGCGCGATTCCATCCTCGTGCGGTTCGTGTTGTACGCACCCAGCGCGCGCCGCGTCGCAGTGGCGGGCACGTTCAATCAGTGGGACCGCGCCGCCGCGCCTCTCGTGCCGGCCGGGCGGAGCGGCGTATGGACGACTACCCTCGCGCTCCCCGTCGGCCAGCATCAGTACGCGTTCGTCGTGGATGGTGCACGCTGGGTGGCGGATCCGGGCGCCCCAGCCGTGGACGACGGTTTCGGTCGCCGCAACAGCGTCGTCGCCGTGACCGCGCAAGGAGCGCACCTGTGAGGACCATCGGCCTAGTCCTTACCCTCGTTCTGGGCTCGACCCTCACAGGTGCGCTCAGCGCCCAGGACGTGCAGGCCCAACTCGACGGGCGTGTCTCGCCGGAGGTGCGGCGGGCCGTCCGGAGCATCGCGGCGGACGCCGCCGCGCATGGCCTCCCGGTCGATCCCCTCGTGCAGAAGGCGATCGAGGGTGCGGCGAAGGGAGTACCGGGCGACCGCGTGATCGCGGCGGTGCGCGCCTTGGCCGGACGCCTCGCTGAAGCAATGGCGGCGGTGCGCCAGGGGGGCGTCCCCACACCGACCGGGCAGGTCGTGGAAGGAGGGGCGGACGCCCTCAACGCAGGGTTCAGTGGGCACCAGGTGAGCGACTTGGTGCGTGTGAGCCGGCCGCCATACGATCCCGCACTCACGCTTCGGGTCGCCGCCACGCTGTCGGCGCTCGGCGTGCCGACGACGCAGGCGCTCCAGCTGGTAGAGGGGATGATCAGCGCTGGCCGGTCGCCGAGCGACCTGCTCGGCCTGCCCGGCCAGGTCCAGACGGGCGTCGCGCGGGGCGCCACGCCGGCGCAGGCGGCTGCAGGCCTGGCACGCGCCGCCGGCGGCGTGCCGCCGGGGCGGCTGCCCGACTGGGTCCCACCCGGGCAACGGAAGCCGCGCAACCAGCACAAGCCCTGACGCCGGCCCCGGCTGGCACGGGCGCGTTACTTCAGACCTCGGGCGTAGCTAGATTCCAGACCCTATGCCCACAGCCCACAATCTCGGATTTCCGCACCTCGGGGCCGCGCGCGAGCTGAAGCGCGCCACCGAGGGCTACTGGGGCGGCAAGGTGTCCTTGCCGGACCTCCTCAAGACCGGCGCCGAGCTGCGCGCCCGCCATTGGCGGCTGCAGCAGGACGCCGGCATCGATGTCATCCCCTCGAACGACTTCTCGTACTACGACCGCATGCTCGATATGTGCGCGCTGGTGGGCGCCGTGCCGAAGCGCTACGGTTGGGCCGGGGGGCCGGTGGACATCGACACGTACTTCGCCATGGCGCGCGGCGTCCAGTCGGGCGGGCGGGACATCACCGCGATGGAAATGACGAAGTGGTTCGACACGAACTACCACTATCTCGTGCCTGAATTCGAGCCGGGACAGGCGTTTCGGCTGTCGTCCTCGAAGCCGGTGGACGAGTTCCAGGAAGCGAAGGCGCTGGGCATCCACACCAAGCCGGTGCTGATCGGGCCGGTGACGTTTCTGCTGCTCGGGAAGGCCCGCACGGCGCGGTTCGACCGGCTCACGCTGCTCGACGCGCTGCTGCCCGTCTACGCGGAAGTGCTGTCGCGCCTTGCCGCCGCCGGCGCGACCTGGGTCCAGCTCGACGAGCCGTGCCTCGCGCTCGACCGTACCGCCGCCGAGCGCGCCGCGTTCGTGCGCGCCTATCGGTTCCTCGCGGAGCGGGTGCCGAAGGTGAAAATCCTCGTCGCCACCTATTTCGCCGGGCTCGACGACAATCTCCCGACCGCGCTCGAGCTGCCGGTCGCCGGCCTCCACTTCGATGCGGTCCGCGCGGCCGGGGGCGGCCGCTTCGACGCGCTGCTCCAGGCGTGGCCGGCGGGGGGCGGGCGCGAAGGGAAGGTGTTGTCGCTCGGAGTGATCGATGGGCGGAACATCTGGAAGGCGGATCTCCCCGCGGTGCTGCGCCAGCTCGAGGACGCCCTGGAGCGCGCCGGCGCGGCCCAACTGTGGGTGGCGCCGTCGTGCTCGCTGTTGCACGTGCCGGTCGACCTCGACTTGGAGACGCGGCTCGACAGCGAATTGAAAGGGTGGCTCGCCTTTGCGAAACAGAAGCTCGTCGAGGTGGCGACCCTCACGCGGGCGCTCCGCGAGGGGCGGGACAGCGTGACGGCCCAGCTCGACGCCAACACGCGCTCGCTCGCCGGGCGACGCACCTCGCGACGCATTCACAATCCCGCGGTAAAGCAACGCGCCCGGGGGGTCACCGAGCACGACATGCGCCGCACATCGCCGCACGCCGCGCGTCGCAAGAAGCAATTCCGGCTTCCGCTGTTCCCGACGACCACCATCGGCTCGTTCCCGCAGACGGCCGAGGTGCGGAACGCGCGCAAGAAGCTGCATGACGGCAAGCTGACGCCCGCGGCGTACGACGCGTTCATCGCCGAGCAGATCACGCGGACGCTCAAGCTGCAGGAAGAGCTCGGACTCGACGTGCTGGTGCACGGCGAGTTCGAGCGTAACGACATGGTGGAGTATTTCGGCGAGCAGCTCGAAGGGTTTGCGTTCACCGAGCACGGCTGGGTGCAGTCGTACGGCAGCCGTTACGTGAAGCCGCCGATCATCTACGGCGACGTCTCCCGCCCGAAGGCGATGACCGTGCGGTGGAGCACGTTCGCCCAGTCCAAGACGGCGCGCCCGGTGAAGGGCATGCTGACCGGCCCCGTCACGATCCTGCAGTGGTCGTTCGTGCGCGACGATCAGCCACGGGCGGAGACGGCGAAGCAGCTGGCCCTCGCAATCCGCGACGAAGTCTCGGACCTGGCGGCGGCGGGGATTCGGGTGATCCAGATCGACGAGCCCGCGCTGCGGGAGGGCCTGCCGCTGCGCCGGGTCGACTGGTCGGGCTATCTCGAGTGGGCGGTGAACGCATTCCGCCTGGCGACCGCCGGCGTGTCGGATGCGACCCAGATCCACACCCACATGTGCTACAGCGAGTTCAACGACGTCATCCGCGTAATCGAGAAGATGGACGCGGACGTCGTCTCGATCGAGAATGCGCGCTCGGGGTCCGAGCTGCTCGAGGGGTTCAAGGAGTACAGCTACCCCAACGAGATCGGGCCGGGCGTGTACGACATCCACTCGCCCCGCGTGCCGAGCACCGCGGAAATCGTGCAGGCGCTCAAGCGCATGCAGGAGGTGCTCGGCGACCGGCAGATCTGGGTGAACCCCGACTGCGGTTTGAAGACGCGCGGCTGGGAAGAGACGCTGCCGTCGCTCCGCAACATGGTGCAGGCGGCGCGGCAGATGCGGCCCGTGCCCGCCTCGACGGGGGCGGCAGGTTAAGTTTCGACCATGAGCGCCGCCGACGTCCGTATCACCGCTGAGCCGATCGACAACGGCCGCTGCAAGTTTCTCGTGAGCGAGCCGCTGCACGCGGGTGGCGTGCGGCGGTTCGCCTCGCCGGACGAAGCGCGGGGCTCCCCGCTCGCGGAAGCGATCTTCGCCGTCCCGGGGGCGGACGTGAGCGAGGTCATCGTGTCGGGCAACCTCGTCACGGTGGTGAAGCGCAGCCCCGCGGCGTGGCCCGTGGTGGGGAAGGCGGTGGGCCAGGCGATCCGCGCCGCGCTCGCGAGCGGCCAGCCGGCGGTGACGTCCAAGCCCGCCGCGTCCCCCGAGGCCGGCGCCGCGCCGGTGGATGATGCGCTGTACGAGCGCGTCGCGGACCTGTTCGAGAGCCAGGTGAATCCCATGGTGGCCCGGCACGGCGGTCGCGTGGAGCTGATCGACGTGCAGGACGCCGTGGTCATGGTCCGCATGGCCGGCGGGTGCCAGGGGTGCGGGATGGCGGACGTCACCTTGCGCCAGGGGATTGAAGCCATGCTGCACCAGCACGTGCCGGAAGTGAAGGGCATCGTCGACATTACCGACCACACCGCCGGCTCGAACCCCTACTTCGCCGCCGCGAAAAAGTAGAAGTGCGGCTGCTGCTGCTGCTGCCGACCGTCACCTATCGCACCGTCGCGTTCGTCGAAGCGGCTCGCCGGCTCGGCATCGAAGTGACCGTCGCATCCGAGCGGCCGAGCACCTTCGAGCGGGCCAACCCAACCGGACTCGTCACACTCGATTTCGCCGACCCGGCGCACGCAGCCGCGCAGGCGCGGGCGTTCGCGCGCGCGCACCCCGTGCACGGCGTCGTGGCGGTGGACGACGACACCGCCGTGGTCGCCGCCGCCATCGCGCAGGAGCTCGGGCTCCGCGGCAATCCGGTCGCGGCGGCTCGAGCGGCGCGCGACAAGCACCAGCAGCGCCAACTGCTCGCCGCCGCAGGAGTGGCCGTGCCCCGGTTCGAGCTGCTGCCGATCGCGGCGGACCCGGAGCGCGTTGCGGGCCGCGCCGCGTACCCCTGCGTCCTGAAACCGTTGCGGCTGTCCGCCTCGCGCGGCGTCGTCCGGGCGGACGACCCCCCCGGCTTCGTGGCGGCGTTTCGGCGCGTCCAAGCGATCCTCGAGCAGCCGGACGTGGCGGGGTGCGGCGAATGGGCCCGGCACGTCCTCGTCGAAGAGTTCGTGCCCGGCCGCGAGGTCGCGGTGGAGGGGCTCGTGATGCGAGGGTCGGTGCGCGTGCTCACGATCTTCGACAAGCCCGACCCGCTGGACGGTCCGTTTTTCGAGGAGACGATCTACCTCACGCCGTCACGCCTCGCCCGGACGGCACAGCAAGCCATCGCCGTGTGCGCGCAGGCGGCGGTCGACGCACTCGGGCTCCGGGAAGGGCCGATCCACGCCGAGATCCGCCACAACGACCGGGGGGCGTGGTTGATCGAGCTTGCGGCGCGGCCCATCGGCGGGCGGTGCAGCGGAGCGCTGAGATTCGGGGCTGGGGGCTCGGGGCTGGGGGCCGGGGTTTCGCTCGAAGAGATCATCATTCGGCACGCGCTGGGTATGGAGTTGCCGACATTGGACCGGGAAGAACAGGCGTCCGGCGTGATGATGATCCCCGTCCCCGGAGCGGGCGTCCTGCGGGACGTGCGCGGAGTCGTTGAGGCCCGGGCAGTACCGCTCGTCGAGGAGGTCGCGATCACCGCGCACCCTGGCCAGACGCTGGTACCGTGGCCCGAAGGGTCGCGCTATCCGGGGTTCATCTTGGCGCGGGGAGAGTCGTCGGAGGCCGTAGAAGCGGCGCTGCGCGCCGCCCATGCCCGACTCGAATTTCTGATTGAGCCGGCGGACTGACCTACGCCGCCGTGGCGACGCACTCCAACCAGTTACGCGGCACGCCGCACACGCCCGTCTCGTCCATCGCACGCTCCAGCCCCTTTTCCAGGGCGGCGGAGCCTTCCTCGAGCGGCACGCCGGGCAGCGCTCCTTCAATGAAGAGCGAGAACCGGCCGATGTCGCGCATGCTCTCGGGCGGCATTTCGATCCTGACTAGGTCGACGGATGGCCGGGCGAACCCCGCCTGCACACACAGGTCGGAATATTCCTCGGGCGTGAGGAACTGCCGCGCAACCGCGCGGTCCGAATGCTTCACCTCAATACCGCGCTCCCGCAGCACCTGCACCGCCCGGACCACCCAGCGGCGCCAGAAGGCCCCCGTGCCGTCGACGTACGCGCCATTGAAGAAGGTCGTATTGAAGGCGAAGACGCCGTCCTTCTTCAAGGCCTTGCGGATCTCGGCAATGACTTGCGCTTTGTCGGGCACGAGGTGAATCGCGTTGAGGAACACGACCGCGTCGGCGGAGGAGACGATGCGCGACACCCACTCGGCGCTGCCCTCCATGAACTTGACCACCTTGGAGTGGATCGCCGCGCGCGCCTTCGAGAGTGCCGACGGAGAAGGATCGATGCCGATCACCTCTACGTTGCGCGGGTCGCCGCCCAGGCGCTCGAGAATGAGCTTGGTGACCGCGCCGGGTCCGCACCCCAGGTCGACGATCTTGCGCCGCCCGGGGCCGATGACCCGCTCCACGATCCACCGGTTTACTTCGGTGAAGAACGGGTGGCGGGTGAACGCCTCGAAAGAAAAACGCTCGTCATCAGCTTGGCAGTGAACCAACATCCCACCTCCGCGGTCGAGCTTTCAAGATACACGACCGGGGCTGGATTCGCCCTGGTTCCCTGCTAGTATCGGCATCTAAGTGACCTCTCCGAAACGTCTTAGTCAAGAGCATCAGCGCTCCCTGACGCGCCGCCTCAAAGCGAGGGACGAGCGGGCGCTGGGGGAGTTGTACGACGTCGTGGCGCCGTGGATTCTGGGCCTGGCGTTTCGCATTCTGCAGGACGAGGACGAGGCCGAAGAGGTGGTTAGCGACGTCTTCGTGCAGGTGTGGCGTCGCATTGACCAACACGACGCCGGGCGCGGCCCCCTCGTGCCATGGATATTGTCGATTGCACGCAACAGGTCGCTCGACGCCCTGCGTCGCCGGCGGCGGTGGTGGCGCAAGTCGGCGCTCCTGGAGCAGGCCCACGCGGTGGAGGGCGGTAACGTCGCGCCGGCCGCACCGCATGAAGCCACAGTGCCCGGGTGGCCGCTGCACCGTGAGGTGCACGCAGCGCTGGCCGCCCTTTCCGAGGAGCAGCGGCGCGTCGTGGTGCTGTCTTACTTCGAGGGGCTGTCGCACGGGCAGATCGCCCGGCGGCTGCACCAGCCGCTCGGGACCGTGAAGACACGGCTGCGCATGGCGCACCAGAAGTTGACCGAGGGCCTGAGACACTTGAAGGACTGGGTGGAATGACGGACTGGCTGGGCATGCTGGCGGCGCCGCGGACCCCGCGTCCCGAGCTCAAGGGACGGGTGCTCGCGCGTGCGCTGGCGCCGCGGCGGAGGTGGCCCCTCGCGGCTGCGGCGATGATCACCCTCGCCGTGGGGGGCGGTGCGTGGTGGGCGTACCACACGATCGGCACGCTCACCGCCGAGCGCGACGGCCTTGCCGCGCGTGTCCACGCACTCGAGGACACCGTCTCGACCTTCATTCATGGACCCGCGACGCAGCTCATCCAGATCCCGGTCTCGACCGGTGGTCGGGTGGGCTCGGTGACGATCTTCGCCGACAGCGTGCGGCACCGCTGGCTGGTGCGTTGCGACGGGCTCGCTCCCAACGCGAGGGATCAGGCGTACCAGTTGTGGTTCATCACCGAGCGGGGCATGGCGACCGCGGCCGTGATGCCGATGGACCAAGACAAGCCGATGGTGATGGGGCTGGAGATGCCCGGCGCCGATCAACGGGTGTTGGGTGCGGCGATGACCATCGAGCCGCGGGCCGGATCGGCGAGCCCGAGCGGCCCGGTGGTGTTCCACCGGCTGCTTTAGCCCCGCTTTTCCGCGAGGTCGTGGACCGTTTCGAGCTCCAGGACTTTGAGCCGTCGTTTCCCCACCGGCAGCGCGATCGTCACCGCTTCGCCGACCTTGGTGCCGAGCAGCGATTTGCCCAGGGGCGACGCCATCGACACCGGGAGCTCGGCCGGGTCGTCGTCGCCCTCGATAAACTCGCCGAGCGTCAGCGCGTACGTTTCCTTCTTTTTCGTGTCGAGATCCTGGACCGTGACCCGGGACCCGAACCCGACACGGTCGCGCGGGATGTCGGATTCCCGCACGCCCGAGAGCTTGGAGAGCCGCAGCCGGAGGTGGGAGAGCCGCGAGGTCACGAATTGCTGGCGCTCGAGGGCCGCCTTGTACTCCGAGTTCTCCCGCAGGTCGCCGTGCGCGCGAGCCCGCTCGATCTCCTTCGGTAGCACGAAGTTGATCTCGTGGTTCAGGCGCTCGACCTCGACTTGCAGCTTCTGCTTGAGCTCGTCGATCATGGAGGAAGGGGAAACTAGACGGTCCTCGGTCCCGGCGCCATCTTTGCAGGCGATGTCCCTCAATATCCGAACCTATCGCGACCTGACGGAACCCGACCGTTCTGGGCTCGTCGACCAGATTGTGGCCCAGCGGCGCCGCGTGGCCGACCGCCTCGCCACCGTAGGGCGGGTGGTGGCGGTGCTGAGCGGCAAGGGCGGCGTAGGGAAGAGCTTCGTGACCGCCGGCCTTGCCCGGGCACTGGCGCGGTCGGGGCGGGCCGCCGGCGTCCTCGATGCGGATTTCAACGGGCCGACCGCGCCGCAACTGCTTCACCTCCCGGTTGCCAGCTGCACGTCGCACGGCGACGTCATCGAGCCGCTGGTCAGCGCCGAGGGGGTTCGCTGCTTCTCCATGGCATTTCTCGTCGAGGACGGCCGCCCGCTGGCGTTCCGGGGGCCGGAAACGGAGAGCTTCGTATGGCGCGGCGCGCTCGAGGCTGCGGCCCTGCGCGAGTTCCTGGCCGACGTGGCGTGGGGCGCTCTCGACGAGCTGCTCGTGGATCTCCCGCCCGGCGTGCAGCGCTTCCAGGAGCTTACCGAGCTGTTACCTGCACCACCCACCGTGCTCGCCGTGACCATCCCGACCATCGAGTCGCGGGACGCGGTGCGCCGGGCGCTCCGCGCCGCCATCGACCAGAAGGCTACGCTGCTCGGCGTCGTCGAGAACATGGTGGGCGGTCCGTTCGCCGGGAGCGCCGCAGACGAGCTGGCAGCCGAGTTCGCCGTTCCGGTGCTCGCCCGGGTTCCCTGGCACCCAACACCTGACACCTGGGCGGCGCTCGCGACAAGTGTCGGGGCTTCGTCGTGATGATCCACACGCTGCAGCGTGTACCCAGTACTGCACCGCCCTTAAGGGCAGCGTATCACCGGGCCCGGGCTTCAGCCGGGGAGCCCTGGGGGCGCGTGTGAAATTCTTGTGCGTGGAATGCGACCGGCAGATGCAGTTCGAGGAGCGCCAGCTTCCGGGGGACGGCACGCTTGCGGCGGCATTCCGATGCCCGACGTGTCGCCGGGTCGTGGCGCTGCTCACGAATCCCATGGAGACCCAGCTGGTCGCGTCCCTGGGCGTGAAGATCGGCGGGAGCACGATCACGCCCCAGCCGCTCGAGACGGTGCGGGGGATGGTGACGACGGGGCGAGCGGATGCGTTCGCGGACGACGGGAAACGGGAAACGGGAAACGTGCCCGCGTGGTCCCCGGAAGCGCAGGAGCGCTTGGCCCGCGTCCCCAGCTTCGTGCGCGGGATGGTCAAGCGGATTTACCTCGACTACGCCAGGGACCGAGGCATCGCCGAGATCACCCCGGCCGTCATGGACACGGCGCGAACCGAGCTCGGCCTCGAGGGGATGTGAGTCTCGGCGAGCGGACGGTGCACGGGCTGCGAATCGTGATCGACCGCGACCAGTGCGTCGGGTTCGGGGACTGTGTGAAGGAGGCGCCGGAAGGTTTCAAACTGGACGATGAGACGGTGGCGGTGTTCGTCGCGCCCGAGGCGGTGGAGCGCGAGCGATTGCTGCGCGCGTGCGACGCCTGCCCCGTGGATGCGATCACGGTGTACGACGAAGCGGGCGTGCAGATCGTTCCTGGGACAACTTGACAGGTCCTAGACCGAGCCGCATACTCGCCGCACCAGCACAGCACGTGACATCGCTTACTCAGGCGGGCTCCGGCCCGCCATGACGGCCGGACATACACTCAAGTCGTTCATCGCATCCAGGCACCGACCCGAGGCTTCGGCCCGAGTCCGGCGAGACGAGTGCATGCCCGGCCCGCCCCGCACGAGAGAGGGGGAGGTGCCGGTGTATCGCGAGATCTTCGTCCCCGTCGACAACTCCACGCATTCCGACTGGGCCGTCGACCGGGCCATCGAGTTGTCCCGCCGGTCCGACGGCCGCATCACCGGTAACCACGTCTACGCCGCCCGCCTCCACGACGTCCGCTTCCGCCAGCTCGAAACAGGCCTCCCCGCTCGCTTCCAGACGCCCGACGAGATCAAGAAGCAGCGCAAGATCCACGACAAGCTGATCGAAAAAGGCCTGCAGCTCATCGCCGACAGCTTCCTCGACCAGCTCGGCAAGCGATGCGAGGCCGCGGGCGTGCGGCTCACGCGCCAGCTGCTCGAAGGCATCAATTACGAAGAGATCGTCAACGAGGTGAACCGCGGGGCGGGCCGGCTGCCGGGTCTGATCGGCTTCGACCCCGATCGCGCGGCGGGCTACGACGGCGGGGACAAAGGGCGCTCGGACGTGAAGGTCGGCGAGAACGGCAGGCTGGTCGCGGAGGACGAGGACACGGCGGCGCGGCTCGCCGGCTCGTCGGGCCGGCAATACGACCTGCTGGCGATCGGCGCACACGGGCTCGGCCGCCAGTCGTACTCGCAGCTCGGCGGCGTCGTGTCACGCGTGCTGCGGGGGATTGCGAAGGACATCCTCCTGATCCGGGACGATCGGCCGTTCGAAGGCGGGCGGTTTCTGGTGTGCGTGGACGGCTCGTCCTACAGCTACCGGGCGATGCGTGCGGCGCTCGAGCTGGCGCAGGCGTTCGGCGGTTCCCTTTACGTGTGCAGCGCGTTCGACGTGGAGTACCACCACGTCGTGTTTCACAACATCAAGGATGTCCTCTCCTATCAAGCTTCCAAAGTCTTCAAGTTCGAGGAGCAGGAGGAGCTGCACAACAACATCATCGACAAGGGACTCCTCAAGCTGTGCCAGGCGAATCTGAAGCGCGCTGAGGTCATGGCCCAGGAGTTCCCCGACGTTCCCCTCAAGACACAGATCCTGGTCGGCAAGCCGTTCCAGGTGATCATGCAATGGGCCGAGGAGATCAAACCGTCCCTGCTGGTGCTGGCGCGGCACGGCGCCCATCGGATCGAAGGCACCGACCTCGGCAGCCAGGCGGAGAATCTCGTGCGGCTGGCGCCGTGCAATGCGCTGCTGATCGGGACGGTCGGCATTCGGCCAGAAGACATCCCCTGGATCGAAGAGGACGGCGTCGCGGGGCTGCCGTGGGCGCCGGATGCCGAGGTGCGGATTCTCCGGGTGCCACCCTTCGCGCAGGGAATCGCGCGGCGCGCGGTCGAGGAGTACGTGCTCGAGCAGACTCACGGCGAGCACGCCACGGTCACCAACAAGTGGCTCGACGAGGCGATCCGGAAGCTCCTGCCGACGCACATGCAGCTCATCATGGGCATCGGCACGGCGGAGGAGGTCGCTCTCGCGGAAGTGAAGGCGCAGGAACAGATGAAAGGGACGAAGGTGCAGGGCCACGATGCCGACCCCCAGCCCCTCACCCCTGAGGTCGAAGTGAAGTGCCCGGTCACGGGCGCCGTGAGTCGCCGTCCGCGCACCGCGGCCGACCCGATCGTGTGGACCGAGGAAGCGTGGCAACGGCTGCAGCTCGTGCCGCTCATCGCGCGGCCGCTGGCGCGCAATACGGTGGAGCGTTTCTCCCGCGGCCACGATATCTGGCGCGTGACCACGCGGGTGATGGACGAGAACAAGCAGGCGATGATCGCGGCAGACGAGTTCGATGTCGACACCATGATGGTCATGTTCCAGGAGCTGCGCGCCAAGCAGATCCGAGCCGAAGCGGAAGGACGCGACGGGCTGTCTCCGGAGATGCGGGCGTTCATCGAGGACGCCAAGGCCCAGGGCATCACGCGCTGCCCTATCCGGGACATCGAAGCGCAGATGGGGAAGTGCCCGGTGGACCTGAAGACCATGAAGCCCGAGGAGGCGAAGGCGGCCATGGAGCGGCTGCTGGCGGAGCGGGCCGGGGCCGGGGACTGACGTGGACTATGTCCCGCACGTAGTCGCCTGGAATCTTACCAAGCGCTGCAACCTCGAGTGCGCGCACTGTTACATCGCGGCGGGTCCGCGCGAGAGCGCCGCCACCGAGCTCGACACGGTCGCGTGTCTCGAGATCGTCGATCAGCTGCTGGCGGTGAACCCCGCGCCGCTGATCATACTCTCCGGGGGCGAGCCCTTACTGCGACAGGACCTGGCCGAGATCGCCCACTACGCCACGGTCAACGGGGCCACCGTCGTGGTGGGGACGAACGGGACGCTCCTCACCGAGGAGCGCATCGCGGGGCTCAAACAGGCCGGCGTGCGTGGAGTGGCGGTGAGTGTCGATTCGCTGCGCCCGTCCTATCACGACAACTTCCGCCACGGTCGCGGGGCGCTCGCCGACGTGCAAGCCGCCTTGGGGCGCCTCGCCGCCGCGCGGCTCGACTTCATCGTGCAGACGACGGTGACCAAGGGGAACCGCGCGGAGCTGGAGCGTCTGGTAGCCTGGTCGGCCGAGCAGGGGGCCGTGGCTTTCAACTGCTACTTCCTCGTCGCGACCGGGCGGGGGGCGTCGCTCACCGATCTGACACCGGCGGACTACGAGGCCGTGCTCGCCGATCTGGCCCGGTGGGAGCGTGCGTACCGCGGCCGCATGCTGGTGCGCGCCAAGTGCGCCCCGCATTTCATGCGGCACGTGCATCGGAGCGATCCCGATTCCCCCGTCCTGAACTACCAGACGCGCTGCCCCTGCGGCACGCAGTACTGCCGCATCACGCCCGACGGCAAGCTGACCCCGTGCCCGTACCTGCCGGAGGCGGCGGGGGACCTGCGTGCGCAAAGCTTCGCCGACGTCTGGCGGTCGTCGCCCCTGTTCCGGCAGCTGCGCGACGGGGCGCTGGGCGGCAAGTGCGGGGCGTGCGAGTACCGCGCGCTGTGCGGCGGTTGCCGGGCGCGCGCCTTCGCGCTCACGGGCGACGTGCTTGCGGCCGATCCGTCGTGCGCGTATGAGCCGACGGCCGGCGTGGCCGTGATCGAGCCCCCGCGGGCCATCGCGTACGGCGACGACTTCACGCCGGCGCTGGTGTGGGCCGATGCCGCGCGCGAGCGGATGGAGCGGATTCCATCGTTCGTGCGGGGAGTGGTGATGCAGCGGGTGGAAGAATGGGCGCGCCGCCACGGACGGCGGGAAGTCACGCCCGAGCTGCTCGCGGAGGTACGTAGCGCCATGCCGATCGACTTTTCGAAGAAGCGACCGTTCTTCGTGGCCGACAGCTGATGACCGATAGCGCCCTGCTGCTGCTGCAAGCCGCAGCCGACTCGACCCGCGCCTACGGCGAGTTCCCCGTGATCGGCGCGCGGGCGTACGTGTGGATCACGGCCGAGGTGCACCTGATGTTCGCGGCGTTCGTGCTGGGCGTGCCGATGTTCGCCGTGGTCACCGAGGCGATCGGCATTTTCGGCGGCGACGAGCGCTACGACCGGCTGAGCAAGGAGTTCACCCGGCTGCTGCTCGTGGCGTACAGCGCGACGGCGATCTGGGGCGCGATGCTCGTGTTCGGGCTGTCGACCCTGTATCCCCGCTTCTGGGCCTATCTCACCGCAATCTTCGCCCCCTCGATGTGGCTGTATGCGGCCTTGTTCTTGATCGAGTCGTTCACGCTCTACCTCTATTACTACGGCTGGGACCGTTGGAAGAAGGGTCGGGCCAAGCTCGGCCACTGGACGCTGGGCATCCTGCTCAACGTGTGGGGCACGATCGTGATGTTCATCGCGAACTCGTGGCTCACCTACATGATGTCGCCGCCGCGCGACATCACGCCCACCACCGATCCGACCACCATCAAGCTGTGGCATGCCATCGCCAACGCGACCTGGATGCCGATCAACGTGCACCGGGTGATCGCGAACGTGGTGTTCGGCGGCGCGATCGTGGGTGCATACGCGAGCTACCGCTTCCTGGCCGCACGCACCGACGAGGAGCGGGCGCACTACGACTGGATGGGTTACGTCGGGAACTTCATCGCGATGTCGGCGCTCATCGTGCTGCCGTTCGCCGGCTACTG
>Ga0137403_10004554_pt1 | contig 16321 bp, 9 predicted proteins | sample CZOMad2_1_16fung_FD_122057 | JGI IMG/M metagenome (GOLD analysis project Ga0137403, IMG submission 122057) | Vadose zone soil fungal communities from Angelo Coast Range Reserve, California, USA - CZOMad2_1_16fungal (Hybrid Assembly) | ecosystem: Environmental > Terrestrial > Soil > Vadose zone...
ACCGCGTGCAACGGCAGCGGCGCCCAGCCGCAGTGGTCCCCCGAACTGCGCCACGACACCCAGGCCGGCCCCCAAACCCGGTCCGGAAACCAGACCCATCCGCAACGTTCGTCCATTCGCCACCGTCCATAATGAAACGGCGCCCATCCCCAGGAATAGTCGGATTGCCAGAACCAGCCCGCGTCTGAATAAACCCAGTGGCCTCCGTCGCAATACGGCCGCCATCCGCGGTTGATCACCACCGTGCTCGGTTGCCAGCACCAGCCGTAACCAGGCAAATCCACCCAGGTGCCGTAGGGCGAAAGGTCGTTGTAAAAATAATTCACGTCCGCCGGCGGGTTGCTGTCATACACCGGAGGCGGGGCGGCCTGGTCCGGGGCCGCCACAGGTGCTTGGTCCGTTGCAACCTCTGGCGCAACTGGCGCGGCAGCCGGTACCGGCGCCGGGGCGGGGATGGTGGCGGGATAAAGTTTTTGATCGTACGTGTATTGCGGTTGATGATTCAGCGAAGCGTCATGATTCAACATCGCCGTGACCACCGCCGGGGACAGCCCCAGGTCCTTGAGATAAACCACCGCGTCGGATGACAGTGTAAAGGCCGATTGCGAATTATTGATGTAGGCCAGCACCACGTCATCGCTCACGCCCGATTGCGCCAGCTTGACGACTTCCGCCGCACCGGGAGAAAGGGCCACCTGCGCCGTGGCCGGTGCGCCGGGTGCCGCGTCCGGCGTCTGTGGATAACCCCGGATTGGCGATATCACCAAAAGCGCCGCCAACCCCAGCCAACCCGTATTTTTTGTTTTCATAAAATAAAAAATTAAAACAGCATTCCTACTATTGAATTAGACCTGCATTAGAGGTTGCCTATTCACAATGCAAATTAATTCCGCGCAACCGCTTCCGCAAAATAAATATTATCGGTTGACCATGAGCTGGTTACAAATGTGTTGGATTGTGTGAGAAAGTTAGAACACCCCTGCGAGCCGCGCGCCAATCACTTCCCAATGCAAAACTGGCTGAAAATCGAATCCAGCAGGTCTTCGGTCGTGGTTTTGCCCACGATTTCCCCCACCGCGTTGGTCGCAATCCGCAAATCCATCGCCGCCAGTTCCAACGTTTGATTGGACGTCAACGCTTCAATTGTGCGCATCGTGGCCGAACGCGCCCGCGTCAGCGCGTCCTGATGCCGCGAATTAATCATCACCTGCAACATCTCCGCCCGGATTTCTCCCGCCCAGACCAGGTCCTTGATGGCATCCTTGAGCAGCTCGATTCCCCTGCCGCTGAGACAACACACTTCAACGACCGTGGCCTTCCCTCCCGCCGGCAATTCCAGGCGCGCGGGCAGGTCAATTTTGTTCCGCACCAGAATCCGTTTCTTCGTCGCGAATTCAGCCAGGTGTTTTTTATCCGCCTCCGTCAATGCTTCCGACCCATCCAGAACGTGCAGGACCAGGTCGGCCCTCGCCAGCGTTTCGCGGCTGCGCCGGATTCCCTCCACTTCGATTTCATCGCCCGCTTCGCGCAACCCCGCCGTGTCCACAAACACCACCGGCAGGCCGCGGATGTTCGCCGTCTCCTCAATGGTGTCGCGCGTCGTCCCCGGAATCGGCGACACAATCGCCCGGTCATGCCCCAGCAACTGGTTCAGCAGGCTCGACTTGCCGGCGTTCGGCCGGCCAATGATGGCCGCCCGGATGCCGCGCCGCAGAATTTGTCCCTCGTTGGACGTGCGCAACAACTCGTCCATGAACTGCGCGCCGCGTTCCAGCCGCTCGATGAGTTGTCGGCGTGTGTCGGGCGCAATGTCCTCATCGGGAAAATCAATGTGCGCCTCGACGTGCGCCAGCGTCTTGATCATTTCGTCCCGCAGCAGGTTGATGCGTTGCGAAAGTTTTCCGGCAAGCTGCTCGTTGGCGGCGGCCAGCGCCAGTTCGGTGCGCGCATGAATCAAATCCGCCACCGCTTCGGCCTGCGCCAGGTCAATCCGCCCGTTGAGAAAGGCGCGCCGCGTGAATTCCCCCGGCTCGGCCATCCGCGCGCCGTTTTCCAGCACGGTGTCCAAAACCAGCTTGGCCGGAAGCAGCCCGCCGTGGCACGTGATCTCCACCACATCTTCGCGCGTCAGCGTGCGCGGACCGCGCATGACCGCCACCATCACTTCATCCACGCTCCGGCCCTGCCGCACAATCCGGCCGTAATGCAGCGTATGCGTCGGCGCGGCGGATGGTTTCGACGCCGATTTGCCAAGCGGCTGAAAACTTGCGTCGGCAATCGCCAGCGCCCGTGGTCCCGAAATGCGGATGACCGCCAGCCCGCCCTCCCCAAGGGGCGTCGCTATGGCGGCGATGGTGTCGTCGAGCATGGGGGCGTCCGCTCCGTCGCGTCATTCGTGGCCGCAATTGCCGGCGGCGTTCTCGTCACCGTGTCCTTCCAAAAACAAACGCGCTTTACCGTAACTTTTCTTTTGCAGGTAGTGCACCAAATCGGGCGCGGTGTCGGGCGGCAATTGCTTCGTAAGTTGATCCAGACGGGAGAACAGCGGCAGGAGATTCGGCTTGGGATTGGCCGTGGGCATGGACTTCACCTGCAAGTCCAGTTCCACCAGGACCCGCAGGATTGTCTTTTCCATATCTGTCATGCCCGAATTTACCCTGTTTGCGGTCATTACTCAAACCCATTCGCGTCCCCAGGCGGCGGCAACCGTCCGCGCATAAAGCTTTGAAAAATTACTTCCGGCGGCAAATACTTCGCCAATGACAGGCAATCCGAAACATCCGTCACGCCCCGTCTTTTTGGGTTTTGAAGGCGGCGGCACGCATGGTGTCGCCTTGCTCGCCGACGACCGCGGAAGCCTCCTAAGTCGCGTGGAAACCGGCCCGGCGAATTTGCGGCTGCTCGATGACGGGCAACTGGTCACTCTGTTTGGATCCGTCGCCGCGCACCTGCCGCAACCGGACGCGCTGGCCATCGGTCTGGCCGGCGCGCGGAGCAAAACGGACTTGAAACGAATCCTTGCGGCCGCGGAAAAAATCTGGCCCGGCATCCCGTGTCACCCGACGAACGACCTGGAAACAGCGCTTGCAGCCGTGGACGATACTGAAGGCAAATCCCCCACAGTTCGTGTGCTGGTCCTGAGCGGCACCGGCTCGTGTTGTTATGGACGCAATGCCGCTGGCAAAACCGTGAAGGTTGGCGGCTGGGGGCATCTCCTGGGTGATCAAGGCAGCGGATACGACATCGCACTGCGCGCACTGCGGGCCGTCGTGGCCGATTATGATCGCAACGGCGCTTGGCCCGGGCTGGGCCGCCGGATTTTACATCGACTCCAGCTCAATGAACCGGCTGATCTGATTTCCTGGGTGCAATCCGCCGAAAAATCCCTCATCGCCGGCCTCGCCGCCGAAGTCTTCGCCGCCTGGCATGAAAAGGATGAAATCGCGGCTGGGATCATCTCCGGTGCGCGGGAAAATCTCGCGCAAAATGCCATTGGCTGCGCGAGGCATTTGGGCGGTCCAAAGGTCCCAGTCCATTTTATCTTTGCGGGCGGCGCCCTGTTGAAGCAGCCCCGATTCATGCAACAGCTTGGCGCGCGAATCCGAAAACTCCGCCCTGGCTCAATCACTTCGCCCTTGGAACGGGAAGGCGCCTGGGGTGCCGTGTCATTGGCCAGAAGAATCTGGAACGCCCGATCACCGGCGCATGCGCCGCATAAGGCCGCCCGCAAGCATCCCGGCGATAAATTTGCCGTGCCGGAAATCTCCTTGTCCGATTTCGGAAAATATTCGCCCACCGAGCGGCGCAATCCGCGCTCGCGCCACCTGGACAAACTGTCCGTGGCCCACGCAATCAAACTGATGCTGTCCGAAGACGCAAAAATCCCGCGGGCCATCCTGCGCGAACAAAAAAATATCGAACGGGCCGTCAGCTTCATCGTCCGCGCTTTCAAACGAGGCGGCCGGTTGTTCTACGTCGGCGCCGGCACCAGCGGACGCCTGGGCGTTTTGGATGCCAGCGAATGTCCCCCCACCTTCCGCACGCCACCCGAACTGGTCCAGGGAATCATCGCCGGCGGCCAGACCGCCCTCTGGCGTTCCGTGGAGGGCGCGGAAGACGATCCCCTCGCGGGCGTGCGGGCGGTTGAATGTCGTGCCGTCACCCGGAAGGACGTCGTCGTGGGCATCACCGCCAGCGGGCGCACGCCGTTTGTCTGGGGAGCGCTGGCGGAAGCCCGCCGGCGCGGGGCAAAAACCGTCCTGGTCAGTTTTAATCCGTTCCTCAAAGTGCCCGCGCGCGCCCGTCCCTCTCTCAGTATCGCGCCGGACGTCGGCCCCGAAATTCTCACCGGTTCGACCCGCCTGAAGGCCGGCACGGCCACCAAGCTCATTCTCAACATCTTTACCACCGTGGCCATGGTCCGTCTTGGCAAGGCCGCCGGCAACTTGATGGCGGACTTGAATCCTTCCAATGATAAATTGCGCGACCGCGCCGTGCGCATTGTCCGGGAACTACGCAACGTCGATTACGCCACCGCGCGGAACGCGCTCGAAAGTTCAGGGTGGGTTGTGAAAAAAGCGTGCGACAAATTGGGCCGGAGCGCGCCGTGAATGCCGGCTAGTTCATGTTCGAGCCGCGAAAAAGTTTCCGCAAACCCCAGCTGACGATAATGACCAAAACGCATCCAACGGCGATGAGACGGCCCAGGCCTGACGCGCCTCGCGTCAGACGCTCTTCCGTCGTCAGCCAGTTGCTCGCTCCGTCAATCGAGGCCACGATGGTTTGCATTTCCTGCCTCAATAAAGCCTCGTCACCCACCGGCCCGACAACGGTCAACTGAATCGCGTGGGGTTTGAGAGGCACTTGTGCGTTGAAGGTTACATTGGTAACGGCCCCGTCCATTTCAATGATGTTAAAGACATCAATGTCAAAAGACTTCCAACGGGCTTTTTCCAGCGTCACATTTTTTGGCTTGTCAGTCCGTTTCGATAAATCCTCCCGGCCAATTGTTCCACCGAGATCTTGAAGTGAGACGAGTTTGATCAGTCGCTTCTTCGGCGGGTCCCATTTTCCCAGGCTGATTATTGCGCCGCGAATGCCGCATCCAGCGAAACACTTTCGCCGTCGGGATTCGTGAGGACCAACTGCTGGGCGCCGGAAGGGAGCGCCGGCGTGGTGCAAGTCAGGGTATTTTTGTCCTTGAAGACGACCGACAACGCTTTGCCGCCTAGCGTGGCCTTGGTACCCGACTGAAAGCCGCTGCCGCGGATGGTGAGGTTTGTTCCTCCCGCCGACGGCCCCACCGCGGGCGCGACGGTTCCAATTCCCAGCGGCACACTCGAAAGCTGCAACACAGTGACGCCGGAAGTTGTCAGCGCAAAAATGCGCTGGCCATTTTCATCCAAGGTTAAGAAAGTCCCGTGCAGGCCATCCGTATCGGTCGAAAGCATCGCAAACGGTTCCGGCAAATACAGGCGCAGCCGCAGCCGGCCGCTGTGAGCGTCGCGAATATCAACGCCGCCACGAATTCCCGTGGCAGGCGGAGCCGGCGGTGGCGCACCATCCAGAAACGGCTCGTAGAGCAGCGCGCCAGAGGGATGCAGCGCCGCGCCCGGCACGGCGACACGATTCGCAATCGTTTCGAGGTCTGCGGAAGTTGGCAGCGCGGCAAGCGTCAAATTGGCGCCGCGAATTTCGGTTGTGCCCCCTGAACGGATCGCAAACATCGTGCCGTCGGAAGCCGCGGTCAGATCCGTGGAAAAATCTTTCGCGGTGGAAACCGTGAAGGAGTTGGGCGCCGATGCCGACCATTCCGCCACCGGTCCTCCCGGCGCGCTGCCAAACGCGAGATACACCGCATCGCCGCTATGGTCGGCTTGCAGCAAGGGCGCTCCCGTGATCGAAGTCACTTGCGGTTGCGGCGCGGGCTCGAACGTAGGGGGAAACGCGGTCAGATTCATCTGGCCCAGGCAACTGTTGCACGCGTTGGAAGTACCGCCCTCGCCGCTCAATCCCACAAACACGCTTTGCGCGCTAGTGGCGGCGACTCTCGAAGGACCGGAATTCAGGTATCCCGCAACCCCGCCGACGAAAACGTTCGAGCCATTGTTTGCGCCGCCATCCGGATTAATGAGGTAGACGTTTTGCGCGCCAAAATCCGCCACGATCAGCTGCGTGTTGTCCGGCGTCAGCGCCATCCCGCGAAGCCCGGCACTCGGCGGAGGGCCATTCGGTGGAGGTGCCAGGGGACTCCGAAAAACCTGCGCGTTTAGGTCGAAAACATCCACGTGATCCGTGGCGGAAAGATAAAGCTGCTGGCGGCCCTGGTCGTAGAGAATAAATTTATAAAGGCTCGGATTCGTGTAAGTCTGCCTGGCCGTCAGATATTGAAAGGATCTGGCCAGCGTAATGTTTCCCGACGGCGTGGTCAGCGAAATATCGGCTTTCCCCGCTGCGCCTGAGGGACTTGTAGCGGTGATACGTTCGATCGGTAATGGATAGGTGGTGTCTAGTGCAAGCGCCGCGGAAAAAGCGGGCAGGGCTTCCACTTTTTGCACGGTAGCGGACTGGCCGCCGATTTTCACCGTGATGCCGCCGGCGTTGCTGCCGAAGCCGTGTCCCAGGATGTAAATGGTATCGCCGCCCGCGGATGCTCCCGCATTCGGCAAAATCGCTTCGACACTGGGGCCGTAGCTGAAGCCGTCGGGAGCCGCAACGATCCAGCCGTTCGAAAAGTAAGCGGTCAGATTCACAGCGCCGCTGATGGCGCTGGCGGGGGAACTCGCTTGCATCTGCGTACCACCCGACACGTTTGCCGCCAGTGGAGTTTGCAATCCGAAGCGGATCTGCGCGCTCGAAGAAAAATTTGCCCCGCTGATGGAGACGGCCGTTCCACCCGCGCTCGGCCCCTCAGCAGGCAAGACCGTTGGCGCGTTAGCGAGAGAAGGTGCGGGAAGAGAGAGCATGCCCGGTGAGGAGACGTCGATCGCACCAAGGCCGCGATTGCCGCGCCCCCACGCAAGTTGCGAATCATCAATTTCTTCGATGGCTGTCGGAGTTCCCTGCACCGCCAGATCCGAAACCTGCCCGAGTTTCTGCAGATTGCCGGCGGCCAGTGCTGTAACCACTCTGCCGTTGCCAAGCGCTTCGGAAACATACAGAGTCTGCCCGTCGCGCGAAAATACAATTCCAGCCGAATTGGTTGCAGAGTAGCTACCCAGCGAATTCAGCAAGCTGTCGAAAAGCACAACCTGCTGCACGCCGGCCGAATTGATCAGTGCGGCAAACCGGCTGCCGTTCGAATTTGCGGCGAGGCCAATGATATTCCCGCTGCCCAATACTTGAGGGCCGCCAACCACGTTTCCATTTCCATCAAGCACAACCGCTTCGCCGCTCGAATCATTTGCCGTGGCCAGTAGGCGAGACCTATCTCCCGAACGCGCCATGACGCCCAGGCCATTTTGAAATACCGCGGGTGCCCTGGAAGTAAGATCCGTCGCTGTGTTTGAAGAGGGATCCCACAGGGCCAGTAGCGATTCGCTCGCCGAAGATTGCCTCAAGCGCAGAGCAAGTTTGCCACTGGCAAGCGTTAGCGCTTCCGTGGGGCGATTGAACACAATACCGGGGATCGGTGTAATCCCCGCCATTGGGTAACGCGCACTCACTTGCAAGCTGCTTGTAAAGATGGCGAAAAGTTGCTCCGTATTCGTGCCCACCCAGAGCGTCGCCCCGTCGCTCGATAAATCCACGCTTGAAGCTCCCGGTGCGTCAATCACGGACTGCAAGCCGGGAATGGCGTCTGCGTAAATTTCCACGCGATTCATCGCCGGGTTGGCTACGAAAAATCGCTTTCCACTTGCGTCATAAACGATCTGGCGGCGCCGCGGTTCGCCTGTTGGCGTATCCACGGCCGCAACCGAATCGTTGCGTAGAAAGGTGGACCGCGGAAGATTTAGAGCTACGCCTGCTTGAACGGTCAAAGAAAAAGGAGCGGAGTGGGAGAGAGCGCCGCTTGTAGCCTGCGCGGAGATCGTGAACTGCCCCGTCGCAGCGTTGGGCGACGCGCCGATTATTACGGCAACCGCCTGCCCTGAACTGACGGAAAAAGGACTCGCCGGATTGCTGGTCACTCCGGCCGGAACCCCGGAAAGCGTCACTTGCACGCTTCCGGAAAAGCCGTTCAAGCCGTTCACCGTAACGCTGACCGGCGCGCTCGAGCTTCCCTGGGCGATGCTGACTGTGCTTGTCGAAAGCCCAATCGTAAAATCCGGCTGTGGAGGCGGCGGTTGAGTTCCCCCTCCGCCGCCACCCCCACACCCGCTGAGGAAAATCACAAAACCCGAAACCAGGACAGTCGAATTGTGTACGCCTCGCGCCATGGCGTAACTCCTGCGAAGCGAAAACCAGTTTGAGTGAGGCGGCAGGCATGAGCGGGCGCCTGCCGAAACATTCAGATCCCCGGGAAGAGAACAACCGTCAAGACCATAGCTATCAGTCGAGAACTTGTCAAGTTATTAAATAATGCTAAAGATAGATTGAGGATAAATAAAACGGCGTCCCGTTTGTTGCGGGACGCCGTCCTTGGGAAGAACTTGGGATAGGAACTGAAACTTAGATCGTTTTTGGCCCGACACCCGCGGGCGCGGAGGCCGAACGCGAAAATACGCTGCTGCTGCTGCCGCCGGACTCTTTCTCTCCGGACTTGTCGATTTCGATGGAACCTTTGAAGTACGCGCCGTCTTCAATCATGATGCGCGCGGTGGTCAGGTCGCCGTTGACCGAGCCGTCCTTCTTGATCTCGATGCGGTCTTTCGCGCGGAGATTGCCCTTGACCGTGCCGTAGACCACGACTTCACGGGCAATAATATCCGCGGTCACCTTGGCGGAAGCGCCAACGGTGAGTTTGCGCTCGTCAAGCTGCACGAGCCCTTCGACCGTACCTTCGAGGAGCAGATCTTCACTTCCAGTAATTTCGCCTTTGATGTGCAGGCTCGGTCCGAGGCGCGCGGTGGCGCGATCGGCGGTTGCACCCAAAGGACGCATGGCATCTGTACTCATTGCGGTTGTTCCCTCCCAAGTTGCCGCAGAAGTCTTCGGCGGCAAATTCGCTGGTAAATTTTTGATTTCCGGCTGCCCAGCCTGCGGCGTATCCGGCTTTTTGTTACCCCACATCGGTCCTCCAGGGATAGTACACCCCACGCAGATTTCCGGCCCGGGGTAGTAAGCAAGAAGATAGTCCGCGGGGAGGCGTGCGGCAAATACAGTATCGTAAACAGGTGCCTGAAAGTAACTAGACCAACGAACAGGTTCAGGACTGTCCCAGGTACTAAGGAAACGCCTCCGGGCTCAGGAAGTGGGCTTGTCCGGAATCGGCTGGGTGGCCAGGAAGTCCGAGACAAATCTCTTTTCGTAAGTGGCCAGCAGTTCCTCGATGCGATTTGCAGAGGAAGATTTCAGCACGAAGCCCGCGTGGTGATATTTCGAGATGCGATAGACGATTTCGTCGTCCGTGTACGCGGAGGTATCCGGCTCCTGCTGGCGCGCGAGGGAAATAATGACGCCCGCAAAGTCTTCGTGCGGCGGCGGCAAATGGTAGGGCCGCTTCCCTGCCCCCACTTCCAGTTGAGCCCACTCGCGCCAGAGATTGATGCCCGTCGCGGCCTGGACGACATTTGAAATATAAGCGCCGCCAATGCGCGCGGCAATTTCGAGGAAGTAAAAGCGGCCGTCGGCATGGGATTTCAGAAATTCCGTGTGAGTGACGCCACGGGCCAGGCCGAGCGCGTCCACCAGTTTCTGATGGATTTCTTTGAGCGACGTAGCCTCGGGCGAATCGCGCGGCAAGGTTCGAGTGGTGAAAACCCCTCCGTGGTGCGAAACGTCGAGCGGCGCCATCCCATACGCGTGGGCTTCGGCGAATAGAACCCGCTTTTCCGAAACTATGCCGTCCACGTGAAATACCCGGCCTGGGATGAATTGCTCCAGCAGGTATTGCGACTGGTTATCGCCCAGTTGGTCCAGCCACGGCCACAACTCTTCGCTCGCGTTGATTTTCTTCATTCCGATGCCGGAGGCTTGCGCGCGCGGCTTCAGCAGCCATGGCCCCGGCACGCGATTCATGAATTCGCGCAGATTTTCGTGATTCAACACGTAGATGAATTCCGGAACCAGGATACCCGCTTCCCTGGCCCTCATGCGCATCGCAAGTTTGTCGCGAAAATAATGCACCGTGGTCAGGCCCATTCCGGGCAACCGCAAATGCTCGCGAATGGCGGCGACGTTTTCCAGGTCAAATTCATCCAGCGCCACGATGCGATCAATCTGCCGGCTGCGGGCCGCATAACTCACCGCATGCAGCAGATCTTGCAACGGCAGCTCATCGGGCATGAAAAACATTTCGTCGATGGCTTCGCGTGGCCAATTGCCTTTGCGAAGTTTTTCGACGGTCAGAAGATAAACTGTGCAGCCCAGGCCCTTACACGCGCGCAGGAAGTCCTGCCCCTTTTCATAAGAGGTGACACACAAGATGGAGATGGCACGATCCGAGGGCATGGGCTGTTCCGTGCATGCGGCAGGCAGGTGCGACGGCCTTGCCCGCAAATAAACTGCGCGGATTATACCCGTGTTTAACCGGCGGGAAACAAAAATTGCAGGAACGGGCCGACGCGCTGGGCCCAGGCAGCTTCGTTGTGCTCGGCACCCTCAACGCGTTCGTAGTGCAGGTCGCGTCCGGGCTGCCAGCCTTTGCCAAGCAGGACGTCGCGGAAGCGCTCGACGTCTTCCACGGTGCGGCCACCTTCGCGCGTACCGGCATCCAGCCAGATTCGAGGGTGAGGATGCACCGGGGCGGCTGCGGCGAAGCGCAGGATCACGCGCTCATTCCACCAGACGGACGGCGACAACGCCGCGATCCTTCCGAAAACCTTTGGAAGTTTCAGGCCCAGATATAAGGATACGAGCCCGCCCAGCGACGAGCCTCCGATTCCGGTGCGTTCCGCGCCGCCGGACACGCGATACTGGCTCTGGACGAAGGGACGAACTTCTTCCAGCAAAAATTTAGCGTAGCGGTTCGCGCGGCCGCCGCCGAGTTTTGGCGCTCGCGTCGGCGTGTATTCGCCCAGGCGTTGCTTGCCCGCGTTGTAAATGCCCACGATGATCAGCGGCTCAACGCGGCCTTCGTAAATCAGGTTATCGGCGGTCTGTCCTACATGCCAATCCATTCCGGGGATGAACGACGTGGATCCGTCAAAAAGATTTTGCCCGTCGTGGAGATAGAGCACAGGGTAGGGACGGTCGGCCCGTTCGTTGTAACCCGGTGGGAGATAGACGATCAGGTCGCGGCGATTGCGAAGATATCGCGAGGGAAACTTCTCATGCTTGATGAGATCGGGCGAACTCACGGAACGATGACGACCAGAAGATCCTTCGCTTCCACATGCTGCCCCGGTGCCACGTGGAGTTTCGTGACGCGCCCGGATATCGGCGCATAAATGTTCGATTGCATCTTCATGGCTTCCAATGTCAGAAGTTTAGCACCCCGCTCGACGGGATGGTTAACCTGCACCGCGATTCCGCTGACGAGGCCGGCGGTTGGAGCGCCCACTTGACCGGGATCTTCGGGGTTGGCCTTGGGATGGCTGCGCTCAACGACGCGCAGCGCGCGGTCGCGCACGGTGACTTCGCGCGGCTGGCCGTTGAGTTCGAAGAAAAGCGTGCGCGTGCCATCAGGGTGCGCTTCGCCGATGGTAAGAAATTTCACGATCATCGTCTTGCCCGGCTCAATCTCGACCGTAATCTCTTCGCCCGGTTGCAAGCCATAGAAAAAGGCAGGCGTAGGCAGCACACTCGCATCCGCGTAGGTTTGCCGGAATTTGTCGTATTTCAGATAAACGTCCGGATAGAGCAGGTAGCTAAGCAGCGCGTCAACCTCCACAGGGTGACCCACTTTTTTCTGCAGCTCGGATTGTTCCTCGGCAAAGTCGGCCCCGGGAAGATTCGCGCTGGGACGTCCTTTCAACGGGGCTTGGCCGCGCAGAATAATGCGTTGCAACTTCTTCGGCCATCCTCCCGGGGGAACACCGAGCGCGCCAGAAAACATTTCCACCACCGAATTCGGCAGCGAGATGTCGTGGTTTTCGGGAAGCGCCAACAAATCGGCGGGCTTCATTTCATTAGCAAGCAGGAACAACGCCATGTCGCCGACCGTTTTGCTGGAGGGAGTGACCTTCACAATGTCGCCAAACAACTGGTTCACCTCGGCGTAGGTTTTTTCCACTTCGCGCCAGCGGTGGCCTAGCCCCATGGCAGCGGCCTGCTCGCGCAGATTGGTAAATTGCCCGCCTGGAATTTCGTGCTCGTATAGGCGCGCGGAACCCGACTTGGGCCCGGAATCAAACGGAGAATAATATGTCCGCACGGTCTCCCAATATTCGGAACATTCATTGAGCGCCTCGGAATCGAGTTGCGTGTCGCGCGGCGTATTCTTCAGCGTCTCCACAATCGCATTCAGATTGGGCTGGCTGGTGCCGCCGCTCATGGAAGCCACGGCCGCGTCGGCCGCGTCCACGCCCGCTTCCGCCGCCTTCAGCAGCGACGCAGCGTTCAGGCCGCTGGTATCGTGAGTATGAAAATGGATCGGGATGCCGATTTCTTCTCGCAGCGCTTTCACCAGTGAATATGCGGCGTAGGGCTTGCACAAACCCGCCATATCCTTGATGCAGAGAAAATGCGCGCCCAATTTTTCCAGCTGTTTGGCCATCCCAACATAATATTTCAACGAATATTTCGGGCGGCTCTTGTCCAGAAGATCGCCCGTATAGCAGATAGCCGCTTCGCAGATGGCGCCGGTCTCGAGCGCCGCGTCCATGGAGACGCGCATGTTTTCGATGGAATTCAGCGAGTCAAAAATGCGGAATATATCGATGCCTTGGCGGTAAGACTCTTTCACGAATCTCTCCACCACATTGTCCGGGTACGACGTGTACCCCACCGCATTGGCGCCCCGCAGAAGCATCTGAAAGCAGATGTTCGGGATGCGCTCGCGAAGTTCGCGCAGGCGCTGCCAGGGGTCCTCATGCAAAAAGCGCATCGACGTATCAAACGTCGCGCCGCCCCACATTTCCAGGCTGAAGAGATTCGGCAGGCGTTGCGCAACCGCATCGGCGGTAGCCAGCAGGTCAATGGTGCGGACGCGCGTCGCCATCAGAGACTGGTGAGCATCGCGAAACGTCGTGTCCGTCATCAGCAATCGCTTTTCTTTTCTTGCCCAGGCCGCAAATTTCTTCGGACCAATTTTTTTGAGCAGTTGGCGCGTGCCCGGCGGCGGCTCGATGCCCGGCACCGCCGGGATTGCGGCCTTCTCGATCGGCTCGGGCCGCTTCTTCCCTTTCACTTCCGGATTCCCGTTCAGGATGACGTCGCCGAGATACGAAAGCAGCTTGGTGGCGCGATCCGCGCGGCCTGAAAAGTGAAAAAGCTCGGGCGACTCATCCAGAAAAGAAGTGGTCACTTCGCCGGCACGGAATTTCGGATGGTTGACGACGTTTTCAACGAACGGGATGTTCGTCTTCACACCGCGAATGCGGAATTCGCGCAGGGCCCGATCCATCCGCTGGCACGCTTCGTTCAAATTGGTGCCCCACGCAGTCACCTTCACCAGCAGCGAATCGTAATAGGCCGCGAGCACCGCTCCGGCATAAGCCGTGCCGCCGTCGAGGCGGATGCCAAATCCAGCCGGAGACCGATACGTGGAGAGTTTCCCGTAGTCGGGAGCGAAGTTCTTCGCCGGGTCTTCGGTGGTGACGCGGCATTGCAGCGCCGCTCCGTACAGCGGAATTTTCTCCTGCACCGGCAATGCCAGCGGCTCCTCGTGCAGCTTGTGCCCCTGCGCGATCAATATCTGCGAGCGCACGATGTCCACCCCGGTGACCATCTCCGTCACCGTATGCTCCACCTGCACGCGCGGGTTCACTTCAATGAAATACCAATTCTGCGAATCCACGTCGTAGAGGAACTCCACCGTGCACGCGTTGCGATAATTCGCCGTCCGGGCAATCTGCACCGCCGCGGCACACAGTCCCTCTCGCACGTTTTGTGGAAGATTCGCTGCCGGAGCCACTTCGACGACTTTCTGGTGCCGCCGCTGCACTGAGCAATCGCGTTCATAAAGATGCAGCAGATTGCCATGCTCGTCGGCAAGAATCTGCACCTCAATATGCTTCGCCCGCGGAAGATATTTTTCCAGGAACACCGAGGCGTCGCCGAATGCGGACTTCGCTTCTCCCTGCGCTTCTTCGAGCCGCGCCGCAAGCTGTGCCTCGTCGCGAACAACGCGCATGCCCCGTCCGCCGCCGCCCATCGCTGCCTTCACGATGACGGGATACCCGATCTCGCCGGCAATCTTCTTCGCTTCTGCAGTGGAAGAAACAGACTTCTCCGTTCCGGGCAACACGGGCACGCCGGCCTTGGTAGCAAGCCTTCGCGCGGCAGTCTTGTCGCCAAGCAGTTCCAGCAGTTCCGGCGTGGGTCCAACAAACGTCAGCCCAGCCTTGGCACACGCCCGCGCCAGCGCCGGATTCTCCGCCAAAAATCCGTACCCTGGATGAATCGCATCCACCTCGTGCGCCTTGGCAATCGCGATAATTCCCGGGATATCAAGATAAGCCTCCACCGGCCCTTTCCCCGCGCCGACCTGATACGCCTCATCCGCCTTGAAGCGGTGCAGCGCCAAACGGTCTTCGTGCGAGTAAATCGCCACCGTCCGCAAGCCAAGCTCATTTGCCGCTCGAAAAATGCGGATGGCGATTTCGCTGCGGTTGGCAGCCAGCAATTTGTGGATGGGACGATTCTTCTTCACAGGAACCTATCTATCGGGCTGATAGTCAGACACGAAATTTTACATTCTTTCACAGGTGGGGAAAACGCGAAGCACAATAATTTGCATCACGCGAACAAGAAATTCTTATGCGCCGTTGTAAGAGCGGCGAAGCCTAGTGCTTCACCAAGGGAAGCGCAAATCGGATCGGCACGCCGAAATTCGACCCGCCAAATCCCTTCACAATCGCAAACGTCACCCCGATCACTCCGCCCTGCCGATTTAGCAGCGGCCCGCCCGATCCGCCCGAAGTGGTTTGCGCGTCGTAAACGATTTTGTCCGGCAAAACGTCGCCCACGTGTCCCTGCGTAACCAACGGCCGAATCAATTTTCTCTTCGCCAGTTCCACCAGCACAAGCTTCGGATCGCCCGCGCTCGCTTTCACGATTTGCTGCACGATATCGTCTCCGGCCCGCGCGAGAATGGCGTCCAATCCCGTCGCGTAGCCAACGCTGATCAGTTCTTCGCCGCTCACAGCGGCTTCTTTGCTGGCGTCGAGTCTCAAAGTCGGCCGGTGCAACTCCGAGAGGTCGCCATGGACCAACGCAAGGTCCGCCTCCTTCGAAATCTGCGAAATGTTTACAGGGATGCCGTTCCCCTCGCCCGGAAAATAAGCGGTCATTTCCGCAATCACCGGCTCCAGCCCCTGTTTCATGGCTCCCGCCAGCTCTTCATTCTGCCACCAGGGCTGCACCACATGGTGGTTAGTCAGGATTTTTCCGTCGCCCACGATGAAGCCAGTGCCAAAAAAATCGCCGCGCACTTCAGGGCCGCGCCCCTCGGTGGTATAGACCGGGTTGCCGTCGCTGTCCTTCAACGGCGAGCCATCGCTATCCATCCCCCCATAGCGCAACCGCCGGCCAGACGATTTATCGTTGAAAGCCACGGAGACATGCAAAAGGCCAACGCTCGGGGCGTAAGAGCGGATGATGGTCTCAGCAGCTTGCGATTGCCCCTCAATCTTGGCAAGCCGGCTGGTGGTTTCCTCCAGTTGACGCCGAAGGTCCGCTGCACCGCCGTCATTTTGCGCCGCCAATTTCTTCTTCAAGTCCTCGCTCTGCTTCTGCAACTGCTCTTTCTGTTGCAGCATGTCGGAGTTGGATGGGTCGTCCCGCAAACGGCGCGCAGAAGCCAGAAGCTGCGCCTCAGTTTGGATGCTGTGTTCCAGTTGCGCAACCTCACCGTAAGCCCGCTTGGTTTCCTTATCCGCTCGGCGCGAATACAGGAAGAAAACTCCCGAAATGATCAACGCCAGGCCAAACAGGGAAAGCACGCCAATCTTCAGAATCCGCTCCAGTGAAAAGGCATCGCGGGTCATCTTTTCCGTCACCGCCAGCGCCTGAAACGCGGTCTGCGCGACGTCGAAGCTCTCCTCCGCGATGCGCGTCTTTTGCTCCAGCTTTTCCACGGTATTCTTCTGCCGAAATTGTGCACGGACGCGGGCCAACA
>Ga0137403_10004555_pt1 | contig 16320 bp, 15 predicted proteins | sample CZOMad2_1_16fung_FD_122057 | JGI IMG/M metagenome (GOLD analysis project Ga0137403, IMG submission 122057) | Vadose zone soil fungal communities from Angelo Coast Range Reserve, California, USA - CZOMad2_1_16fungal (Hybrid Assembly) | ecosystem: Environmental > Terrestrial > Soil > Vadose zone...
CAGAATCACCCATGGCGAAACGCGGAAATTCTGTCATTGGCATCGATCTTGGCAAGCGCGCTTATAAGGCGGTGCTGTTGAACAAGAAGAGCGAGACGCGCTATGCCCTGAGCAGCTTTGCATCGCATGAAGTGCCCGAGGAAGTGATGACGGCCGATGACGTGGCACAGCATATCAAACAGCTGTTAAAGGATCTCGGCGGCTATACTAAGAGTTGTGCCCTGGCCGTGTCTGAGCCGGGCTCACTTCTGCGAATTATCGAGCAGCCGAACACGCCGCCGGCGCTTCTCCGCAATGCTCTACGCTATAACGGGCTGAGCATGCTCAACCAGGATTGCAAAGATTTCGTGCTCGATGTCGCAAGCATTTCCAACGGCATCTCGGGTGCTAATGGCACAGCTGGCGAAGGCCAAGGGGCTGTTGCCGTTCAGGTCCAGGCCCCGGCAACAACGCAGACTCGTTATCTTGTCGGTGGGCTGTTGCGTTCAAAGGTGAAAGAAATCTCCGAAGCGATGGCGAAAACCCGTTTGTCGCTAGAGCTAATGCAACTGGCGCAGGTTTGTTCTTTTAACGCGTTCGAAGTTGCCTATCCGGACGTCCACCAGAAGGAAGCTTTCCTCTTGCTCGATCTCGGTCATCTGCAAAGCACAGTGCTGATCGGTTGTAACGGCGAGCTCACCCTGACTCGCGCCTTCGATTACGGCGGCAAACATTTTACCCAGGCCCTCACCGCCGACGGCGCACTCGACGCCAACGCTGCCCATCTCATGATCCAGCAAGGCGATCCCGGAATGGCCGATATTTGCCGGAACACTCTCTCACGCCTTTGCACCGAAGTGCGCAATTCCATGGGCTTCTTTGAGGGGCAACATGAAACCTCCATCCATCGGCTTTACGTTTCGGGCGGATTATCGCGCGCAGAAATGATTCTGCAGACCCTGAGTGATGAGCTCGGCTTGCCCTGTGAGATTTGGGATCCCCTGGAAAACTGCGAGGTCGCATTGCCGGCGGCAAAACGCAAAAACCTCCAGCAGGAATTTGTCTCGCTCAACGTCGCCTGCGGGGCGGCTTTCGAATACCTGCGAACGTAGCGCGTCATGCCCCTGCAATTAAATCTTCTCCACGAAGAAATCCTCGAGCAGCGGCAGCGACAACGCGATCCCCTGAAGCTGAGCATTTATGCTGGCATTGGCCTCGCCGCCTTGCTGCTCCTGAACTATCTCTGGACTGGCTATCGGGTTCTGGACAGCAAGCGCCATCTTAACGGGGTGCAGGGTGAATGGGCCAAAGTCGAGCCGAAGGTCACCGCCGCGCAAAAGCGTGCCGAGGAACTGAACGGCATCATTGGCACGACCAAAACGCTCGACACACTCATTGATAGGCGTTTCTACTGGGCTCCTCTGCTGGAGAAGGTGGCGCATTGTGTAACGCCAAATATCCAGATCACATCCCTCGAAGGCGCAGTCGAGGACGATAAAGGCATCACCATAACCCTTGATGGCGTGGCTGGTGGACGAGAACCGCGCGGAGTAGCAGAAGACTTCCGCCAAATGTTGCTCGAACAGATCGGCAAGGAGGAACCAAGCGTAAAAGTCGAATTCAAAACTCTGGAAGACCTCGATACGACCGTCTCAGTGGGTGGGAATAACGTAACCACCGCTCATTTTGTCGTCATGGTCGGATTGGACCCATTCCCCAAGCCGGCGGAAGCGGCGCCCTCCGAGCGAAAAAGCAAGCCCAAGAAGGAGGACTCCTAACTTGAACAAGGAACAAACTAAGAGACTGATGCTCGGTGGATTTGGCTTGATCGGGCTGCTTTACGTCTATTTTACATTCTTCCTCGGTCCGCTGAACAATAGCCGGAATTCGATCCAGGGGAAAATTAACGAGCTCGAGCAAAAAATTGCGACCTCCAAGGCCGAGATATCGAAAGCGACAAAACTAGAGGAGAGCGCGCATGCCGCTACCGTCCGCTACGATGCCCTGCGCGCGCTTAGCCCCGATGGTGCACCAATCGCATGGTTTCCCCCGCGAATGAAAACATTTTTCGCTGGCCAGCAAATCGACAAAGTAATGACCCGGCTCGAAACCAGTAGCGCGTTTAAAGAAAAGGAACTCGCTGGCTGGAATCGGTATCTCTGGAACGTCGATCTGCCCCAGGCGGACTTTGGGAGCTTGGGCAAAGCAATTGCCCTTCTGGAGAATTCAAATCCGCTACTTTCGATCCGGCGGCTACGTATTCACGCCGCCGCGAATGACCCTGAGATGCAGGAGATCGTCTTTACCGCCTCCACTATCGTCGACAAGAAATGAAGAAGCTGCTTTACCTTTGCCTGATGACCTGCAGCAGCATTTTGCTGGCAGACGAGACGCCTTCGATGGAATTGAAGCATAAGTCCTCCTTCAATGTCGAAGCCAATGAGCGCAATCCGTTTTGGCCAATCGGATGGAAGCCAGCTCCGAAACTCGCCAAGACCGGAGCGGACCACGCGGGACCGGCTATTCCTCCGTCATCCTTTGTCGTCTCATCGATCACGCTCGATCCAAAAGCGCATTATGCGATCATTAACGGGCGAACGATGAGCGAAGGCCAGCAATTTGGCTTGCAGCTGGGGACTCAAATCTATCAGATCACCGTCAAAACGATTAACGACGGCCACGTCGTTCTTCTTCGCCACGATCAGGAAATCATTGTCCCGCTGCGCCGGAAATAATTTTTTCCACGGCGCTGCTTTTTTCGGTTGAGTTTCCGGCCGAGCCGCACAATATCAAGGCCCCATCGGTTTTGATCTCATAACCTTAGAATTTCTCATTCATCCATGAAATTCTCATTCCTATTGCTATTCGCCATCTCCTCCACTGCCTTTGCTCGCGGCCCCGCTGGCACTTTCCGCGATTTTTATGGCCCGGAGTTTCATCGCCAGCCCACTGCATCCTCTAACAAAAATCCAAATCTCACCAGTGATGTGTTGCATCGATGGAATCGGATTGCGATCGATGCTACCGGTCTGGATCACACCCCGGTTGCTCCGGGCGAAAACCGCGTGTTCGGCGAACAGCTGGGCCCCGGCCGTTCTAGCCGAGCCATGGCGATTGTTCACATCGCGATCTTCGACGCAATCAACGCTATTTTGGGGGGATATCAGAGCTACACCGGAATCGAGTTGGCCCCGCACCCCGTTTCAATCAGGGCAGCCGTCGCACAGGCGGCGCATGACACTCTTGTGTCCCTTTATCCGTCACAAAAGGCCTCTTTTGACCAGGAACTGGCGGACGACATTTTGCGCGTCACTAGCGACAGGCAGAAAAGCAATGGTGTCGCATTGGGCAAACAGATTGCCGCCGCGATCCTGGTTTCGCGCGTTGGCGATGGCGCCGAAATACCGGAGCTTCATCTGGGCGTCGACTATTTCACAAGCAACCTTCCGGGACACTGGCGGCAGGACCCAATCAGCCTGATTCCAGTCGCGCTCGGCGCGCACTGGGGCGGATGCAAACCGTTCGTGATAAAGTCAACGACCCAATTCGAGGTACCGGCGCCGCCTGCCCTTACCAGCGCAAGGTACGCTACGGCCTATGACGAAGTGAAAAATTTCGGTGGCGACGGGATTACTACGCCGACGCAGCGCACGCCCGAGCAAACCTTTATCGGCACCTTTTGGGCATACGATGGAACGCCCAGCCTGTGTGCGCCGCCGCGACTCTATAATCAGATTACCGTTCACATTGCCGACCAAACAAAACTTCGGCCCATCGAGCTGGCGCGCCTGCTTGCGTTGGTCAATGTGTCCATGGCCGACGCTGCCATGAGTATCTGGGAATCGAAATATCATTACGATTTTTGGAGACCGATAACTGGGATTCGCGAATCCGACCATGGCACGGGGCCAACGGGCGCGGGTGATGGCAACGATGCTACTGTTGGCGATCCCACCTTCATTCCGTTAGGTGCGCCGGCCAGCAATCTGAACGGGCCGAACTTTACTCCGCCCTTCCCCGCTTATCCTTCAGGCCACGCCGGCTTCGGCGGCGCGATTTTTGAGACGCTGCGCCGTTTTTATGGAACGGATAATATCGGCTTTACTTTCGTTTCCGATGAGTTCAACGGCGTGACCAAAGACCACGACGGAAATGTCCGTCCCCACATGCCGCGCAGCTTTTCTACCTTGTCGCAGGCCGAAGAGGAAAATGGTCAAAGCCGGATTTATCTCGGAATCCACTGGCACTTCGACAAGACGGCAGGTATCGCCCAAGGCAGGCGAGTAGCAGACTACGTCTTCAACCACGCCTTTCGTCCGATTCAGAACACGCAGTAGCTGCTGGGCAGCTATTGCTCGCTACGGAAATTATAGGCAAATCTCCGCCAAAGACCGACTAATAGGTTGGCTTGATCAGCTAGTTGCCACCTCGGCCAAGGGCACGAATTCACTCTCGTGTAATTGGACTCGTTTGTGGCCAACGAGCAGTCGATACCATTCAACTGCGGAACCGATTACGATCAGGAGCACGAGCACGAGAAAGCTTGCAGCAACGAAAACGTCGATCCGATACATGGTCGCCTGCCGAATCAGCACTGCCGCGGCCCCGGCATCAGCTGCTTCGGCACTTTTTTGAATCGCTAAACGCGCGCTGGCTAAAAGACCCAGATTTGGGTCAGGCGAGAAAATCTTCATGTAACCGGCTGAAAAGGTGACTACAGCCATAAAAAGCAGCGGAACAATTGTAATAAAGAGATAGCGAGCCTTTCCCATCTTGATCAGCAACGTAGTGCCGAGACAGAGCGCGATCACCGAGAGCAACTGGTTCGCCAGACCGAAGAGCGGCCAGAGGGTGTTGATGCCGCCGAGGGGATCGATCACACCCTGATACAAGAACCAACCCCAGGCTGCCACCAGTAACATACTGGCGAACGAATTCGCGATCCATGAGCGAGTGTTACCCAACGGTCGCCACAAATTTCCAAGCAAATCTTGCAGCAGAAATCTTCCCACCCGCGTTCCTGCGTCAATTGTCGTCAGGATAAACAACGCTTCAAACATGATGGCGAAGTGATACCACAGCGCCAACGCCGTCGGACCAGCCGAAACGCGTGCAAACATGTGCGCCATGCCGACGGCAAAGGTCGGTGCACCCCCCGCGCGATTAAACATTGTTTGTTCGCCAAGATTCCGCGCCAGATCGGCCATTTGCGGCTCGGTTACTGGGAAGCCGGCCGCCGAAACTTTCGCCACTACTTCCGTCGGCGTCCCTTTGGTATTGATGGCAAAGTATTCGCCCGGCTGAATCACGCACGCCGCGATCATCGCCATTAACGCGACCATCATCTCGGTAATCATCGCACCGTAACCGATGTCGCGAATCCGTGACTCGCGCTCCAGCATCTTCGGCGTTGTTCCCGAAGCGATAAGCGAATGAAACCCCGAAACAGCACCGCACGCGATGGTAATGCAAACAAAAGGAAAAACCGGGCCGGCGAACACCAATCCGCTTCCATCGATGAATTTTGTCAGCGCCGGCATTTGCAGCACCGGGTGAATCAACAACACCGCCACAGCAAGGGCGGCGACCGTGCCGATTTTCAGAAAGGTGCTGAGATAATCGCGTGGAGTCAGTAACATCCACACCGGCAGAATCGACGCCGCCAAGCCGTAAGCCATAATCGCCCAGGCCAGCCATCGATCGCTATGCCGAAACCAGGCTTCGAGCGCCGGGAAATTCCCAAGAAATTGTCCGCCCCACACGGCAAAAAAAAGCCCCACGATTCCGAAGGCGGTAATCCAGCTGACATTGAAAAGGCCACTGCGCAATCCTGCGCCCATGAGCAAGGCGATGGGAATGGTCATGGCAATGGTGAAGACACCCCACGGACTTTTTGCCAACGCCTGCACCACCACCAGCGCCAGTACCGCGAGCAAAATGATCATGATGGCGAGCACGGCGATCAATGCGAGTGCGCCCACCCCGCGCCCAATCTCTTCCTTCACCATTTGCCCGAGCGTTTTTCCGCGCCGCCGCACCGAGGCGAACAGCACAATCATGTCGTGTACGCCGCCCCCAAGGGTCGCCCCGATCAGGATCCAAAGCGTGCCCGGTAAAAATCCGAACTGCGCCGCCAACACCGGTCCGACTAACGGGCCTGGCCCGGCGATGGCAGCGAAATGATGTCCAAAAACCATCCAACGATTCGTCGGCACAAAATCTTTGCCGTCGTTTTGCACGAGAGCGGGAGTGGCGCGTTGGTCGTTCAGCAAAAGCACCTTGCTGGCGAGCCACTTCGAATAAAAACGATAACTTATGGCGAACGCGCACCCCCCAGCGACGATGATCCAGAGCGCGTTGATCTGCTCACCCCGGGTCATCGCCAGAATCGCGATCGACCCGAGCCCAAGCAGGGTCACGGCGATCCAGAGCAATTTCTTCCACAAGCTCATCCTCCTGGTAGTGTACCGCGGCGTCTCATTTTCGCCACCACAGGCAGACATTGACAGGGCCGTCCCGTTGCGTTACCAACCGCCCTTGCGGCTCTCCCAGAAACTCGGAAAAATCCTTACCGGCGAAGCGTTCGACAGCGCGCGACGGCACACGCGTGCGATCGTGCGCAACGGCCGTTTCCCTGCCCGCATAACTACCGGCGCAATTATTAAGTCAATCGACGCCCGGCGGTTCGAGGAAATCCGGCGGAAATATGCCGTGGACGATCCAGGCGATGCGCCGCCGAAGTATCTCGATCTCGAGCATTGGATTCGAACCAACCTGCAGCGGGTGCGCGAGCTGGGGCTCGATTATGCTCCGCGTTCGCGCATTCTCGATCTCGGCTGCGGCGCCGGTTATTTTCTCTACATCAACAAATTACTCGGTCACGAAATTCTCGGCCTCGATCTGGATGAATTGCCGATGTTTCGCGAGCTTATCGAGCTAGTGCAAATTCCTCGCACCATTGCGCGGATCGAAGCATTTCAACCGTTGCCAAAATTCGACCGTAAATTCGACATCATCACGGCCTATCTGATTTGCTTCAATAATCACAAGAGCGACAAACTTTGGGGCCCGGCGGAATGGGATTATTTCCTAAGCGATGTCGCAGGCCACCTCGCGCGGAGCGGCCGTCTCTGGCTCGAACTGAATCGAGAATATGACGGCAGCTATTACACGCCGGAGTTGAAAGCACTTTTCGAACAACGTGGGGCGGAATTGCATTCCTTTCGCGTCGTATTTAATCCAGGGACGCTCGTGCCTTCCGAAGCTGCGCCAATCGGGCGCTGAAATCGGCGCCGCGACGCTGGTGTTCCTCCACCACTTGCTTCGGGGCACGCTCGATAAAGGACGCATTCGCCAGCTTTGCTTCCGTTGCTTTTAATTCCGCTTCCAGTTTCGCTATCTCCTTGTCCAGACGCTCGCGTTCTATCGCGCGATCCGTCTCGCCCGCAATTAAAAATAGTTCGCCCAATTTTGTCGCTGCTACCGACGAGCGAGACGGCGTTTGGAAATTTGCCTCGACCTCGAGCGATTCCGCGTTGAGCAGACGCGCGATGGTCGCACTTTCCTCCTTTGCCCACGATTCGTTAGAACGGAGCGCGAATTTTGCTTTTTGATTTGATGGGACTCGGGCTTCCGCCCTGAGATTTCGCCCCGCCTCCACCGTTTCGTAAATCGCACCTGCCCGAATTCGCGCTTGTACCTGGATTGATTCGTCTAAAGCCATCGCTTGTGGCAGAGGCGCGAAATCGAGAAACTCATTTTTCCCTGTCCCAAATCCCATCAATGACCAAAGCTCCTCCGTCAGGTGCGGCATGAAGGGATGGAGGAGACGAATAATGGCAGACAGGATGTAATCCATCGTCGCCAGGGTCGATTCCTTGCGCGCTGTGTCTTCGCCGAAGATATCCGTCTTGCCCGCTTCGACGAACCAATCGCAAAAATCGCCCCAGACAAAACCGTATAGCTGCTGGGCGACGGTATTGAATTGATAGTCCTGATACGCGGCTTCAACCGTGCCGATAGTCTCGCTCAAACGCGCCAGCGCTTCGATGGCGTAGATCGAGAGCTCGCTCTCTTTCAATTTCGGGTTTGGATTCGACGGGCCGTGCATCTGGCGGAAACGCGCCAGATTCCACAGTTTAGTGGCAAAGTTCCGCCCTTCTTCGATCTGTTTTTCGTCGAAGCGAATGTCCTGCCCACTCGGCGCAATTCGCATCAAACCGAAGCGCAAACCATCCGCTCCGTATTTCGCAATCAAATCCAGCGGGTCGGGTGAATTACCGAGTGACTTCGACATTTTACGCCCCTGCTTGTCGCGAATGATTCCGGTCAAGAAAACGTCGCGAAACGGAATGTTATCGTGATCGCGTTCGGATTTGCCGGGCTTAAATTCCAGCCCGGCAATGATCATCCGGGCAACCCAGAAGAAAATAATGTCCGGACCGGTGACGAGAACAGACGTTGGATAGAATTTCGCGCGTGTCTCCGGATCCATCGTCTCATAGGCCCAAAGCCACGAGGAAAACCAAGTATCGAGCGTGTCCTCATCCTGTCTCCAATTCTCCGGATCGGCCGGAGGCTCGATCCCAACATAAATTTCTGACTCCTGATCTCTGACCTCCGATCTCTGCTTCGGATACCACGCCGGTATGCGATGCCCCCACCAGACTTGCCGGCTGATGCACCAGTCCTGAATATTCTCCAGCCATTGCGCGTAAACTTTTTCCCAATGTGCCGGATAGAACCGAATCAAATGTTCGCGCACGACCGCGAGCGCTTCCTCCGTCTTCGGATACCGCAGAAACCACTGCTCGCTCAGGCGCGGCTCGATTGGGACTTCGCTGCGATCGCTAAAGCCAACGTTGTTCTCGTAGGGCTCGGTTTTTGCCAGCAACCCACGCTCTTGCAAAATTTCCGCCGCACGTTTGCGCGCCTCAAAGCGATCGAGCCCATCCAATTCTGGTACCGCTGGACAGTTAATCCGTCCATTTTCTGTTAGGACGTCGATAATCGGCAATTTGTGGCGCTGGCCGACCTCGAAATCGACTATGTCGTGAGCTGGCGTTACCTTTAGAACGCCGGTCCCAAATTCGGGATCAATCGCCTCGTCCGCGACAACCGGAAGTTCCTCGCGTGCAAGCGGACGCCACACCTGTTTGCCGACAAGGTCGGTGTACCGCTTATCGTTAGGATGAACTGCGACTGCGGTATCAGCCATGATCGTTTCCGGGCGCGTGGTCGCTACTTCAAGAAAGCGGCCGGGTTCATCAACGACTTCATAACGAACGAAATACAGACTTCCCTTTTGTGGTTTGCTGATGACTTCCTCGTCTGACAGCGCCGTTTGCGCGGCAGGGTCCCAGTTGATCATGCGCCGCCCCCGATAAATCAGTTTTTTCTGGTAAAGATCGACAAACACTCTCTCAACCGCCCGGATGTAATCCGCGTCAAAAGTGTAGCGTTGCCGCGACCAATCGCAGGAACAGCCTAGCCGCTTTAGCTGCTGAATAATGATGCCGCCATGTTTGTCCTGCCATTCCAGAACCCGGCGCAGGAATTCTTCGCGGCCGAGATCGCGCCGGGTCACCCCCTCATTTTTGCGCAACCATTTCTCGACTGCCGTCTGCGTGCCGATTCCAGCGTGATCCATCCCAGGCAGCCACATCACTTCCCGCCCCTGCATCCGCGCATGCCGCGCCAGAATATCCTGGATGGTAGTGTTAAGGACGTGACCGAGAGTGAGAACGCCAGTGATGTTTGGGGGCGGTATAACAATCGAGAACGGCGGCTTCGTCGCTTTGGTGTCGGCATGAAATGCGGCCCCATCGAGCCAGCGCTGATACCACTTTGGCTCAACTGTTTTCGGATCGTAAGTTTTCGGCAACTCGGCCATGAAAGTCGTGCTCGCCTTCGGGATGCGAGCCGCTAACAAACGCAAGCAGGACGTTTACGCCACTTTAACTTGCAGCAGTTGCACCTCACCGCCACTTTTCGCGAAAATGATCGATTCCGCAGTCAATAGATGAAACCAATTGGGGTCTTCGATTCCGGCATCGGCGGGCTCACCGTGGTCAGGGCGTTACGTGAACTTTTGCCGAACGAAAACATTTTCTACCTCGGTGACACGGCACGCGTCCCCTACGGCAACAAAAGCGCGGAAACGGTCGAGCGTTACGGCCTCGAGCTCGCCCGAATTTTGATGGCCGAAAATGCGAAACTGATCGTTGTTGCCTGCAATACCGTTTCGTCGGTCGCAATTCCAAAACTGCGAGCCGGCGTCTCGGTCCCGGTGATTGGCGTGATTGAACCTGGAGCGCACGCTGCCATCGCGATGACGCGTAATCGTCATGTCGGCGTTATCGGAACGCGTGCGACCATTCGCAGCGGCGCTTATGAAAATGCTTTGCGCGCACTGAACGTCCATGTCCGCGTCAGCAGCGTTGCCTGCCCACTGCTCGTGCCACTGATCGAAGAAGGACTGCTCGATGATAGGCTGACCGACCTGACCATCGAACGTTACCTCAATCCGATGGTCGCAGACGGAATTGACACTCTCGTGCTTGGCTGCACTCATTACCCTTTGCTTACTCGCGCGATCGTTCGGTCGCTGGGCGACAAAATTCAGATTGTCGATTCCGCCATGAATTGTGCGCGCGCAGTCAAAGATTTGCTGGATCGACAATCGCTCGCCACCACGTCGACTTCCGCTGGAAAGTTGGATGTAGCGCTAACCGACGCGGCCGATCATTTTCTCAGCATCGCACGCGACGCTTTGCAGCTACAGCTCGGCGAGGTGCAGCTGCGTGCGGTATCGTAGAGCGACTCGCTCGGGGCAGGCTCTGCACGACCAAGTCGTAAGAATGGTCGATCATTTTGCGCAGCTCGGCCTCCGGAATACCACCTTCGATCTCCACCGTATTCCAATGCTTCTTGTTCATGTGATAACCGGGTCGCACTTGCTCATAACGATCGCGCAGCTCAAGCGCGAGATCCGGATCGCATTTTAAATTGGCAGTGGCTGGAACTTCATCCAGCGACATCAGTGCGAACATTTTTCCCGCTACTTTAAAAACAAGAACAGTTTCACCAAACGGGGTTCCCTCAATGGCGTTGGGCTTCGTCAGGCAATATTCGCGAAACTCTACAGCGTCCATTCAACGAACCTGCGAAGGGTTGTATTTAGCGTCAACCGACCCTCTCATTTACCACCACTGCTTTAGCTGGTGTTAACCAGGTCGCGGCGGCCCGCTTCTGCGATACATGCTGGCAATTTCGAATAGCTCGAGTGCCTGGGCGAGGTCGGCCGGACTCCTTAACCAAAAACTGATCCAGCCGGAATCGGGAAATACATGATGAGGGAAAGCCCGCCCTCGGCTTACCTCCTCGGCACGAAATGATCTTCCAACGAACAAGTCGAGCAAGCCGTTTCCGTGAAGATGACCGATTTCTGTTGTTCCGATAAAAAAGCCGACACCGCCAAACCGGTGTGGGCGCCTCTGAATAGTGTATTTGCGGCGGATAGCGTTCTCGAACATCTCCATTGCGCGAAGCCGCGGCCGATCAAACAACATTGTCGCAACCATCAATCCGGCATCGAACAATTGGGGCAAGACGGGTATTCGCGCCAGCCATCTTAATTTCCTGACGACAAATTTGAACATCATCGATCCCCTTCCGCCAACGTCTTGATGTGTTCCATCACGCGCAAATGCACGTGACTGGTGACGTCACGCGTCCACCAATCAAAGTACCAAAGCGGCCGCATGTGCAGGGTGTACCAACTGCGACCAATCAATGTAGTCGTGCCATCATTGTTATCGATAAGCTGGAACTGTCCACGATGCAGTGTGAGATGGCCCAAAAGCTCGGGATCGTGCGGCTGTTCCGCGATCTGGAAGGTCAGGAGACCCATCGGCGTTAGCTCGGAAACTCGTTCCTTAAAAACCAGGCCATTAGTGAAAATACATTCTCGCGCCGCGCCCACGAACGCGCCCTGGCACGTCGTCGCAAGTGGACTTGGCAGTCCTACCTTATTAAGCCAGTAATCAGGGGCGGCGTCGATCGTAGGAAAGGAAACAACGTAGGTCCACACTGCGGCGGCCGGAGCATTGATGAGAAGGCGATCCTCGACAACGCCTTGCTGATCCTGTCGCAATTTCCCTTCCGCCAGAGTCGCGATCAACAGCACGGGGATCACGCTCAAATTCATCGCCGCCGTTTTTGACTTAAACAACAAACGGCCAACCAAGATCCCGGCAAAACCGCAGACAAAGAGAATCGGAAATCCAATCAACAAACACACTGCTCCCTCTTTGAAGAACAGGTACGCACCGATGGGAGCAACCAGCGAAGTAATAACCCACCACAGGAAATACTCCCATAGACTGAAGGAAAGGCTTCGCCAGAAATATGCGGCCGCAATCCCCATCGCCATTGGTACCAGAATGAGACTTGGCCAGACTGCCATGACCGCGAAACCATAAAACCACTGTTGCGCTCTCGAAGGCAGGCCGACTTTATCCGGGAATTGGAACAAAAGAACGAAGGCAAAACAGAACGCGACGCCAACTACATTCGCTGCAACAAGACCCAGGATTATGCGGAGCAATCTCCTGCCCGTCATTGCTACCCTTTAACGAATCTTAGATGGAATGAGTTGCGGCAAATCTTTGATTGCGACGCGCTCCTGTTTCATCGAATCGCGATCGCGTAATGTCACCGTATCGCGCAGTTCCTCGCCCTTTTCGCCAAGTGTCTCGAAGTCGATCGTCACGCCAAAGGGCGTCCCGATTTCATCCTGCCGCCGGTAGCGCCGTCCGATCGCGCCGCCTTCGTCGTAGAACACGTTCATGTGCGGCCGCAGCAACGCCTGCACTTCGCGTGCTTTCGCCACCAGTGCTTCTTTGTTCCGGAGAAGCGGAAAAATCGCGCATTTTATTGGCGCCATTCGCGGATGGAATCGCATCACAATCCGCGTTTCCATTTTTCCTTTTTCATCCGGGGCGCTGTCTTCGTCGTAAGCATCGCAAATCAGCGCCAGCACCGTGCGATCGACTCCCGCGCTTGGTTCGACCACGTGTGGCACGAAGCGTTCCTTGGTTTCCTCATCGAAATAATCGAGAGGCTTGCCACTGGCCTTGATGTGCTGCTGCAAGTCGTAATCGGTGCGATACGCGACCCCCTCCAACTCCTGTCGCCCAAAGGGAAATTCGTATTCGATGTCGAACGTGCCTTTGGAATAAAATGCGCGCTCTGTTTCCGGCACATCCAGAACGTGCAGTCGTTTCCGGGAAATCCCGATCTCCTCGTAAAACCTGATTCGTTCCTTTAACCAGTAGGCCAGCAAGTCCATCCCCTGTTCCGGCCGGCAAAAATACTCCAGCTCCATTTGCTCAAACTCGCGCGAGCGAAAGGTGAAGTTGCGCGGGTTAATCTCGTTCCGAAATGCTTTCCCGATCTGCGCGATCCCGAACGGGAGTTTCTTACGCGAAACATCCAGCACATTTTTGAATTGCACGAAAATCGATTGCGCCGTTTCTGGTCGTAGATACGCGATCGAGGCCGGATCGGCCGATGCTCCCATCTGCGTTTGGAACATCAAATTAAACGGCCGCGCCTCAGTTAAGTCTTTGCCGCCGCAATTTGGGCATTGCCTCACCCCATTTTTTTCCGCGAGCTGATCGGCGCGCAATCGTGCCTTGCAGGTCCGGCAATCGACCATCGGGTCGGTAAAGGTATCGACGTGACCGCTCGCTTTCAGCACCGCCGGATGGGTCAGGATCGCGCCGTCCAATCCGACGACGTCGTCGCGCTCGCGCACCATCACCTGCCACCAATACTGTTTAAGATTATTCTTGAGTTCGGTCCCGAGTGGTCCGTAATCCCACACCCCGTTGAGTCCGCCATAAATCTCGCTCGATTGGAAAATGAACCCGCGCCGTTTGCATAAACTGACAATCTTCTCCATCCGCTGCGCGTTCTCTTTCCCAGTCATGTTCGGACATATTTAACCGCAGATCACGCGGATGAAACGGATTTCTCTATCAACATTTTGTCACTAATCCCGGTCCTGCTATCGCTCCGGGCGGGAACTCCATTCGGCACTAGCGGGGGGCTGCCCATTGCGACGCTTCTACCGGGTCATAACCGGAGAAATGATCCGCCACCGCCAAATGATTCTAGGAAGCTTGGCGCATTTAACGTGTTTCGCGGAACTCTTCGCCAAGCCGCGATATCAGTGTAATCCGCGGTTGAAAACTACTGCACGACCGTGACTTCGGTTTTCACCGAGTTGGCGATGAAACATTGGTCGTGTGCGCCGTGATGCATCTTATCCAGCTCTTCCGCGCTCGGCTTTTTCTCGCCCGACCAGGTGATCTTCGGATGCAGCTCTACTCGCGTAATCGCCAATCTGCCTTCCGCATTTTTTTCCATCTGGCCGACGGCTTCGTCGGTGTAGTCATCGAGAATGAACTTCTGCTTACATGCAATCGCGAGAAAAGTGAGCATGTGACAACTGGAAAGTGAGGCGACGAAAGCTTCTTCGGGATCGACGTTGGCAGGATTGCCCAAATAGGCGGGCGCGGCCGAAGCCGTCATGGTGTGGCCGCCGTCGAAGCTCCAGGTGTGATCGCGCGGATATTTTTGATAAACAAATTCGGCGGCGCCGCGCTCCCAACGCAGGTTTACTTTGTGTTCGGACATTTCCTTGTATAAGCCGCACGTCCGAGGACCGCAAGCAACCCAGAGTCATCGAAATCCCGGGCCAAAGAGCGAAGCCGCGGCCAGCAACCGCGGCTACAGAAGGCTCGCGGAAGTTCGCCCTCCACCTTCCACCATTCTTATTTCGTCAAATCCGCCGCGGTCGGCGGACCTTCGACCCAGTTCACGTCCCACGCTCCATCAACCGTAATGAACGTTAACGAGTTCGCTGGCAGCCATGCTTCATGCACCATTTTGGCGGGCATGTAATTGAAACCACCCGGAGTCAACTCAGCTCGCTTGCCTTCGCATGCCAAAATGGCATTACCGGTAATCATGGTGTGTGACTCATTAGCGGTGTGCCAATGTTTTCGCACATGGATCGCTTTCGAGGTGCGAATGAGGAGGCTGGTAGCATGCGTTTTCGGATCAATACGCAGAAAACAGATTTCCGGAGAGTTTTTTCCGAGATCGGGAATAATCTTGTCCCATTTCAGATCGGAGACATTTTTGAAAATCGGCCCATCGCTCGTCGCCGCCGTCGGCTCGGTTGTTTGCGCACGAATGTTGGTCAACACCAGGAGCGCCACGGCCAGAAGAATCGGAAAAGGGAATTTTGTTGTCATGATAGGATCAATCGATCCGGCATTTCGTTTTCACAAGAAATCTTATCCTATTCTAGGTAGGCGATGAGTTAGATAGATGAATCCATACGCGAAACCGAATGAGCGAAAGGTAGGCGCACAACGGCCAAGGGTTTCGCATCTGGCAAGTCACGTTGACAGTCGCACCCGAAAAGAACGACAGGCAGAGAAAGAGTCGGTCGCGGCCGAGCGACGCGCCATCAAGAAATCCGCCCGGCGGCATCTAAAACAACAACTACACGATGAATTGGAAAATACTTAGTTTGTCCTAAATTTTTCTCGTCTCGCTTCGAATACCGCTGCACAATCCTCACCCACCGCCAACTCAGCTCTTGAGGTGGATTGCAAAAAAACCAAAACCAAAAGGAAATTATGAAACTCAAAGTTGCCATCTTGATCAGCGCATCCTGCGTCATTGCCGGCTTTGCCGGTGCACAAAGTCCCAACCCAAGCGCGGCCTCTACCGGAGCTCCCTACACGGAACAGTCCGTCTGGGACATCACCCTGGTAAAAACGAAAGCCGGATTGAGCGACGATTACTTGAGGGGCCTAGCCCAAACCCTCAAAGGCACGATGGAAGAGGAAAAAAAGCAGGGCGTGATCATGGATTACAAGGTGCTCCTCGGCGAGGCTTCTAATCGGGAGGACTTCAACATTCTGATCATGGTGGAATACAAAAACATGGCGGCATTCGATGGTTTACGCGAAAAGACCGAGCCGATCATGGCCAAGGTTCTGGGTGGCCAGGATGCGCAACGCCAGTTGGCCGTGAAGCGTCTAGATGTCCGCGAAATTCTCGGCACCAAAACGATGCGCGAGGTCATACTGAAGTAGGGTGAGGTAGCGCTCCAAAGTCAGTAATCTGTGGAGATCCGCGTAATCCGCCGTAAAAACCAATCAGAATTGGTTACTTCGCCGTGGCGACTTTCGCACTGCCGAGAAATGTCGCATTCTCAGCAACCACGAGTCGCGGCGCTTCGATGTCACCGCGCAAGGT
>Ga0137403_10004556_pt1 | contig 16320 bp, 15 predicted proteins | sample CZOMad2_1_16fung_FD_122057 | JGI IMG/M metagenome (GOLD analysis project Ga0137403, IMG submission 122057) | Vadose zone soil fungal communities from Angelo Coast Range Reserve, California, USA - CZOMad2_1_16fungal (Hybrid Assembly) | ecosystem: Environmental > Terrestrial > Soil > Vadose zone...
CGGCTCGACCTCGAGAACGATTGCCGCGCTCTTTTCGTCACGCTGCAATGATTGCCGAAGAGCATCGGGTAAACGGATTGGCTGGAGACCGACGCCCAGATATCCATGAGGGATACGACCCTTCTGAAGAAGTATGTCCACCACGCGGTTCACAGTGGGTGCGGGAATAGCAATTGCGCCGAATCGCGCGAAACGCGGAGTGGCAATGCCGACTGTGCGGTCATGCGCATCAATTACCGCCCCGCCCACAGCTGTCGGCTGCAAGCCAATATCGAGTCGCACGTACGGCGCAAGGGAAGCGCCTGCCCAAGTGTGACGTTCTGCCGCTACCAGGCTGACTACAGCAAGTCCGGCAACGGGGCCACTCGCTCTCGTGCGGCCGACCACAAGTGCGAGACTGCCCGGTTTGAGCGACGTAACATCCCCAAATTCGCTTGTGGTGGTGGCAGCCTCCGCACAGTTCAAGACTGCAACGTCCGTTGAGGGATCGCGGCCTGCAAGAGTAGCGGCCACAACTCGGCCATCGGGAAGCGTCAACTGAATCTCTTCATCGCGGCGCAGCGCATGTTGGGCTGTAACCACGACACCGGGACGCCATACCACACCGCTCGAAGAGCCGCGTGTCTCGGTATGGACCGCAACCGCGCTCGCGGCGGCGTGCTCGGTGGATCGCGCTAAGGCATCTGAAAGTTCAATGAGTTCTGCAGACATGTGTAAGACCTCCGCGAACAAGATGCCGTAGATGGTGTGGCGTTTACATCCGCCAAACGGCTAGGCCGGGGCTAGCAAGTTGAGCAGGGGGCTCAGACGCGAGGCCCCGACCGAATGGGACTCATTGTTCATCCGTTGAGGCTTGGTTTGATGATCCAGGGGAAGAAGGGGTGAAAAGATGCGTTGTCCATATTGCGGAGACAGACGAACAGAAGTGCTCAAGACTGTCTATCGAGGTCACAGCTCGTATCGCCACCGGCGATGCCTCTACTGCGGGTCTCGCTTCAGTACCCAAGAGAGGCCTGTACGCTGGAGTCGCGTGGATCGGAAGTGGCCGGGGCCCCGGCCCTTGCGGAAGGGATGGGGGAATCGGCGGACTCCAGCTCTGCGAGGGAAGTGTGAGGTGGAGTCCTGCGGAGTGGATTTCAAGCAGGCAGGAATCAGGCGCCATGTGGACCACATCGTTCCGGCGAGGCTGATCCGACGATTGAAAGCCGGTAATCCAGACCGCCGAGAAAACCTTCAGTGTATCTGCGCCACTTGCCATGGGTACAAGCTTCAAGCTGACCACAAGTTGTGCCTAGGCGATCAGCTGGGCTACCTCGAGATTCTTCGTACCCACAACTTTGATCTTGTGCGGGTCGAGCGGGCCCTGGCCCTTTACGAACTGTAGCTACCGCGAGAACATCGTTGTCTGAAGTCTTCGATTCCCGGAACTCTTGGCGCGCGTCCGGGCCCGCCTTCGACGCGGGCGAGCTGAACAAACGCCCAACTTAAGACTCGCTGATTTAGAAATGGACGTGGTGACTCGCAAGGCGAGGAGGGGTGGGCAGTACCTGGAGTTGACGGCCCGAGAGTTCGAACTTCTCGAATATCTGCTTCGGCACGAAGAGCAGGTCGTCTCTCGGGAGATGCTGGCGCGCGATGTCTGGAAGGAAACTGCTCGCGCAACACCACTCGACAATGCAATGGACGTTCACATCAACCGCCTTCGCCGGAAGTGGATGAGCCTTTCGACCGCAAATTGATTCACACGGTTCGCGGCGTCGGATTCGTGCTGCGAGAGGAAGAATGAGATTCAGGCCGCGAAACGTCCGTTCCCGATTGACGCTCTGATACGTGCTCGTGCTGGCGAGCCTTTTGGCCTTGCACGCGGGAGTTGCTTCCTTATTCTTGTTTTTGAGCCTGCGCGAGGACTTCGATCAGAACCTGCTTCAGGACTGTCGAAACTGTTGAAGGGATGCTCACGAAGGAGCCAAACGGAGGCGTGTCTCTTCATTCCAGCCACCCCGGCGCGGCTGAGCCAAGAATAGGCCGTTTCATAGAAGTATGGTCACCGCAGGGGTCGCTCCTTTATCGAAGCGCGGAGTTGCAAGACCAGATATTAGGCGGTCCTCCCGGACAGGGACGAAGGCTTACACGATCCAAGTCCGTCCACCACGCGCATTCCGAATGGCACTCGAGTCAGGCTGGCGAGCAGCGTCTATCACATAGAAGACCAGCGAGTGGTTCTGAGAGTTGCTTACAGCGAGGAAAGATTGTGGCGTGAGTTGGGCGAATTTGGACAGGTTTTGTTGGTCGGTTTTCCGATTGCTGTGTTGCTGGCAGGCTTCGGGGGCTACGCCCTAGCCCGCAAAGCGCTCGCACCCATCGATTCCATGGCCACCCAGGCCAAAACAATATCCGCCGAACGGCTGGTGATCGCTTGTCCATCGAGACTCCTGAAGACGAATTAGGGAAGCTCGGGACCGTCTTCAACGAGATGCTCGGGCGGTTGCAAACAGCATTCGATCAACTGCGTCGCTTCACGTCGGACGCCTCCCAAGAACTACGTACTCCGCTAACCGCCATCCGAAGCGTTGGCGAGGTCGCGCTGCAAGACCAAAGGAGCCCGGTGGAGTATCGAGATGCGATCGGAAGCATGCTGGAAGAGGTAGATCGCCTGACGCGGCTCGCGGAGAGCTTGCTTGCGCTTTCGGCACCGGGCGTGTCGAGAACGGTCGCCACGATTTTGTTCGTGTGCAGATCGATGACATACATTTGCCCTGCGTCAAGGTGAGCCGAGAGCAAGTAATGATCGTCGGGGGTTATGGTGAGATAGTCGAACCGTTTGCCCGGAGGCCCCGGTAGATCGAATTCGGTCACTTTCTTCAGTGTGGGCGCGATGGACTTGGCCGACAGCCCCAAAGCTCCTGTCAGCGCGATCAGTCCGAGAAACTCCAATCCTTTGTTTCGCATTGAAGTCTTCCCATGATTTCTTCAAACAACTTCCCAATCCCTACCCTTTGAAAAGCAGCAGCCCCGTTACTCCCGCCGCAAGAATCAAAAGTGGTTCCGGAATCTTCTTGAAACCGAGCAGCCCGAACGTCGCGACAGCAATGGAGACCGTGGGCAGATCAATCAACGAGCGCCTGCCAAGGATATGCAAGCTATGCCGTCGCAAGGCTGAAAGAATCACTCTGGGCTGGCTCCTACATAATCGCCGGCGTGATTAAGCGGCGTGCAAAGCCTTGAGGTCGCGGCACCGTTGAGAGCGATGCCGGTCTAAAATCACGTCTGAGCCGCATCGAACTTAAAATTGACGGCTTCCACAGCCAATGCTGCGAGTTCGGTGGCTCCTATGAGTCCAAAAACATCGTTCCACTGCTTTGCGACGCTAATCATGTAGCGCGTCCCGAATACTAATATCTCGCGAACAAGCAATCCCGTGCGGATCTCCAAGGTATTCCCTACTCGCTCCATAAGGACTCCTTGTGCCGTGCAGTGCGCCATCTGAGACAGAAACCGATAGTCCTCATCGTAGGTGTCGGCCAATCCCAATTGGCCGGCTAAGTCGCGGATTGTGTTGTCGCCCCACCAATTTCGAAATGGGCGTCCGTTGGCTCCAAGAATGAGGTGCTTGTTGGCTTTGTATTTCTCCTCCCACCAAGTTTTCTGGTCGTCAGGAATATTGGCTTTCAGTCGAACCGGTGCTTGCAACCAGAACCACGCGAGGTACTTCATCGCGCGGCCATCACGGTCCGCCACATCCTTGCTTAGATAGTCGGCTTGAAACGCAATCGCGAGCATCCGACGCAAGATTGTCGCTCCGTCTTCGCCGTGTCCCTGGACACAGAGAAAGTAGAGAGACCCGTGGGACTTGAACTGCTGAACGAACAGGATATCGAGGGCCCGAGCATAGGGAGGGGTGACATCGCGTTGAAGCGGCACAGCGCCTTCCAGCAGCTCATGGCTCTTTCTCCACAGCTCAAAGGAAGCGCGGTGGCGCTCGATCATTCGTGCCTTGAATTCGCCTGGTGTTAGCTCAGGCATTGGACTCCTCTGACAGATTTTTCCCATGGTAGGAGTGGCGCAGGAAACGAGTGTGTCACCCGCAGTTCACGGTCTCAGACAATTATTCTCAATCTGTTTTTCCGTCCGATCGCCTAGCGCGCGTCTGCTCATCGTATTCGTCGAGATCGAGGAGTTGTTTTTCGTCGCCCCACCACAGCAAGGATAGAACGCTCCCTTCTTTCAAACGCAGGGAGTGTTCTTTAATCCAATAACGATCAGCCCGGGGATGGTTGATCCAATGATCGCAACGAACGTCTGTTGGTCCGGCATTTTGACCTTGGTTACTCAGGAGCGAGGAAGCCAAGGATCCTGGACCGGGTCGGGCAAGGGGCCACAAGCGTCCGTTCACTTCTGGACTGGCCACGAACCACTCCTTGTTCTGCGGGCTGTTGCAGATCAACATCGAAGGAAGTCCGCCATGCTCGACGAGGCGGATTGCAGTCGAGGTCAGACTCATTTTGAATTGGTCGCCGAGGAGGCGAACAGTGTCGAAGGTAACGGGCAAGCTGCGAGCGCGCGGTTGAAACATCGATAAGGGAAGGAGCAGGTCGCTCGCGAAGCGGTTTGCGCGAGTTTCTGGATTAGCCGCCCACCACCCGCGCACGTAGCTTTGGTAATCACAGTTGAACGCTATTTGGCCGCGATCGCACATCCAATGGCCGAGTTCATGGCCTCCGGAGAATCGTTGGCGGCCACGCCAGGAATTTGCGTTGATGGTGATAAGGGCGCGTTCCCGGTATCCGATTAGACGAGCCTCGCAGCCGTAAAGCGGCTTGTAACGGATGGTCGCCCCGCGGTATTCAGCGATGGCCTCGATATCGAGGTCTTCGGGTTCCCTTATCCCGAGATCGGCCAGAATTTGTTCCGGCTTCTGAATAATACTGGGCATTACCCTTCGTCGGATGATCGAGGCACGTCGTTTAGAAAGCCAAGCTCTGCGAGATCTTCGAGAGTGCTCGTAACGTCTTCGTCCGTGAGGGTTTCAAATTCCCGATGCTGCGCCGTAAGGACTGCTCCAATCTCGGGATTACTTTCTAGAATCGCAGAGAGTTGTCGCTTGCGCTCATCGGCCGTGGAGCCAATGGCTGTATTCTCATTTGGCCCGCATGCAGAACGCAGGCGATATGCTTCACGCGCGGCTTCGAGTTTTCGCTGTTCAAACTTCTTGAGCGAAGCATGAAGAACATTCTTGATTTCATCGGCAATCGCGCGCGGATTTTGTCCCGCTTCTTGTGCTTCGTCGAGAAGTTCTTCGGGCGTATCGTCGGCGATCGAGTCAGCGAGTCCGTCGAAAATGCCGTCGATGCGGCGCCGCGCTTGGTCGTCACTGCACATGCGGCATTCCTTTTGGCCAACGCTCATCGATCCTTCGTCTGACCAGTCGCACTTCGGTTCGGTATTCCCTTTCATCGATATTAAGGGCTTCAATGATTTCCGGTCCTTTCATTCCAGCTTTCCATCCATCAAGGATCAAGGACGCCAGGTAGCGGTCCTTGAACAGGTTGGCAATCTCTTCGATCAGTTGGTCCTCCGTTTGGCACTCCTGCCGGATCAGCTGCTGCTCGGGATCGAGCGACGGCGACGGTGTTTTCGCGAGTGCGCTCTCCTGTTCTTGGCCTGCGTCGGAAGTCCGGACTTGATCGGTTTCCGAGATCTCTAAGACGCCGCCTTCGGCAGCCTTGCGTGCCCAGTTACTAGAAATGCTGCGCATCGCACCGATCAGGAAGCCGACGAGATCGACTCTGTCGGGGTACCAATGGCGCCGCCCCACTTCGAGCAGAGAATTCATGGCTTCCGTGAGAAGGAGGTGAGCGTCACGATTGGACGCGCTTTTCCCGATCCGACGAATTCGATTATCGGCATACCTTTGCAGTTTGACCATGTCTGCCTCGGTCAAGGACTGAATGGCGCGCCGGATATCTTCTAGACTAGCTTCAGGAGCTTGTAAAGGACCTTGTCCCGGGGGCTCTCGCATTGGATTCGAGCGTTCGTCAACGCCTCCCTTAAGGAATGCTCATGTCGCCGATTTTTGGACATTGGCGCGAAAGTGTTCGCCGTACCCGTCCAACTTAACCCGAAATGAGCATTCAACAGAGAGGGGCAAATGCCCCTCCTGGGAGGAAATCATGACCGAAGCCGAAACGCAGGTAAAGAGTGGCGGGGAGGGCCTAGCGAATGAGTCGCACAAGCCGGAACTAGTCACGGTAACCGTGGACGGCAATGAGAAGCGGGTCCCGCGGGGAGCGTATATCGTCTCTGCTTTCAAACAGTTAGTCGGAGTGGAGGCGTCACGGGAGCTGGACGAAGTTATCCATGGCGAATTCGAACCTCTGGACGACAACGGAAAGATCGATATCGAGAGGCATGAGAAGTTTGTTTCCCACGTTCGAACGGGGAGCTCGTCCTAATGGTCGCGGCCGACCAGCTCCAGGAGCTTAGCGATGTATGCGGAGAAGTCCGGGAGCTGGCGGAGGGTGGGAAGGTCTACATTTATCTTCCGCGGCTGAAGCTGCCGAATGGGTGCGTCCCCGGGGAGGTTGAGGGTTTGCTCTGTATCCAGGAGCATAGTGGATACGCGACTCGGCTTTTTCTCTCGCAGCAGATCGGTGGACGAGGAGCCAACTGGTCGGTTCACCGGATTGTTGATCGAGCCTGGCATACGTGGTCGTGGAACAACGTCAGCGCGCAAATGCGTCCGGCAGCGATCCTGGCCGAACACTTGAGGGCGCTTCGATGAAGATACTGTTCAAAATCACCGGCAGCTTATTGAGCGAGCTGAAAGCGCAGCTGACGCAGCCACACCAGTTTGCGTCCGAACGCGTCGGGTTCTTGTTGTGCCGGGTAGCTCTGATCGAGGGAGGGGGTCTCGTCATACTGGCGCATAGCCAGCATGACGTCTCGGATGCGGACTATATCGATGACCAAACGGTGGGCGCAATGATGGGACCTGCTGCCATTCGGAAAGCTCTTCAGGTCGCCTACAACCGGCAGGCATCGATGTTTCACGTTCATCTGCATGAGCATCGCGGCCAGCCACACTTCAGTCGGACGGACGAAAGGGAGACGGCGCGATTCGTCCCCGATTTTTGGAACGTGCAACCGGATTTGCCACACGGTGCGATTGTCTTCAGCGAAGACGGCGCCTATGGCAAGTGTTGGATTCCCGGGCGGGAGGATGCCTTGGACATCACCCAGTTCACCGTCGTGGGTATCCCAACGAGGAAACTATGAAAGAAGCGAATGCTTCGGAACTGAGACTCGGTCGGCAGAATTTTCTTGGGAAAAACAGCGCTCAGGTATTGAAAGAATCCCGCGTGGCGGTTGTGGGCCTCGGGGGAGGGGGATCACACATCGCACAACAACTCGGCCATCTGGGCGTGGGTGAGTTTGTTCTCATCGACCCTGACATCGTGGAGGACACGAATCTCAATCGCCTAGTGGGTGCCACGCAGCAAGATGTCGCGAGCGGTGCTAGGAAAGCTTCCGTTGCGGCGCGCGTCATCGCAGGTGTAAACCCCGGCGCGCGAGCCTGGATTGAAACAAAGCAATGGCAGATGTGCGCGGTTGCGCTGCGGTCGTGCGACGTCATATTCGGTTGTGTTGATTCGATTGGCGAGCGTGCGCAACTAGAGACAACGGCCAGACGTTACCTCATTCCTTACATCGATATCGGAATGGACGTGCACAAGGCGGAGGAAGGATTCTTTCTTGGCGGCCAAGTGGCAGTTTCTCTGCCGGGAGGCCCTTGCCTCCGGTGCATGGGAATCGTTAACGACCGCGCACTTGAAGTGGAGGCGCAACAGTACGGCGCTGCCGGTGGACGCCCGCAAGTGGTTTGGCCAAATGGTCTTCTTGCTTCGCTAGCGGTTGGCTTTTTTGTACAGCTGATTAGTCCGTGGTATGACGTGCTGGATTTGCCGCCCTTAGTAGAGTTTGATGGCAACTCACAATCAGTGTTCCCCAGTAAGAAACTTCCTTATTTGGCGGGACGCTCGTGCCGTCATTTTGCCGGCCTGGAGGACTTGGGCGATCCGTTTTGGAGCTGCCCTGGGAAGTGTCTCGTCGAATAGCCCGGGCAGTGCGAAGGGACCTGGTGATCTGGCCCGCCTCAAGGCAGCCCGTTGGCCAATAGTTTGCTATGTTGCGAGTCTCCGGAGCACCGTGCAGGCAGGGTTAAGTGGTTCGGATTAGGTGTTGATTCGATTTGCGTTGGGACGGTCTCTGCGCCGCCGAGTTGCACGACTATTCGTCCAAGGCGCCGACGGCGAAGCATTTGCAATCCAACTCGCAGTCGAGACAGCTCACTGCGTGTGAAAAGTTCTCGTTGGAGAATTTCGTCCACCATTTTGGTCGCGCTGTTTTCGTCGCCCTGATGACACAGCTGATGGGCTGATCGGAATAGGGTTCGCGGGGTATCGCTGTCGATGAGGGGAATCAGGAGTGAACCTGCTTCTGAGGGCTCCAACTTCAAGACACCACCGCCGTAGCTCCTGCCCTCGAGCTCCGCGCTCAATTGAGTCAGAGTGGAGAGAAAGCCGACAGCGATGGATCTGGACTCGCGTTCCGAAACGGTTTTGAGCCATGTCAGACCGTGAATAGTATTCGTAGAAGGTATTTGCGCAGTATTGATCACGAGTCGTGGGGCCACGCCAGACATGTATGTTAAAAAGGCGTCGGGCACCGCGCCGATCCTGACTCTGTACCATGGCTCCCGAATCGAACACTTCAGACGCTCGTGAATTCCTTCTTTGATCCCTCGACGCAAATATGCCTTGACCGCGGTGTCGGTGGATACCCGCAAAGGGGGGCGAATGAGTAGGCAGGCAGAGTCGGACTTATAAGCGTTCTTGAGAGACGTTTTGTCAAATTCCAAGCCACGCAGGAGTGAAGCACGGCTCAGGATGGGTGTTGCGTAATGTCGCGGAATGGACAGGTCCCGGAAGACGGAGGGCCTGACGACGAAAAAACGATTTGCACCGGTAACTGCCCCAATTCGAATAGTGGCCTTGTCCCGAAGTCGACAACACCGTGTTGCCGCTTGATCGTAGATAGAGAGGATCTTCGAATCAAGGATAGCGCGGAGCCAGGAATCCTCATGGTCTGGAGACGCTAGGTGCTGGGTGCATCGGTCAAGCCCCTCTTCATCAAGGCGAATGGAGGCGCAGGAAGTGAGCCCGACACGAACCTCGATCATCTTTTGACCACGTTGTTCGGCCAACAGCAGGACACTCTCTTCTTCGGCTTCTGGAAAGATCCGCTCTTGAAGAAAGATTGCGGTTACCTTACCGAAAGCGTCTTTCAGCGATGTCCGGACAACGGATGCGTAATCCGCGTGTATCAGGGAACCGGGCAAGATGAGCGCGAGACGACCGCCCGGGGCTACGAAGTCAATCGAATGCAACACGAAGTACGCCCAATAACTTGCCATCGCGGAGAGACGTAAATCATTTTCCGTGAGCGCTCGCGCCGCGGCGCGCTGGAGGCGGTGGGGTATTGAATGGTGTTTCACATAGGGAGGATTTCCGAGCACGGCGCTGAAGAGAGTTCGGAATTGCCGTGGACGGAGGGAAAGGAAATCCTGGAAGAGGAACTGTTCCTCATGCGCACCTTGCTCGAGAATCGACGAGAGCCAGGTGCGAGCCGCTGGGTCACGGTCTGCTCCAAATACCTGCCGCGCGGCGCGCGGAGCGTGTAAGTTGCGCAAGCGGCTAACGGCAGCGCGCAGGAATGCGCAACCGCCGAAACTTGGGTCCAGGACGGTTGCGCCAGGCTTGGTAACGGCCCATTGTGCGATGCTGTGCGCCAGAGCGTCTGGGGTATAGAAAATTCCATGGCGGCGCCGCACTTCTCTGTTCAGAATCGAATGGGCGGTAGACATCGAGTTTGGTTCCTCCATACTAAACTGAGCCTAGAATGCAGGGCGTGCAAACCTAAGTACCTTCCATGATCCGGTAAAGCTGCTCAATCAGTCCGCGACCTCGATTGTATCGGTCGGTCATGCGTCGACCTCATCCATCCCCCAATAGCCGACGATACGCAGGTCCGAAGAAACGTCGGCCCATGGCGCGTGGCCCCCAATGAGGAAAGCGCGTGACAATCCGTGATTGAAAACGCGGCAGCAAATTTCTGGAGAGTGAATACACCCGTGGCAAGCGCCGCGATGGTCTATACACGAGGCATCGTAAAGGCATTCGGTGGCTTCCGAGGACAAGGCTGCCAGAAACGCTGCCAGCTGATCGCGCGCAAGAGTCTCAATACCTCCAAGGCGGAACGCGCTGGAGTTGTCGAAAACAACGGTTCCTAGTAACGGTAAGAAGATGTACTCACTAAGACTGGTGCGCTCGAGACCAGCGAAACGGCTCACGGCGCGCATCATCATGTGTGAAAGGCTATGGACCAGCCCAAAAACCAGTCGGCGGGCGGGTCGCAACCACACATCGTCATAGTAGCGATCAACTGGCTCGAGAACGGTAAGGATGCGGGCAATCGGGGGGAGTTCGGGAAATGGCGGTTCAATCCCGTTCAAACGCAACCATCTCAAAACCCGTTCAGGGTTGAGCGAGAGAAAGATGCCTTCGTGCTCCCCCTCTCGAGCGAGGATCGGAACGGTCCCGACCACCTCAGGACGACCGAGTCGCTGCGCTGCTGGTCTTTGCAGCGACGGAAACGCCCGGATCTGCGTGGGCAGGTTAGTGGCGGATAATTCCTCGTAGGTCGGCTCGAAGGATCGGCGAGTATAGCCGAATGTAGCAGTAATGACTGGCAGGTCGTCGACCACTAGTAGCTCGCGGATGCCGAGGCGTGTTCGCGTTAGGTCAATTTGCTGTGCAAGAAGCTCACTCGAACCCGCGCCTTGTGCGGCGACGGCGAGTGCGGGACGAACCGATACAGTCTGCCGAAACGCTAAGCTTTCTAGGATGGACTTCTCTACATCCGGGCTCGAGGGAACGAATCGTTCGTCGACTGGCTCCGGGCTCGGTGTGGTCGGAGCGCTCGCCGCCTGCGCAATCAAAGTGCGAACACGTTCGGCTTCTTCGCGGTTGCCGGTTGCCTCGGCGACCTGCAGCCGGCGCACGAGGGCACTCAGACCCTCGGCGGTCCGTTGGTTTGTCGTGGGACGCTGTGCTGGGGAGAGCATCCTACGAAGAAGCGTTTGCTCTTCATCTGTTGTGGATGTAACGGTCGGGCGGTCGAGCCGCAGCATCGAAAGCGTTTGAGGGTAATAGGTATCGCTCGCACTGTATCGTGAAACGCGCATGGCAATTCGCGACACGATGGTCGCAGCCTGGTCTGGTGTGGGGGGTTCTTCGGAAGACGGATTGGGCGGAGAAGCATGGCGTCTCCGCATGGCTCCCTGTAGGCAACGACTGCAGCGGGCGGTGAGGCGCTCGACCACCTGCGTATCGCAGGTTTGGCAAACGATTCTCATGTCCCGAACGCGCTCGGTTCGTAGGGGCATCACAAGAGCACCAGCTGTGCCGCATCTCTGGCAGCGAATCGGGTGGTTAGTGGCTTCGATCATGCCGTCCTCGCGTCGACGAGTAGCCGGAAGCCATTCTGTGATCGCAACGAGTTGTCCGCAGCCGTGCACGAAAACGTAAGGAATCTGACGCAAGCCTTGACGACCGCATCCCGGACAGTGAAACTCGCCCCGAGTGAGACGCGCGATATCTCTTCGGGAGGGGAAGGAAAGGCGCGAACAGCTGGGACAGACCAGTGCCGTGTGGAGCACCGTAGCCTCTATAGCCTGAGGCAGACCGATTGTGAATCGGGCTCGTTCTGTGCTGGGATCGGGAAAATTAGGATCTACGGTACCGCCCCTGCTCCTCCAACGATCAAACAGTTGTGAGATTTCGTCCAGCACACTGACACATTGATTTTCATCCCAAGCAGACGAGAGGCGGACACCACCGAGAATCACGATGGCGAGGCCATCTTCCCAGTCCACGGTTCGTTCGGGGAGGTAGTTGAAAAGCAACTGAGAAACACCGCGTTGCATGACGAGGCGGTGTTCTTGTTCAGGCGAGTCATCGCCTTCGCCCGTATTGTGCATGCGGGGCGGAGGAGTTCCAGTCGCTGATGGGGCGCGTGTTCGTCTACGCCCGGATCTGTCTTCAGCCATTGATGAGCCTCTTGAGGATCGCCTGGTCAACGGGATCTGTAGTTTCGATGAATGCAGGGTCGTCAACATCTCGTAAACTGCGCATGGCGCCCAAGTGTATGTTTAGCGATCGAGGCATTCCGCCTTGCCGGCGTTGCATATTGACGATAGAGCTGAATGCGTTACGAACCCTCGTCACTAAGCGTTCGCGATACTGGGGAGATGGGGCAGCATCTGTGCCATACGCGCGATTCATCCAAGCAAGGATTGCCGCATCCTCGAGTGACTGTGCGCCGGCTCTCCCATAGCTGTCCTGGACGTTTTCTACGGTTGCCAGTGGTGTCCCGAGCTGTTGTGCGGCACACCCCATCAGATAGCCACAGAGCAGCCCTGGGACAGTTCGTCCGAGTGCAGGCTCCGGCCAGCGATTCACGGCCGTGGGGTCTACGAGACGATCCAAGTAATCGTGGAACTTTCTAAAGCGGTCGAAGATGCTGCGGTCACGTTCGCTTTGCGGAGTTGCAATAAATAGAGATATCCCAGGAAATGTTCTGCCAACGCGGGCAGACGCTTGGATATATTCGGCGACCAAACGAGTGAATCCGGCAAAGACGATGACGTTGAATCGGTCGACGTCAACCCCGTGCCCAATGATGTTCGTCGTGACTAATCCTCTGATGCGTTCAGCAGGGTTACCTAAGGGATTTGCCGTGCGTATGGCCTCCATCGCCGCAATCATTTCCGTGATGTCAACGCCACCGTTGAACGTATCGACGATGAGATCTCCGTGGTTCGGGGCTAGGTCGCGCAACTCTCTCTTCACGCGCGATTCGATGGCTTCCGCGACTTGGTCGGAACCCTTGCGGGTCAGGACATAGGTTAGGGGCAACTCGTAGAGAAAAATTAGGCGGCGGAATTCCTCCGACGACAACGCCGATGTGCCATAGAGTGACGCGGCTGCGGTGAGATTTTGTTCTGCCAATTCTCTGGCAGCTTGGAGCTCCAAGTACAAGAGTGAAAGCGCGCGGGTAACTGCCGGGGTATGCTTTCGTCCGACACCGAGAACACCGACGAAGACACGGCCGATTCTCGTGGTGTTTTGGCGATAGTAAAACGAGTCATATGCCTCAGGTCCGGGACCCGGGAATTGTCTGGACCGCTGCAGATAGAGTTGCCACGCTTGCTGCTCGAAATCCTTGATCGTTGCTGTGGCGGCGATAATTTTCCAAGGCTTGAAACCCAGGGCGCGCGCGAGTTCCATAACCCCCGTTTCATAGTGAGCGTCGAACGTCCCGAGCTCTTCGCACAACAGATGAAGCTCGTCTTGCACGAGGAGCGCCGGTGCGGGGTCGTGGAACGGTCCACAAGAGACCAGCGAGTCGCCGCAACGTTCGGATCTCGTGCCGAGCGCAAAGTCGCCTGCGGCGGGACAGAGGCGCCGGTTCGTCCCACGAAAACTTACGCCATGTCGATGACACAGGAGGTCAAAGCGGCCGAAAAAGTTGGCGAAGCGCTGGTTCTGGCCCAACTGGGCGAGTTTGTCCACAGTTGAAACAATGACCGTCGGGAGGAATCGATATAGGTCGTCATCAACGACGTAGACCGGAAGCCGTTCCGTTCCTCCGGGACACTGTTGATTTGTGCATTGGTGCCCAACGAGCCTGAGTTCTGGGTCATAGTTGAGATTCACGCGCGAACTGCAAAAAGGGCAGAGGAATACGCGCTGCAGACGCTCATCGATGCCCCGAGAGAGAAATCGAGCATGTTGTTCGTTCGAAATGGTGTTGGGGGTTACGCCACTGCCGACAAAATATCCCATGGAAAACCGGGCACCGCCGAGCCGTTCCCGCTGTCGGATGACTTCGGCTGCAGCGAGAGCGCGCGCGAGCCGCTGCAACTGTTGAAAAGTGAGCAGTCGGAGCGGAAAACGGACGAGCGCGGTTACTCCGACGTGCTTGCCGCGAAGACGGTCAAAGAACGCCTGCCACACAATTAAGCCTAGGAAGGCTTCCGTTTTGCCGCCGCCCGCCGCGAACCAGAGGATGTCTACAAAGGAGCTGTCCTCGCTCTCGAGCTCCGCGTATTCCCGGGCAGCCAACCCTGGGAGTTGCGCCACGATGAACACAATCTGAAACGGGCGCCAGGTTAGGTGCGGACTTGTTGCCACCCCCATCGCTTCGTTCATGAACTCGAACGCTCGGCGAATGAACGGAAAGCGATCCTGGGCCAAGAGGTCAATGCCGCGGTCAAACCGGGCAATCTCGGTGCGAAAGCGTTCTCGAGCGTCGCGAGCTTCGTCTTGTTCCAAGCCGCGAAGCTCTCGGACTTTGCGGTCCCATGCATCTTCGTCGTAACGTCGCATGGCTTCAGAAATGGTTCGCAAAATTGGAACGGGGTCGCTCATGAGTCGGGCAAACTCTGGGCTGGCGCCTGGAATTTCACGTGGCTCCAAGCGCGGTACGGTTGTCTGCGGGATGGTCTCCGTTTCGAGCAATAGTTCTTCGCCCTCGGAGTGGCCCAAGGCTTGAGCGTTGATACCTGTAGCGATCATTTCGCGGTCGTATCGAAAACTTGCGGGGAGTTCCTGAAAAATCGTAGGAAGGTGTGCTTGACGAGGCAGGCGGGCGTTCAGTTTGACGGCGTAGAGATTGGCGTCAGCGTAGTCCAAACTCCGGGTCCCGGGCGGATCCGTGTAGTTGATCACCCTCAGGGCGAGTCGGACACAACCGGGGAGCGTTGGCACACTGGACAGGCGGACGTCGACCGCCGCGCGCCACTCCAATAGGTGCGGAGCATTCCGTAGAGCCACAAGCCGTACTTCAAAAGCCTCTGCAGAAGTGAGGGCGTTTTGTTCGATCGAAATTGGTTGGCGTCCTGGGAAGGCACGGTCCATAGGAATCAATTGCACTGCGGAACGGATTTGCTCGCTCAGGTCCCGCGAGATTCTCCGTTGTTGGCGGAGGTCACCTAAATCGATGCTCACGCGGAGATCGGAAATTCGCTCGCGGGTCCAAACTGGAACTACGTTTGTGATTTTCACGGATGACGGCGGAGCAGCCGCGGTTGGGCCGGGCGGCGGCTGGGTCGGTTGGGGGGCATCCCTCCAAATCGAGTGCTGCCGCTGCTCAGAGAAGGTGGGCAGTCTACGTAGGTATACGAAAAATCCTACATCCACTCGCAGTTGTCGGTTGGCAACGAGAGCTTCGAGTGGGGCAATCCATTCCAGGCCAATTGCGGTCTGTTCGTATGCGGAGTCGCGGGGTAGATCATCTGCCAAGTCATCCTCACTCGCGGATTGTTCGCTTGGCGCAGGCATTGCTGTCGTTCCGGGAAAAGCGATTGGCGTGACAGAGACGGGCGTGAGAAATCCCGCGAGGATGTGGTCTGCAGGTCGTAGACCAACAAGCCGAACGCTACCTTCGTCCAGACCTCGTGCGCGGTCGGAGAACCTCTGCGCGAGAGTAGTAGCAAACGCATTGTAGTCGGTATCAGTTAGGGGCATTTTCTGGGGCCTCTGGCAAAATGACTTCGTCAACGGTTGCGACTCGTGCCCCCTCGACGAGATAGCGGGCGTTCATTCCCCAGTCTCGCTCGATTCTTCTTAGCGAGTCTGCATCGAGGCGGCCAAGACAAGCGGCTCGCACGGCTCGGGCGAGTTCCCGACCAAACTTGCGGTGGTTCACTCGCCAGGAATGGATTCCGCTGAACAGGTCAAGTAGGACTTCGCGATCGAGCGTAATGCCCAGAGCCGCGGCGAATGCGAGGAACCGGTCCGGTCGATCGGGCACTGAGGCCTCTTCGTCATCATCCAGCCGCAGCCAGGTGCGAACGGTTGTCGGGTCAACGGCGTGGCCAGTCTCCGTCATCGTTTGCGCGATGGTCTGGGCAGTCCGTTTGCCGTTTCCCAAGACGGATTTAACAACGGAAAGCCAAGTTGCACGCTTGTCGGCTTGGCGAGCAAGTGGACCGTGGTCCAACGTGGCCAAAAGTTTGTCGGAGAATAGTGAGTGAGAGTCCTCTCGGAGCACAACCACCTGGTCGCCTGCCTCCAAAAAACGAGCTTGCAGACTCTTGAGTCGTTTTCCGGCTTCCCTCATGACCTCGAACCGCGCGTGTAGATTGACCTCAAGAGACGTGCCATCTGTGAATATTATCAGAGCGTGCTGAGGGGAAGA
>Ga0137403_10004557_pt1 | contig 16318 bp, 11 predicted proteins | sample CZOMad2_1_16fung_FD_122057 | JGI IMG/M metagenome (GOLD analysis project Ga0137403, IMG submission 122057) | Vadose zone soil fungal communities from Angelo Coast Range Reserve, California, USA - CZOMad2_1_16fungal (Hybrid Assembly) | ecosystem: Environmental > Terrestrial > Soil > Vadose zone...
CCGCCCGGCGGGACGGCCGCGAGGGCGTCGGGGAAGTTCGTGAAGGTCGCGAGGTTGCCTACCGACCCGGCGGGGCACAGGCCCACCACCGGCGCCGCACCCACTGCCGTGAACGTGTCCGGGCTGCTGATCGCTCCCATCGCAGTTGCGATGACCCGGTTCACTCCTGGCACCGTTCCCAGCGTCCACGACCCCACCGAGGCAAGCCCGTCCGGGCCGGTGACGACGGAGTTCCGGACAATCGTGCCACCGCCTTCAACGGTGAACGTAAGCGTCACACCAGCTACCGGATTGTGAGCCGCGGTCGTATCCCGGAGCAGCACCGTCGGCGCGGAGAGGACGGGTGTTCCTACAGCCCCCAGCTGAGGATTGATCGAGTTCGTCACCATTTCCGGGACGAACGACCACGTGAAGGTGCTGAACGACCCCGTGCTGCCACCCACGCCAACGTGCGCCGCGAGCAGCGGCCGGGGCGTGACGGCGCGCCACAAGCGAGCCAGCAACCCCCTCACACCGGTGCCGCGCCACCCGACAGACGACTCTCCATTGCACGGTAGAAACCCCGCCGGGACGTTCTGCAGCGCTCGTACCGGTAGCCCCACATCGAACTGGAACAGCTGGAGTTGGCGCACCGCCGTGCTCGGCACCGACTCTAGATCGATACACATGGCCGCGATGACCGGTACGTTGAACTGGATGGGGCCCGGATCGGTGAAAAAGTCGTAGCAGTCCTCGAACTCGGGCAGCGCAAACGGTGCCGGGATGCAGCGCCTGCTCGGATTTTGGACGACCGTGACTGTCACCGGCTGACTCAACGCGCCGGCTGGAATGAACGTGCCCGCCTGCTGGTTGTTGCTGACGATCGTGTTGTCGGTCCCCGGGCTTGCCATGCGCTCGGTGCAATCGAGCGTCGAGTTGCTCGGGCAGAGCGCACCGTCCTCGATGCGAAACTTGATCGGCAAGGTGCGGCCATTCACCAGCGGAACGTCACCACCCGTGTTGGCATTCGTCGCCCTTCCCGCAGCGACCATGTCCACATCCGCGAATCCGAGCACCGCCTTGTGCACGATCACGGCGATGCGAAAGCTCGAGCCCACCGGCTCGCTGCTCGGATCGGTGTTCCAGTTGACGTTGTACAGCTGGCTGGTCACGTCGACGCGTACTATCTGGGACCCCGAACCGCTCGTCATCGTGAACTTGGCGTGCACTTGACCATCGGGGCATGGCGATACGTTCTGGCTGCAGATCTCCACCACGGGAGACAACCGCGGATTGAAGACGCCCGTGGGGGTCGGCGCGGCCACGATGGGCGGGAGCCAGAAGAAGTGCGGGTTGCCGCCGCCGTTCGCGGCGTCACGAATCTCGGCTGAGATGGTCGGCCCGTTTAGGGCCGTGGGGGACCGCTCGTCACGACACGCAGCAAACGCTACGACCGGCAAGACGACCAGAGCTACGCGCTTCATGGCTCGACTCCTTGGGCCTCCAGGACCGCGGGCTCGGGCGCGCGCCAGCAGCCCGATCCCCGCCGTTGCACGGAGCGAGCGCGCAAGATCTGCACCGCCAACGCCCCGGCTAACCTGCAGTCTCCAGGCAGCGTGCGCGCGACCCGTGACCGCCCGGCGGCGGCGTTGTAACACAACTGCTACAACCTGCGCGCTAGCTGCCGTACTTCTCAACGCTTCGCCTCGGTCAGTTGGCTGAACCGCGGATCGGACCGCAGATCCCGCCACCACCACGAGATATCCCCGCCGCGCTTGAACGTGTGGGCCGGGTTCGCCGCGACGTACTGTTTCAACAGCTCGATCGCCTCGCCGCGCTCGCCCAGGAGCGTCCGGCCGAAGGCTTCGAGCGGTAGCAAATCGTGTTGCGGATCGATTCGTGCGTCCGCCCGGGCAGAGGCGAGGACATGCCGAGCGCTGTCCGCGAGCCCCGCGCGTGCGAGAACCGCACCGACGATCATCCGCACCCGGTGAACTTCGAAGGCCTTGGCAGGCGGGGGAGTGAGGGTGTCGACCTCTCGGTACAGCCGCCAGGCCTCGGGCACGTTGGGCTCCGCGGCGTCGGTGGTCATCAGCCACAGCCTGCACTCGGCAAACCGATAATACCTCGGAAACCGCGCCGCGCCCTCCTGGCACCACCGTTTCGCCTGCGCGAACTGCTCGAGGTCGTAGGAGCCGATGAACAGGCGCCACAGCACGTCGGTCGCGACGGTCAGGTAGGCGTCCTCCTCGTACGCCTTGCGCGCTGCGAGGACGGCCGCCGCCACGTCCTCCGTCTGATAGTAGAGGTGGCTGAGTGTGCTGAACGCGCCGGCGAGCGACGGATCGGCCTGCGTTGCCGCCTCCAGGTCCTGCCGCGCGGCGGTCAGAAGCTTCGCTTGCTCCGCCGGGTCGGCGGAGAGCTCCAACAGCCACTTGGTGTAGCGCGCCGTGCCGCGCAGCTCGAGCGCCCGAGGGTACCCGGGGGACATCCGCAGCGCCCGCTCCGCGTGACCCAGCGCCACGTCGAGCCACGGCGCCGCTGTCTTACGGTCGCTCGTCAGCCGCGCCCGGCGGTAGGCGATCGAGCCGCGCTGCACGATCGCCTCGACCCACTCGGGATCGGCGACCTCCGCCAGCGCGAGCAGGGAGTCGGCGCGCGCAAACGCGGCGAACGCCCCGTCGACGTCGTCCTTCTGCAGCCGGGCCTCCGCATCCTTGCGAGTCCGCTCCCCCTGCTGGACCAGCGACCACGCAGCCACGCTCTGCGTGCTGGCCCGCTCCTCCCGGAGTCGCAACTCTTCGCCGAGGCGCACGCGGAGAAACTCCACCACTCTTCGAGCAAGGCTATCGCGGATCACCAACACAGCGCCAGCTGGCTGCTCAAAGCTCGCGCGCGTCCCCAGGTCCGCGCCGCTGGCCCCGTCGATCAAATTCACCGACACGCGGTAGCGCCCGCCTACATCGTCCACGCTGCCCGCGACGATGGTTCCCACGTTGAGCGCCCGAGCCGCACTGTCGAGCCGGACGGCCGGGCTGCGATACTGGGCCACCCCGTTCTTGCTGACGACGGTGAGCGTCGGCACTTGCCGCAGTGCGTCGATCAACGCTTCGGTGAGGCCGTCCGCGAGATAACCGAGCGTATGGGCCTTACTCTCGTCCCCGAAGTACAGCACTGCCACGTGTCTGGGGTCGAGCCCTCCCGCCGCGGCTCTCGGCGCGGCGGGACGGCGGGCAAGCAACGCCGCGGCCGCCGCGACCAGGATGGCACCGGCGGCGGCGGGCCACGCTCGCCGCCACAGGGGACGGCGCGCCGCCGCGCCTGCCAGGGTCGCCCGCCGCACGGCGCCGGTCGCGGCCGAGGGTGTATTCAAGGCCTCCGCGAACAGCGCGGTGGTCGGATAGCGGTCGGCCGGGACTTTGGAGAGCGCGCGAAGAATCGCGCCCTCCACCGCATCGGGGATGGTGGCGCGCACGATCGATGGCGGCGAGACCATATCCAGCGAGTGCCGCGCGATGATCGCCTGCGCGGTAGGCCCCGTGAAGGGCGGCTCGCCTACCAGCATCTCATACACGACGCACGCCAGGCTGTATTCGTCGCTGCGGCCGTCGATCTCGCTCGCGCCCGTGGACTGCTCGGGGCTCATGTAGGCGGGCGTGCCGATGATGGTGCCGGTCTGTGTGAGGTGCCGCGCGTCTCCCGCCGCGCTCACGGCGCGGGCGATGCCGAAGTCCGTCACCACGGCCGTGCCGCCCGACAGCATGATGTTCTCGGGCTTGATGTCGCGGTGCACCACCCCTCGGCTGTGGGCATACGCCAGCGCCCCCGCCACCTCCGTGGTGATGCGGAGCACATCGTCTTGGGGGAGCTGCTGTTCCCGCGTCAGACGGTCTCGCAGGGACTCCCCTTCGACGTACGGCATGACGTAATAGAGGAAGCCGGCCGCCGCGCCGGAGTCGTACAGGGGCAGGATATGGGGATGCTGCAGCCGGGCGGCGATCTCGATTTCATGCAGGAACCGCTCGGCGCCGAGCGCCGCCGTGAGCTCCGCGTGGAGGACCTTGATGGCTACCGATCGATGGTGTTTCAGGTCTTCGGCGAGGAACACGGTTGCCATGCCCCCGCGGCCCAGTTCCCGCTCGACCGCGTAGCGGTCAGCGAGGGCCTCACGCACGGAGTCGAGGGGATCTTGCACGGGACGTGGGAGCTAGCTTACAACGCGCTACAGCCCCCCGCCAGCGTGGCGGCGCCTCCGCCGCCGCTCTTCTCCTGCCGCGGCTCGTTCCCTATATGTAGCGGTCGCATGACCCATCCAGCGTCGGTTCGCCCGTCGCCCGTTCCGAGCATCAGCCGGCTCTTTATGCCGATGAGTGGAGGAGCGCACGGAGAGGAAACTAGCCGCAACCGACGATGCCGTAAACGAGAAGGGCGGCTCGAAGGAGCCGCCCTCTTTCTAGCGTCGGACGCCGCTTCGTGGTCGGCGCGGGGCCATCAGGGCTCCTGCCTGACGCACTTACCGTCGCTCCCGCATTTCAGGCCCGCGCCCTGCGTCCGGTGACCGATCTGCAGGGAGAACGGCCTGAAGGCCGGCAAGGTTCCGCCTTCGGTGGGAACAGCGCCACTCGTTGTGAACCCACCGTCGGAGCGAATCTCCATGCCGAGGACACCGGTCGTGGTTCCTAACGGGGCCGTGTAAACGAACCGACCGAATCTGGGTTTGAAGGAGCCGCTGGGAATCGTCTGGAAGTACTTGCCGAAGCCTACGGTCACTGCTTGAGCGGCTGGGTCGAAGCCCTGCTCTCCCTGGTTCGGCCCAAAGTCCTTCGCCCCCATATTGAAGGTTCCGCTCACCGCGAACCCGTCCTTTCCGGACCTCCGCACATTCACGCCCAGGCCGGCGAAGGAGATCTGGATCGGCGCCGCCCACGTGAAGAAGCTCAACTTGGGGCCGGGGACGATGCCGCCAAAGCCGGTATGCGCGGCCATGAGGGGCTTGGGCTCGAGCCACCGCCAGAGGCGCGTGGCGAACCGGTTCAGCGGGTTGGGTGACTCGACGCTGCTCAAATTGAAGCCTGAGCAGTTGAGGAACGATGCCGTGGTTTGCTCGAGCGCGACCACGGAGCCCTGGCGATCCTCGAACTTGAACAGGTCGAGGGGGTGGTACGCGTCGAGGCAGAGACCAACAGTGACAGGGTTGTTGAGGACGGCCTTTCCGCCACCGTCCGCCTGATCTGCCGTGATCTTGAGGCAGCGACCGAACTGCCCGAGCAGGAAATCGTGGCAGCCCTGATTCGCAGCGAGCTTCACGAACTGGACGGTCACTGTGACGTCCTCGCTGAAAGTGCCTGCCGGGATATCGATTCCGGCGACAGCGCATAGCCCATCAGGTTCCGTCGTGCACTTTTCTTCCACAGTCACCGTCGCCGCCTCTCCTGCAGGCACGTGCTGCCTTGTGGCGCCCGCTGGCGCAAAGCGGACGTCATCGATGCTCAAGATATCTCGGGTGCTGGTCGAAGTAAGAATCTCTCGAACCGTCACGCTCGTGATAATCTTCTCTGGGTCTGTGAAACCAAAAAAGGTGGCGCCACCGGCTGAAGCACCTGGCACGGCGAACGTTTGCGCCGTACCGTCGTCGAACCCTACTTCCACGCTCGTGTTTGGAACGGTACCAACCCCTGTGAAGTAAGCGCCCCAAGCCTGCAGCTTTACGTTTGGTGTGAACGTAACCGTTACGGTCCCGGCCCCGAATGGCGGCACGAAGCGAAGGTGCTTGCTGCCTTCGCCAGTGGTGTTGTAGCCGAGGATGGCGTCGCCCACCACGTTCGTGATCCCGGCCTGCTCGTCGCTCCCAGTACCGCTCAAGGTCACAGTCATTTCGGCCAAGGACAGATTCGTAAAGTTTCCTAGCGGCGCGCTCTCGAAGTCCTCGAACACGAGCGGTCGAAGGGCTGACGCCGCGGCATCAAACGATGCGGCGGCTGCATCGGCGTTAGGTCGCGGGTCACTTGGTCCAGCACCCTCGTCAATTGCCGAAAACCCGGTGATAACAGCCGATGGTCGTAGCTGTCTAGGAAGCCCAGCAGGGGGCGGAGTTTCACAGGCAGCCACAGCGAAGGCCGCACAGAGCGGAAGGAGGAAGAAACGCCTTATGATTAGCGCTTCTACTCGGCCCGAGCACCCACTCTCCCTGGCTTCGCGGCACGGGAGCAACGCGCTCGCCACCTTCGGCGCGGCGACATCGGAATGTGGACGATTCCTCATAACCACCCCCACCGTTGAAGTGTGGAGGCGGCACTCGGGAGACGAACCGACTCTCAGGAGAGCCGCATCGGGAGACGAACCGACTCTCAAGAGAGCCGCACGCGGTCGTCGTATACATTGGTTCTACCGCGCATGCAAGGGTGCGTCAAGTAGCCCGGAGAGCTAGAGGTGCCCCCCTGCGCCACCCGTGACAGGCATCGCAGCCAAGCGGGGCTAGGTGAAGGGGTTAGATCGGGGAATAGGGGGTGCTTCTACATGCACTCCGCCCGGAAGTCGATGTTGCTCACCGTCGGCACGCCTTTGGCGTTGACCGTGAAGTGGAAGAGCCCGTGCAGCATCCAGTCGTCGGCGGCCACCAACCCGGTTTCACCGGAACGGATCATGTGCTGGTCGAACTCAAACGTGAACGTTGATCCGGGCGGGATGTCCTGGAATGTCATGCTGGACTCCTGCCCTGCGACGTAGCGGGCCCCGGTGACGAGGCCTTCGGCCTCGGTGTTCTGCGTGTTAACAGTGGTCTCACTGTTCGTACTTCCGTCGGGCTGAATCGTGACGTGGTCCTTCGTGTGGACTTCCCCCGACCACCGCATCGGCTCGCCCGTGCATGGCTGATTAATGACCGTGGTGAATGGGACGGTCTCGTTGCTCGTAAGCGCCTCGGCGAACTCGGGAGGGCCAACCGTCACCGGCCCGTCAGTCAGGGTAGAATCCGAGCACGCGACGAATCCTCCGAGGAGCGCCGCGCAGATTGAAGCCAGGACTCTCATGGGTCCCTCCGGCCGGGCGGTGGGTGTCGGCAACAAAACGGTACCGTTCAGCTCATCGTGTAGCGGGGTCGCATCAATTGTGCCACGACGTTCCTGCAGTCTGATTTCGCGAGGCAAAGACACTGGTCAGGAATCGATGTCGACTCGAGCGGAAGATGGTCGTGCGAAGACCGGCGAAGGAAAAACCGTTGAGCCCACGCTGCGGGACCGGCGCAGACAAGTGTGGCGGCGCTGCGACTCAGCGCCCCGCTTGTGAGAGTTCTCTCCACCGCGGCTGGGCGCGTAGCTCGCGCCACCACCACACCGTGCCCGCCTGCGCCAAGAACTCGTGACCCGGGTTCGCGGCCACGTAGCGCTTGAGGAGATCGATCGCCTCATCATAGTCGCGGACCAGGGTCCGCACGTACGCCTCGCGGGCGAGTAGCGTCTGGTCTGGATCGATGTCGTGCGACGCCAGCTGCCGTGCCCGCAGCATCACGCGACGCGCACTGTCGGCGGCCCCTGCGCGGCCCAGGGCGCCCCCCACGAGCAGTAACCCCTCCGCCCTGGCGAACGGGCGCCGGGCTGCCGGTGTCACCCGCTCCAGCTTGGCCGACAGCTCCCAGGCTTGCCGGACATCGGACTGTACGGCCGGCGTCACCATGAGCCACAACTGGCATGACACAAATCGGGGGTCGTTGGGGAAGCGCTGGACCCCCGTAGCGCACCAGCGTCGTGCCTCGCTGAACTGCTCCAGGTCCAGAGCGCCCCAGAAGAGACGATCCACGGCCCAATCGGCCGAGCTCAGATAGGCATCCTCCTCATACGCCTGGCGCGCCCGCAGCATCGCCCCCGGTACGTCGTCGACCTGATACAATAGGTGGCTGAGCGTAAGATTGGCGGTGGCGAGGGTTGGATCCGCCTGTGTGGCCGTCTCGAGATCGGACCTGGCATCTTGGAGCAGCCGGCGTTGCGCGACGGGATCCGCGACAACCCGCTGGAGCCACTTCGCGTACCGGAGCGCGCCGCGCAGCTCGAGCGCCCTGGGCTCCTTGGGCCCCAGCTTGAGGGCCCGAGCGGCGTGGGCGAGCCCGCTGTCGATCCAGGCAGCGGCTTCGAGCCCAGGCGCCAGGCGGGAGCGCTGGTGAGACACTCCGCCCCGCTGCAGCACCGGCTCCATCCACCGGGGATCCTTGGCTTCAGCCGCCGCGAGAGTCGAGTCCGCACGCCCCAAACTGCGGAGGGCGCTGGCGACGTCGTCGGCCCGGAACAGCGAGTCCGCCTGCTTCGTTAGCCGTTCTGCCCGCTGCACCAGCGCCCATGCCTCCACGCTTCGCGTCCCGGCGCGTTCTTCACGGAGGCGGATCTCCTCGCCCAGCCGTTCCCGGAGAAACAGTGCGGCCCGATGGGCGAGTGAGTCCCGCATGGCGAGCTGCTCGCCCGCGGGCAGCTCGAACCCCTGGCGGCGGACTTCTGCGCCGCTCGCGCCGTCCACGAGCCGCACGGTCACACGAAGCCGCACGCCCCGTGCCCCTGCGGGCTCGACGCTGCCCTCGACCAGGGTCCCGGCGGCGAGCGCACGGGCGATACTGTCCCGCGACACCCTGGCCCCGCGGTACTGCCCTACGCCGTTGCGCGAGATCACGTCGAGCGTCCGCACCTGGGCCAGTTCGTCGATCAGCGCTTCTGTTAGACCATCCGTGAGATACCCAAGCGAGCTGTCCCGGCTCAAGTCGTCGAAGTACAACACCGCGACATGCCGCGCATCGAGTTCGCCTTCCGCGCCGGCAGGGGCGTGCGAGCGTCCCCCACCTGACCAGAGCGACCGCGTCACCAGCGCCGTCACGGCGAGGACAACCACTCCAAACGCCGCTACGACCGCCGGCGGCATTCCCAGCCAGCGGCGCGGTGCCGGCGTCCCGCGTGTGACCCGCCGCATCGACCCCGTCGCCGGTGACGGTCTTTGCAACGCCTCGGCGAACAGCGCCGTTGTGGGGAAGCGGTCGGCCGGTGTCTTTGCGAGTGCCCGAAGGATCGCGTCTTCCACCGCGTCGGGGATTGTCACGCGCACGATCGACGGCGGTGACACCATGTCCAGCGAATGGCGCGCGAGCACGGCCTGCGCGGTGGGCCCGGTGAACGGCGGCTCGCCCACCAACATCTCGTACACGACGCACGCCAAGCTGTACTGATCGCTGCGTCCGTCGATCTCGGCGCTACCCGTGGCTTGCTCCGGGCTCATGTAGGCAGGCGTCCCGATGATCGTGCCCGTCTGCGTGAGGTGCTGCCCGTCTCCGGCCGCGCTCACGGCGTGCGCGATGCCGAAGTCCGCTACCACGGCCGTGCCGCCCGAGAGCATGATGTTCTCGGGCTTGATGTCGCGATGGACCACGCCGTGGCTGTGGGCGTACGCCAGGGCCCCGGCCACCTCGGTGGCGATCCGGAGCGCGTCGTCCTGGGGCAGCTGCTGTTCCCGCGTCAGCCGGTCGCGCAGCGATTCCCCTTCAACGTACGGCATCACGTAATAGAGGAAGCCGGCCGCCGCGCCGGAGTCGTACAGGGGCAGGATGTGGGGGTGCTGCAGCCGGGCGGCGATCTCGATCTCGCGCAGGAACCGCTCGGGCCCGAGCGCCGCCGTGAGCTCCGCGTGGAGGACCTTGATCGCGACCGACCGATGGTGCTTCAAGTCCTGCGCGAGGAACACCGTCGCCATGCCTCCCCGACCCAGCTCACGCTCGACCGCGTAGCGGTCAGCGAGAGCCTCACGCAGGGAGTCGAGCAGATCGGGCACGGGACGTGGGGGCTAGCTTACCACGCGCTACAGCCCCCCGCCAGCGTCGGGGGTCTGCGCCGCCGCTCTTGTCCTGCCGCGGGTCGTTCCCCTATTTGTAGCGGTCGCATGACCCATCCAGCGCCGGTTCGTCCTTCGCCCGTCCCGAGCATCAGCCGGCTCTTCGCCGCGGCGTTCCTGGCCATCGCGGTCGCCGGCCTGGCCGACCGCGTCGCCACCTGGCGCAGCGCACGACGCACCCAGGCCGATATGATCGAGCTGAGCCAGCGCCTCGTGCAGTTGGCCCGCGTCTCGCCCTCACCTGCCCTGCAGCCCCAGATCGCCGCCCTGCGGGAGCTCGCCGCCGAAGTCGGCGACAACGCGATCCAGGCGGCTGTTCAGACGACAGTGATCTTCGTAATCGTGCTCGTGGCGCTCGGCGTGGGGCTATGGTACAACCGCGGGCGCCTCGCGACCCCGTTCGCCCATGTCGTGGGCGCGCTCCAGCGAGTGGCGGCGGGCCGGTACGACGAGCGACTCGACGAGGACCAGCCCGAGGAGTTCGGCATGATCGCGCGCGGCGTGAATCAGATGGCGGCCGCGCTCGCCTGGCGGGAGCGGATGCAGGATCAGGTGGGGCGCCTGCTCACGGCGTTGAACGCACCGCCGCGCGAGGCGAGCGCCGGGGGGAGCTTCGGCCCCGCGCTCGACGTCATCGCGGGCGCGACCGGAGCGCCGGCGCTGGCGCTCTACCAGCCGCAGTACGACACCAACGAATGGGGGCCGACGGCGGTGCGCCGCGCTATGGCCCGACCGCTGTCTCGCGACGTCGTGCGACAGCTGGTGGGTGACACGGTCACCGTCATTTACCATGCGAGCGCCGCGGCCGGGCCCGTGCGGACGCAACTGCAGCTCGCCACCGCGGATGCCGACGCCGCCGGCGGACTTGCGCTCGCGCCCCTGCGCTCTCAGGGCCGGCTCGTGGGGCTGCTCGTCGCGACCGTGGCGGGGGAGCTATCCCCCGACGCGCGCGTCGCGCTCGAGCATGCAGCGCCGAACCTGGCCATCGCCTGCGAGCGCGAATCCGCCCACCTGCACACCCGCCGCCTCGCGGTGGAGGTGCGCCACGCCGCGCAGCGCCTCGAGTCGCAGAACGCCGAGCTTGAGGAGCAGCACCGGGAGCTGTCCCGCCTCAACGCCGAGCTCGACCAGGCGGGCAAACTCAAGGACCAGTTCCTCGCGAACGTGTCGCACGAACTCCGCACGCCCCTCAACAGCGTGATCGGGTTCAGCGACTTGCTCTTGACGATGGCGGCGCCCGAGAGTCCCCTCACCGAGACCCAGCGCGACTACCTCGAGACTATCGCTCGCAACGGCCGCCACCTGCTCGAGCTCATCAACGAGCTCCTCGACCTGTCGAAGATCGCGGCCGGCCGGATGGAGCTGCGCCTCGAGCCGCTGGAGATGGCCGCGCTGCTTCAGGAAGCCGCCGACACCGTCCGCGCCCAGCTGGAAGCCCGGCGGCATACGCTCGTGATCGAGCCGCTGCCCGACCACCTCGTGGTCACGGCTGACCGGGGGCGCCTCCGTCAGGTGCTACTCAATCTTCTCTCCAACGCTATCAAGTTTTCCACCGACGGCGGCCGTGTCACGCTCAGCGCGCGGCTCGAGGACTCTGGCGCCGTGCGCGTCGCCGTGAGCGACACCGGGATCGGGATCGCCCCGGCGGACCAGCGCAAGCTGTTTCAGGAGTTCGTGCAGCTCGACGCGAGCGAGAGCCGCCGGTACGAAGGGACGGGGCTGGGCCTCGCGCTCTCCAAGCGTCTGGTGGAGCTGCATGGCGGCACCATCGGCGTAGACTCCCAGGTTGGCACGGGCAGCACCTTCTGGTTCACCTTGCGGCGGGCCGAGAGCCGGCCGGAGCATCCGTAATGGCAACGATCGTGGTGGTGGAGGATCAGCCCGACAACTTGAAGCTCATCACGGCCCTGTTGACCATGAAGGGCCATCGCGTCATCGGACTGATGTCGGGCGAGCCCCTGGTGGCCACGCTGCTGGCCGAGCAACCGCCCCCCGCGCTGGTGCTGCTCGACATTCAGCTCCCTGGGCGGGACGGCTACAGCGTGTTGGGCGATGTGAAACGGTTGGAGGGCGACCACCCCTGGAAGGTCGTCGCCCTGACTGCCCATGCCATGCCGGGCGACCGAGAGAAAACCCTGGCTGCCGGGTTCGACGGCTACCTCTCCAAGCCGATCGACGTCCGCACTTTCCCGGACGAAGTGGCTAGACTGCTTTCTTCATCCTGATCGAGCCGTTCACGGTCTCGAGGCGGACCTCGCGCCCGCCGCGGCCGAGCGTCCCCTTGATGTTGCGCCCTGCGAACTTGCCGTTCACCGTGAGGGGATAGTCGGTGCTGATGGAACCGTTCACCGTCTTCGCCTCCACGTTTGCGTCGAGCTGCGCCGGGAGCTCGGCGCTTACCGAGCCGTTGATCGTGGTGGCGGAAACCCCGCCAGTGTCTCCGAACGCCTCCACGCGAACCCGCACATCGCCGTTGACCGACTCGGCTTTCACGGGGCCCTTCGCCGTGACTACGTCCACGTCGCCGCTCACCGTGTGGACGACCAACGGGCCACGCGCCCCGGCTACGTGCACATCGCCCACCATCGTGGTGGCGCCGAGGCCCACACCGCGCGGCAGCCGTACCGTGAAGTCCACTGCCACATCGTTGTGGCGCGGCCCTCGCAGCTTGATGTCACCCTGCCCCGGGCCGCAGCCGCCGTCGCTGACGCTGTCGCTGCCCCACACCGCGCAGACGGCCACGCCGCCCTCGTAGGGCACGGCGACGAGGCGCACGCTCGCGGTGTCCGAGGACCGGTAGGTCTTCACGGCGGAGACCTGCAGGGAGTCACCTTTTGCCGGCTCGACTGTCACCGAGCCTCGGGTGTTCCGGATCCACACCCACTTGTTCGCGCGCAGCTTGGAGCGATAGGTCCACGTCGCCGCGGTCGAGCGACCCGGGCCGCCATCGTCCCGAGCGAACTCGTCCCGCAGGTCGCGGAGAGCAACGGGGAGGTTCATCACCTTTTCGTGCACCGCGCGGTGGGCCGCGTGCACTGCGAAGCCGATCACCAGCACAGCGCAAAACAGCGCCGCGCCGCGAATGATCTCTTTGCGCCAGGTGTCCCAGAATACGCTCACGGCCCCTCCCTCCTACGGATAGGCTCCATACTGGCAGGTCCTACGGCACTTGGCGAGGTGGGGTTTCGCGCGCGCGCGGGCGGCGGACGGAGCGGCGGGATGCGGGGGAAGGGGGCCGAAGCCCCCCTCGAAACGTTCAGGATACCGCGTGGAAGCGGGACGGACGCGCCTCGGTACACCGCACTGTCGGCCGGCTCAAGACCCTACCCTGGGTCGCCGCGGCTCGCGTAGCACCGCTGCGAGACTCGACTGTCACGGGATCGAGTACCCCGCCGTACCACACGCCATCGAGGGCACCGTCAGTGGGGATCGTGGCCGCCGGTTGTGCCGGCGCGGGCCGGCCGGCTCCCAGAGAGGATACGGCGATCTGGGCGGCGTAGCCGTACCCAGTGGTGAAAAGAATGCCGAGCAGCAAAGCATAAACGCGCATTGAGTACCTCCCGGACTGCTGGTCTTACCGCACGCTTCGACCTGTAAGACGTCCGGAGGCCCCAATTGGTTGCACCGGAGATGTCAGAGGGCTGTCAGCCAGCGGCGGACCGGTCGCCCGGCTAGGACTCCGACCAGGCGACTTCGAAATCCTCGCCGCACCGCCGGCAACTCATGTGGCGCGGCCGTCCCGCGAGCGACTGCCGCTCACGGCAGCTCGGGCAGACGGCATAGCGATCGTCGCAACCCTCGGGGAGGCGCACGGCGTCGCCTGGCCGGGGGACTACGCTCCACCGGCGGGGCGGCCGCTCGATAACCTGCAGGAACGCGGACGGGATCTCGAGCAGGCGGCCGCCGACCTCGAGAACCGCCTGGAGCGGATCGAGTCGCGTGATGCGGTACCACGCCCCGCGCCGGAGCTTCACGTTCAAGTCGGCCCGCAACCGAGCCCACATCCCAGACATCCCGGCTCCTAGCATCTATGTCACACCATTGTTTTGCATAGAAGACGCCCGGCGTCAACCCCCCCGCGGTGTAGCGGGGTCGCCGCACGCTGACATACGCTTGACGCTCCGGTCGCAACCTTCTGAGGTGTCTTGACGTCTTACCTGTCGAAGACCGGGGGTTGCCGTCCCACGACTCTCCGCCCCGGATGTGGCTGCACGATCGTTGGCATCCAACGCACCGGAGGTGGATCAGTGGTTTTCTCGGTCCTCGACTTTAGGCGAAAAACCGCCAGCAAGGGATTGCTCCGCGTCGGTTTCACGTCCCTCGTAATCCATACCGCGATGATCGGAGCGGTGGTGTACGCAACCCTCCGTGCCGCTGCGAGCGACACCCGCGTCAGGATGGACACGACCGCGGTGCTGCTGACGCCCCAGGCGCAGCAAAAGCCGCCCGACCCAGCGCCCGTGCAGCTGGTGGAGGCACTCAAGGGGTTTCAGACCGTTGTGGTACCAGCGCAGATTCCCACCGACATGCCTCCGGTGGACCTCCAGCAGCGCTTCGATCCCAAGGATTACTCCGGTAGTGGGATCGAAGGCGGTCATGCGAGCGGTATCGTGGTAGGCGGGAATGAGGTGTATGCGGAAGCGCTGGTGGAGGAGCGGCCGGCACTGCTGTCTGCCCCACCCCCAGACTACCCCGTGCTACTGAAGCAGGCGGGGATTCAAGGCCGGGTGATCCTGCGGGCCGTCATCGATACGACCGGGCGGGTCGAGCCTGCATCGGTCAGGATTATGAAGAGCCCCAATCCGGCGTTCGATCAGCCCACCAAGGACTGGGTGCTGAAGGCCCTATTCCGTCCGGCCCGGCTGCATGGTCGGGGCGTGCGCGTGTTCATCAACCTGCCTGTGGATTACTCGCTCACGCCGGCGTCCGGGTCGCCGTAGTGGAGTCGCCTCCCAAGGGAGAAGGGAGCTTAGGCTCAACCCATCGGGTCGTCATGAACGGCCACCTCGGTCGTGGGCGGTGGCCGTTTCTCGTGCAGTGTTGACGCTTGGTTTGGCGGCAGGTCTTGCGGCATCCCAGGCATCCCAGGCATCCCAGGGAAATGTCGGACGCAGCAGGATTTCACGCAGTGCGATCCAGCCACGCCAGGCCAGCGACATGATCGCTGCCGCAAGCGGTACCAATTTCCACTTTTCTACTTGTACCTGTGAATGCTCAGGCCTACTGCGTCGCGGCAGCTTGCGCCCTCGTCGCCAGGCCACGATACCCATCGCAACGGCAAACACCGTGAGCCACGGCCCCGCATACAAAAGTACATGCGCGGTGTCCGCACGCGCGAACAACGCGGTCGCGCCGGCGGCAAGCAGCAATCCGAACACGATGCCATACCCGAGCGTTGTGGCTATCCAGCCGGGTCCACGTGCGGGATTGAGTGCAAGCCACGCGGCACTACCGGCAGTCAGCGGCAGGATCCAGGCGAGCAGCAGCACGAGCATCATGGCTTTGCAACCCGCTGGCGATAGACGTGAATATCGCCGCTCTCGAATGCCGGCTCGACTACATAACCACGCGCGCCGGCAATGAGAACACCGCGCGCGGCGTCGTAATGCCACTGACTGTTGGCATAGAGCACGAACAAGGTATCACGCGCCAGACGCACGTTCGGTGCCTGCGACAGGGCCTGCTGCATCGGCGCCACATCGAGCGGCAACAGCAGGTAGATCAGGCGTAAAAGTGTATATGTGGAATCCGAATCGACCAGGATACGCCGCACCGGCGGCTGCGTCGCCAGCCAGTCCTTGATTTGTTCAGCAGCCAGGGCCGTGCTCTGATCCGGCATCAGACGTTCGCGTTCGCTCCACGGCTTGCCGGCGTAAACACTCTCGGTGAGCTGGTGCTTGGCGCCAAAATCAGCCAGCCAGCGCAGGTCCAGCAGTACCCACAACACGAGCACCGCAAGCGCGGCATTGCGCAACAGCCGCCGCCGCGGCCAGTGCAAGATGAGCGCCGCAGCGAGCAGGCTCAGTACCGTACTGAGCATCAAAAATGGCGTCATCGATGGCGTGTGCACCGTCTCGATCGCCGGTCCGAGTGCACTGACCGACAACAGCGCCCACGGCGTGTAACCGAACCATGAAGTATACAATGCCACAATACCACCACGCCACGACGGTGACCACAGCTCGGCTTGATCAAAGCGAAACGGCTGGAACGCGACGCTCGCGGGTGTCAGCTGCGGCGTGGCGTATTCGGCGAAACCCAGCTCGACGATATCGCCCTGCCAAGCGGCAACGCCACGCAGATCCACACTGCTCCAGCCGTCGCCCGGCCACGGCATCGTTACGGCCTGCACGTCATCCGGTGCATCGGCGCGACGGAATATCAGCGAGAGTTCCAACGTGCGTGGGAAACCGTCAAAGTGATAGCGCAGGATGGAAAAATCCTTGGCGTGCAAATGTTCCAGCGGAATCGACTGCAAGGC
>Ga0137403_10004558_pt1 | contig 16316 bp, 10 predicted proteins | sample CZOMad2_1_16fung_FD_122057 | JGI IMG/M metagenome (GOLD analysis project Ga0137403, IMG submission 122057) | Vadose zone soil fungal communities from Angelo Coast Range Reserve, California, USA - CZOMad2_1_16fungal (Hybrid Assembly) | ecosystem: Environmental > Terrestrial > Soil > Vadose zone...
CCCGATGCGCGGAAATCGAAATCCCGCAATGCGACTAAACTGGCCTTTTTGCTCGCACACGTTCTTCCGGTACCGGTGCTTTTGCTGGCGGCAAACCGGCAAAGCAGCGCCGTCGGCGTTCGCCCACGCAAACCCCGCCTTGAAGTGACCGCAGATTTCACGCCGGATCCAGCGCTGATGCTGGCGACCTGCGCCTTTGTCGCCGGTGTCGTGAAAACTGTCTTGAATTGGGAAGATTTTGGCCTGCGCCAACTGAGTCGCCATGGCGTTCCTCGTCCAAGGCCGTTTCGTTTGCGAAAGCATTCTTCGCGGCGCGGTTGGCGGATCATGGGCGACTCGTTGGGCGAAAACCCATTCACGGCGGACATCAATGCTTCGATTTGGAAATTACGCGACGGCCGCGTGCTTGGCCTGCGTGCGATCGCAGCGGAAAGTCTGAGGCCATTTCGGCGGCAAATTCGGCGTATCAGTGATTTGAGCACGCTTCAACATATCGCGGCAGTTTTTGATGGAGATGCCCGCTCACTACTTGATTTTCCAAAGCGCCCCGAGGCGTATGATGACGTTGGGCATGCAATTGACTGGGGACGGCGCCGGATGCGGCGCTGGTCGCGTTCAAGATATGAGAAAGTTATTCATCGCGTCATAGCACGCGAACCGATACGCATTGGGCAAAAACGTTTTCGCGTGGAGCGAATGAACGGCTGGTATCACGTCGATTTCCGGGAAGTGGGGACGAAGCGGCGCCAGACTTTCAATCTCGACGAGCTGGTACGGTTGTCCGCTAAGAAGAAGCTGCGCCCCGTTGCGGCACGAAAACAAAAACCCGCCAAAACGCGTCGCCATCGACGCCGGATTTCATAGTCCCATCAGCTCGCGAACGTACTTCACTGGCGGACTGCCGTAGGAGATGACTTGATCGTTATATTTTTTCTGGTCGAACGCTGCGCCCGCTTTTGCCTTCGCCTTATCGCGAAGATCGAGATGCTCGCTTACACCGACGAAATAAGTGGAAAGCTGAGCTGAGGTGAGTCGAGCACGTTTCCATTTCGCCACCGCTTCGCCCTCTTGTTGAAAAGCTTCTTTCGTCATCAAATCCATCGCCTCCTTCTCGCTCATCTTGCCGGCGTGAATGCTCTGGTCGAGAATCGCGTTACAAATCGCCCGCAGCCGCATCTTCAACTGTTGCATCTTGACCTCGGGTCCGCCGTAACCTTCTTCTGCCATCATTTGTTCGGAGTAAACCGCCCAACCTTCGACGAATGTGCCGCTTTGAAAGATCGCGCGAATGAGTGTGGGCGCGTGGAATTGGTTAGCATGAGCGATCTGCAAATAATGACCGGGCATCGCTTCATGCACGGTCAAATCGCGAATCATATAGTTGTTGTATTCGCGAAAAAACGATTCCTTCCGCTCCTTCGTCCAATCCTTCGGCGTCGGCGCGACGGCGAAAAATGTTTTGCCGGTTTTGTCGAGTGGGCCAGGAGAATCGCAGTAAGCAATAGCGACGCCTCGCTTGAATTCAGGCATTGCGATCACGTCCAACGGCGTGTCTGGAACGGTCACAAGATTATGCGATTTAATGAAATCAGTCGCTTCGCTAACAACTTCTTTCGCGTAACCAACAACAGTGGCGTCGTCGGGATGTTGCTCGGCAAGCTTGTCGAGTACTGCGGACGTGACCTTATGTTTGTCCGCGAGCGTTTTCTCATCAGCTCCAGGAAAATATTTTTTGTAGAGCGGCAGTGCCGTTTCGTAGATGGCCGTTTGCGTCTGCTGCAGGTCGGCCTGCGCGCGCTTCATGATTTCTTCCATCGATAAGTCGGAGGCGAGCGCGAAACGCAATTTCCTTCGAAACTTTTCCGCGCCGAGCCGGAAATCGCCGTCGGATCGCGGCAGCAGATCGTTCTGGAGCCATTTTTTGTAATCCTCAAGCGCCCTGGCGGTTTTTTCCTGCAATGGCGCGAGTTCCTTTTTCATCTGTGGCGCACGGTCGAGCAGCAGGGCGAGTCCTTCCCGCACGAGACTGATCGCGCCCTGCGTTTGTTCGATTGCCGTTTCTGTGTGAATGCGTGGCGAGTGCTGAAGATTTTTCTGCGCCTGCGCAATCACCTTTGGGATTCCTTCCATGCGCTTGCGCAAATTCGGAATGCGTTGTTCAGCCGGCGCGAAATCGCGCGCCACAAGGAGATAAAGGCCGTTTGCCAGACTCTGATTATAAACAAGCGGGTTCCAGTCAGCCTCCTTCAACTCTTCGAGATCGAAAATCTCGCTGTCTACATTGTCTTTCAGAATCCGGACGTCGACTTGGTTAGCGCCCGTCAATTTCGAGATATCACTAAATTGTTTGAGTTTCTCGCGATAATGTTTGGCCCGGGCCAGTTCCTTCGCGCGTGCCTCGGCTGAATAATCCGTGACCTGACCATCAAAACGATGATCGCCCAGCTCGGTCGCGTACTCAGGAGAAGCTTGCAGCAGCCCGTCGATGTATTCCCTGGCTGTTTTCTGAAACTCTGCGTCCTGCGTGGCCGCATTTGCCGTTAAGATCGACATCGTTAAAGACACTGCGAGCGTGGTTGCTATTACTTTCATAAATTGACTAGGTGGGCGCACCGCCGGCCAAAACCGGCTCGGTGGCTCGTTCATCCAGCGACGGTCCCTGACTTTGCAGGTGTGTTCGTTCGTGGTAATGCCGCGATACGAAAACGTAAATAACCGAGGCGGCGAGCATCAGGAAAGTGAAGAAGCGGAAGTAGTTCGCCCCTTCCAGATTCCAGCCCATCGCTTTGAGCTTCGGAATGAGAAAGCTGATGATCGAGGGTATTTGATTTCCGAGCGCCACGGAAAGTAGCCACATCGCCATGAGCAAACTCTTCATTCGGTTTGGCGCCTGGGTGTACGAAAATTCCAGACCTGTGATCGACACCATTACTTCGCCCGCCGACAAAATGACGTAAGCAATTAATTGCCAGCCGACATTTGGCCGTCCGCCGCCATCGATTTGCACTTGGATCCACCAGATCACCACAAACGAAAGGGCGGTCAAAAACAATCCGATCCCGATCTTGCGCAGCGACGTGAGCGGAAAGAAGCGGCTGACTGTCGGATAGAGCCAGTAATTAAAAAGCGGGATCATGGCCAGGATGAGGATTCCGTTAACCACCTGCACCTGCTCCGGCAAAAACGTGATGCCGAGGAAATGCAGATCAAGTTTCTGGCATTGAATCGTCCATTCGCCGCCGCTGCTCTGATCCCACAACGCCCAGAAAATCATCGTGAAAACGTAGATCGTCCAAACGCGTCCGATAACGCTGAGGCCTTCTTTGCTTTTCAAATCCCGGAGGAAACCGAGACCGGCTGGGGTGATGTGGACCATTTTCTTTCGACCGAGCCAGAAAATCAGCGTGGCGAAAAACATAAGCACGCCCGGCAAGCCAAAGGCATACTTCGGCCCCCAATTCGGACTGCGTAATAGAATTGGGCACAGCCAGATCGAAAACGACGAACCGAGATTGATCGAAAAATAAAACCACCCGAACACTCGCGAAAGCAGATGCTTGTTCGAGTCGCCGAATTGATCGCCCACGTTCGCGGAAACGCACGGTTTGATGCCACCGGCGCCGAGGGCGATCAGGATAAGGCCGAGAGCGAGCACCCATTTTTGACCGATTTGAATTCCGACAGCGGTGTCCATGCATGCGAGCGTGAAATGGCCAAAGCAGTAGACAATCGACAGATAAAAGATGGTTCGATATTTCCCGAGCCAGCCATCGGCAATGATCGCGCCGAAGAACGGCATCCAGTAAACGGATGAAACGAATTGATGAAACCAGCCTTGCGCTTCGTTTTGTGGCATTCCTTCCAGAACACCGGAATGATTGACCAAGAACTGCGTCATGAATCCGACGAGGATGGCGCGCATCCCGTAAAAGCTGAACCGCTCCGCGCCTTCGTTGCCGATGATGTACGGGACGCCCGGCGGCATCGTCGAAATGTTAGGAGGCGTAGTTGCGTATTTGTGTTTCGCCATGGGCAGGTTTTGGTTAAGGACGCGGACTTGCCGGGAGAAATTCGGCTGGGGTTCGCGAGGACAGAGCTTTCTCAGCCTCTGTCTTGCTCGGCTCGAATGAGGTTTTTTCCGGAGCGACATGATCCGTTTGAGCCTCACGCTCTTCGGGAAGGGGATGTTTTTCGCAAGAACAAACGGCGATCACAGCAGCGGCGCTGAGAACGCACACGGACTTCCCAACCGAAATTCGCATAACGCGCGGCACAGTAACCGTCCTCTAGCCTCGCCTGCAAGATCAAAGCGCAGTATTTCTCCCGTCGTCATATCCGTTGCAATCGCGCAAGGGACAACAGCCTCTACAAATGATTGAAAGAAGCGCCCACAGGACTACTATCAGACGCGGTGGCTCGCACGGACAGACACAGCGCTTGGAACGAAGTCTTCGCTCTCGTTCTGCTTTTCGTCGGCACGTTGCTCTTTTTTGCGTTGATTTCCTATACGCCCAAAGATGTGCCTTCCTGGATTTGGTTTAGCTCACATTCACCGGCGAATCGTCCTGCGCAGAATTTCATCGGGCCCGTCGGCGCTATTATCGCGGGGATTTGCTATCAGCTAATGGGCGCGGCCGCCTACCTTTTAACTGCGATTCTGCTCGGATTCGGAGCCGCGAAACTATTTCACCCGAACCTGCGCGTGACGCGGCGATTAGTGTGGATCGCTCTTTTTATCTGGTCGGGCGCTTGTTTACTTCATCTGCAACCGTACCATTTACGCGGCTGGCATGCCGCCTTCAATATCCAGGGGCCGGGCGGTTGGATCGGATACGCCTTCGTCGATGAGCATCACGGTTTACTGCGCAGTGCTCTTGGCCCGTTCGGTTCGCTTATCCTATTGATTGGAGTTTATGCGACGACCTTGGTTCTAGTGACTGGACTTCGTCCGATTTATCTTGTTCGCGAGACGGTTGCGGCTACGAGACGCTGGGGGATAGGACTGCAGGAATGGCGATTGCGCCGGGAACTCCGAAAAGCCGATCTCAAGGGGAAACTGGAGATCAGCGAGAGGCAGCTCGCCAAGCGGAGACGGATATACGAAAAGGAGTTGAAAAAGAAGGGCATAGCTGTGCCTCAACCGGCTGGCCCGGCTATTTCGCCGGACGAACTCGCAGATCGGCCAAAGCCGAAAGTGGTCGATACAACCGCGTTGCCGAATGAGCAGGAACCTTCTCGCCGAAAACCGTCGCTTGCCGAGTTGCGTGGCAGTGGCGAGAAAGCCAGGCCGGCGCCGGGATTGACAAGTCGAGCGTGGAAATCGGAAAATTATGTGCTGCCCGGAGTGGATTTACTGGACGAACATGATCTGGAAGGACGCACCGCGGCGGATCCCTCGGAACTGGAGCATGTCCAGCAAATCCTGATTGATACGCTGGCACAGTTCGGCATTGCGGTAGCGCCGGGAGACATCACAAAAGGCCCTACCATTACGCGCTACGAAGTGTATCCGGCGAAAGGCGTTCGCGTGGACAAGATCGTGAGCCTGGAACGGGATCTCGCACGCGCGACGCGTGCCGAGCGAATCAATATTCTCGCGCCCATTCCCGGAAAAGACACGGTGGGCATCGAGCTCGCGAATACCCGCAAAGTGAAAGTGACGTTCCGCGAACTTTTGCAGTCACCGGACTGGGAGGAGGCAAAAGGGCACGCAAAAATTCCGCTCGCGCTCGGGAAAGACGTTTACGGCAAAGCGATCATTACGGATCTGGCACAAATGCCGCATCTGCTCGTGGCAGGCACTACTGGCAGCGGAAAAAGCGTTTGTATCAACGCGCTCATCGCCAGCATGCTCTTTCGATTTACGCCAGAAGAGCTGCGTTTCATCATGATCGATCCGAAAGTGGTTGAGATGCAGTTTTATAATTCTCTGCCCCATCTCGCCTTCCCGATCGTAACCGATCCAAAGAAAGTGCTGCTCGCTTTGCGCTGGCTGATTGATGAGATGGAACGCCGGTATAAGATTTTCGCCCGCGTCGGTGTGCGGAACATCGTCGGGTTCAATGCTCGTCCGACGAAAAAGAAGGATGTCGATCTTGAAGAAGATTCTGTCGAGGCAGGCGTGTCGCCTGCAAAATCTTCGAACGCAGCCGACACGGCTGCCACTACAGCAGGGCGGGAAGACGAATTGATCATTCCGGACAAAATTCCCTACATCGTGGTCGTCATCGACGAGTTGGCTGATTTAATGCAGACCGCGCCCGCCGACGTTGAGAGTGCGATCGCGCGTATCACGCAAATGGCTCGTGCGGCCGGCATTCATCTTATTGTTGCCACTCAGACGCCCCGTGCGGATGTCGTCACGGGCGTAATCAAAGCGAATATTCCCAGCCGGATTGCGTTCCAAGTCGCGTCCAAGATCGATAGCCGGGTGATTCTCGACGAAAATGGCGCCGATCGTTTGCTTGGACAGGGCGACATGCTCTATCTGCCACCGAGCGCTTCGCGTCTCATTCGCGCCCAAGGCGTCCTTGTAACCGACGATGAAATTCATCGCCTGGTTGAATTTGTTTCTGCGCAAAGCCCACCCGCTTTCGATGCCGCGATGCATGAGAAGCTTCAATCCGCCGTAGCGCCAGAAGAAGAAGTGACCGAGGAAGACGAAGAGCTCGTCGAAAAATGTCTCGAAATCATCCGGCAGGAAAAACGCGCTTCCACCTCGCTGCTTCAGCGCCGGCTGCGCCTTGGTTACACGCGTGCTGCGCGCATCGTTGATATTCTCGAACAGCGCGGTATTTTGGGTCCCGGCGAAGGCGCCAAACCGCGCGAGATTCTGGTCGATCTCGATGCCGCCGTTTAGCCGGCGTTGATGCCATGACGATCGAAGGTCTGGGAAAAAAATTTCAGGAGGCGAGGCGCGCGCGAGACCTGACGCTCGACGAAGCCGCACGTATGACGAAAATTCGTCCGGCTCGACTGGCGGAGATTGAGGCGGATGATTTCTCTCAATTCCCCAGTCTGGCGTACGCGAAGGGTTTCCTGCTCATCTACGGGAAATTTTTGGATGTCGATGTTACGCCGTATCTCGACGCCTTTGAGGATTCCGAGCGCGTTACGGTGGATGGCTATTCATACCTGCAGGACAATCCCCCGCCTAAACCAGTCAGTGCTCCGGTCGTTAGGCGCCGCGCTGCGGCTAGTCGCGACCGCGTCTCGCCGATGCCACTCATCGTTGGCGTCCTCGTTTTAGTAATCGGCTTTTTGGCAATGAAATTCATTCTCAATTTGCAGCGGCTTGCGCCGGGGCGAGCGGAGCCTGTCGCCCAAATCTCCCCGAGCGTCGCGTCCACTCCGAGCTCCACAATTCCAGCACCAGCGACCGCCGAAACGCCGGCAAGCAATGTCGCGTCGGCTCCTGCGACTACACCATCGGTTTCGCCCGTGCCGACAATCGCGCCAACGGCGACCGCCGTTTCGGCGGCCCGCCCAGCGCCAAAAGAGCCGGAAGTGCGTAAAGCCAAGCCTGTGCTTCCCGGGGATCTAGTGAAGCCGCAAGAGAAAGCAAGTCCAACGCCGGTGGAATCCAGTCCGCCAAATCGCGTCGTTATTCGTCCACTTAAACGAACCTATCTTAAGGTTACAGTGGACGATCAAAGCGAAAATCCCGCTTTTGAACGCTGGGTTTCTCCAGCCGACGGCACAGTGGAATTTCGCGGTAACCAGGTCTCAATTCGCGTTCTCGAGCCCGATGCCGTTCAGATCATGAAAAATGGTAAAGCGCTCGAAGAGGACGACGAAGACGTAACTGTCGATTAATTTCCATCAAGCGGTGCCACGAAATCAAGCTTCTGTAGAGGCAGCCGGACCGGCTGCAAATCGCAAGTCGGAGCAGGCGACACGCCTGCCAATCAGAGTTGGCATGATCAGCCTCGGTTGCGCCAAGAACCTTGTCGATGCCGAGATCATGCTCGGCAGTGTTCTGCAGCGTGGAATGAAAATTACGGCGCTCGCAGAGGATGCCGATGTGTTGGTGGTTAATACGTGCGCCTTCATCGACTCAGCCAAGGAGGAATCGATTGACGCGATTCTGGAGGCACATCAGCAGCGCGGTTTAAACAGGCGGCCGAATCAAAAGCTGATCGTAAGCGGGTGCATGGCACAAAGGTTCTCGAACGAGCTGCGCCAAGCTCTTCCTGAGGTGGACGCGTTTATTGGGCTCGATCAAGTCAGCGAGCTGGGGGCTATCGTTGAACAAGTTGTAGCCGGGGTCGGTGACCCCGGCCGGCACGGGAGGAACATTACTGCGACCGGCATTCCCGATTCCGACTACAACTTCGTTACCCCGCGACCAAGTTACGTTCCAGATTACGACACACCGCGCTTCAGGCTTACGCCGGCACACTCCGCTTACCTAAAGATTGCCGAAGGCTGCAATCACCCGTGCAGTTTTTGCGTGATTCCGCAGATGCGAGGAAAACATCGCAGCCGGCCTCTCAAATCAGTCCTCGCAGAAATCCGGGGACTCGTCAGTGAATGTGTGCGCGAGATCAATTTGATCAGCCAGGATACAACGTATTATGGAATGGATTTATGGCCGCAGAAAGCGGGGCCCCGTCAGCCGGTTGATTCGACGCAGGGACCGACTCTTTCAGGATTGCTTCGCGAGATTCAAAAGATCGAGGGCGAATTCTGGGTGCGTCTGCTTTACACGCACCCGGCGCATTGGAGTGATGAATTGATTGAGACGATCGCGGAATGCGATAAGATCGCCCGCTACATCGATATTCCGTTGCAGCACATCGACGACTCGATGCTGGAGCGCATGCGGCGCGAAACATCGCGCGCGCACATCGAGAATCTGGTCGATAAACTGCGCTCCGGAATTCCTGGAGTTGCCTTGCGCACGACTTTCATTGTCGGTTTCCCTGGGGAAACCGAAGAGGAATTTGAAACGCTGCTCCATTTCATTCGGAACACTCGATTTGAACGCCTCGGCATCTTCAAATATTCGCAGGAAGAGGGTTCGCGCGCAGCGAAAATGCCGAATCAAATCCCCCTGAAGGTCAAAAATGCGCGCTACCGGACGGCAATGTCGATGCAGCAACAGATCGCGTATGAGATTGCCCGCGAAAAAATTGGAAGTAAACTCAAATTACTGGTCGATCAGCCGCATATCGCCCGAAGCGAAGGCGACGCGCCTGATGTCGATGCGCGCGTTATTTTGTCCAAAGCGGCGCCTGTCGGTGAATTCGTTTGGCGCAGAATCACTGGAAGCCGCGGATACGATCTTCTGGCCTGAGGTCTGGTGGTAGAAAAAGCAGAGTTTTGGACTGAGAATCACTTAGCAGGTGACAGCAGCCGGTTTCTTGGGCAAATTTAGTGACACTTATTTCGCTCGATGGCCGACTCAAACGAACCAAAAGAAGAGACCGTTCGCATTGACCTCCTGCCTGAGTCTGTATCGAAACCTGCCCGCCCAGATTCAAAATCGCGCGAGACTGTGCGTATCCAGCTTGGGCCCCGCGAGCCATCAGACAAGCCGCCTCCTCGCATTCCAGCAGAGCCGTCGCCCGTTTTAGAACCTGCCGCTCAATTGTTGACCCCGCCCGAGGCCTTCCCACCATCGCCCGCGCCCCCGCCATCTTCGACGGAAACGTCGCCTGCCGCCCAAGCTCCTGTGCCAGGCGCGCTTTCCTCGGGTCCTAAACAGGAGACAGCGCGCATCGCGGGCATGCCAGACCCCGCCTCCAGGCCTCTCCCCACGGTTCAGATGAAAAAGACTCAGCCGCTCATCGCCATGCCGCACGCTGCCGCCCAGAGCGCTTCGATTGCGGTAGCGCCAGCAGAGAAAAGTGCAATGCCGCTGTGCTGGGTGCTGCTCGGCGTTTCCGCCATTATTTTGATTATTCAGATTTGGACTTACCTTTCCTAAAGTGATGAACAACAACTCCGCCACCATCAATCTCGATGAATCCAACTTTGACCGCGAAGTGACCCAAAGCGACAAGCCTGTCATTGTCGATTTTTGGGCGGAATGGTGCGGCCCCTGCAAAATGATTGCACCACTGCTCGATGAGGTTGCGCGTGAAAAAGCGGACGCGGTCAAGATTGGGAAAGTCAACGTAGACGAAAATCAGAGTCTTTCGTTCAAGTACAACATTCGTGCCATCCCCGCTTTGCTCTTCTTTAAGAACGGGCAGCTGCGCGATCAGGTCACCGGCGTCATGAGCAAAAAAGATCTACTCGGCCGGATCGACGCGCTGGCCTAACTGCGGATTATCCCGTCGGCGAAGCCGGCTGGAGTCGGGCAAGCATTTTTGTGAAGCGCGGATCGCGTCGAACCGCGTCCCATGCAGGATCAAGTTTGAGTTGCCCATAATCTGGACCGCCCGGTATTTTGGCGAGGAAGTTTAGTCTTTCGATCGCAAGATCGACATCGCCGACCCACGCGTAAATCATCGCTAAATTCCCGATGACTACGGCACCGTCGACGGCGTCCTCGCTGATTGGTCGCAACTCGACGGCGCGACGGCCTTCGGCCAGCGCTTCGTTCTTTCGCGAGAGACCGGCGTCGATCAGCCCGAGTGTGGCGAGCAACAGACCGTCGTCTGGCTGATCGCGCAGCTTGGTTTCGATTTTTTGGCGCGCGACGCTAAAAGCCTGGGTCATTCGTGGCGCATCGCCCTGGGCGCGCGCGATCAATCCCTCAAACCAACTGCGCGGCAGAAGCGAGCCGTTCCCGTTAACGAGTTCTTCCATTGTGGTCGCGGCGAGAATTTTTGCGGCCGACGCCGGATCGCGTTCGTAAAGCGCGAGATTAATTCTTGTCGATGTTGTGGCACCGTCGGGATCGTAGCCAACGGGCAAAGAATCCAGCGCGAGGCGCGCCGTTTTCGTGTTGCCTTTCTCCAGTTCGATCTGGCTTCGCATCAAGTTGAAGTAATCCACCGTGCTGGGATTGGCCGCGATCGCACGATCAGATACTGCTTTCTCTTCATTGTAGCGGCGCAGCAGATCGTAAAGAACGGCGAGATCGTTGAGTATTTTTGAATTTCGCGGATCCAACTCAGCGGCTTTTTCCAAATTCCTAACCGCGTCTTCCCACCTTCCCTGGCGCCGATCGATCCAGCCCGTGACTGCATAAACCTCGGCGTTGTTCGGCAACAAGCGCGCGGCGACCGCCAGTTCCTCGCGGGCGCGCGCATAGTCGCGGCTGCCGTGATAATAAACCAATGCTTGTGCAAGATGCGCCTCGCCCAGGTCTGGAGCGAGCATGAGAGCCTTTTGCACTGTGGCCTTGGCCTGCGCCAGTCGCATCGGTGTATGGTCAAGACCGAACCAGTAAAGTGTTTCGTGCGCCCGTGTCGCTAAACAATAGGCAAGGGCAAACCTGCCGTCGCGCGTAATCGCCTCGTCGAGCAAGCGGAGCGCTTTCAGGAGCGTCTCCTTTCGATCCGGCGTATCGTGCATCGTATTCACAAGCTGTTTCGCCTGAAGATAAAGATCGAAGGCCTCCAGGTCGCGCGTCGGGCGCACATCAATCGCTGCTTTCTCGCTTGCGGAAAGATTTGCTTTCAGTTGCCCCACGATTTTTTGGGCCAGTTCACTCTGAATCGCGAAAACATCGGCCAGGTCGCGATCGTAATTCTCGGCCCAGACGTGCACGTCATTGCGCGCATCGACCAACTGCGCCGTGACCCGGATCTTATCGTTCGAGCGCCGCACACTCCCTTCAAGCAAATACGCAACCCGCAGCTCCTGCCCGATCTCGCGCATGTTTTTCGTCCTATCCCGGTATCGCATGACCGAGCTGCGACTAATCACCTTCAGGTCCGACACTTTCGAGAGCGCAGTGAGGATGTCATCCTGGATACCGTCGGCAAAATAAATGTTTTGCTTGTCATCGCTGAAGTTATCGAATGGCAGCACCGCGATGCTCTTTTCCGGGATGAATGCGGTACCGCTCGTCGCCGGAACGTGGTCGCGCAGGTAGGCCCACAGCGTCACGCCGATCGCGATTGCGAAAACAAATAGCGCCGCAGCAATTGTAGCTCGACGACGCCAGTCCCTCGCTGCCGTTCCAATGCGTTTGGGAAAAAAGAGTCGCGATCGTTGCCGAATAAGCGTCGGCACCGCCGAATTGCCGAAGCCTTCCCCGTGAAGATTAATCACGGAAATTCTTTCCCCATGCTTCACTTCTATTTCGCCGAGATCATGCAGGCGCGGCTGCCAGTGCGCGTATTGGGCAAGATCATCCGCTACGCGCTTGGAGAGAAGAATGTGCCCGGCGTCGGCGCAATCCATGATTCGCCGGGCGATGTTCATTCCCGCGCCGGCGAGGTTCGAGCGATCATTAACGTCGCTGACCGAATTGACTGGGCCGCTGTGAATTCCCATGCGAACACGAATGCGCGCGTTGCCTTCCAAGGCGGCGCAGATTTCCATTGCGCACTGCACCGGCGCTTCCGGGCTGTTGAAAAACGCCAGCGCCATCCCGTCGCCCGTCGGGATGCGAATCAACTTGCCCGCGGCTTCGGCGCTACGAAAATGGTTGGTCGCGCGGACGATTTGATTGAGCTCTGCGACCATCGCTGCCTGCTCGCTAAGCAACAGCTTGGAGTAGCCAACAACGTCTATGAATAAGACGTGGGCGAGTTCGAGTTCAGCATGCGGTTGTAACTCTGCAGACATCTACTTCACGGCGCAGAATTGCCGGAAGCAATAGTGCCAGGGCCGAGGCCCAGCGTCGAGCGCAAAAGGCGCCGACTGTCCCTCTCGTGTTTGTTCAGCTAGCCCCGCAGCTGAATCGTTCCGCGTTATTGCGCTTTAATAGCGCGGGCCGGTCGTGCGCTTTGGCCGAGATGTCGATCTTTTCTTTGCCTTCTTGCCCTTCGATTTACGTTTCGATTTCGATTTTCTTTTCGTTGCCATACTCGTCTCAGTACGAGACCAAAACGGATTTGGCAAGCACCTTCGGTCTTGCTCGCGCTGGAAGATTTTGATTCATTTCACTCGCGTTCGCCACAAGCTTCGGCCGTAAGTTGCCGCAGTCAGCGTTCTGTCTTTTTCGTGAAAGACAAGATCGACAACGTTCACGTTGGGCAAATTCGCGCTCATGTTCATCCACGTTCGGCCTGAGTCGCGCGAGACAAATACGCCGGCATCATTTGCCACATACACTGTCCTCGGCGCGTCCGGGCAGATCACGACCGCATGATGTGGCACATCTGGCAGGTGACCGTTATCTATGTCCTCCCAACTCTTGCCGCCATCTTGCGACCTAAACAGATGCGCATGTCCGAAGTTGGCCAGCGTGATCAAAATTAAATCCGGTCCCAACTTCTCGCTAGAATCGATCCGCGTAATCTCGTGACCCGGAAGCGTCGCGCCGGCCAGGTTTGCGCTCCAAGTTTTCCCTCCATCGACACTGCGAAAAAAACCGCCGTTTCTTGTCCCTACATAAACTCGCCTCGAATCGCCCGCAGCGACTTCGATCGCCGAGATCGCGCTGTCATCGAGAACGGGCGATACTGCCTTCCACGTTTTCCCTGCGTTCTTCGTTCGCCAAACACGCTTTGATCCGGTGAAAACTGTTTTGGCGTCGCCCGGATCCATCGTGACATAGACCATCCAAACTGAATCTTTTTCCTTTTCCGGCGCTGGCGGCGACACATCCCGGCGCCGACCATTGCGCCACCGCCAGATATTCATGTTGTAATACGAAGCGAAGATGTGCCCGGCATCGGCCGGATCATAAATCATCCAGCCGCCATCACCGCCGAGAATTTCAAAATGGTCATTGGCGCGGCCAGTCGTTGTGGCCACCGTTCCATTGTCTTGTGCGCCGCCGCCAAAGTGCCGGCCATCGCTTTGCGCAACATCGACATCGTAATACATCGTAATTGCGAGACCTTTGCTGCGGTTCGACCAGGTGATGCCTCCATCTCTGCTAACATCCAACCCGCCATCATTCGTAACGTAAACGCGGCCCGGCGCCCCCGGCGGCATGAGGAGTTGATGATGATCGGAATGCGCGTATTTCGGCTGGCCCGCCTTCGCGTCCCACCGCGTCACTTTCGCCCATCGCTTTCCGCCGTCGGTCGTCAGATGGAGATCGACCCCGCCGCACAAGACATGATCAGGATCCTTCGGATGAATGGCGATGGTGTTCCCGTACGAAATTTGTCCTTCATCCGAAAAGTGTTTGCCGCCGACTTCTCTCCAGCTCTCTCCTTCGTTCGTGCTTCGAAAAACACCGAGCAACAAATCGCTCCGGTAGCTGTGCGCATCTTCCGCGAAAGCATACATCACATCGGGATTCGACAAGCTGATTGCCAAACTTGTCCGACCAAAACACTCCGGAGCCGGCAGACCTTCCGTTAATTGCATCCAATTCTCGCCGCCGTCAGCCGAACGCCAAATACCACTTTTCGTTCCTTGCTCTGTGAACGTGGCGAAAATCACGCGCCGTTTCGTCGGATGAAAAACAATCGCGTGACACCAGTAATTGTTCCTCGAAACGAAAGTTTCGCGCTCCCACGTTGCGCCGCCGTCATGCGAAGCAAACATTCCGCCCAAATCCTTCGGCCGCGCGCTCGACTCGTTGGCCCCGACGCCGCCGACCCGCAAATGCTTCGAATCGAATGGATCGATCGCAATCACGCCGATGCGCGTCGGCACGCCTGTCTCGTCTGATGAGGCTAGCAACTGCCAAGTCTCGCCACCGTTGTCCGTGCGATAAATCCCCACTCCAGCGTAAGAATCGACCGACAAGTTCGCCTCGCCCGTGCCACAATAAATCACCGCGGGATTTTTTGGATCAATCGCGAGCGACCCGATGTTCAAGGTGTCGTGGTCGCGCCAAAGTGCGCGCCAGGTCCGACCCGCGTTGTTGCTTTGCCAGACGCCACCCGCCGCCGCTCCCGCCCAGATGCAGTCAGGTTTTTTCGGATGACAAACTATGCTCGTCATCCGGCCACCGATGTTGGTCGGACCGATGCACTCCCACACAACATTTTCTGTCGCTGGCAATGTTTGCTTTGTTCTATTTCGCTCGCGCACGAGAGCGTGCACCGGTGCTTCTCGCATGGGCCAGGCGCTGCGGGATTGAAACCAAACGCTCCTCTGTTTGTGCCGTGAAAGCCGGACGCGCGGCCGGCGATTTTTTTTCAAGTCCTTTCTGCGCGGCCCCAGTTTGAGTTTCTTCTGTTCTATCGTTTTCGATCGTTGCGGCATAGTTCTCCTGGATTTTGCGCCCGGCGCGGCTCGAACGCGCAACCTCTGGCTCCGGAGGCCAACGCTCTATCCAGTTGAGCTACGGGCGCAGGAAACAAGCCCGAAATCTAGCCGCAGATTCGCAGATTTCCATAGAGACGAGACGATTCGAACTCGAAAAGCCCGTGTTCCGATTTTCAGTTTGCAATCTCACCTCGCCCGAATGAAAATGTTCGCCCGTCCAGCGGGCGGGCCCGCCTTCGTCAAGACTACGGCGCGGCAAGGAAAGGGGAGTTTTATGAATCAGATCATTGATGGCATCGAGAAAGAACAGCAAAAAGGCGACGCGCGGCAGTTTTCCGTGGGGGACAGCGTGCGCGTTCATACCCGGGTTGTGGAAGGGGACAAGGAGAGAATCCAGATATTCGCTGGCATAGTGATTGGCCGCAAAGGCCGCGGACTTAACGAAACATTCACTGTGCGCCGAATTTCCTACGGCGAGGGCGTCGAGCGAGTTTTCCCGTTGCATTCGCCGCGGATCGCAAAAGTTGAAGTGGAGCAGCAAGGTCGCGTTCGCCGCGCCAGATTGAATTACCTCCGCGGCCGCAAAGGCAAGGAGGCGACGGCGGTTAGGGAATAATGATAAATGGTGGGTGATGGGTGAGAACCGAGGATAAGGGCTGAGTCTTCGATTTCCTTTTTCTTGCTTTCCTAATTTTCTTTTTTCTTCATCTGTGTAATCTGCGGATCGCATGTATCGGCGCTGCGGATTTCGTTACGAGAAAAAACTCCGCGCCATTGGCATCGCTCGTATTGCCGGGATCGACGAGGCTGGCCGCGGTGCTTTGGCGGGTCCGGTTGTAGCCGCAGCCGTCATTCTTCCGGAAAAATTCCGGCACCGGCGCCTAAACGATTCCAAGCAGCTCGCGCCGGACCTGCGCGAAGAAATTTATGATGACTTGATCTCTAACCCCGACCTCAGTTGGGCGGTCGGTATTGTCGATTCGATAGAAATCGACCGAATCAATATTCTGCGCGCCACGCACAGAGCGATGCGCGAGGCCATTGCGGCGCTCTCCAGCACGCCCAACCACGTGTTGATT
>Ga0137403_10004559_pt1 | contig 16315 bp, 14 predicted proteins | sample CZOMad2_1_16fung_FD_122057 | JGI IMG/M metagenome (GOLD analysis project Ga0137403, IMG submission 122057) | Vadose zone soil fungal communities from Angelo Coast Range Reserve, California, USA - CZOMad2_1_16fungal (Hybrid Assembly) | ecosystem: Environmental > Terrestrial > Soil > Vadose zone...
ATAAAGGCCAAAAACGGTCATGATGGCATCGGCCAGTTTTGATTTGGTTAAAATAGTGTGGTGCTGGTGGTCGTGGTAGATGACAAACATGCGCACCAGCAGCAGCCCCGCCAGAATACTGCACACGATTTTGAGCGCCAGCCAGGGTATAAGCGCCGTGCCCGCCAGGCACAGGATTAAGAAAGAAAGCGTGCTGATGGCATACAACCAGCTTTTACTTCTTATTTCTTTTGCAAACGGCTTTGTTGCTAATATCAGGTTTTTACCACATAACATAGTGAATATCGGTATTTGTTTGTATGCAGGTTATAATCAAGTCTTTATGCCCGCTTATGCTTCCATCGCCGATGTGTCCACAACCAGGTTTCCGGTTGTTCTATTATATCTTTTTCCAGTCTTTTGGCATGCGCTTCGGTTATTTCGCGCTCCGCCGTAGCTATATAGGGAGGCATTTTCAAGGTGTCGGCGGTTAACGTATAGTACCCTCTCTTTATTTTTTTGACACACACATAAACGATCGGGTATTTCATCTTCTGTGCTATTTTCTCCGTTCCCATAAAAACAGGGGTGTCCTGGTTCAGGAAACTCATCCACCAGGCTTTGTCCGGAAGGGGGGCCTGGTCGGCAATAAAGGCAGTAGCGTTTAGTTCATCCCTTTTCTGCACCATGTCGCGGAAAGTGTCCTTCATGGCTATGAGCTTAGTACCAAACCGCGTGCGCATTTTCACTACCAGCTTGTTAAAGTAGGGATGGCTCAGGGGATGGTATATTACATACAGCTGCTGTTTGCAGCAAAGGCTGAAGGTATTGCCGGCCCATTCCCAGTTGCCTTTATGGCCCATCACTATAATAAGGCTCTTGTTTTCGGCCGCAAAATCGTTGAAAAGCTGTGTTGCTGCGGGGTCCAGCGTACAATGCCTGAGCATGGCCGCGGGGCCGCTGGACCTCGAAAGCCTGCGCCGGCTGCTGGACGCGGGGCTGAGCCGGCGGCCGCGGGTGGCGCTGGACCGGAGCGATCTGGTGTCGGCGGCGGTGCTGGTGCCGGTGACGGACCACGACGGGCCGCACGTGCTCTTCACCAAGAAGACGGCGGGCGTGCCGCATCACAAGGGCCAGTTCTCGTTCCCGGGCGGCGTCGTCGAGCAGCGGGACGGCTCGCGGGTGGAGACCGCGCTGCGCGAGGCGTGGGAAGAGATCCGGCTGCCCGCCGAGGCGGTGGAGGTGCTCGGGCTGCTCGACGACACGGAGACGCGCGCCACCAACTTCATCATCACTCCGGTGGTCGGCATCGTCCGGGACCACGTGGACTTCGCTCCGGACGGGCGGGAGATCGAGCGCGTGCTCGAGGTGCCGCTCGCGAGGCTGCGCGACCCGGCCATCTTTCGCACCGAGATCTGGGAGCGCAACGGCGAGCCGCACCATGTGCAGTTCTACCAGGTCTCGGCCGACGACGTCGTCTGGGGCGCGACCGCCCGCATCCTCAGCCAGTTTCTCGATCTGCTGGACGAGCCGGGGGAACCCGCCCGGTGAGCCCCCCGCGCTTCACCGGGCGCTAACCATTCCTCCGCCGCAGACCGGCGGACGCGGCGAGTCCCGGGACCCCGGCCTCTGCGCGACCTGCGCGGAGGCGCGCCGCGTTGCGTCGGCGCGCGGGTCGGAGTTCTGGCTCTGCACGCGCTCCGCCCGCGACCCGGCGTTTGCGAAGTATCCGCGTCTCCCCGTGCTACGCTGTCCGGGATATCAGCCCGGGTCCCCGGAGGTCTCAGCGTGATCAAGATCATGAGGGTGGCCGTGGTGGCCGGTAGCGGTCTCCTCGTCGGGCTATCCGCCGGCCCCGCCTGGGCCCAGCCGAAAGAGCTGCCCGCCCAGATCGTGACCCTCGGGGGGTCCGCGGAGCTCCACAAGAAGGGCGCCGCCGCGTGGGCTCCCGCCGGGCTCCGCGCCGAGCTGGACGAGGGCGACAGCGTGCGGACCCAGGTGGGCGGACGTATCACGCTCAAGACCGCCAGTGGGCAGGCGCTGCGGCTCGGCTCGCGCTCCCAGCTGGCCATCCTTCCCGCAGAAGTGGAGACCGGCCCCACGCGTGTCCGTCTGGACAATGGCTGGCTCTGGGTCGCGGTGTCGCCCAATAGCCCGCCTCCCACCCAGATCGAGGTCCGCGCGGGCCCCGGCGTCGTCGCCGTCCGCGGGGCGGGTGTGGGGCTCCGCCGCGGGGCCGATGGTGGAGTCCTCGTGCAGGTCCATCACGGGAGCGCGGTGTGCGCGGGACCGAACCAGCAGTGGGAGCGGACTCTGACCGGGCCGCAGGAGCTGCTGATCCCCGCGTCCGGGACGCCGGGCGCGCCAGGGGCGCTGACCGTCGACAAGCTCGAGGCCACCTGGGTGAAGTGGAACGCGGACCAGGACCTCGCGGGCGGATACGGCGGCGCGAAGCCCGCGCCGTGAGCCTCGAGGCCCTCGTCGTCGGCACCGCGCTGCCGGAGTACTGCGTCAGCGCGACTCCGAACCACGACGGCTGGGAGAACAAGATCCACGAGGACGGGCCGGCCCGCGCCTTCGGCTTTCGCGGCGCCCTCGTGCCCGGGGTGACCGTCTACTCCTGGATGACGCATCCGGTGGTGGCGGCGCTCGGCGGCGCCTGGCTCGACCACGGCACCTTCTCGGTGCGCTTCGCCAAGCCCGTCTACTTCGGCGAGACGGTGACGGTGCGGGCGAGCGTCGCGGCCCACTCCAAGGAAGACGTCACCATCCAGAGCCGCGTGGTGAACGATCAGGACGAGGTGTGCGCGACCGCGACGATGGGCCTGCCCCTGGGTCCGCTCCTGCCGCTGCCGGACGTGGCCGCGTACCCGGCCGCCGCGCTGCCCGCGGAGCGCCCGCTCGCGAGCCGCGCATATCTCGAGCAACGCGCGGTGCTGGGGACCCCGCAGCTCATCCTCGAGCGCGCGGTGACGGACGCATTCCTGGAGCGGGTGAGCGAGAAGCTGTCCATGTACCGCGACGCCGACGCGCCCGCCCATCCCGGGATCTACCTCGAGCAGGCCAACCGCGCGCTGGATCGGAACGTGCGGGTGAGCCCGTGGATCCACGTGGAGAGCCACGGCCAGCACCTGAGTGTGGCCCGCGTGCGCGAGCGGCTCGAGACGCGCGCGAGGATCAAGCACCTCTTCCAGGGCAAGGGGCACGAGTTCGTGGAGCTGGATCTGCTCCTGCTGGCCGAGGGCGCCCGGGCGGTGGCCTCGATCCGCCACGTGGCCATCTACCAGCTCCGGACGTCGGCCCCGGACGTGGGCCCCGACATCGGATGATCGGTTGACCAAGATCCTGGTGGTCGACGACGAGGCGGAGATCCGGTCGCTCCTCGGTGCGGTTCTGCAGGCCAAGGGATTCGAGGTCGTCACCGCGGCGGACGGCGCCGCCGCGCTGGAGCAGGTCCAGCGCGAGCGCCCCAGCGTGATCCTGATGGATCTCAGCATGCCGCGCATGAACGGCATGGACGCGCTGCCCGAGATCAAGCGATTGGACCCGGAGGTGCCGGTCATCATCTGCACCGCCCACGCCGACCTGGCCACCGCGGTACGGGCCATGAAGCTCGGCGCCTACGACTACCTCACCAAGCCGTTCGACCTGGAGCTGCTGGCCCTGACGCTGGAGCGCGCGGTGGAGCGCAACCAGCTCCGCTCGCGCATCGACGAGCTGAAGCGCCAGGGGCAGGGCAGCTCGCTGAGCGAGCGCATGGGGGGCAGCCCCGCGATCGCCCAGGTGATCCGGCAGGTGGGCCAGGTCGCCGAATCCAGCTTCACGGTATTGGTGCAGGGGGAGACCGGGACCGGCAAGGAGCTGGTGGCACGCGCCATTCACCAGCAGAGTCCGCGCCGTCAGGCGCCGTTCGTGGCGGTCGATTGCGGCGCGATCCCGGAGACCCTGGTGGAGTCGGAGCTCTTCGGCCACGAGCGCGGGGCGTTCACCGGCGCCCAGACCAAGCGGGAGGGCCACTTCCAGCTCGCGAAGGGCGGCACCCTGTTCCTCGACGAGATCGGCAATATCCCGGTGGCGACCCAGGCGAAGCTGCTCCGGGCGCTGGAGCAGCGCGAAGTTCAGCCGCTCGGGAGCGCCCGGCCGGTCGCGGTGGACGTGCGCATCATCGCGGCCACCAACGCGGAGCTGGAGGAAGGAGTGAAGTCGGGACGCTTCCGCGCCGATCTCTTCTACCGGCTCGGCGAGTTCACGATCACGCTGCCGCCCCTGCGCACCCGTCGCGAGGACATCGACCATCTCGCCCAGCGTTTCCTCGACGAGGTGAGCATGGAGCTGCGGCGGCCGGTGCGCCGAATCGCGGAGGAGGCCATGCAGGCGCTGCTCCGCCACGACTGGCCCGGCAATGTGCGCGAGCTGAAGAACGTGATCCGCAAGGCGGCGCTCGTGGCGACCGACGAGGTCACGCTCGAGCACCTCCCCGCGCTCACCGCGGGGGCGCCTGCTGCGCCGGGGGCCCCGCCCGAGCACGCCGCGGGTGATCTCTCGCTGCGCGAGGTCGCGGAGCTGGCCGCGGTGCAGGCCGAGCGCGAGTTGATCCGCCACGCGCTCCAGGCCACCAAGGGCAACAAGAGCCAGGCGGCCCGGCTCCTGCGGACCGACTACACGACGCTTCACGCCAAGATGAAGCGGTACTCGATCTCCGCCCGCGACTTCATGCCCCGCTGACTCCCTCCGGGGTCGCCGCCATAGTTTCCTCGCCATAGTTCTGGGGCTGCCGCGAGACCCGGGCTTGTCCGGCCACCCGCCGGACCGGACCCTGCGTTCCTTCAAGTAGCCGGAAACATTCGTCAGGCTTCCGCACGATGGAACCCCTTCCGCGTGGCACTGCCCTTGCCCTGAGACAAAAGGGCAGTCGGATCATCGAGCCCCGGAGGAGGGTACCCAATGAGCACCGTCGAGGACGTATTGCCCTGGATCTCGAGCCTAGACATCGGTCCGCTCTCCCGGGTTTCGTTGACCGGCGCCCTGGCCGGCCGCGCCGCGGCGCGCCCGACCACCCGCGCGGTGGAGGTCCGTTCGAGAGTCGGCACCTGCTCGCTCCGCCAGATCGTGGCCGGGGCGGTGGCCGCCGCGGAAGGCGAAGCGATCCGTCGCGCTCTGACCGCCACGGTCGGCAACAAGAGCCAGGCCGCCCGCCTGCTCCGGACCAACTACACCACGCTGCACGCGAAGATGAAGCGCTACGGCATCTCCGCCCGGGAGTTCCGGGGCTAGAGCCGACCGCCGATGCCGACCTTCAACCCCGGCGCCGCCACTCCGCTGCTGCTCCTCATGGGAGTGGTCGCGTCGGTGGCCGTGCACCAGCTCTTCCTGTGGTTTGGACGCTGGCGCGAAACGCTGCATCCATGGGTGGTCGCGTGGTGCGCCATCAGCTTCGTCGTGCTCGTGGGTCACTACCTCCAGGCGGTGGCGGAGACCCCGGACGGGGCCGGACTCGGGGCCCGCCTCGCGTGGATCAGCTCGCTGGCTCTGATCACGGTGATGATCGGCCTCAGTCACGCGCTGGCCGGGCGGGCGCTTCCCCGACCGCTGCTGGCGGGCCTCGTCGGGACCAATCTGGTCCTGCTGGCTCTGGCCGCATTCGGCGAGGGCGTTGTCACGGGGACGGTCTATCTGCGGACCGATCGGCTGGGCACGCGCTACTGGACGCTGGAGCCGGGCCCGTTGCTGACCGCGCTCGTGCCCTGCTTCCTCGTGATCTTCGCGTACTGCGCGGTGACGGTGTGGCGTTCGCGCGCCCTCGCGATCGGGGAGCGGCGCGCGGTTCTGGGCGGGTTCGCGATCTACTTGGTCTTCGCGATCAACGACGTGCTGCACGCGGCCCGGGTCATCCAGAGCGTCCGCCTGTTCGACTATGCCTTCGTCGCCGTCGCGGTCGGGCTGCACCACCTGCTGGTCGCGCGGTTCAACCGGGTGTCCGCCGATCTGGAAGGCGCGGTGGCCGATCAGACGCGAACGCTCGAGACACGCCAAGAGGCGCTCGCGGCCCTGCTCCGGGCCGAGCGGGCGGTCATGAGCGAGGTCGACCTCAAGTCCATGCTGGGGGTGATCGTGACCGAGGCCTCCCGGATCGCGGGGACCCCGTACGTGAAGGTGTTGCTCCTGGACGAGGAGCGCCACGTTCTGAGGATCGCCGCCGTGGCGGCAGGGGTGGTGCCGGTCGGCACCGAGCTTCCGCTCGGCAACAGCTATTCCGGGACGGTGGCCACGACCGGAGAGGCGCTGTTCTCACCGGATACCCAGAACGATCCGCAGAACTTCCTCGCCGCGCAGGACCGGGCGGCCGGGGTCGTCAACTACCTGGGGCTTCCCATCAAGGCGAAGGGACGGGTGCTCGGGGTCCTGACTCTGAATACCGAAAAGCCGCGGGATTTCGGCGAGGAGGAGATCGCGTACCTGACCTCCTTCGCGGACCGGGCCGCCCTCGCCCTCGAGCACGCCCGCCTGCGCGAGGATCTCGAGGACCGGCTCTATCGCACGGACACGCTCGCCGCGCTGAACCGGGTCATCACGGGCTCGCTGGATCTCGACCGGATCCTCGACCAGATCGCGCGCGCGGCTACCCGCCTCATGAACGCGGATCTCGTGATCGTCTTCACGGTGAACGAAGCGCGCCAGCTGCTCGAGGCGCGTGCGATCTCGCCGTCGGGACAGTGGCAGGACTATCCGGCTCGGCCGATGGGCCTCGACGAGGGAGTGGCCGGCGCGGCCCTCCGCGGCCGGCGCACCATCCACGTGCCGGATCTGGATGCCGATCCAAGGACGCGGGCGGCCGGGTGGTTCCGGGACCACGGTCTCCGGAGCGGGATCGCGGTCCCGATCCTGCACGGCGACACCGCGATCGGCGTGCTCGCCATCGCGTCCAAGACCGTGTTCGCGGGCCGCCCCGAGGACGATACCCTCCTCCAGAGCTTCGTGGATCAGGCGGCCATCGCCATCACGCACGCGCGTCTCTACTCGGCGGGCCAGGTCCGAATCCAGCGCCTACACACCGTGACGCGGCTGAACCGGGTCGTGTCGAGCAGCCTCGACCTCAACCACGTGCTGCACGAGATCACGGTGGCGGCGGCCCAGCTGGCCGGGACGGCGGCGGCCTGCTTCTGGGTCGCCAGCCAGGACACGCGGACCCTGCGGCTGGTGGCGTTCTCCGACGAGACGATGGCGACGGATTGGCCGGTGCCGAGCCTGCCCTTCGACGTGGGCGTGCTCGGCTGGGTCGCCCGCTACGGCCGCGTCGTCAACGTGCCCGACGTCTTCAGCGACGGTCGCTTCGTGGCGCTCGACTGGTGGCGGAGCCACGGCCTCAAGACCTTCATGGGCCTCCCGGTCATGCTGGACGGAGTCCTCCTGGGCATCCTCGCCCTCAACGGTCGCGAGCCGTTCCGCTTCGACGCCGACGACGAGCGGCTGCTGGATGCCTTCGTGGACCAGGCCGCGGTCGCGATCCGCAACGCCTCCCTGTTCGAGGCGGAAGGCACCGCGCGCCGGGCCGCCGAGCAGGCGCTCGCCGAGGTGAAGGCGCTCCGGGGCCTGTTGCCGATCTGCTCCTACTGCAAGAAGGTGCGCAACGACGGCAACTACTGGGAGCAGATCGAGACCTACATCAGCGAGCACTCCGACGCGCAGTTCAGCCACAGCATCTGTCCGGGGTGCCGCGACGGGGTCGTGAAGGACCAGCTCGAGAGCTGGCGGGCGCGTCTGTGAGTGGGGTCGGTCGGGGGAACGTGCGCCTCGTCCCCACCGCCGCGCCGGAGCTCGCCGCGGCGCCGACGGTGACGCCCGCGGTCTGGGCCGGCGGGCCCGGGCGGCTGTTGCTCGACGCGCTGCCCGCCATGACCGTGATCGTGGACCATCGAGGGGACGTCGTGGCCGCCAACGAGGCCTGGCGCCGCTTCGGCCGGGAGAACGGCGCGCGGCCCGCGGTGGCCGAGGGCGTGGGGCAGAACTACTTCGAGATCTGTCGCGACGCGGCGCTGGTCGGATGCCCACCCGGCACGCGGGCGGCCGCGGGCATCACGCGCGTGCTGCGGCGCGAGCTGCCGATCTTCACGCTCGACTATGCCTGTCACGGCGAGGACGAGCAGCGCTGGTTCATGCTCACGGTGACGCCGCTCGAGAATGGCGCGGTCATCGCCCACACCGACATCACGGCCCGCCGCCGCACCGAGATGTCGGCGGCCGCGCTCATCGAGACCGGCCGCGAGCTGGCGGGCGGCCTCGAGCCCGTGGAGGTGGCCCGGCAGGTGGCGTCCTCGGTGGTGCGGGTGTTCGGCGCCCAGCGCTCCGCCCTCTACCGGCTCGAACCGGCCGCGGACCGGCTCGTCTGCATCGCGGCGGCCGGAGTCGGGGATCCGACCCGGTGGCACGGACAGACCTTCCGGATGGGCGAGGGCACGGTGGGCCGGGCGGCGGCGGAGGAGCGCAGCGTGTGGACCCCCGACGTGCTGACCGATCCGAAGATCATCATGCCCGTAGAGGTGGCCGACCGGATTCGCGCCGACGGGTTCCGCTCCGTGCTGGCGGTGCCCCTCAAGACGGGCGATCGCATCATCGGCGTCCTGACCCTGGGGGACGTGGCCGGCCGGACATACACCGAGGACGAGCTGGCCCTCCTGGCCGCGTTCGTGGGGCAGGGGGCAGTGGCGCTGGAGAACTCCGCGCTCTACCGCGAGATCCGTGACGCGCGCGATTTCCTTCAGTCCATCACCGAGAACTCCCCGGACGCGATCATCACCACCGACGGGCGGGGCCTGGTCACCTACTTCAGCCGTGGCGCGGAGGCCATGTTCGGCTACTCGGCGGAGGAGATGATCGGCACCTCGGTCGTGGATCTCTATCCGGGCGGCCGGGAGGAGGCCCGGAGCGTCAAGGGGCGGCTCGCCGAGGAGGGCTTGCTGCGCAACTACGAGAGCGGATTCCTGGCCAAGGACGGACGGCGGGTGGAGATCAGCGCCTCCATCTCGGTGCTGCGTGACGCGAGCGGGGCGGCGGTCGGCACACTCGGCCTGCTCAAGGACATCGCGGAGCGGCGGCAGCTCGAGGAGCAGCTCCGCCAGTCCCAGAAGATGGACGCGATCGGTCGGCTCGCGGGTGGCATCGCGCACGATTTCAACAACCTGCTGACCGTCATCGCGGGGCGCGCCCAGATGATCCTGGCGCGCCTCCGGCCGGAGGAGCCGATCCACCGCGACGCCACCCTCGTGCGCACCACCGCGGACCGGGCGGCCGCGCTCACCCAGCAGCTCCTGGCCTTCAGCCGCAAGCAGGTGCTGCAGCCGCAGGTGCTCGACCTGAACGCGGTGACGACCGCGATGGAGCCCATGCTGAGCCGGCTCATCGGTGAGGACATCGAGCTGGCGGTCGTCCCCGCGGCAGGCCTGGACCGCGTGAAGGCGGACCCCGGTCAGATCGAGCAGGTCATCGTCAACCTGGTGGTCAACTCCCGCGACGCGATGCCCCAGGGCGGGCGGCTCACCATCGAGACCGCGAACGTGGAGCTGGACGAGGCGTACGCGCGCCGGCACGTCTCCGTGCCGGCGGGCCAGTACGTGATGCTGGCGGTCAGCGACAGCGGATCCGGCATGGACGAGCAGACGCGCTCGCGGGTGTTCGAACCGTTCTTCACCACCAAGGAGCCCGGCAAGGGCACCGGCCTCGGTCTCGCCACCGTCTACGGCATCGTGAAGCAGAGCGGGGGTGACGTCCGCCTCTACAGCGAGGTCGGCACCGGGACCACCTTCAGGATCTACCTGCCGCGGGTCGCCGAGATGGTCTCTCTGCCCGACCCGGCCACGTCCGTGAGCGCGACGCCGCCGCGAGGGGACGAGACGGTGCTGCTGGTGGAGGACGAGCCGGAGGTCCGCGACCTCGCCCGGGAGATCCTGGAGGGCAGCGGGTACACGGTGCTCCAGGCGTGCGACGCGCTGGAGGCGGTGTTCATCGCCGAGCGCCACGCGGGGCCGATCCACCTGCTCCTCACCGACGTCATCATGCCCCGCCAGAGCGGGCGCGCCCTCGTGGAGCGGCTACGGCCGCTGCGCCCGGAGATGCAGGTGCTGTACATGTCGGGGTACACCAACGAGGCCATCGTTCGGCACGGCGTGCTGGATCCCGACACCCTGTTCATCCAGAAGCCATTCAGCCCCGCCGCCCTCGGGCACAAGGTCCGGGCCGCGATCGACGGCGCGCGACTTCCCTCCTGAGCGGCGTCGGCCGCCCGCCTGTTACGTCACCTGAGATATCGGTGATGCGGGCGGCGTCGGCCGCCCGCCCTTTCGGCCACCAGAGACCTTGGTGATGCGGGCGGCGTCGGCCGCCCGCCCTTTTACGGCCACCATAGATAGAGGAAACGGGGCCCGCCGCCGCCGAGGGTGGCCGCGAACTGGGCCAGCGTGCTCTCCGCGGTGGACGGGGTCGGCGTCAGCGAGTAGATGTTGGCGCGGTACTCCTTCGGGCGGTGGTACATGATCACCTTCGCCTGGTCGAGCCCGGCCCGCTCCTTCGCCAGCGCCACCACGTCCTCGAGATAGCCGATGCGATCCACCAGCCCCATCCGGAGCGCCTGGTCGGCCGTGTAGACGCGCCCGTCGGCGAACCCGCGCACCCGGTCCTCCGGCATCTTGCGCGACTGCGCGATGAGGCTCACGAAGCGCCCGTACATCTCGTCGATGATGCCCTGGAAGACGGCGCGCTCCGGCTCGGTGAGCGAGCGGAAGGGCGAGCCGGCGTCCTTCATCGGCCCGGACTTGATGGCGAGCGGCGCCACCCCGATCTTCTCGAGGAGGCCCTGCGCGTTCACCGTGATCATCACCACGCCGATGCTCCCGGTGATGGTGGTCGGGTTGACCACGATGGTGTCGGCGGCCAGCGCCGCGTAGTAGCCGCCGGAAGCGCCCACGTCCATGATGGCCGCGATCACCGGCACCTTCTTGCGCGTCTTGAAGGCGAGCAGCTCGTGGTAGAGGATGTCGGAGGCGGTGATGGTGCCGCCCGGGCTATTGATTCGCACGATGAGCGCCTTCACGCGCTCGTCGTCCTCCGCCTTCCGCAATTCCTCGCGCACCCGGGCCAGCAGCGGGACCTTCGGGGGCGGGGCGCCGATCGAGAAGCTCGCCACGTCCTCGGCCAGCATGCCCGACAGGTCCAGGAGCACGATCTTGCTCGTGCCCTTGCCTTCCACGGTCTCCTCTTCGAGCGGCCGGATCTTGGGCTGGAGGTCGAGCGTGATGAGGGAGCAGCCGGACAGGGCGACCAGGCTGGCGAGCGCGAGGGCGGCGAGGCGTGGCATGCCCGCAGTATACGGCCGCGGCGGCCGCGACGGGCCGAAGCTCAGCGGCGGTGGTACTCCGGGCAGACCCGCTCGGCCATGCCCGCGAGCTGGTCGAGCATGCGATCCGGCGGGCAGAGCGGGCGCAGGATGAACTTGGACGCGCCGGCCTTGACGTATTCCTCGACGCGGTCCACCAGGCGGTCCACCGGCCCGAAGGCGGTGCACTGCCGCATGGTCGCCTCGTCCACGCGCCCGCGCGGGATATAGGGCTGGGCCATGGCGAGCGCGGCCTCCTCGGTGTCCGCGATCGTGTAGTTGATCAGGGTGCCGAAGTGATCCTCGGGCACCTGCCGTCCCGCCGCGGTCGCGAGGTCCTGCACCTTCTGGACGCCCACCCGCAGCTCCTCGGGCGTGATGAACGAGGGGATCCAGCCGTCGCCGAGCCGGGCGGTGCGGCGCATGGCCGCCTCGCTCTTGCCGCCGATCCAGATGGGCGGCGGCGTCTGCCACGGCTTGGGGAAGATCGAGATGCGATCGAGCTTGTAGAACTGGCCGTTGAAGGTCACCTCGTCCTGCGTCCACAGCAGCCGCAGCACGTGGATGGCCTCGTCGGTGCGCCGGCCCCGCTCCGCGAACGCCACCCCGGAGGCCTCGAACTCGCGCGGCAGCTCCACGCCCACGCCAACCGCGGGGAAGAGCCGGCCCTGCGAGAGCCAGTCCACCGTGGCCATCTCCTTGGCCGCCACCACCGGGGTCCGATAGGGCAGGACGACCACGCTCGGCCCGAACTTGAGCCGCGTCGTGCGCGCGGCGATCGCCGCGAGCGTCGTCATCACCTCCGGCACGGGCACCGGGGACGAGAGGCGATCGGAGAGCCAGATCGAGTCCACGTCGCTCCGCTCCAGCTGGTCGCAGAGCGTCCACAGGAAGGCGCCGCCCTCGCGGCCGGCCGGCCAGGGGCCGGGCATGATTCCGATCCGGTACTTGAGCGTCATGCTGCGGCATCGTACGCGCCCGTCCCCGGGGCCGTCAAGGCGTGCGCCCGGCGAAGTTGACAGAAAGGCCCCCGAGGCGTCAGGGTCAATGCATGAGCGGTCACGATCGGCGGGCGTTTCCGAGAGCGGCGGCGGCCTGGGCGGCGACGGTGGAGACGGCCGAGGGCCGGGTGGTCTCCGGTGAGGTCGTCAACCTGAGCCTGTCGGGAATGAAGGTGCGGTCCGAGAGCGAGGCGGTCGTGGGCAGCATCGTGACGGTGCGGGTCACGCTGCCGGGCGCGGCGGGCCGGATGGAGATGGTGGGCACGGTGGTGCGGCGCGACCGCGAGAGCATCGGGGTGGCGTTCCTCAAGAAGTCGGACTCGCCCGCCGGGCGCATCACGTCGTTCGTCTCCCGCGGAGACACCCGCCGGCGCTTCCCCCGCGTGCTCGTCTCGCTACCGATCCGCGTCGAGGGGGGCTCGGAGGGCACCGCGGTGGGGCACACCGTGGACCTGAGCGCGTCCGGTGGTCGCGTGACCACCGACACTCCGCTGGTGGAGGGTGACGTGGTGGTGCTCGAATTGCCGGAGCGCTCCGGCCTCGACCGCCTGCGGCTGCCCGCGCTCGTCTGGGAGTCGTACGGGGACGGCGCGGTGCTGGTGTTCGCCAACGTGGGGGCGAAGGAGTTCACGCGGCTGCAGGAATACCTCGCGAGCTGCCAGCCGCGGGGGTCGCGACCAAGTTCCGTTTGACAGCCTCGCGGGCGGCGCATAGAATGAACCGCGGTTCAGCCCCTGCCATGCGCGATCCCGACAAGCCCGAGCAGATCATCCAGGCCGCCGTTCGGGTCTTCGCCCGCAAGGGTTACTTCAGCTCGCGGGTGTCGGACATCGCGCGCGAGGCCGGGATCGCAGCCGGCACCATCTATCTCTACTTCAAGACCAAGGAAGACATTCTCATCACGCTCTTCCGCGAGAAGATGTCGGTCTTTGTCTCCTCCATGCGTCGCGCGATCGCCGACGAGCCCGACGCGGTGGCCAAGGTGCGGCGGCTCGTCCGTCTGCATTTCGAGATGCTCGAGGGAGACCCGGACCTCGCCGAGGTGGTGCAGGTCGAGCTGCGTCAGGGACAGAAGTTCTTCCGCGGAGCCTCGAGCCAGGAGATCGCCTCGTACTTCGCCCTGATCGGCTCGGTCCTGGAGGAAGGCGTGGGCCAGGGACACTTCAAGTCCGACCTCCCCGTCAAGGTCGCGACCAAGATGCTGTTCGGCGCCATGGACCAGATGGCCACGTCCTGGGTGCTGGGCAAGCGCGGCTACCGGCTGGTCGACACCGCGCCCGCGGTGGCCGATCTGTTCCTGCAGGGCGTGGCCGCTCGCGGCTAGCCCCCGCCGAGAGGAGATCCTCCCGATGGCGTACGAGACCCTGATCCTGACCCGCGAGGAGCGCTTCGCGATCATCACCCTCAACCGGCCGCCCGCCAACGCCATCAGCGAGACGCTCATGCGCGAGCTGAACGCGGCCCTGTCCGAGCTGGAGGGCGACGACGGCGTGCGCGCGGTGATCATCACCGGGGCGGGTGACCGGATCTTCTGCGCGGGTGCGGACCTGGGCTCGGCCTTCCAGGGGGCGGACGTCGGCACCTTCATCCGCTTCGGCAACAGCGTGGTTCGGCGCATCGAGCGCTTTCCGAAGCCGGTGGTCGCGGCGATCAACGGGCACGCGCTGGGCGGCGGCTGCGAGATCGCGATGGGCTGCCATATCCGCATCCTGAAGGAGACCGCGCGGATGGGGCAGACCGAGTCCAACCTCGGCATCACCCCCGGCTTCGGCGGGACCCAGCGCTACCCGCGCCTGATGGGCCGCGGCCTGGCGCTCGAGCACCTGATCCTGGGCACCCAGGTCTCGGCGTCGGAGTGCTACCGCACCGGGCTGGTGAACCGGCTCGCGAAGGAAGGGGAGACCCTCAACGACGCGAAGGCGATGGCCCGCGAGCTGGCCAAGCGGCCCCCGATCGCCACCCGGCTCATCATCGAGGCGGTGGACGACGGTATCCACGCGCCCATCGACACCGCGATCGAGGTCGAGGTGCGCGCGTTCCTGCAGACGCTGCGCACCGAGGACGCGGCCGAAGGGATCCAGGCCTTCTTCCAGAAACGTCCCGCCGACTTCAAGGGCCGCTAGGCGTGGATCTCGGTATCGCGGGCAAGACCGCGCTCGTGACCGGCGGGGCGCGGAGCCTCGGCAAGCAGGACTGCCTGACCCTGGCCGCGGAGGGTTGCCGGGTCATCGTGCTGGACCTCAACGGGGAGGGCGCCGAGGCGGCGGCCAAGGAGATCACCGACGCGGGTGGCGTGGCCCGCGGCTACGCCGCCGACATCACCGAGCGCGCGGTCCTGACCGAAGCCCTCCGCCGCGCGGAGAGCGAGGTGGGCCCCGTCGACATCTGCGTGAACAACGCGGGGTGGATCTACACGATGGGCCAGCTCAAGGACACCGCGGACGAGGACTGGGATCTCAACCTCCGCATCAACCTGACCGGCACCTACAACGTCACCAAGGCGGTGTTCCCCGGCATGCGCGAGCGGCGGTGGGGCCGCGTGATCTGCATGGCCTCCATCGCGGGCCTGATGGGGGGCTTCGGCCAGGCCGCCTACGCGACGAGCAAGATGGGGGTGATCGGCTTCGCCCGATCGGTGGCGCTCGAAGGGGCGCGGTACAATGTGACGTCCAACGTGATCGCGCCCGGGATCGTGGGGCCGAACGCGAATCTGTCGCCGTTGTACGAGCGCATGGTCAAGCGGGTGGCCATGCAGCGGGAGGGGCAGCCCGAGGACATCGCCAGCGCGATCGCGTTTCTGTGCTCGGAGCGCGCGCGCTACATCACGGGGGCCGTGCTCACCGTCACCGGGGGCATGGACCTCTTCACGTTCTAAACGACGAGTCGAGAGGAGAGGGAGACGCGCCATGCCGACAGTCAAGGAGACCTTCGACAATATGGCCTCCCGGTTCCGCGCCGAGAAGGCCGCCGGGGTGAACGCCACCATCCAGTACGACATCACCGGGGACCAGGGCGGGACGTGGAACGCGGTCATCAAGGACGGCGCCTGCAATGTCAGCCAGGGCGCGGCGGGAAGCCCGAACCTCACGCTCACGATGTCCTCGCAGGACTGGCTCGACATGACCGGAGGCAAGCTCTCCGGGCAGATGGCCTTCATGTCCGGCAAGCTCAAGCTCAAGGGGGACATGGGCCTCGCCATGAAGGTGGGGAGCCTGTTCCAAGTCTAGAAGTCGGAGGGGGCCTCTTCTTGACGTCTGGAAACGGGGGCCCCCTCCGAGCCTCCCCCGGAACCGGGGTTGCGCCGGCAGAGCCGGCGCTCGAATAGCGCCCTCGCGGGCGGTTGACGCGTAGCGTCACATAGGCGTAGGATGGGAGCCATGAAGGACGAGCTCTTCACGATGATGGGAGAGATGCCGGCGATGTCGCCGGAGATGCTGGCGCGGATGCGGGAGGAGGCCAATCGCAACCTTCTGCGTATGAAGCACTTCGGCGAGATGGTGATGAACCCCAAGGAGCCGAGGGTCGGGCCCACCCCCCGTCAGGAGATCTTCCGCACCAACAAGTCGAGGCTCTGGCGGTACGAGTCCCGGCGCACGGTCCGGACCCCGCTGCTCTTCGTCCCCAACCTCGGCATCAGCCGGCCGTACATCTTCGACCTGATGCCCAAGGGCTCGTTCATCGAGCACATGACCCAGCAGGGCTTCGACTTCTACCTGGTGGACTGGGGGGTGTTCGGCGAGGAGGACAACGGGCTCACCGTCGAGGACGCGGTGACCAAGATCCTCCCCCGGCTGGCCCGGAAGGCGCTGGAGTCCTCGGGTGCCTCCGAGATGTCGGTGCTCGGCTACTGCATGGGCGCGCCGCTCTCGGCCAGCTTCGTCGCCACGCACCCGGAGTTCCCGCTCAAGAACTACGTCGACATGGCGGGCCCCATCGACTTCGCGCACGTCGGGCTCTTCGGCAAGTGGCT
>Ga0137403_10004561_pt1 | contig 16309 bp, 14 predicted proteins | sample CZOMad2_1_16fung_FD_122057 | JGI IMG/M metagenome (GOLD analysis project Ga0137403, IMG submission 122057) | Vadose zone soil fungal communities from Angelo Coast Range Reserve, California, USA - CZOMad2_1_16fungal (Hybrid Assembly) | ecosystem: Environmental > Terrestrial > Soil > Vadose zone...
TCCCACACAACTAACTGACACACACCACGGCATTTCATTTGACTGCTGGACAAGGCACAATCGCGGTGAGTAAAATAAAATTGTCCCAACTTACGCAGAATGGTCGGGAGGCAATTTAAATCTCATGCTTAAAGTCATACCGGTAGAAGAAGCGGTCGGATTACCGCTCGCTCATGACATCACCGAAATTGTACCCGGCAAGCACAAAGGACCGGCGTTTCGCCGCGGTCATATCGTGCGCCAGGAAGATATCTCGAAGCTCTTAGATGTCGGCAAGCGCAATCTGTACGTGATGGAATTGGAAAAGGACGAATTGCACGAAGAAGACGCGGCGCGACGACTTGCCAAGGCTGCTGCCGGAACGAATTTAAAATTAACCGATCCAAGCGAGGGGCGGATCAATTTGGTCGCTGAAATCTCCGGCTTGCTCAAGATCGACTCCGATCTACTGTATCGCTTCAACTCATTGGGCGAGTTGATGTTGGCGACACTTCCAGGAAATCGCTACGTGAAAGAAGGCACGGTTGTGGCTGGTACCCGAACGATTCCGGTTGTGGTCAAAGAAGAACTCATCCAGAAAGCTGAGGCGCTCTGCAAAGACAAGCCAATCGTAACATTGCTGCCTATGCCGCCGAAACGAATCCATTTGGTTGTGACCGGCAGTGAAGTATTTACCGGACGGATCAAAGACGGTTTTGGCCCGGTGGTGACACGAAAGGTTGGCGAGCTTGGATCGACAGTGGAGTCGGTCAAGTTGGCGCCCGATGATCCGGACGTGATCGCCAGCGATATTAAAGAGGCGAAGCAGGCGGGCGCCGACATCATTCTCGTCAGCGGCGGCATGTCGGTTGATCCCGATGACAAGACGCCGGAAGGCATCCGCCGAAGCGGCGCCACGGTGGAAACTCACGGTTTCCCGGTGTTGCCCGGTTCGATGTTTGTTATGGCTTATCTAGATGAAACTCCGGTCATGGGGCTTTCGGGCTGTGTTCTTCATGATCCGATTACAGCGTTTGATGCACTTCTGCCGCGATTACTTGCGGGAGAAAAGATCAGGCGCGCCGATATCATGGCGATGGGACATGGTGGGTTGCAGCGAAAGCACGACCATTGACGGAAAGAGAGGATGGAAGATAGAGTATCGAGGACCGTCATCCTCGATCTTCAATCCTCAATCCTCGGTTTTGGAAGGGGAAGAGCTATGGACATCTTGCGAACTCTCAAAGAGCGGTGTGATCCCAAGTATGCGGCGCTAGTCGTCGTTGATGTGCAAAATGACTTTGTCAGCCCGGAAGGGAGCGCCGGCAAACGCGGCGAGGACGTGGGAGCGGCGATGTCGATGGTCCCGAATCTGCTTCGACTCATCGACCAAGCGCGCCGAGTTGGGCTCACAATCGTCTATATCCGGACCACACATAGCGAATGGACGGACACGCCTGCGTGGATTTATCGCACGTCCCAAAAAGGTGGGCTGAGTACCTGTCGTGAGGGCACCTGGGGCGCGGAATTCTACGAGGGAATTTCGCCCCGGCTGACCGAACGGGTGGTCATCAAGCATCGTTACAGCGCGTTTATCAACACGGATCTCAACACCGTCCTGAAAGCGCGCAATATCCAGAGCGTGCTCGTATGCGGCGTGGCGACCAACGTGTGTGTTGAAACCACGGCGCGAGACGGCTACATGTTCGATTACTACGTCACTATGATCGACGACTGCTCGGCAGCCTATCAAACCACGCTACATCTCGGCACGCTGGAGAACATGCGGCGGCACTTTGGCTTGGTGGCGTCGTCGAATGAGATCATCGACAGTTGGCGCGAGCTGCCGTCGAAACAAGCTGCGGGATTGTAGGTTCCATTCAAAAAGTTCAAACCGTTCAAACAAAACGGCCTGGTAGAAGTCGTCTACCAGGCCGTTTTTGGTTCAAAGGACTTGTCAGTGAAATTTATTTCATCAAATCCGCGTTAATTCTTTCCAGCGCTTCGAGCGGCGGTTGCAGATCGTCCTGGGTGAGTTCTGACAGCGGGATGTCGCATAGGTTCAGTTCTTCGGCGAACTCTTTGCGGTTGGGATTGTAGTAAATCAAGCCGGTTAAGAACTTGCCTTCGGCGATGGCGCCGTGGATCGTCTGGATCGCTTGGAGTTTGTTGGTCGGATCGTAATCTTGGCCGAGCTTGTGCAGGATGATGCGCGAGCCGTCGTGCATCTCGACTTCGTGGTCAGTGCCTTCGTCGTAATCCGCTTCGATGTTCTCATAGGGCGGGATGAAGTCGAGGTCGTGGATCGGATCGAGATGGCCTTTGACATACTTCAAACTCTTGGTCGAACCTTCATGATTGTTAAACGTCACGCAGGGACTGATGACGTCCAAGATCGCGCTGCCTTTGTGCGCCAAAGCGCCTTGGACGAGCGGCGTGAGTTGTTTACGGTCGCCGGAGAAACTCCGCGCCACATAGGTAGCGCCGAGCGTGATTGCCAACTCGGCTAGATCGATCGCCGGGATATCATTGACCTTGCCGCCCTTCATGACCGAGCCGACGTCGGCCGTCGCGGAAAACTGACCTTTGGTCAGGCCGTAAACACCGTTGTTTTCGATGATGTAGGTGATGTTCACGTTGCGCCGCATCATGTGGCAAAAGTTGCCGAGGCCGATTGCGGAGGTGTCGCCGTCGCCGGAGACGCCAATCGGCAAAAGGGCATGATTGGCCAAATTCGCCCCAGTCGCTACCGCTGACATCCTGCCGTGCACGGCATTGAAGCCGAACGATTGGCTTAAAAAATAAGCCGGAGTTTTGGAAGAACAGCCAATGCCGCTGAGCTTAACAACTTTGCGCGGATCGATGCTGCTTTCAAAATATGCTCGTTGCACCGACGCCGATATCGCGTCGTGGCCGCAACCGCGGCACATGGTCGACGGCGCGCCGTCATAGTCTTTTTCCGATAAATTGATTCGATTGAGTTTTGCGTCTGCCATATTTTATTCCGTCCTTATGCGGTTTTCGCTGACTGGGCTGCGGCGAAAATTTGATTGACGACTTCAAGTGGCGTCGCCGGTAACCCGTTGTAGATCAACACGCTGACGATCTTGGCGCCGAGCTCGGGCCAATCATCCTTGATGATGGCCGCCATCTGACCGTCGCGGTTTTGTTCCACGAAGTAAATCGTGTCGTGTTCGGCGAGAAAATCGCGGACTTCGCTCGTCAGCGGTAATGCGCGAATCAGCATGTGGTTGGTTCTAAGTCCCCGAGCTTTCAATCTGTCGCGCGCTTCACGGACCGGCTCGAAACTCGAGCCGTAACAGATGATACCGGTCTTTACCCCTCTTTCCCTTTCGATGATCGGTTTGGGAACGAATTTTCGCGCGGTTTCGAACTTTTTGCGCAGGCGATCAAGAATGTATTTGTAGTCGTGTTCGTCTTCGGAATATCTCGCATCGGCGTCGTGGCCCGACCCGCGGGTGAAATAGGAGGCCAAGCGGTGTTCATTACCAGGAACGGTGCGATACGGAATGCCGTCGCCGTCTTGATCGAAGTAGCGGCGAAATTTCTTGCCGGCTTTGGTCCATTCTTCGAGGTTCTGTGCGCTCAGCCGTTTGCCGTAGTCGTAGGCATCCTGATTCAACTTGAGCGGTTCTGAGGACCACATGTTCATGCCGAGGTCGAGGTCCATCGCCACGAACACCGGAGTTTGGAACCGGTCGGCATAGTCGAAGCTCTGGCGCGCCAGATCAAAACAAGAATTCATGTCATGGGGAATTAAAATGATATGTCGGGTATCACCATGCGAGGCGCCGTACATGAGCGAGATATCGGCCTGCTGGGTTCGAGTCGGCAGACCAGTCGATGGACCGCCACGTTGAATAATGAAGAAGACAGAAGGGATTTCAGCGTAATAGGCGAGGCCAATCGACTCGTTCATGAGCGAGACTCCGGGCCCCGAAGTAGAAGTCATGGCCCGCGCGCCCGCCCAGCCGGCGCCAACGACCATTCCCACGGAGGCAATCTCATCTTCGGCCTGGACAATGGCGTAGGTCTTCTTGCCGTCTTTGGGCTTGCGCAGTCTGGGTAGGTAGTACTCCATGGCTTCCGCCAGTGAGCTCGAAGGCGTTATGGGATACCAGCAAATCACCGAAGCGCCGCCGTAAATCGCACCCAGTGCCGCGGCCGTATTGCCTTCTGTAATGATCTTACCTTGATTGCCGTTTGGAATAGGCTCAAGACGGGCGATGTTTTGCTTGTAATTTTGTTCTTTGCAGTACTGGTAACCGGCGTCGATACAAATCAAGTTGGATTCGATCACCGCCGGCTTCTTGCCAAAAGTGTCTTCGAGGACCGACTTGATAACTGACATGTCGATGCCGAAGAGGTAAGCCAAGGCCCCGACATACACCATATTTCGTTGCTTGGCTCGAAGCGGAGATGCCGGAACTAGTTTCGCCACCAGCTTGTTTGCGGGAAAACCGACGTATTGGACGCCGTCACGCTTCAAACTGGCAGATAAGGGCGTTGAATCGTCATAAAGAATCACACCACCATCGCGCACGCGGTATATATCCTTGGCGGCAGTTGCGTCGTTGAACATGACCATGACGTCGATGACATCTTTGCGGCTCAAATACCCTTCAGCAGATGCGCGAATTTGATACCACGTCGGTAACCCCTGAATGTTTGACGGAAACATGTTCTTCGACGAGCAAGGAATGCCCATCTTAAAGATCGCCTTGAAGAGAATATTGTTCGATGAAGCGCTGCCCGAACCATTTTCGGTGGCAACGCATATATTGAGATCATTGATCAACGGTGTGTCCAAAACACAACCTCCTTGGAGCTTTTTGGCAACTCTCCAATTTTAACATACAAGCCTTGAAAGACAACGGTTTTGCTTCCTTAACCGGGCGTATACTGATCTTCGGTGTCAAGGTATTCAGCCACCTCTTTCCAAGTACGACGAACCTGTTCGTCGACGTTAAACGCCTGAGCATACTGAAGTATTTCCGGCATGGACACGATTCCGGTGAGTTCGCCGCCGTCCCCGCTGACCGGCATGTTTCGGATATCGCGGCGCGACATTTCAACCAACACGTCGCCGACTAAAGCCGATTGCGGCATAGTAATTACCGGTGCCGTCATGACTTGTTCAATCGGTGTTTGCTTAACGTTGATTTCCTTGGTGGCTACCCGTTTGAGCACGTCGCGCTCGGTGAAAATGCCGCTCGGCTTGCCCGCGGCAGTCAGAACAACGGCGCTCACGCTCTTCGTGTTCATGAGCTCAATGGTTTCATGGATCATGGCCGACTGATCGATTGATACAATGGCCGGCGCCGCTATATCGCCTAGGGTTTTTGTTTCGTTAAGCCCTTGGCCAAGTTCCACCGCAAGATTGAGAATGCGCCGCATCGAGACAATGCCAACGATTTTCCCGCGCCGACCGCGCACCAATAGATGGCGGTATTTGCCTCGATACATTTTGCCGAAGGCGTCGACAATATGGGTTTCCTCGCGGACCGCCCGAGCGGGCGCCGTCATGACGTTTTTTATAGCGGTCTTTCTGGGCTCGATTTTGGCGTTGACAACTCGTTTCAGGACATCTTTCTCGGTGAAGATGCCGACTGGAATATCGTCATCCGTAATGATGACTCGCCCGACGTCCTCTGCGACCATCATTTCCATCACCTCGAAAATCGTCGAAGAGACGGGCGCTTTCGTAAGATTGGTCGTCATGATCTCGCTGACTTTATTGGAAAGCATAAGGTACCTCCTGAGGGTCCGTCGACGTTCCGAAAGGAGCTTTGCAGTTCGGGGCCGACAACTCTATTATACCACCAACTCGGCTACCCGCTACAACAATAAGCCGCAATCGGAGGGCAGGGCGAAACGATTGCGACCCGGTGCGCCGGCATGTTAGATTTAATTTTGTCTCAGCCAGAGAAGGTCGGTCATGAGCCGCAGGGAAACTGAATTTGATCACGGGCTGGTCACCGAAACCAAGAAAAAGTTAAAACGCCCGCCGCTCTATAAAGTTCTATTACACAATGACGATTACACTACTAAAGAGTTTGTGGTACAAGTCCTGCAGTACGTCTTTCATAAAGAGCAAACGGAAGCGGTTCAAATCATGCTTCATGTACACAAGAAAGGCATCGGCGTAGCCGGCGTTTATACTTATGAAGTCGCTGAAACCAAGGTAGCCTTGGTTGAAAACCTGGCGCGCCAGCACGAATATCCCCTTAAGTGCACGATGGAAGAGGCTTAATTTGAAATGATCAGCAAGGAACTCGAAGCAACCCTTAATCTGGCACTCAAGGAAGCCAAGACTCGACGCCACGAATACGTCAGTCTCGAGCATCTTCTCTACGCCTTGCTGCGGGACAAGGACGGCAAAGCCGCGATTGTTGCTTGCGGCGGCGACATCGATCGATTGAGCAAGTCGCTGGAAGAGTTTTTCAACGGCCAAATGGAAACTCTGCCTCAAGGGTGGGACCAAGAACCGCAACAGACTTTAAGTTTTCATCGGGTGCTTCAACGAGCGGTGATCCATGCGCAGTCGGCGGAGCGTAAAGAAATCAACGGCGGCAATCTGCTGATCGCGATGTACCGTGAGCCCGATTCTTACGCGGTCTATTTATTGGAGGAGCAGGGAATCACCCGATTCGATGTGGTAAATTACGTTTCTCACGGCGTATCGAAGATCGCCACCGAAGAAGAACAAGATACGCAAGACGAGCCAGAACAGGGCGACGACGAACGGCCGGCGAAACGGGTGAAGCCGTTGGACGCTTTCGCTGTGAACCTGGTCGATAAAGCCGCGCAAGGCAACATCGATCCTTTGATCGGCCGCGACGACGAGATCGAGCGGACGATTCATGTGCTGTGTCGCCGACGCAAGAACAATCCCATTTATGTCGGTGATCCGGGAGTTGGCAAGACAGCCATCGCCGAAGGGCTGGCGATGAAGATTCATCGCGGCGAAGTGCCCGACGCCCTTAAAAGCGCGGTTATTTATGCGCTCGATATGGGCGCGTTGCTTGCCGGGACGAAGTTCCGCGGCGATTTCGAAGCACGCCTCAAGGGAGTGCTGAGCGGCCTCAAGAAGCAGCCCAACTCGATCCTCTTTATTGACGAGATTCACACCATTGTCGGCGCCGGCGCTACCAGCGGCGGGTCCATGGACGCGTCGAATATTCTGAAGCCCGCCTTGGCGTCCGGTGAACTTAAGTGCATCGGCTCGACGACCTATCACGATTACAAGAGTTACTTTGAGCGGGACCGCGCGCTGGCGCGCCGGTTTCAGAGAATCGAAATTCCTGAGCCGAGCCAGGACGACGCGGTCAAAATTCTTGAAGGATTGAAGCCGCATTATGAAAAGCATCACGGCGTGCATTACAGCGTGGGTGCGATCCGAGCGGCGGTAAAACTCTCCGCCAAGCATATCAACGACCGCCGTTTGCCTGACAAGGCGATCGACGTCATCGATGAAATAGGCGCGGCGGTGAAGCTTCAGCCGGCGGACAAACGGCGCAAGACCATCGGCCCCAAAGACATCGAAAAGATCGTCGCCAAAATCGCCAAAATTCCGCCGCGCAGCGTGTCGAGCTCCGATAAAGAACAGCTGCAAAATCTGGATCGCGATCTCAAGCTCGTGGTTTTCGGCCAAGATTCGGCAATCGATACATTAGCCAGTACAATTAAACTTTCCCGATCAGGATTGGGCCATCCAGAAAAGCCGATCGGCTGTTTTCTGTTCGCCGGCCCGACGGGTGTCGGTAAGACCGAGCTGGCCAAGCAGCTGGCCAAGACCATGGGGATCGAGTTTCTGCGTTTCGATATGAGCGAGTACATGGAAAAGCACACCGTGTCGCGTCTGATCGGCGCGCCGCCGGGGTATGTCGGTTTTGATCAGGGTGGTTTGCTGACGGACGCGATCAACCGAAACCCGTATGCGGTTTTGCTGCTCGACGAAATTGAAAAGGCCCATCCGGATCTCTTCAATATATTACTCCAGGTGATGGATCATGCGACTTTGACGGATAATAATGGCAAGAAGGCCGACTTCCGCAACATTGTGTTGATTATGACGACCAACGCGGGCGCGCGCGAGATGAGCGGCGCACCGCTCGGTTTCGGGGAGCGATCTAACGTCGGGAAAGGCAAGGAAGCGGTCGAAAAAATGTTCAGCCCGGAATTTCGCAACCGGCTCGACGCGATGATCACTTTTAACTCTCTGAGCCAAGAAAATATCGAGCGAGTGGTCGACAAGTTTATCATTGAACTGGATCAACAGCTCAATGAGCGAAAAGTTTTCTTGCAATTGACCGACCGCGCGCGGCGTTGGTTTGCGGAGCGCGGCTACGACCCGACTTTCGGCGCGCGTCCGATGGCGCGGCTGATTCAAAATGAGATCAAAAGAGTTCTCGCCGACGAAATCTTGTTCGGCAAACTCCAAAACGGCGGTAAAGTCGAAGTCGACGAAAGCGAAGGCAAGATCAGTTTTTCGTATAGCACGCCGACTGTGCCTGCCGTCTGATCCCAACCCGTTCATCGCCCACAGCGTCTGCTCGAATCAAGTGGGCTTCTGGCGCAGATGGAACAACTGATCGTCGCGCTCTTCGTCGTCTTCTTCGCGCTCGAATTCACCATCGAATTCGTCTTGAACGAACTCAACCTGCGGCACGTGCGCGCCCGCTGGGCAGAAAAACAAATTCCTGATTTTTTTCGAGGCAAGATCGGTTCCGACGAGTACGAGAAATCAGTTCAGTATACCCTCGCCAAAGGACGGTTCGAACGCTGGGCGGAAATCTATGGGCGGTGCCTAGTGCTGGCCGTTTTGTTCAGCGGTCTTTTGAATTGGCTTGATCGATTCTCTGGAGAACTAGCCCAGCGATTCTCATTAGGCGTGTACGGTCACGGGATTCTTTTTTGCCTAGCTGTCGGTTTGGTGTTTTCCACCGCTCAGTTACCGATCAATCTCTATTCCACCTTCGGCCTTGAAACCAAGTTCGGCTTCAATAAGACAACTATCGGGCTTTACATCGCTGACAAGATCAAAGCGCTTATCCTCGGTCTCGTCATCGGCGTTCCCTTCCTTTTCATGATTCTTTGGCTGATGGACGTCATGGGGCGATATTGGTGGATTTGGGCGTTTGTTTTTATCAGCGGCTTTCAGCTCCTGATGATAGTAATTTTTCCGACGTTTATCGCGCCTTGGTTCAATAAATACGAGCCCCTCAAAGAGGGCGAGTTCCGCGAGCGCATCTTAGCGCTCGCCGAGCGAATCGGATTTAAGACCAGCGGCATCTATTCGATGGACGGATCGAAACGCTCCGCCCACTCAAATGCTTATTTCACGGGGATCGGTAAGGCTAAACGGATCGTACTCTTCGATACCTTGATTGAGCAGATGACGATTGATCAGGGCTTAGCCGTGCTGGCCCATGAGATGGGCCATTACAAGATGAAGCATATTCGGCGCATGCTCGTGGTCCAGACGGTTTTTCTTTTCATCGGCCTTTATATTCTCAGCCTGTTGGTAGATTACCCGCCGCTCTTCGCGGCCTTTGGCCTAAGTCCGTCGAATCACGCCGCGCTTGTTCTGTTCAGCCTCCTTTCCGGCCCGGCGACCTTTTATCTGGGACCACTGATCAATCTTTTATCGCGTAAACATGAATACGAGGCCGACTGTTTCGCCGCGCTCACGTTGCACGACAGCAAGCCGATGGAAGAAGCTCTGGTCAATTTGACGATCAAGAATCTTTCCAATCTCACACCGCATCCCTGGTATTCGGCATACCACTACTCGCACCCCACTCCGACGGAACGGATTGAGGCGATTCGACAGTGCGCAGCTTAGTGATCTATTTTTTTGGAAGTTGGTGAACGTTCCGAGGGAGAATTGACTTAACGGGGAAGCTGGGGTAACGACGAGTGAATTCTTCAGGGTGCCGATCGGGTCAATCTCGGGCAGATCCGATTGGCGAGGGGGAGATCTAAGGTTCCGTTGTAAAGACGGAAACTACCGCTCCTGTTCAGCGGCCAGAATTTTTCTGCTCTTTCTTTTCTTGATAGCCTTGGGCTGTTTAGATTCGCCTTGCGGGCGCTCTTCTTCGAGCCAGATTGTCTCGGCTTTCAGCCAGTGCTTAACTTCGTATCCGTCCGGACACCCTTCCTCTTGCCAAAGCTTGTATGCAACTTGACGGATCTCTTCGTCACGATTCATCTCCATACCTTGCATAGTCTCCCTTCTTCCTATTGGATTTAAAGCTACTTATACAAGAATCGGTTTTTTCCGGCAAGAAAATTTTTCAGCCAGCGAGTTTCCGCGAAAATACATCACGAAAGCATTCCGTGCACAGGCGCACTATTTCAGCGGCGAATTGGTTGGGGTCTATGGAGGGCAACTTTCTTTAGCGATAGGAATCTGACAGGGATTTTATCTATTGTCTAGCATGTGGCGGATCGGATGTTAAACTTCTCACGGCCAAATTATTCAAAAGCAACGAAAAGGCTGAAACCTTCTGGTAGAGCATGGGCTGATCGGCATCATACTTCCAACGGATATCAACTGTGGGGTTCCATAATCCCTTGATTCTTTTGGATGCAGTCAACAGTGAGTCGCGTGAGAAATTCATACTCGTGCTCTCTAAACGGCAGAACACCGGTTTTCTTACGGGTGGAGTTTAAATCCACTCGCTCCGACCATTTGTTACGCCAACCACAATCAAAAAAAATAGATCACTACGCTGCGCACTGTCGAATCGCCTCAATCCGTTCCGTCCGAGTGGGGTGCGAATAGTGGTATGCCGAATACCAGGGATGCGGTGTGAGATTGGAAAGATTCTTAATCGTCAAATTGACCAACGCTTCTTCCATCGGCTTGCTGTCCCGCAACGTGAGCGCGGCGAAACAGTCGGCCTCATATTCATGTTTACGCGATAAGAGATTGATCAGCGGGACAGTCCATGGGGTCGACATCAACTCCATCGCCATCGCCCGATAATCACGAAACGGAGTCCGCCGCCGGGCGAGTTCCTCTGGCTTGATCTTTGGATACCGGCCCACCGTTCTGAGCACTTGCTCCGCCGTTAGCTTTTCAATCGCCTTCGCCGATGGCTGTTCGCGCAACGAGCCACCGCCCCCCAGGCTCTTGCTCAACTTGGCGACGAACTCGTCATTTGCCAACACCACTTGCGCTTTGAGCTTCTCCCACGGCGTGGCGTAGCCTTGACCGATTGCGTCTTGGAGAAATGCTCGGTACTTTCTCGACGAACCGCCGGTTTGCGCCAAAACTTCGTCGTAGTTCACCCATGGCTTCCGCCAGCTTACGCCCAGATAGCCTCTAAATGTGCTCCAGGGGTATCTTTCCAGCATTCGCCATTGCTCGGTAGCACTTTTCCCTTTGTGGGGATTGATCCTGATCGGGTTTAGATGAACATAGCGGCTCAGCTCGGCGAGGTAGCTTTCAGCGCTATTCTCAATCTTTTATCCTCCATTCTCGGCCCTTGGTTCTTCCGCGCTTAGCTCTTTGCCCCGTGCACTTTGCCCTTCTGTCGTTTGCCTTAAGCCCGCCGCATTGCGTAAGATCCGCCGCATATATTTCTGGTCGGATATATCAGAGTGTTTAGGAGGCGATCTGTGAAACCATTTTTCTTCAAGAAGCTTACCTTGCCGTTCATTCTAGTCTCATTTTTCGTGAGTCCTTTTGCCTTTAGCGCTTCTCAGGCTCCGGCGTTGTTAAAAGCTAAGCAAGACGCTGAGGCTAAGGGTTACATTTTTCTTACCACTCATGACGAGATCGTGGCCGGGGCAAAGAAGGAAGGAAAACTCAGGGTAATGACAGGCCTAGAGCCGCCGAATTCCCAGCCGCTGATAAATGGATTTAAGCAGAAGTATCCTTTTATCACTGATATTCAGATTGAGGAGATCCCCGGCGGCCCGGAGGCTTACCGAAGAATTCTTATGGAAATTAAGTCGGGCCAAACGAAGGGGTGGGACATTACCTTTGCATACCTCGACTTTATCCCTGAATACATACCTTACCTAATGAAGCATGACATCGTGGGCATGGCCAAGCAAAATGTGCTCAAAATGGATCCACGAATGGTTCATCCCGTCGAGAGGAACATGGTAAGCGTTACAAGCTCCCTAACAGTCGTACCCTACAACAGAAAGCTGATCTCGGACGATAAGGTTCCTGCCAAGTGGGAGGATTTTTTGAAACCGGAATTCAAGGGAAGAAAATTCGTCACCGATGTTCGGCCCATCCAGGTGGCCGGCCTGGCCCCTGCGTGGGGGTTGGAAAAGACGTTGGATTTTGCCCGGAAGCTCGCCGCGCAGGATCCGATATGGACTAGAGGCGCCACCAGAACCACCACCGCTGTGGCCGTCGGGGAGTATTCCCTCTACCTCGGAACAAATTTGGGCTCGATTAACAGAGCGATGGGTAAGGACCCAACGGGGAACCTCAAGTACAAGATCATAGAGCCCGCTCCTGTGCGGAATGTTAACGGTGCGATGGCTACTCTCAAGGCGGCGGATCATCCTCATGCCGCTCTCCTGTGGCTAGAATTTCTCGCCTCTCCCGAGGGCCAGGAGATCATCGACAAATACGAGCCGCTCAAGGCCTCGGTGTTCACTCCCAACTCGGGAATAGCCCAGGCGACCCGGGGGAAGAGGCTATCCGTGGTAGACTGGGATCATTTCGTCAAAGTCGAGGAATATGTGGCGCAGATAATTGCAGCCTACGGTTTCCCAAAGGCAGACAAATAACGGAGAACAAGTCGGGATAGATGGTTTGGCGGCGACCGACTTTTCTTTAATCAAAAGGAGGACGGATGGCAGAGGACAAAAGCATCTTCAGTTGGCTGAGCGTTCCTGATAGGACAAGGAAGCCGAGAACCACCGGTCTGAATATGGTGGTGCCCGTTCAAGTTGCAATTGAAGGGATGAACATGCTGCAGGACCTTGTGAGCTGGGGGGGAGATTACATCGACTATTACAAAATGGGTACTGAGATGAAGCTTCAGCGCCGTGATGCGGTTGTGAAGAAGCTCGCGTTCTTGAAGGAGAATGGGATTGAGCCCTACGCTCCGGGAGGTGTCGCCGGCAAAGCTATCAAAGAAGATTGCATAGAGGTGTGCTTGGATGAGCTTGTAGAGTTGGGATTCGGCGCCGTCGAAGCGTCGAGTGTTGTGCTGGCGATGGCAAAAATGTTGGAGGTCATACAGAAAGGGAAGGACCGGGGCCTTAAGGTTTTTGCCGAAGTAGGGAAGAAGCATATTGGTTGGGAAGGGGGGCCGAAAAACTACACGCCCACGGATGACGTGATCCGTGGGATGCAAGCTCTCCTAAACGCGGGAGCGTTTAAAGTCATATATGAGTTCACTGAGATTGTATCGTTGCTGAAAGAAAATAGAGGACTTGAAAGGCTAGCGGAAGTATTCGTCGCGGTTGGCAAAGACAATATCATGCTCGAGGTGCCGATTAGTTCGGTAGGCACATGGGATGAGTTGTCGCGTTACCTGAAGTTGTTTATTGATCAGTTTGGTCCAAACGTGAACCTCGGCAACGTAAGCCCAGATCATATCATGGCGATAGAAAAGCTACGCCACAATTTCAGCGCAATCAGCATACTGGGAAAACGGTCCTCCCCCAACTGACGTGGTGGATGACATTCCCGCCAGGGCAGATATGGCTCCGAATCGGGAAGATGCGTTTCGGTGAGTACCGCAGTTTACGCCGTTGCACTAAATAATAAGTCGGTTGCTGTGTTCGGGCCGTTCGAAGAAAGCCGCGAGCAAACAAACCGGTGGATATTTTATGAAGACGGTAAACGCCTGTGACTCGCGAGAAAAATCAAGGATGCGTGTTTATGTCCCAACGGGATCAGGTGGTCAGCGATCGCATGCCGATCCCGGGAAATCGGGCACTGAATAAAGTGCAAAGGAGTTGGGCGATGAGGTTGTCAGTTCTTGCCAAAACGGTTGGCTGTTTCACTCTGTTTTCATTCCTGGCGCTCGTGCCCCAGCGCGGAGATGGGGCAAGTCCGGCGCCGCTGCTGAAAGCCAAGAAGGAGGCTGAGACCAAGGGGTACAGTTTTTTTGCCACGCACGAAGAGATTGTGACGATGGCAAAGAAGGAGGAAAAACTGGGAGTCAGTAGCAATCTGGAGCCGCAGAATTTTAAGCCGTTGATCCATGCATTCAAGCAAAAGTATCCGTTCATTACCGATGTTCAGGTCGGCGGCGAGCTCTCGGGCGGCGCCGCGTATCAGAGGCTTATCTTGGAGATGAAGGCGGGCCAAGCTAAAGAGTGGGACGTCACCCATATACCTCTCGACTTCGCCCAGGAGTATCCGCCTTATCTGCTGAAGCACGATATTCTGGGCATGGCCAAGCAGGGTGTGCTCAAAATCGATCCCCGGATGGTCTCCCCTGTCGAGAGGAACATGATAACGATTACGAGCAACGTGTCGGTCATACTCTACAATAGAAAGCTCATCTCGGACGATAAAGTGCCTGCCACATGGGACGATTTCTTGAAACCCGAGTTTAAAGGAAAAAAATTCCTCATGAACATTCGGCCATTGCATTTAGCTGGGCTAGTACCTGCTTGGGGGCTGGAAAGAACGCTGGATTTCGCGCGTAAGCTAGCCGCCCAACAGCCCGTATGGGGCAGCGGCACCACCCGGCTTAATACCGCTGTGACCGCCGGAGAGCATTCCCTATACTTAGCCTCTAATTTCAGTTCCGCTAAGAGGGCTATGAGCAAGGACGCAACTGGAAACCTTAATTACAGGGTTCTTGAGCCGATCCCTACTCGGATTGTCGAGCACACCAGCGCTATCATCAATACAGCTTCTCATCCCCATGCCGCTCTGCTCTGGCTTGAATTTCTGGCCTCTCCTGAGGGCCAGGAGATTATAGACAAATACGAGCCGCTTAGGGCTTCGGTCTTTACTCCCGGCTCAGCCACGGAGCAAGTGACTCGGGGGAAGAAGCTATCGGTCGTAGATTGGAACCACTTTGGCAAGTACCAGGATTATGAGGCAAAGATATTTGTCGCGTGGGGGTTCCCGAAGGAGGATACTCGTCAATAAGGGGCCAGATCTTTGATTCTTGATTTGTCGCCTCTCGTGTTCATTTACGAAGGGCAGACTACTGACCAGCGCAAACAAATCCCAACGACACGAGGATGTTACATCCTCTTTCCGCTTGAATTCGACTGCTTCATCAAATCGATTACAAGCTTATGGCGAGCATCATGTTCAGTCGCGCCAGTGGCTGGCAGCGACATGAAGAAGCTAGGTTGGATTTTGTTTAGCCTCTGTGATTTCACAAAAGCTGATTATTCTAGGGTCAACGGCACAGCCCCGTCCATACGCCTACGTGCCTCGTTGCCGGCCGTGTGCATGACGAAATCAGCGACTTCTAGCATTGCCTCCCCAGAGGACTTAGCCATCCGAAACTTCTGAATTGAAACCTGGCGAACAGGTTGTCCCATTTGTCCTATCTGTAGGCGGTATCCCTCGAAGAACGTAGCTGCGAGTGCATCAGTCCGCGTGGACTCCTCAAAAACGAGGGCAACATTGCTGATTGGATGGTGGCGTGCAATCTCGGCGATGCGTTCAAGGAGAGACCGGGCTACGATCGCATAGGGCTTGAGCGATGGATCCAACAATGCACGATCGGTCAGAACCGCAGCTACTCTCCCGAAACAATGATCGTGAAAAAATTGCCCGATTGCGTTAAGTTGCGCCTGCGATGCTGCGGTTAACTCGATCGGTTTGGTGATGCCGAGCGATTGCCGCAACCACTCTGCTTGCGCCCTAATCCATGCTTCTCGGCCTTTTTTTGATCTTCTCTGCATCGCGCTTATACCTCTCCATTTGCTTCAAAAATTTCTCGTGTCGGTTTTCAAATTTGTCTCGATGGTTCATGGATCACCCCTAATGGTTCGCGTGACCTGCTCTAATCCACGATCAGAACGAAACATATGACACCAGGACACGCAATCCTGCTGCACCTGAAAAGATTTTCAGTATCAACACGTAAGCCGTAGCAGGACCCTAGAGCGGGTGTTAGTCTTTTATCATGCGCTACTCGCATGCGCGCAGTCTTTAGCTGCGAGAAAGGGGACTGTTATGGATAGAATTTTTTTTCTTCTTTTCTTTCTCTATTCTCTTTTTGTTGCTTCACCTCTGTCAGCAGCTGCTGAGAGTCAAACATGGAAGGTACGGTCCGGCGACAATCTTGACATCATTGCGACGACTCTCGAAATTCCCAAAGAAGAAATTAAAAAACACAATCCCGGGGTT
>Ga0137403_10004562_pt1 | contig 16300 bp, 21 predicted proteins | sample CZOMad2_1_16fung_FD_122057 | JGI IMG/M metagenome (GOLD analysis project Ga0137403, IMG submission 122057) | Vadose zone soil fungal communities from Angelo Coast Range Reserve, California, USA - CZOMad2_1_16fungal (Hybrid Assembly) | ecosystem: Environmental > Terrestrial > Soil > Vadose zone...
GTCGATCCACACGCCGCTCCTCATCGTTCACGGTGAGTCCGACTTGCGCTGCAACATCGCCGAGGGCGAGCAGCTCTTCGTGGCGCTGAAGCGGCTCGGACGCGAGGTCGTGTTCGTCCGCGTGCCCGACGCGGGCCATGGCTTCGGCTTCCTCGGTCGCCCGCGCCAGCGGCTGGAGCGCTTCCGGATCATTCTCGACTGGTTCGCAAAGTACCTGCGGCCCGGCTCCTGATCGTGGGCGCGATCCCAACACCCTGGTCGCTCGTCGCGACGCCCGTCACCCTGGAGCGACTCGTCGAGACCGTGCGCGTCGAGTGTCCCGACCTCGGCCTCGGCACACGGCTTGGCCTCATCGAGGGATTCGAGAAGTGGATCGCCGTCGGCGACTCATGGGTCGCGCGATTCCCGAAGAGCAAAGAGGCGGCCGCGGCGATGGCGCGCGAGCGTGGGCTCCTGAGCCGCCTCGCCGGCCGCACCACTGCGGCGATCCCACGGCCGTTGCACGTTGGCCGCCAGGTCGCGTTCGACATCTGCACAAAGGTGCCGGGAACGTCACTATGGGACGAGGGACGCGAACCATGGCGGATGTGGCCGGCCACGTGGCAAGCGCGCTGCGCAGAGGAATTCGGCGCCTTCGTTGCGGAGCTCCAAGCGGCGCTCACCATCAAGGACGCCCGCGCGCTCGGCTGCGCCCCGCCCGCCTTCCCGTACCCACCGTCTGAACTTGGATCTCGACTCTCGGGGCGGCTCGCCGACGCAGAGTCCGAACGGTTCATCGCGCGAACGCTCGGCGAGTACGAAGTGCTATCGGTTGCGCCGGACGAGCTCGCGCTGCTTCACAACGATCTGATTCCGCACAACTGTCTTGCCGATCCGCACACGGGAGCACTGACCGGGATCGTGGACTTCGGCGACGCGTGCATCGGCGACCGGCACCAGGACTTTCAGTACCTCGAAGGGTTGTTCGGGCCGGAGTTAGTCGAGGCGGCGATCCGCCGGTACGAAGCGATCACGGGGCGTGCGCTCTTACGTAGGCGAATCGCGCTCTACCACGCGCTAGCAATGCTCTCACACGTCGCTTTCGCGTTCGAGGACCCTGTGGCGCGGCAGCTCGAAATGAAGCTCGGATGGATCCGTCTGCTGGCGAGCGACCCTAGCTGCCGCGACACGACGCCGCATCACGGGACGTGAACCACCTATTCTCCTTTTCTCGCAGAGCCGGTCCGAGCCCAAGGCCCCTCTCCGGCGTGCTGCTCGCGGCGGTATCGAGCGTGTTTGCAGCCGGCTATGTGTTCACGGATGCGCAAGGGGTGCGTGCGGCGGGCTCCGTCTGGGTCTACGGCTTTACGATCCCCCTGATCAACGGCATCGCCCTTGGCGGTCTCAGCGCCGCAGAGGGTCGCCCGCCATGGCGACTGCCGTGGAGTGAGTGCGGTTCGGCTTCCTCGCCCGCCTCGTGTCGTATACGTCGTCGCTACTCGTGCTCTTTGCGTTCACGCACGGACCAACGGGACCCGTCGCGGCGCTGCGCGAGACAAGCGTCCTCTTCGGGACCGCCTTCGCCGCCTGGATGCTCGCCGAGCGGGTCGGCCGCGTCGAGTGGCTGTCGGCAGTGATTGCTGTAACCGGGACGCGCTCTAGCGCCTCGGCTGAACGCTCGTAGTGAGGCGCCCTGCGAACAAGGATCCTAACACCACCAGGCAAGCCGCGGGAGCTGACCGGCGCCGCTGGGCCGAGGGCGAGCCGTGATAGTGCCTGGCGACGGCCCGCCGTTGAACGGGACCGGGTCGGGGGCTACCGGAAGCGCAGGTACTCGCGGGGGACCGGGATGCCGAAGCGCTCGCACAGCGCGGAGACGTCGGCCCAGTCGGTCGCTCCGAGCTGGTAGCCGGTGTGGAATCGCACCAGCCACTCCGGTGTGATGCAGTCCACAGTGCGGCCCTTCACGGTGCCCTTCCCGGTCAGCGCCTCGGCGGGATAGTACTTCCCGTTCTCCGGCGGCCCGTAGAGGCCGCGTCCGTGCTCGTCAAGCACGATGACGTGGAAGTCGATCTGGCGCCCGGTGTCGTCGCCCAGGACGAAGTTCCAGGCGCGGGTGTCGGGACGGGGCATGGGTGCATACCCGCGACGCTGCAGGGCGGTTACGGCCACCGGCACATCGCGTTCCTCGATGACGATGTCGAGGTCGCAGTGACGCCTTGTCCAGGAGCCGAGGCAGGCGTCCACCGCCCAGCCGCCGTCCAGCCAGACGCGAATGCGATGGGCTTCCATCAGGGCGAGGAAGCCGCAGACAACGTCCGCAGTCATCTCCGACTTACTCGTCGAGTCCGTCATCGCAGAGTGCTCCAAGCACCCGTATTCTACTGCGTCGAAATGGAGGACCGGCCGCCATGTGGCGCGGTATGCTACTCCACCGGATCGGCACCGATGACCGACCATAGATTCTCGGAAGAAGAGGTCGCCGCGTACTGGAACGTCAACGCAGGCCCCTGGGCCCAGGAGGTCCGCGAGGGCCGCGACGTGGCGAGGGAGTGCCTGAACAATCCGGCCTTCCTCCGGCTCCTCGGCGATCTCCGCGACCGCGACGTGCTGGACGCCGGCTGCGGCGAAGGCCACAACACCCGGCTGCTGGCCCGCGCGGGCGCTCGGATGACCGGCGTAGACATCTCGGAGAGGATGATCGCGCTGGCCGCCGACGAAGAGCGCCGGGCGCCGCTCGGCATCCGCTACGTGTGCACGGCCTACACGCGCCTCGAAATGTTGCCCTCGGCCAGCTTCGACGCGGTCGTTTCCTTCATGTCCATGATGGACGGCCCCGGCTTCGACCGGGCGATGGCCGAGGCCTTCCGCGTGCTGCGGCCGGGCGGGATGCTGGCCTTCAGCATCACCCATCCTTGCTTCATCACCCGGGACGCCAAGTGGATGCGCGATGAGCACGGCACCAAGGTCGCCTGGGTGGTCCGCAACTACTTCGACCCCGTGCCCTGGGTTGAGCGCTGGCGCTTCACGGACGCCCCGGCCGATGCCCCCGAATTCGCCGTACCCCGCTTCGACCGGACGCTGTCTGAGTACCTCAACGCTGTCCTCGACGCCGGCTTCCGCCTCACGCGCATCGAGGAGCCGCGCCCGTCGGAGGAGTATTGCCGGGCTCACCCCAGCCAGCGAGGTTGGCGCGAGCACGCGGGGCTTTTCCTCCACGTGCGGGCGGCCAAGCCGGGGTAGTCGCCGCGCCCGAGCCTCTTCGCCGCCAGGACGGCCCGTCGGACGGACAGAAAGGTAGCTGCACGGACTTGAGGATTGGGATTCTCGCCTCCCACGAAGGGACGACGCTGCAGGCAATCATCGACGCCTGTGCGACGGGCGTGCTTCCGGCACAGGCCGTGATCGTCGTGAGTAACAACCGTGACGCTGGGGCCCTTCAACGAGTACATGCGGCCGGCGTTGCCACCCACCACCTCTCGAGCTCGACGCATCCGGAGCCCGAGGCGCTGGACGCTGCGATCTGCGCCGTCTTGGTCGAGTACGCCGTGGATATCGTCGTCCTCGCAGGCTACATGAAGAAGATCGGCCCCCGAACTTTGGCCCGCTTTGACGGCCGAGTTCTGAACACGCATCCCGCGCTGCTTCCCAAGTTCGGCGGGAAGGGAATGTATGGCCTCCACGTCCACCGCGCCGTGCTGGCGGCGGGCGAGGCGAAAAGCGGCGCGTCGGTCCATCTCGTCAACGACGAATACGACGCCGGGCCGGTCATCGCCCAGTGTGAAGTGCCGGTCGGCGCGGCAGATACGCCGGAGACTCTGGCGACGCGGGTTCAGGAGCGGGAGCGCACATTGTTGGTGGAGGTGTTGGGGCGAGTCGCTCGTGGACGCCTGCAGCTGTCTGTTCCGCGTGAAGATAAGCACCGTCCAACTGGCCGCTTCAACGGCCCGGCTGCGCCGGCCGCTGAGCGTTAGTGTTAAGGTACCAGGGAACGCAGCGAACATGGTGACGCGCGTGGTTGACGATGAGTCGATTCGGAGCTTCCTGCTTTCCGAAGTCTTGCGGTTCGTCGAGTGCGCTCGCAGGTGCCCCGGTGTGAGACGAATTGCTCTCGTCGGGTCATTGGTCAGAGACAAGCACGATCCGAAAGATGCCGACGTGCTGGTCACGGTAGATGACGATGCCGACCTCGCCTCTCTCGCGACTGCCGGTCGGGGACTCAAGGGCAGAGCGCATAGTCGCAACAAGGGCGCCGACGTCTTTCTCGCCGATCCGTCCGGCACGTACATCGGCCGTATCTGCCATTGGCGTGAGTGTCGACCCGGAGTCCGGCTGGCCTGCGACGCTCGTCACTGTGGCCGCCGGCCCTTTTTGCACGACGACCTGGACGTCGTGACGCTCGACCGTGGTTTGGTCGAGGCCCCGCCGTTGGAACTTTGGCCGACGGTTGTGCCTCGTGCTCGACTTCCCGGGGACGTCAAGACCCAGCTTGTTCAGTCCCTGGCGGAAAGCTCCGCACACAATGATGCGCATGGTGCCTGACCAGCGCGTCAACCGAACCCGTGCAAATCGGGCTTACGCGCGTTTTGCACACTGGCTCACGATTCCGCCGTCGCTGTTGCTGCGGGCAGAGACACGAGGTGGTCCAGTAGGCGCGGAGGATCGAGACGGCGGCCGCGCGACCCCAAGCGATGCGCCAAGCGCTCAGGAGCTGCGCTTGTCACGGCGCTTGGAACGGTCACGCGGCCGAAGAACTCGGCGGTGGCGCCACGCGCCCCTCCCGATTTGACTTCTCTGACGCCCCTCCGGTTTTGGGTGAGAGGGGCGGCCAGAGAAGCTGTTCATCGCTGGTCTGGCTGGGCGGTGGATCTGGTCGCTGGCGGCGGCTCCGCTGTCGCCGGTCTCGGGGCGGTGTCCAGACAACAACACGCGTAAGGCGCAAAGGGTGCCCGAGGAGACGACGTGCCCGGGGGAATCTGGGGAGTACAAGGCCTGTGGAGCTCGCCAGGCTGGTCAGGCGAACTTCTTTCCGCGGTGTCCGCTGGTCCAGCTCGAGGTCCAACTCGAGCTGGGGTTCGTACAGCGCGGGTTGGCCGAGTGACTTTGAGGGAACGCGGCTCGGCGCGGGTAACGATTCTGACAAATTTTCTGACAAAACGTCGGTAGACGACCCTCTCTCGGGCCTTGCTGGCCACAACGCGCACTCGCTAACTTCGCGTTAGGTATACCGTGGGATACCAGTCGATCAGCCGCGAACGACTTCCCAAACTGGACGTCGCCCGTTCGATTCAGAATCCTGTCGACCCCTGGGAGCGTCGTTCCCTCACGATTGCAATGGACCTATGCGCTACGAAGAAGCGCGGTGGCAGATAGGTGGCAGATCGTGCCGCTTCCTGCCACCATCTGCACACCCGCGACCCGCATCATTGCAGGATTGTTTGATACCTTCGACAACCGCAGCAAGTTCAACGTCGCCCTCGGCATCGAGAGCCAGGGCTTCTGCGTCCTGCCGCGCTGATGCATAGTTAGCCGGCGGCGCCCGCCTATCGACGAGCAGCACTCACGGCCTCCAGTTGCGGCTGGGTTGCGGACGGTTGCCCCGCTACCGGCGTGATGTCCTCCGGCACCCACCGTGGAGTACACCCGGAGCAGGACCGAGGCCGAGCGCCAGCCGCCGGCCTTCTGGACGTACAGGAGCAGTACATTATGGAAACGCTCGATCTAAGATCCATTCGATCTTCGCGTTCAACGTCCACAACGCCCACGCGCACTTGACGAAGGCAGTCGCGGCGGAGGCGCAGAGACAGAACGCGACGAGCAGTAAGGCCCTTCGTCAGAGGGGCGTTATGGCTTGCCCTCGCCCGGGCCAGGACAGAATGAGCGTAAATTAAACCTTGACAACCCGTCGGTGTGAGAACACCATCCCGTCACCGCCGCGACCATTCGGCTCGCCCTGAGCCAAAGGATTCGGTTCTCGCGCCGCCCGACCTACTTAGCGTGACCCTCAGGATCGATCTGGCCCGTGAAGCTCTCTCGGAAGGCGGCTCGGACTACGTGGAAACGCGTATGGACTCTAGAAGCCTATAGGTCTGAAGCCAACGGCAAAGGAAGATGCCTATGGGTACGGCGGGGCTCCTCTGACCAGACCTTATCTCTTGCTACTTCACGGGTTATGGAGCACCTTTCGGTTCCGAATCCCCCATTCGCCACGCCATTACCCAACAAGGAGGCATCCTGTGGCCGCAGTCCCCCATGACTGCGAAAGCTCGGGGATGCGCCTCTTGGCTCCGGACTGACGGCGGGTGCCGTCAGGTAGCCACGCACAAAGGAGGAGCACCATGCCCAAACCCAGCGCTCCTACCGTCCTCGATTCACGTCGTGTGAGCCGACGTCGCTTTCTCCGCGCGGCCGCGGGCGGCGCCGCCGGGCTGGCCGGTGTCCTCGCGACCGGCCGCCTGCCGGCCATCGCCCAGACCCGCGAGCTCACCTTTCTCACGTTCGCCAGCTTCGTGCCCGACACCGACAAGGAGCTGAGGCGCCAGTTCGAGGAGTGGGGCGCACAGAACAAGGTCAAGGTGCGGCTCGACATCATCGCCGGCCTACAGCTCCAGACGAAGAAGGCCGCCGAGGTCCAGGCGCGCTCGGGTCACGACCTCATCGTGCTCGGCGGCGGGCTCGGTGACGCCGACCTCTACTTCGACCACCTCGTCGATCTCAACGACGTCGCCGGCGATGTGGGCGCCACGAACGGCGGCTGGCTGAACGAGAGCGACTACCTCATCCGCGGCAAGTGGAAGCTGCTCCCGTGGTGGATGCCGCCCTTCCCGATAGCCGTCCGTACCGACCTGCTCGAGCAGGTCGGCGAGAAGAACCCCGACACCTGGGAGGACTGGTTGCGCGTCGGCAAGAAGGGCAAGGCCATCGGCCATCCGTTCGGAACGGCCATCAGCCACACCGGCGACGCCAACGTCACACTGCTCTCGATCCTGTGGTCGTACGGCGCCTCCTACGTGGCCAAGGACGGCCGGACGATCACCATCAACTCGCCACAGACGCGCCAGGCGCTGGAGTTCGTCAAGCGGCTCTATACCGAGGCGATGGAGCCGGAGGTGCTGGCCTGGGACGACGCCAGCAACAACCGCTGCCTGAACGCCGGCAAGTGCATCGCCATCCACAACCCGATCAGCGCCTACGAGTCGGCCAAGAAGGACAAGGTGCTGGTGCCCGGCACCGAGCGCGAGATCGCCGACGTCATCGACCACGTGAACACGCCGCGCGGCCCGGTCGACCGACGGACGACCGCGGGCTACTTTTGCGTCGGCATCTGGAACTTCTCGAAGAACGTGGATCTCGCCAAAGACTTCCTGCGGTACCACTTCCAGCCCCACAACCTCAACAAGTGGGTCGAAGCCGGCCACGGCTACAACATGCCGTTCCTGACGACGCTGACCAAGCATCCCGTGTACAAGAGCGACAAGCAGTACCGCTTCATTCCGGAGATCGCCAGGGTCTCGGTGCCGCCGTCCTGGCCGGGGCCGACCACGGCGGCGTCGCAGCAGGTCCTCGACCTCTACATCATCCCCGACTTGTTCGCGCAGCATGTGACCGGCAAGCTGACGGCCGACCAGGCCATCGCGTGGGCCGAGAAAGAGATGCAGGAGATCTATGCCGGTCGCAAGCGGCGGCCATGACCTCGGGGGGCTAGCTTAGCTTAGCTAGCCTTGGATCTCTTGGGTATGAGCCGTCATGATCGAGACAACGACCGGAGGTAGGTGATGAAGGACAAACTGACGACAGCGTCTCTTATCGCACCGGTGCTCGTTCTCATGCTGGTGTTGTGCCTCGGTTCCTTCGTCGCTGATGCCCAACAATCGACCGTGCCTCGGGTCGGCTGGCTTGCCGGCGGCTCCCCTCCCGCCTTCCAGCACATCACCGAGGCTTTTCTCCAAGGCATGCGAGAGCACGGTTACATCAACGGACAGAACTTTGTCCTCGAGATCCGGGCTGCGGAGGGCAGGTTCGACCGACTCCCCGGCCTCGCGGCCGACTTGGTCCGTAGCAAAGTCGCTGTCATCCTCGTCGGCGCGAATGGACCTCTTCAGGCCGCAAAGGACGCCACGAATACCATCCCGATCGTCATCGCGAGCGTAGCTGACCCGGTCGGCATGGGCTACATCGCCAGTCTCGAGCGGCCCGGCGGCAATATCACTGGAGTGTCCTCAGGAACGATACCGGGGACGAGAGTGTTGGAACTGATCAAAGAGATAGTTCCTAAGATGTCTCGTCTCGCCGTCCTTGCGAATCCAGGGGATGGATTCGCGGCTCGCGCCCTGAAGGACTGGCAGCAGCTCGCCAGCGCGGCCGGGATCGAAGCCCAACCGTTCGAGGTCGACAAGCCTGAAGGGTTCGAAGAGGCCTTCGCCGGTATGGCAAGGGCTCGCGCCGATGCCCTCGTCGTTGTTCCCGAGGCGCTGATGTTTTCTTCCAGGGCCCGAATCGCGAACCTCGCATCCAAGAACAGGCTCCCGGCGATCTACAGCTTCAAGGAGTATGTGGATTCGGGCGGCTTGATCTCGTATGGGATCGACTTGACCGACATCTTCCGACGGTCGGCCGGACACGTGGACAAGATCCTGAAGGGTGCCAATCCGGCGGAGCTCCCCGTCGAGCTGCCCACGAAATACGAGCTCGCCATCAATCTGGCGACTGCGAAGGCGCTGGGCCTGACGATCCCAGCATCGCTACGCGCGAAAGCGGACCGTCTCGTGAAGTGAAGTTCAACAATGGAGGGCAAAGCATGACAAGCATTACTCGGAGTAGCTTCGCCACCGTGTTTGCACTATCCGTGGTCGGAGGCCTTCTCCTGCTCGCTCCGGCTCAGAGCTTGGCTCAAGAGAAGCATAAGATCTCGTGGTCCGCCAAGCCCGAGAACGCGAAGTATACGTTCCAGCACACATTCGAGATTCCCGACATTTCGGGACACGTTCTTCGGTTGTTTGAGCTCCGCTCCACGTGGCCGGACGGCGGTGCTCCGACCATCCAAGGCGAGAAAGTCGCCGAGGCGATCAGTCGGGCGACGTCTGATAATGTTGGGGGTAACGGGCTCGTTCGTGGTTACACCATCTGGCGCTTCGAGAATGGTGATCAGGTGTTCCAGGAGTACTCAAATACCGTCCAGGCGGTCGTGAGTCCGGATCAAAGCAAGAAGGTGACATTCGTTGGCACGTACGTCATGACCGGGGGGACTGGAAAACTGAAGGGCATCAAGGGCGTGGGCAGGTTCTCGGGGCGCGCCGAGTCCAACCCCGATGGGAAAGCGACGCGGGCCGAGTATTCCGCGGAGGGCGAGTACTGGTTCGATAACAGGTAACTTTGGGGCGGACGTCTATCGTGGAGGGGGCGGACGGCCTCTCCCGCCCCTTTACCGCGCCATCGTCGTTTCGATCCTTGGCGTCATTCCTTACCGGACCTATCCCGCGGACCCACCGGTTTTCGATGGCGTCCGTGTGATGGAGATTTGGAATCGCGCCTACTCCGACTATACGAATCTCAATGGACGCGCCTGGGGATACAGCATCTACGTGCTCGAGAACTGGGATAAGATCTTCGCCCGTTATGACGGGGCGACCCACACCCTTCTCGCTTCGGACGGGTCGCGGAAGACGACCTTCGTCGGGCTGATCACCCTGACGGGCGGGGCCGGGAAGTTCCGTGGAGTTCGTGGGCTCATCCGAACCACGAGCGTCTTCGATCCCAAGGCCAACATCAGCGAGACACGTGATGAAGGCGAATACTGGATCGAATGAGTTTACCCGTGACACCAGCGCGAGGCCGAGTTTCTAAGCCGGACGCGCAGTCCGGAGTCTATGTCGTCGCCTGCGATGGCCGTGCCGAACAAGCCGTATCTGGACCCGACGGCCGAGGTGGCCGCGGTCAGCGCCAGCGTTAGCTGGCGCCCAAAGAATGGCTGACTCGAGGCGTGCCCGAGGGAGGCGGACCATGCAACGCACCGTGCTTCTTATGTTCGTGCTCGCCCTGTCGCTGACCGGCGGCGCAACCGCCGGGCCGAAAGAGGATGTGAGCGCCGCGACGCAGGCGTGGGCTGACGCCGTGAATAGCAAGGATGTTGAACGGATCCTCGCGCTCTACGACGCTGAGGCAGTCCTCTGGGGGACCGCGTCACCTACCTTGCGCGATAGCCCCGCGGCCATTCGCGAGTACTTCAAGCCGGGGGCGAACCGGCCGCACTTGAAGGTCGTGCTGGGAGAGCAGCGGGTCAGGGTGTATGGGGACATCGCGATGAACACCGGGTATTACACGTTCTCCGACATTCGGGACGGCCAGCCGGTCACGATCCCGGCACGGTTCAGCTTTACTTATCGTCAGCGCGACGGCCGCTGGATGATCGTGGTCCATCATTCATCGAGAGTGCCGGAACCTCCTCGCTAACCGGCTCCGACTCGCGCTCTCATGCCGTTCTTACGCGTTTAGGCGGCTTCGGCCACAGCCTAATATCCAAGAACTTGGATGCTGCGTCTACGCCGGCAGCCCTGGGCCCCTCCGACGGCCTCGAGCATCGCTGAATGATGCGCCCGTATCGCCCAGCGTCGAGTGGCCGACCTCGAGAACGAGACAGGATCCCGATATGCAGGCCACGCGCGCGGTCCGCCAGCCGGGTCCGGCCGCCGGTGTACGGCGATTTCGGGTCCTTTAACGAGGCTCTTAACGAGGCTCTTCTCAAGCCGGCTCATCATCCGTCCCCACGGGTGCGGCCTATCTTCGCCAGTTCACATAGTCGAAACTCCACCAGTAATTTTGGTCGAAGTGCTTCCCGTCGAACCCTAGGTACTGGTCCGCCGACACGACGCCGCCCGCATACCCCGCGCCGTCATCGGCCAGGTGCCACGCACGGCCTTTCCGTCGATGCACACGTCTCCACAAGCCGCGGGTTCAGGCGTAAGATGACGTAATTACGGGCGTGCACACATCAAGGGGCGGCGATGAGCGAGACGAAGGAGCGGCAGGAGCGGTACGAGGGGACGGTCGTGCAAGTGGGCAACTCGCGCGGCATTCGCCTGCCGGCCGGGTTCTTCAACGCGCACACCGAGTTCAGCGGCAAGGTTCAGGTGACGGTGGTGGCTGACGGCGCCGTGCTGCTGTCGGCGAAGAAGGCGCCCCAGCGCAAGACCCGGGACGACGAAGGCGATCCGGTGGTGGCCGGCTTCCTCCAATTCATGGAGGCGCAGATGACCAAGCACCCGGAGGACATCGTCGCGGCCGATGCCGACCAGCTTCGCCGCATCGGCAAGCTGGTCAAGGGCGTGAAGCTGAAGTAAAGGCCAGCCGATGATCGCCAACGGCTGGAGCGTTTACTACCACCGCATCTTCAAAGCCGCTCTCGACGAACTCGAAGCGCTGGTGACCCAGCTCGCGGCGGACGACCCCGCGGGCTACAAGACCCACCCCCAGACCAAGCTGCTGGCGTCGGTCTATCGCGCCATCACCCAGCTTGTGCCGGCGAACCCCGACGCAGCCGACTTCCGGCTCGGCAAGACCCTCGGCTCCGACAACACGAACTGGCGGCGCGTGAAAAAGGGCATGCCGGATCGGTACCGGCTGTTCTTCCGCTTCGCGTCAAGCCCGGTCAAGGTGATCGTCTACGTCTGGTTCAACGACGAAGACACGTTGCGCAAGGCCGGCTCGAAGACCGACGTGTACGAGGCATTCAAGCGCATGCTCGCGCGAGGTGTCGTGCCGACCGGCATCGCCGAGTTGCTGGCCAACGCCACCGAGGCAAGCTGAGGACAAAGCAATGCAGTACAGCCCGCACCAACTCGCCTACTTCGCCCACAGACTCGTGCTGCGCGGCCCGACCCATTCAATGGAGCGGATGGCCGGCGCTGTTCTGGTGTGCAACCCGCCCTACATCTCCAGCGGCAAGGTCGATACGATGGCGAGTGAGATCAGTGGGTTCGCGCCGGGGGGGTAACACGCAAGGCCTTACCCTTACATCCCTTGCGCAGGGTGAGATGCGGGTGATCCTGGCATCACCAACGCTCGCATCAACGAAAACAAAGGACTGAACGTGCAATCTCTTTCCTGGTCATCTTTTGGGTTCTATCTGCTTTTCAGCCTCTTCGTTTTCTACCAGCAGCTTCACGTCAAACATTTCCTCGGAGCAAGTGAAGCGTTCCGAACAGTCCTCACGTTGTCAGCGCTCGCAGGTGTCATAACAGGCTTTGCCTATCTCGGCTACTACGGCTGGACGGTCAGTTGGTGGCCGCCCGTTCTGTTCTTTGTGCTGAGCCTTGTGGTGGTAGGTGTCGTCGGCGCGTTCGCTGAGCACTTGCTAGGTGTGGCCGCAATCAGTCTCGCGGCTTTTGTCGGGTGGCCCGTCGCTGCATATTTCATGTTTCACCACATACCAAGTGCCTAACCTTTTCGGATCCACAACGGCGTGGCGCGCGCTCTCGCTTCGGTCAGTTCTGCTGCGCCGTTGTGGCCCGCAACTTCAACGTTGGCGCCATCGCTCACAAACACTTGACACGTTCTTTCGGAAACCTGCACAACCCAGGGAAACTTCACATGAACGAAGAAGCAGAGCAAATCTCATCAAGTCTTTGGTGGCGGTGGCCACTTCTGCCAATTGCGGCTACCGTCGGATCGACTCTGGGCGCGGTCGCGTTCGGTCTCTTTCAGTGGTTCGCAGTGAAGATGAGCGGGATCGTAAGCACCGATGGCTGGTACTTTCTCTATGTTTCTCCGATGTTCTCGTCAGCTGTGTTCGGCTGGCTCTTCATCTACATCTCGTGTGAATTGGCGCCTCGCGGCGAGTTGATCGTCGCGATCGTAATGACGACAGTGTTGTCTGTTCTGTCAATTGCAATGCTCTGCTTCACTTGGTTAGATTCGCACTCCTCCGCTGGCCAGTCGATACAGGTAACCATTGGATCTATCGTGTCGCTCGTCGCCGCAGTTGTTACGGTCGTCGAAATGCACAAGAAGCAATCCAGTGCTTGACTAAAGTCGAACAACTCCAGATAAACATGCAGGGCCCAGCCAATGATTGCAACAATTCGGCGCCTTTTCGGCAGGCGCAATCGCGCGGAAGAATATGTGCCGACAGCAGTCCGTCGCGCACAGCACATTCGAACTCATGCCGCAACGCTGGTCGCCGCCAACTCTCTTTCAAAGAGAGAAGCCACCGCGGCCGAGTCAACCGCGAAAGAACTTCTGTCTGAGAGCCTCGTGGTACTCGGTTGGCCCGATGACCTCGATGATGCGCTGCTGCGTCTCTGGACTGAAGGAATTGAAGGTCCAACAAGACTTCTCGACGAACGAAAAAAAAATTTCGCGGAAGACTTCGCCAACAAAGATCTTCATGTCACGCCCTCGTTTCCTGAGTATTACTTTTCGATGAGTCTCCAGTTCCTTCGCTCCCTCTGCAACATAAAAGACGAACGCCTGCAAGGCCGCGTGTTAGAGGCCATTACAACCATCGCCCAGCATCCCATGCCGACTATCGGCTTTACCATCCTGCCTCTCGGCGGTTGTACAGGCGGGCTATGGCGCTACTTCGTTGACGGCCACCGGCTTATCTATGCACCGGACACGCACGCCCCCTGCGCGACACTCATTTCCTTCGAGAGAACAAACGGCCACGTTACGAGGCCCTAACAACCGGCTTCATATGGGTCGGCCTGAAGAACGAGCGCTTTGTCACGCAGCGCCCCTCCTTCAAGCGCACGCCTGACGGCGCCGCTTAAATCGTTGGGCATCAAGCCACCTTGCCTCATGGTCACGAACGTCGTCATCCCAGTACCAGGGACTCATGTCAACCTTTCACCGGTTGGCTTTCACCTTTGGGCCAAACAATTCCTCGCATGTCGTCGCGCGCTCGTAGAACCTACAGATAGCTTCTCCCCTGTGCCCTATTTTCTGAACTGTCGAGCAATCGAACTTGAGTTGAAGGCCCGTCACTTGGAAGCGGTGAATCAGAAGGCTGTAAAAGACAAGTACGGCCATAACTTGGAACGGTCATATCAGAGCCTTCCTTTACAACAGCAGGTCCTTTCTCCGGGAGAACTCAAAACACTTCAAGCTGCGAACAACATCTACAAAGACAAAGGGTTTGAGTACTTCAGCGTCTCTCATGCAGTTACAGCCTTCAAGAAGTTCCCGAATCTCGCCGAACTCGATGCCGTGACCAACAAGCTCGTTCAATCATGACGCCCTTCCTTCAAGCGGACGCCTAGGGCGCAAGAGCAAGAGGGTGCACGGGTCAGGCCTTGTTTTTTGCCTCTTTCATGTCGGAGGGGCAAAAGGAAAAACATGATCCTCAAGCTCATCGTGCGTTGTGACGCATCGTTTGCACGATGCGAACTCGCCATCGCTGACGCGTGGTCTGGTCTTGCTTGACAAAGTAAACATTTTTGTTTATTGTCTGCCTGCGATCAATCGAACCCGGGCTTGCCCGATCGAAGTCGAAGTCGTTAGATGCCATCGTCCAGGCCAAATTGGCAGACGATTCGGCATCGCACCGCGCCTGCCCCGGTGATCAAGGGCAGAGAGTCACAAAAGGAATGTCGCATGGCCAATAAATTTGAGCATAGGAACTCTCATGAAAGTCTCCGAATTCAAGCGCCACCTTGCGTCGTGCGGGGCTCAGTTCTTTGAGGGCAGCAAGCACACCAAGGTTTATCTGAACGGCAAACAGTCCACACTGCCAAGACACCCCGGTCAAGAGATCGGTGAAGGCCTTCGCAAGGCCATCCTGAAGCAGTTGGGGCTGAAATGAACAAGGCACAGCATGTTGAGTTACCCCGCCCGCATCGTTCCCGACGGCAATGGTTTCATGGTGTCCTTTCCGGACATCCCTGAGGCCCTGACCGGCGCGCCCACGAAAGAGGAAACGCGGCAGCTGGCCGCCGACGCGTTGACGACCGCCATGGACTTCTACTTTGAAGATCGCCGTGCGGTTCCCGCACCGTCTGCACTCAAGCGCGGGCAAGTGCTGATCGACCTTCCGCCCAGTGTGGGCGTGAAGGTTCTGTTGCTAAACGAAATGCTTCTCCAAGGCACACGCCCGGCCGATCTGGCTCGGTTGATGAAGGTGACCCCCCAGGAGATCAACCGCCTGACTACGCTGACGCACCCCACCAAGATCGACAAGGTGGCTGAGGCGTTGCGGGCATTGGGCAAGCGACTAGAGATATCGCTCGCCTGACAACTCGCGCGTCCATCGCTGAAATCATGAGCAAGCCTGCCTCGCCCCGTTCCTCGAAATCTGATTTGCCGCGCGTTGACGCTCACCGCGTCAAGCCGAGCGAATACAAAGAGCTTCCTGAACTCACCGACGAGTTGCTCGCCCAAGCCGTGGTCAAAAAAGGGGGCCGTCCGCGTTCGGCCAATCCGCGGCAACTCATCTCCCTGAGCTTGCCCGCAGATCTGGGTGCAACAGGCTCGCCGCTACGGCTTCCGCCACCTCGATCCCATCGACGCCGGCCGACATGATCCCGCCCGCGTAACCCGCGCCCTCGCCGGCCGGGTACAAGCCCTTCACGTTCAGGCTCTGCCAGTCCTTGCCGCGCGTGATGCGCAGCGGCGACGAGGTGCGCGTCTCGACGCCAGTCAGCACCGCATCGGCCATCGAGAAGCCACGGATCTGTTTCTCGAACGCAGTCAGCGCTTCGCGGATCGCCTCGATTGCATAGCCGGGCAGACTGGGCGCGAGGTCGGTCAGGTGCACACCGGGCTTGTACGAAGGCTCGACCTTGCCCAGCACCTTCGACGCCTGACCCTTGATGAAGTCGCCGACCAGTTGCCCCGGCGCTTCGTAGGTGCCCCCACCGAGCTCGAACGCCCGCGACTCCCAGATGCGCTGAAACGCCATCCCATCGAGCGGATTCACCGGCCCCTCGGCCTTCCCATCCTGCCGATAGTCCTGCGGCGCGATGCCAACGACGATGCCGGCATTCGCGTTGCGCTCGTTGCGCGAGTACTGGCTCATGCCGTTGGTGACGACACGCCCCTCTTCCGACGTGGCCGCGACGACCGTGCCGCCCGGGCACATGCAGAAGCTGTACACCGAGCGCCCATTGCGCGCGTGGTGCACCAGCTTGTAGTCGGCCGCGCCGAGGATCTCGTTGCCGGCGCTCGGCCCGAAGCGCGCGGTATCGATGATCGACTGCGGGTGCTCGATGCGAAAGCCGACCGAGAACGGCTTGGCTTCCATGTAGACACCGCGCTCGTGCAGCATCGCAAACGTGTCGCGCGCGCTGTGGCCCAGCGCCAGCACGACGTGGTCGGCGCGCAGTTCTTC